>JAABUN010000166.1_pt1 | contig 164045 bp, 149 predicted proteins | sample 5559311 | NCBI WGS metagenome assembly JAABUN01 (sample SAMN10711877, study PRJNA513370) | rock metagenome | isolation source: Antarctica rocks | place: Antarctica: Victoria Land, Siegfried Peak sud
CGACGTCCGGGGACGTCGCCGCGCAACCGGATCAGTTGACGCGCACCTTGACCTGCCGGCTCGTCGCCGCCATGTAGGGCCACGCGCTGCCCGCGCGGGTGACCATCCGGAAGCGGTACGTGTAGCGCACGTAGGTCCGCATGAAGCGGTAGCCCACCCGATACTCCCCACGCGAGTTGGTGGTGACGGCCTTGACGTCCTTCCACGTCGAGCCGACCTTCACCTGCAGCTCGAGCGGAAGGCCCCGGCCCACGTACCCGCCGAGCACCCGGCCGCGGAACTTCGCCGTCTGCCGGTTGCGGATCCGACGCGTCGTCGTCTTGGCACCGACAGCTCCACGGACACGCTCGGATATGGCTCTGCCGACCGTCCCGCAACCCGCTTCGACGAGTTGGACGACGCGCGTCGGCCCGGACGGCACCTTGGCGCGGAAGGTTCCCTTGAGTCCCGTCTTGACCGTCGCGACCTTCGTCCGCTTGCCTGCGCCGGCGCGCGTCACGGTCTGCAGGACCTCGAGCGTCGCGCCACTCACCGGGCTTCCGCCGCTCGCCGCCGAGAGGCGACCCGAGAGCGTGAAGCCAGTTCTGTTGTACGACCGGGTGACCTTGGTGCCCATCCCGAACAGCGCCGCCTTCGAGCGCGTGCACACGGGCAGCGCGGCAAGCGGCCCCGGAGGCGGCGCGCCGCCGTTCCCGGCCGGAGCTTCCTTCGCGGCGACCACGGCACCTCCGGTGAACGGGCCTGTCGTGATCGTCGAGGTCTTCGTCGACGAGCCACCACCGTCGGTGACGGTCACGCGGCACAGGAGCTTCCGGGCGACGTCAGCGGCGGTGACGGTCATGGACGCCCCGGTTGCTCCGGCGATCTCCGTGACGTCGGAGCCGTCGGCGGTAGCGCGCAGCCACTGATAGGAGACGCGCGCGGACTGCCCGTCGACCGTCGCGGAGCAGTGCAGCTGATCGTCCTCACGCGCCACCCCGCCGACCTCCACGTCACCGACGGACGGAGGCGCGTTGTCGACCTGAACCGGCCACGAGCTCACGACCTTGTTCTCGTTCGTCGCGTCGAAGACCTGGAGCTCGAGGTCGTGGGATCCGTCGGACAACCCGGCGGTGTCGTAGCTGAGGCTGCCGTTCGTCGCCGTTGAGCACGGCACGGGCGACGAGAACCCGTTGCCCACGGGGTAGCGCTTGCACTGCCCGTCGTTGTCGTCGACCGGCCCCGCCGCCACCTCATTGCCATCCGCCAACAACCGCTGGCGGAAGATGCCCCCGCCGACGTCCTTTGCGGAGTAGTTGACCGTGCGGACCCGGGCGGTGGAGGTAGGTGAGGTGAGCGGGCCGTTGGGGGCGTTGCTGAAGGTGGGGGAGGCGTTGTCGCTGAGCTCGACTCGAATCTGCCTTACAGAGATGGCTGTCGTTCCACCGGGGCAACGTCCCCCAGGGGCCCCGCCACATTCCACACCGAATAGCACAGACTTGGCCGGTTCAACCTTGTACGTGAACGGTCCGTCCAAGCTGGAACATCCGAAGGGAGTACCGCACTGCTCCAAGAACGTCCCATCGGCCTTTATTACCGTCACCGGCGTCCCGTAGGGCCGCTGTTCCGCGGCCCTCGCCGAACGGATTCCACTTAAGGCACGAATCGTCGTGCCCGCTGGCGCGCCGAAGGTCCATCGCGCTAAATCGGAGTAGTTGTGCTCTATGTCTGACGCCCAGTAAGCATCAAGGGCACCGCCCTTCGGACAATCGTCGCTCATGTAGACGTACGCGCCGCTGTAGGCGGTAGTCCAGCCGCTTGTACCGGTATAGGAGCCGTCAGGGTGCTGGCAAGAGTCGACCGTGTAGGTCCCCGCAGCAGCGGAGGCCGGTAGCGCCAACAGCGGCGCGAGAAGGAGCATCAGGAGGCGCAAGGTGCGCGTAGCGGTGGAGCGGGCGAGCGTCGTGTTCATCTGTGCCTTCGTGTTGTCGGTGGTGATCATGGTCCGGCGAACTCCCCCACGGGCGGTGACGGCTGCTGCGGTGCGGGCGGCGCAGATGCCGGTGTGGGTGAGGTCCGTTCGAAAGAGAACTCCGAGACGGCCGGGCCGCTCGGCTGGTTCGGCGGAGCTGGAGCTGGAGGAGGCGGGGCAGGAGGAGGACTGGCACCGCGCGACGCGGGCGCTGCCGTGGGGGCGCGGCGCCCGGACGGTGCCGCCTTCGCCTTGCGCTTCGCCGGACGCTTGGCACGCGCCGCGCGCTTCGCGCCAGTGGGGGCCGCTGTGGCCGTTCGCTTACGCGCGAGCACCGGAGGCGCCAGCACGCGCGCCGGCGTGAGGAACGGCTCGCGAGCCACCGGCGCGGTCCGCCGCTCGGCGGTCGACCGGCGTTCGCGTTCGACCGGAGGATCCTGGGTGGCCGCGTCGATCCCGGCACCCGAACCGGCCACCGCCACCGCCGCCAGACCGGCCGTCACCAGACGGGCTCCGACTCCGGCCTCCATCCAGCGCGACGCCGGCACGGATGCGACCTCTCCGGCCCGCGTCGCCAGCCGCAGCGCGAGGCCGATCGGGGCCACGCCGAGGATGCCGCGCTCGATCGCCCCACTGCCGGGCTCGTGCACCAACGCGCACGAGTAGCAGGACTCGAGGTGCGCCTCGGCCCGCTCGACACGGGCGTCGTCCGCCGCTCCGGAGCGCGTCGCGACGATGTCCGCGCCGCGATCACGGCACAGCGCGCCGCTGTCACGCCGCTCGAAGTACTCGGCGAAGGTGGCCCGGCCGGCACGTGTCCGGGCCATCACCTGCGCCTTGGTCAGTCCGAGACCGTCGCCCGCCGTCTTGAAGCTCGCGCCCTCGCCGAGGACCGAAGACCAAAAGCGCCGCAACTCCGGGTCGACGATCTCCGCGAGCAGGTCGCGCTGGATCGCCAAGGGATCGGGGTGCTCGAAGAGCCGGTCCATTGGCGCGTCCTGCGGCGCGTGCCGGTCCGGGTCGAAGGCGACGGTCAGGCGATCGCCCTGCCGGAACTGGGCGTTGACGCGCTTCCAGTGGTCGAGGGCCTGGTGGCGGAAAGCGGCGATCTGCGCCTTCTCGAGGTCCCTGGCGCTACGCCACTCCGGACGCTGGCCGCTCACCGCCACGCGAACGACGACGGCCGCGCCGTGCCCGAAGCAGGAGTCAAGCGTCTCGTCGTCGAGGCCGACCCATGGCGTCTTTCGCCCCAGGCCGCGGACCATCTGCGGTCGACAGGACATGAGGTGCTCTGCGACCTCCTGCGGATCCCAGGCCCGTCCGCGGCGCGCGAGCAGCACCCGGTTCCCGCGCCTCGGTTTCACCGCCCTGGGATTGGTCGTCGACATCCCTGCCCCGTTCGCCTGGACGGACGCCGCCAGCGTCTCGCCAGTCCCGATCGCCGCTGCTTCGCCGGATAGCGACGGCTCTCCGCCGACGCGCGACGCCAGTATCACGGCTCCTGGGTGTTCTGTCCTCACCGTGCTCCAGACTCCGCGCGTGCGAAGCGGCGTTCTGCGCGTGACGGACGCTGGAGAAGCCGGCCGTCAAGTGGCGTTGAGCGAGTCTCTTGCGGCACCACCCCTCCCAGGGCGCACCGAAGGCGCCAGCACACCGCCACGGCCTGCTGTCTCCATACTGGCACGTAGACGCTCTCCGAGGCAGCGACCCAGCGACGAGTGTCAGCCGTCGCGTCCATCCACGGTCACTGCCAATGGCCCTTCAAACCCGCCCGTCACGCACCATCTCCACCCAGCGAGCCGGGGGGATGGTCTGGAAGCGCCCGCTCCGTCCCTGCCGGGCGAAGCGCACAATCCACCGGATCCGCCGCAGCGGCTGCTCGTCGTAGAGCAGCGCCTTGACGATGAACTGGACCGTCGTCCCCGTCGCAGACAACGCGCCCTGCCCCTCGTACTCCTGCTTGGTCCAGAGGTAGTTGCGCAGCCCGCACAGGTTCTGCCAGAAGCGCTCGAGCGGCGTCGGCCAGAACTGCCCGGGCAGGACGTGATTCCAGAAGCGCGAGCGGCCGTTCTCGTAGGAGTGCGTAACGCGCTTGTGCACGATGACGCTCTCGTTGACGAGACGCAGCGCCCCCAGGCGGCGCAGGCGGAACGAGTACTCGACGTCGTCGCCCCAGACGAAGAAGTCGGCGCGCGGCAGAGCAGTCGTGCGCGCGGCCTCGCTGCGCACGAGCGCGCCGACGAAGGACAGGAAGCCGAGCTCGACGTGATGGCCATCCCGATACTCCGACGCAGGCAACGGCCGCAGCCGGCCGCGGAACTGCCCGCGCTGGTTTCCGTCGATCCCGCCGTCGGCGTAGACGACCTTCGGGCACAATCCCACCGTCGCGGCATCGCCGGCCGGCGCCGCGGCCAATAGCCGCTCAAGCGCGTCGGGCACGGGTTCGGAGTCGTCGTCCATGAGCCAGATCCAGTCCCCCTCGAGCGCCCGGGTCAGCTCCACCGCGCGGGCGAAGCCGCCGGCACCGCCGCGGTTCTCGTCCAAATGCACGTACTCGACACGCGCATCCTCGAGCAGGCCCTCGACGATCAGGTGCTCCTCGGTGCCGTCCGTCGACGCGTTGTCGACGACGAAGATCCGCTCGAGCGGGTGGGTCTGCGCCGCCAGCGCGCGCAGGCACTCCGCCAGGAGCTCCCGACGGTTGTAGGTCACCACGGCGGCGCTGACGCGGGACGCGACCGTCACCGGCGCTCGGACTCCAGCCGCTCGGCCCACTCCTGCGGCGTGACGTTGTGGAACACCCCGAGCCGGCCGTCGATGCCGGCGCGCACGATCCACGGGATGCGCGCGAACGGGCGCTCGTCGAACAGCAGCGCCTTGAGCGCGAACTGCGCGACCGTCCCCGCCGCCCCAAGCGCGGACTGGCCCTCGTAGATCTTCTTCATCCACACGAAGTTGCGCACCCCGCAGATGTTGCGCCAGAAGCCCGCGTACGGCGTCGCGCCGAAGCTCGGCCCGGGCAGCCGGTTGAGCACCTGCGAGCGGCGCGTCTGGAACCCATGGCCGACGTCCTTGTGGACGATCCGGCTCTCGGCCACGAGGCGGATGGACCCATGCTCGCGCAGGCGGAAGCACCACTCGTAGTCGTCGCCCCAGAGGAAGAAGTCCGCTCGCGGCGGGTCGGTCGCGCGCGCCACCGCGCCGCGGACGAGGATGCCGACCAGGGTCGCGAAGTCCAGCTCGGGCGCGGCGCCGGCGACGTAGGACTCCGGCGGCAGCGGTCGGGGCCGCCCGCGGAAGTGCCCGCGGGCCCCGAGCTGCAGGCTCCCGCCCGGGCTCACCACGGCCTGCGCGAGGACCGCCGTCCCGGGGTCGACCGCGCTCGGCGAGGCGAGCAGCAACTCCAGGGCGTCCGCTGGCGGCTCGGCGTCGTCGTCCATCGCCCACACCCAGTCGCACCCCGTCGCCCGGGCGAGCTCGATGGCCCGGGCGAAGCCCCCCGCCCCACCCAGGTTGCGCTCCAGGCGCTCGAAGACGACTCGCTCGTCGCCGAGCAGGCCCTGTTCCTCGAGGAGCTCCCGGGTGCCGTCCGTCGAGGCGTTGTCCACGACGAAGACCCGCTCGACGGGACGGCTCTGGGCGAGCAGGGCTTGCAGGCACTCCGCCAGCAGGACCCGGCGGTTGTAGGTGACCACGGCCACGCAGACGACGGCCTGCAGCGGCCTGGAGGAGCCGGACACCGCTGGTACGGTACCCGGGTGCCGGGAGTCTGCGCCGTCGTGGTGACGTTCAATCGCCGGGTGCTGCTGGAGGGGTGCCTCGCGGCGCTGGCCGCGCAGACGCACGTGCCCGAGCGAGTCATCGTCGTCGACAACGCCTCGACCGACGGGACCGCCGATTGGGTCCGCGCCGAGCACCCGGGGGTCGAGCTGCTCGCTCTCGCGGAGAACCAAGGCGGCGCCGGGGGCTTCCACGAGGGCCTGAAGGCGGCCCATGCCTCGGGCGCCGAGTGGGCCTGGCTCATGGACGACGACACGATCGCCCAGCCCGACGCGCTCGCGGCGCTGCTCGCGGCACCCTGCGCCCTGGGCGATCTGCCTGCCGCCCGCCTGCTGGCCAGCCGCGTGCTGTGGACCGACGGGGAGCTGCACCCGATGAACCACCCGGGCTTCGTGCGCGACCAGCCCGAGCACTTCGTCGCAAGCTGCGAGCACGGCCTGCTGCCCATCCGCACGGCCACGTTCGTGTCGCTGCTGGTTCACCGCGACGCCGTCGAGCGCTACGGCCTGCCGCACAAGCACTACTTCCTGTGGAGCGACGACATCGAGTACACCGCTCGCGTGACCCGCGAGGACGCGGGCTACCTCGTGCCAGACAGCGTCGTGCTCCACAAGACGCGCACGGCCCACACCGCGGTCTCCGACACGGGCGGGCGCTTTTACTTCCACGTGCGCAACTCGCTCTACATGCTGCGCTCGCGCACGTGGCGCACGCAGGAGAAGCTCTCACTGGTGTGGTTCCTGCTGTTCACCACCCACGCCTACCTGCGCGCGAACGCGTTCGATCGCGCAAGCGCAACCGTGGTGGCCCGGGGGCTGCGCGACGGGCTGAAGCTGCGCCCCGCAGCGGCCTGAGGCGGCGCTCAGCCGCCGGCGCGCGCGCCGGCGCCCACGGCGCGCAGCAGCCCGGGCGCCGTCGCGGGCCGCGCGGCCACGGCCCCGAGTAGATCCTGAGTCAGCACGAACGCCGACCACAGCCGCTCCGGGCCCGCCAAGCCCTCGCCGCGGAGCATGCGCACGCGGTTGCGCGCGAGCGCCCGCTGATCTCGAACGACGCCGGCCGGGCGACGGACCACGCTGCCCGGCACCATGTACCCCGGGTCGTCACGCAGGATCCGGCCCGTCCACTCCAAGTCGTCGCCCGCACCGGCAAAGTCGACCCGGGGCGGTCCGTGGCGCTCCACCGCGCGCCGGTGGACGAGCAGCGAGCCGTAAGAGGCGGCACGCAACGCGACGAGCCGGTGCCGCGCGCCGGCGATGGCCTGCTCGCGAGCCAGGATCCGCAGCACGGGCGCCGCGGTGGCGTCGAGCCGCCCCGCGCCGTCCACCGGCTTGGCCGCGAAGAGGACAGGGTTGCCCAAGGCTTGAGCGTCTGCGGCGGCAGCGAGCAGCGCCTCGAGCGCAGTCGGCTCTACAACCGCTCCCGGCCCGACGAGCCAGAGCCAGTCACAGCCCGTCTCAGCCGCAGCGAAGACTGCCGCCGCCATGGCACCCCGTCCGTCGCCGACCACCACATCGACGTCCGGGAGGCGCGACTGAGCCGTCAGCCCGCTACCAGTCGGGGCGACCGCGCAGACCTGGGATGCGGGGCCGGGGCGCGGCGCGGACACGCAGGAGGACGGTACTCGGTGGCGTTCCGGGGTGAACCGCGTGGAAGTGGTCTCTGGACTCGCGCCGACCGCAACCTCCGGCGCCGCGGCTCGTTGCAACAGTCCGTGTCGCTGCGCGTCCCACCCTCCGGCCCGCCCCGGCGGCCCTTGCTAGCCTCCCCGGGCGATCAGGCTCCTCGATCACACGTTCAGCCGGTCGATCGGCGGGGGTCGGGACCAGTACGTGGCAGTGTCGTCGATGGTCGCCGACTTGTGCCTGGCGCCGGGAGCCTTTCCAAAGTTCGATCCCCTCGAGGAGAACGCAAGACATGAACACCAAGGTGCTCGTAACGGGGGCCGCTGGCTACATCGGGGCGGTGCTCTGCGAGCACCTGCTGGACGCGGGCTACTCCGTCGTCGGCATGGACAACCTGACCTTCGGCGAGCCGGCCCTCTTCCACCTGTGCGCAGACCCGCGTTTCGAGTTCGTGTTCGGCGACATCCGCGACGAGATCCTCATGCGCTCGCTCGTCGCCGAAGCCGACGTGATCATCGCGCTGGCGGCGGTCGTCGGGGCGCCGGCCTGTGCTCGTGACCCCGCCACGACGCAGGCGGTGAACCTGGAGGCGATGCGGTTGCTCAACCGCCTCCGAAGCCCGGACCAGCTCCTGATCTACCCCAACACCAACAGTGGCTACGGAACGAAGTCGGGCGACTCGTTCTGCACCGAGGAGACGCCGCTGGAGCCCGTCTCGCTGTACGGGCAGACGAAGGTCGAAGCCGAGCTCGAGCTGCTCGAGACGCCCAACGTCATCACGCTGCGTCTCGCCACCGTGTTCGGCACCTCGGCACGTATGCGCCTTGACCTACTGGTCAACCATTTCGTGCACGCCGCCGTCACCGACGGCTACATCGTGATCTTCGAGAAGGAGTTCAAGCGCAACTTCATCCACATCCGTGACGTCGCCGACGCCTACTTGCACTGCATCGAGCACGCCGACGCCATGGTGGGGCGCGCCTACAACGCCGGGCTCGACACCGCGAACATCTCCAAGGAGCAGCTCGCCCTGAGGATCAAGGAGCACGTGCCGGGCTTCTATCTGCACTTCAGCGACTTCGGGTCGGATCCCGACAAGCGCAACTACGTCGTGTCCAACGAGCGCCTGCGGCAGGCCGGCTTCGAGGCGCAGCGCTCACTCGACGACGGCATCGACGAACTGCTCAAGGCCTACCGGCTGCTGGGGCGCGGACGCTTCGCCAATGTCTGAGCCCGCCTCGGGCGGCCCCGTCGTCCTGCTCGACCGCGACGGGACGATCAACGCGGAGCGCCACTACCTCTCCTCGCCGGACCAGGTCGAGCTGCTCCCGGGCTCGGCGGAGGCGATCGGCCTGCTGCGGGAAGCCCACGGGCTGCCGATCGCCGTGGTCACGAACCAGTCGGGGATTGCCCGCGGGTACTTCGACGGCGCGACGCTCGCTCGGGTTCACGGCCGCCTGGACGCGCTGCTGGCCGAGGCCGGGCAGTCCGTGGACGGCTACTACTTCTGCCCGCACCACCCCGACGACGGCTGCGCCTGCCGCAAGCCGGAGCCCGGGCTCGCGCTGCGCGCCGCCGCGGATCACAGCGCCGACCTGAGCCGCTCGTTCGTGGTCGGCGACAACGTCTGCGACATCGAGCTCGGCGAGCGCGTCGGGGCCACGACCGTCCTCGTGCGCAGCGGGCACGGCGCGAGAACAGTGGCCGAGGGTCGAGTGGACCCCGACCACGTCGTTGACGATCTCCTGGCGGCCGCGCACCTCATCGGTGCCGTCTTAGAGAAGGAGGCCGTATGCCGGTAGGAACCAATCGAGCGGCGCCAGGGTCGTCCGCCGCCGCCACCAGCCGTGAGCACCTGCTGGCGGGCGCGGACGTCCTGCGCGCCGCCGCCGAGGCATGTGGGGAGTCCGTCGCCGAGGCCGCAGCGGTGATCGCAGACGCCCTACGGGCGTCGGGCAAGCTCTTGCTCTGCGGCAATGGGGGCAGCGCGGCCGACTGCCAGCACATGGCGGCCGAGCTCGTGTCGTGTCTCACGCAGGACTACGTCCGTCCCGGGTTGGCCGCGGTCGCCCTGACGACGGACACCTCCTGCCTCACGGCCTACGCGAACGACTTCGGCTTCGACGGGATCTTCGCGCGCCAGGTACAGGCGCTCGGGCGCCCCGGCGACGTCCTGCTCGGGATCAGCACCAGCGGCTCGTCGCGCAACGTGCGCCTCGCGCTAGAGGAGGGCCGTCGCGGCGGCCTGCGGACCATCGCGTTGACCGGTGAGGACGGTGGGCCGTGCGCAGAGGACGCCGACGTGGTCATCAGCGTCCCCGACCGGTCGACGCAGCACGTCCAAGAGGCGCACCTCGCCATCGAGCACGTGCTGTGCCACCTGATCGAGCGGGCAGTCTGCGACCAGAGCGGAAGTGGGGCATGAGCCTCATGGACGGCGGCCGCATGGTCGACCACTGCCGGATCTGCAAGGGCACGCGGCTCACCGAGTTCCTCTCGCTCGGCGTCCAGCCGCACTGCAACTCTTTCCTGCGCGAGGACGAGCTGGACGGACCCGAGGGACGCTGGCCACTCGACCTCCTCTATTGCGAGGACTGCAGCCTCGTGCAGCTGTCCTGCGTGGTCGACCCGGAGATCATGTTCCGCAACTACGTCTACGTGTCGGGGACGACCAAGACCCTTCCCGCCCACTTCCGCGAGAGCGCCGCCGAGCTCATCGAGCGGACGGGCGCGCCGCCCGGATCGCTGGCGGTCGACATCGGCTCCAACGACGGCACCTTCCTGCAGGCCTTCAAGGACGCCGGCCTGAACGTCGTGGGCGTCGACCCGGCGACGAACGTCGCCCAGATCGCTAACGAGCGTGGCATCGAGACTCGCAACGACTTCTTCGGCGAGCGTGTCGCGCAGGCCATCCGTGCCGAACGCGGCGCCGCGCAAGTCATGACCGCCGCCGGCGTGTTCTTCCACATCGATGACATGGACGACGTCTGTCGCGGCGTGCGTGCCTTGCTGGCCGACGACGGCGTCTTCGAGGTCCAGGCGATCTACCTCGGCGGCATGCTCGAGCACAACGCCTTCGATCAGGTCTACCACGAGCACGTCTCCTACTACACGCTCAAGCCATTGATCCGGCTGTTCGAGCGCTTCGACCTCGAGGTCTTCGACGTGGGGCACTCGTCAATCCACGGCGGCTCCCTGCTCGTCTACGTCGGGCACCGCGACGCTCATTTCGTGCAAGCGTCAGTTCCCGAGCTGCTCGAGCATGAGCACGGGCGCGGTTGGGACACCTTGGCGCCGTATCAGGAGTGGGCGCTTCGTGTGGAGCAGCTGCGCGACGATCTGGTGGCCACGCTCGCTGACCTGCGTGCGCAGGGCAAGCGCGTCGCGGGCTACGGCGCGCCGGCCAAGGGCAACACGCTGCTCAACTACTGCGGCCTCGGCTCGGAGGAGCTCGAGTACCTCGCTGAACGGGCTCCGTTGAAGATCGGGCTGTACTCGCCCGGAACGCACCTTCCGGTGATCGACGAGGACGAGGCGATGCAGGATCCGCCCGACTACTTCCTCCTGCTGCCTTGGAACTTCCAAGAGGAGCTCGTGCGCAAGAACGAGGAGTTCATCGCGTCCGGTGGGCGCTTCGTCGTACCTATTCCGTCTCCGGCCATCGTTCCCTAGCACGGTGATCATCACCCGCACGCCGGTTCGGGTCTCCTTCTTCGGAGGCGGCACGGACTACCCGGCCTACTTCCGGCGCCACGGCGGCGCGACGCTGACGACGACGATCGACAAGTACGTCTATGTGACTGTGCAGCACCTGACGGAGTACTTCGACCACAACCTCCAGGTGCACTACTCGAAGATCGAGTCCGTCCACGCGCTCGACGATCTGGAGATCCCCAACGTCCGCGAGGCGCTGCGCCTGCTCGGCATCGAGAGCGGCATCGAGGTCCACCTCGTCGGCGACCTGCCGGCCCGCTCGGGCCTCGGCACGTCAAGCGCGACGACGGTTGGGCTGCTGGCAGCCCTGCACGGCCATCACGGCCGCTTGATCGCGCAGTCGGAGCTGGCCCGCCAGGCCGTTCGGGTCGAGCAGGACATCCTCGGGGAGCGCGTGGGCAGCCAGGATCAGCACATCTGCGCGCTGGGCGGGCTGCAGCACCTCGAGTTCATGCGCGACGGCGACGTCCGGGCGACGCCGATCCCGCTTGTGCCCGACCGGATGGCCGAACTCGACGAGCACCTGCTGATGTTCTACACGGGCCAGCAGCGCACTGCTCACGACGTGCTCACCGAGCAAGTCGAGCGCACCGGCGAGGGCGAGCTCGACGACCGTCTGGCGGCCATGCGCGAGCAGGCTAGCCGTGGCGTCGAACTCCTCTGCGGCTCGGCACCACTGTCTGAGTTCGGCGAGCTGCTGCACGAAGCGTGGACGCTCAAGCGCAGCCTGTCCAGCAAGATCAGCCTTCCGGGCATCGACGATCTCTACACGCGCGGGCGTGCCGCCGGTGCGCTGGGCGGCAAGCTGCTGGGTGCCGGCGGAGGAGGCTTCATGCTCCTGTTCGTCGAGCCAGACCGTCAGCGTGAGGTGAAGGACGCTCTGCGCGACGTTCGGGAGGTGCCGTTCCGCTTCGAGCACGCCGGAAGCTCCGTCGTCTTCTACCAACCGAGCCCGAGCGGGTCGGAAAGGAGCACAAACTTATGAGACTGTCGCTGACCCATGCTCCCCGAGTGACACGCACGGTCAACCTGCCCGCGGACCGTATCTCGTATGAGGCATACCGCGTGCTCCTGCGGCGACGCTGGGGAGGTCCGTCAGGTCCGCGCCTGAATCTCACGAAGGTCGCCAACGCGCTGTCCAACACCGGCGCGGTGCCGGTCGAGAAGGACTTTGCCTCTGCTCGGGATGTGGTGGCGAGCGTGCAGGATGTCGCTCGTCGTCGTCAGGACGCCGCGGGCTTTGAAGGCTTCGCCGTCGATGACGCGGTGTTCGACGAGTCCGTCGAGGGCTGGGAGTACTGGAGCAATGCGCAACTTGCCGGCACCATCGCGTCCTTCGCCTACAACGTGAACCCGAGCCCGTCCGTCCTAGAGCTCGGCTGCGGTGCAGGTCACCTCTTCGGGTTGCTTCGAAGCTACGGCGTCACGGACTACGTCGGAATCGACGGCAGTCCCTACTTCCTCGAGCTCAACCCGCGCCTGCGGGGACACGAGGACCACTTCCGCACGCTCAATCTCCAGCAAGAGATCCGCCTCGAGCAAGACGGGCGACCGCTCACTTTTGACGTCGTCTGCTCCTTCGAGGTGCTTGAGCACATACGTGAAGAGGTCGTCGATTCGTTCCTGACCACGATGCGCGGCCACATGCACGGCCGGTCCACGGCCTTCGTCACGGCCTCAACCCTGGCTGGCATGGACGTCCACGTGCTCGTGCGCGACCGGTCCTGGTGGCTCGAGCGCTTCGCGCGCCACGGCCTGCGCCCGCGGCCCGACGAAGCGAGGCTTCGCCGCCGGATCGAGCGGCGCCATCCCTTCAACTGGCAGCCGCACTCGACGAACACCTTCGCCCTCGAGCTGGGCTGATGGCACCGACGGTCTACGTCATCACGCACTACGCCCAGAATCACGGCTCTCCCGACTACCGTGGGATGCCGCTGGACCCGCGGTTCGTGGAGTCGGACAACAACTACGTGTACTTCCTCATCGACGAGGAAGTCCCCGAGCCGTTGAAGGGCAAGCGAGTGCTGTTCGAGAAGGAGATAGACGCGCGCCTCGCGCGGCTCGGGGCCAAGCATTTGGCGGAATGGTCGTTCTTCCTGATGGAAGCCGAGCACTCGTTCTGCGAATACCCGTTCTTCGCGGTCTCGTCGCGGTTCTATGAGAAGAACTTCAAGCTCGGAGGCGACCTGAACTCTGAGTGGGATCGTCTGTTCGACTACCTGCGCCGCTACCGATGGGGCTACCTGCCCAGCTACAACCGCCGGCTGCGGTGGCTGCACTACGAGCACGAGAAGCAGGCAGCGCTAGGCGCCAAGGAGGAATTCACCCCGTTCAACCAACGCTCGTTCACGATCGTCGACGACCTGTTCGACGTGAAGATCCCCGAGGAGTACGGAGGGTGGACGGACTTTCAGTGCAACTACATCGGCTTCGCCTCGCGCGAGGACCTCTTGGAGTACGTTGAGTTCTACCGCCCGTTCTTCGATCACTTCTTCGACGAGGACTGGGAACTCAAGCGCGACCCCGCCCCGTACGTCCAGAATACGCTGCGGCACTTCCGCAACGAGAAGCCGCTCACCTACCTGCTGGAGTTCATCTCGCACCTGTTCTTCTTCGCGCGCGGGCTGAAGTTCTTCGCGCTGCACTACACGGGCTACTACGAGATCGATGAGCGGCACGGGCGGCTTGAGCGGCTCGAGCGTCCGGAGTGGGCGACACCGGCCTGGACTGCGAGCTGGGTTCTCCACACGCGCGTCGTTCAGGAGATCTGGCCCCATCTGACTCCTGCGCGGCGCGCGCGCCTGCAGCGCGGCAAGGCTGGCCTGCTCGCCGGGCTCAAGCGGCTCACCGGGCGAACGTCGACGGCATGAGCGGCTCGCCGGAGCCCACGGAGCCCGGCGTCAAGATTGGTGAGGCCCCCGCGGCCGCCTTCGGCCTCAACAGCCACCTCGAGCCCACGGAGGTCCGTCGTCGCGCGATCGTCGGAGGGATGGCCATCGCCGTACGCGGTGTGCTGCTGCGAGTCATCGGCTTCGTCGGGGGGCTCGTGCTCGCCCGGATCCTCGTTCCCAGCGAATACGGGACCATCGCGCTGGCGCAGTCGGTGGTGGGCATCGGCGCGGTCGTTTCGGGCGGCGGGTTGGGAGCCGCGCTGGTGGGACGCCAGGCCGAGCCGAATCGAGAGGAGCTCGGCGCCGTGTTCGGGCTGCAGCTCCTGCTGACCGTCGCCATGGCGCTGGTCGCGTTGGCGGTCGGGCCGTTCTTCGGGACGGTCGGTGTGCTCATCGCGATCATGTCACTGGCGATGCCGATCGACGCGCTGCGCGTGGTGCCCGCCGTCATGCTCGAGCGCCAGCTCCACTACGGGCCGGTGGTCAAGTCCGAGATCGTCGATCTCGCGGCATTCAATCTGTTCGCCATCCCGCTGGTGCTGCTGATGGGCGTGGAGGGCGTGGCGCTGGCCGGCGTGGCGCGGGCGGTGGCCGGGACGGTCGTGCTCGTGGCGGCCAGCCCGGTGGGGTTCGTAGCGCCGCGCCCGCACCTGAGACCCATCCGCGGGATCATCGGCTTCGGCGTCGCGTTCCAGTCGGTCGGGGTGCTCGTGGTGGTGCGCGAGCTGGTGCTCAACGTCAGCATCGCGGCAATCGCCTCCTCGGCCGTCTTGGGCTTCTGGGCGTTGGCGTCGCGGCTGCTCGGGGTCGTCGGCCTCGCGCTCGAGTCCCTCTACCGCGTGACGTTTCCCTCGGTGGCCCGCCTGCTCGACGCCGGCGAGAACCCGGGCCCGTTCCTCGAGCGTGGGCTGAATGTCGCAACGCTGGCCACCGGGCTGTTCGCCGTGGCGCTGGCCTGTTCGGCTCCCGCGCTGATTCCCGTCGTTTTCGGCGATCGCTGGGAGCAGACGATCGACGTCCTGCCCTTTGCCGCAGCGGGGCTCCTGCTCGTCGGCCCGCTGTCGTCGATCGGCGGCGGCTACCTCTATGCGGTCGGCGAAGCCGGCCAGGTCCTGCGCACGGTCGGCGCGCAGGCGGTGACATGGCTCGTTGTCGGCCTTGCACTGCTGCCCGTCCTCGACGCGACGGCCATCGGCGTCGGGATGTTCGTCGCCTCCGTCGTGGACTTCGCCTACCTGAGCCATTCCTTGCGCCGCCACATCGCGCTTGGCATCGGGCGCGCGATGGGATGGCCGTTCGTCGCCGCGCTGGTCGCGATCGCGGCTGGACAAGCGGTGGCTCGCGCGTCGAACCCTGACCTGCCCGGCCTCGCCGTCGCGCTTGCCACGGGCTTGGCCGTCTACGTCGCAGTGCTCATGGTCTGTCAGCGTGCTGCGCTTCGCAGCCTGGCTGACCTCGTGCACGAGCTGCGGACGGGGGGCCTCGCCGCCGGCGATCAAGGCCGGCCGTTGAGCTCTGCGTAGACCGCGTGGACCCGGCGGGCGTGGCCGGGCATGATTTGCACCAGCTCCCCGCGCACCTGCAGGACGCTGAAGTTGATCTCGGCAACCTGCTCGGGCCGCTCGATAATGGCGACATGTCGCTGCGAGCCCTTCGGCCGAGCTGGGTGATTCAGCCGGCCCGTCTCGCCGTCGCGGACGCCCCTCAGGCCTGACGGAGCGAGAACGCGTCGTCGGCGCGGTCGGCGATCAGGGCGGCGATCGCCAGCGACGAGGTCGCAGCCGGCGACGGGGCGTTGCGCACGTGCAGCGCACGCTCGGTCTCGGAGAAGACGAAGTCGTCGACCAGCTTGCCGTCTCGCCCGAGCGCCTGCGCCCGGACGCCAGCGAACGCCGGCTCGACGTCTGAAGGTTCGAGCTCCGGGACGTAGCGCGACGCAGCGGCCACGAACGCCGCCTTGCTCGCCGCGAGGCGCATCTCGACCGTCCCCGTATGCCACCAGCGGCGGAACATCCGCCACGAGCCGGGCCAGCTCAGGGTGTCAGCCAGGTCGCGCGGCACCACGCGCGCGAGCCGGTAGGCATCGCGCGCCCCGGCGAGCAGCGCGGTCGGACCAACCAGGACATCGCCGCTCACGTGCTTGGTGAGGTGAACGCCGAGGAACGGAAGCTCGGGGTTGGGGACGGGGTAGATCAGCGAGCGCACGAGGTGGCGGCGGTCGACCTTCAGCTTCAGGTAGGCGCCGCGGAACGGCACGATCCGGGGGTCCTGCGGAGCACCGGCGGAGACCGCCAGCCGGTCCGACCAGGCGCCCGTGCAGAAGAGCGCGTGCCCGGCCTCGAGCGTCCCGCGCTCATGCGTCAGGCGCACCGAGCGCGCGGTTGGGGAGACGTCCGTCACCGCGCACGAGGTCGCGATGGTCCCTCCCGCGGCGCGAACGTCGTCGGCGAAGGCGTGGGCGACGGCGGGGTAGTCGGCGATGCCGGTCCACGGCGAGTGCAGCCCCGCGACGCCGCGGGCGTGCGGCTCGAGCTCGACGATCCCGTCCGCGTCGATCCGACGCAACCCGGGCACGCCGTTCGCCACCCCGCGCCGTTCGAGCTCGTCGAGCCCCGCAAGCTCTTCCGGCCTGGTCGCCACGATGACCTTGCCGCACTGCTCGAAGGCGATGCCCCGCTCCTCGCAGAAGGCATACAGCGCCTTCGCCCCCTCGACGCAGAGCCGCGCCTTGAGCGAACCGGGCGGGTAGTAGATGCCCGCGTGGATGACGCCGCTGTTGTGCCCCGTCTGGTGATGGGCCACCTCCGGCTCCTTCTCGAGGACACACACCCGCAGGCGTGGGTGCCGGCGCAGGAGCTCGCGGGCGACACCGAGCCCGAGGATGCCAGCGCCGACGACGACGAGGTCGACCGAGGATGGTGGCTCAGAGCTCATCTCGGCCGTCAGAGTAGAGGATGCCCGGCTAGGGTCCCATCGAGATGGAGACCACGGATTCCCTCGTCATCCCAGGCCTCAAGCGGATCGCCCTGCGGATCTTCCGCGACGAGCGCGGGCACTTCGCAGAGACCTACAACGACGACGACCACGCGTTCACGCGCCCCGACGGCACCCGCGTCGCCTTCGTGGAGGACGACGTCTCGGTGTCGCGAGGTCATGTGCTCCGCGGCCTGCACGGCGACGACCGGACTTACAAGCTCATCCAGTGCCTGCATGGTGCGATGTACTTCGTGGTCGCCGACTGCAGACGCGACTCGCCCGGCTACTTGCGCTGGGAGGCGCACGAGCTCTCAGGCGACGACCCCGTGCAGCTCCTGATCCCCGCGGGCTGTGCTGGCGGCTTTGTCGCGCTCTCGGAGACGGCGGTCCTCACCTACAAGCAGTCCGAGCGCTACCGCGGGGAGGCGGGGCAGTTCACGGTCCGCTGGAACGATCCGGCGCTCGCGATCAAGTGGCCGGTCGAGCAGCCACTGCTCTCCACCCGCGACGCGTCGGCGCCGGACCTCGCGACATGAAAGTGCTGGTCACGGGGGCGGGCGGATTCGTCGGTCGTCGCCTCGTCCAGGTCGCGCGGGACGCCGGAGACCACCTCGATGCCCCGAGCTCGGCCGAGATCGACCTGACCCGTGACGGCAGCCTCGACGTCCTCGGGTCTGCGACGTACGACCGTATCTACCACCTGGCCGCGTGGACGCGGCCCGGCCGGTTCTGCCAGGAGCGCGGCGGCGATCAGTGGATCGTGAACCAGCAGATCAACACCAACGTCCTCGCGTGGTGGCAACGGCGCCAGCCGCAGGCGAAGCTCGTCGCCTTCGGGACCAGCGCCTCCTACGCCGCTTCGGGCGTGCATCACGAGGAGGACTACCTCGCCGGGGTCCCGCCGGAGGCGTACTTCGCCTACGCGATGACGAAGCGCATGCTCCTCGCCGGGCTCATGGAGCTCGGTCGACAGCACGGGCTCCGGTGGCTCTACCTCGTCCCCTCGACGGTCTACGGACCCGACTACCACGCCGACGGGCGGGAGCTGCACTTCGTCTACGACCTCGCGCGCAAGATCGTCCGGGGCCGCGAGCACGGCGAGGAGGTCGTCCTATGGGGCGACGGGAGCCAGCGCCGTGAGCTTGTGCACGTCGACGACGTCGTCCACGCGACCACGACCCTGCCAGGCATCACGGGTGAGCAGGTGATCAACGTGGGCGCGGGCGCAGACCACAGCATCCGGGAGATCGCGACCGAGCTCTGCGCGCTCGCCGACTACGACATCGCCCGGGTGCGCTTCGACCCCGAGCGCTTCGTCGGCGCGCGCGACAAGGTGCTAGCCACCGACCGGCTGCGCTCGCTGATCGGCCCGCACACCGACGTCGCCCTACGGGACGGGCTCGCTCAGGTCGTCGCGTGGGTCGAGGGCAACGCCGCCAAGCTCGGATAGACGCGGGTCACCGTGCCGGGTGGCGGCCCGCAGCGCGTGGGCACCGCTGCCGGAAGCAGCAGCACCCATCTTGTCAGCAGGACCCACCGCAGCGCCGGGGTGACCAAGCCGGGCCGGAAGAGCGACGCGCGCTCCATCATCGCGGGCACCCGAGACAGCAGCGACTGCGGCTGGTCGCGCAGCAGGGTCGCGGCGACGTCCCCCGGCAGCGCGTGGCCGCCGTCGATCGAGGCGACGGCGGTGGTGATCGTCGGCCGGACCCCACCCGGCTGGCAGACGGGCGCGGCGTTCGCCTGCCGTCCCGACGGCGTGCAGAACGCGGCGCCTGCGAGCTGGTCCCCGTAGACGCTCATCGCCGCCGGTCCCTCGTTGCGGAAGCAGAGCGCCACGACCTGCCCGCCGGCCACGCGGCCTACGTGCACGGCCTGCGACCGAGTGGCGTTCGAAGCCCACGGGAAGTGTGCCGCTCGCGAGAGCGCGCCCATCGTGCCGGGAGCGCAGCGTCACGGCGACCGCAGGCGGACGCGGCGCCCGGCGTCCCCGGGCCGAAGGTCACGGCGTCGATGTCCCCGACGAGCGCGACCGGCTGCTCGCAGACCTGCTGGCCGCGCTTGAGGTCGGCGACCGGCGACACCCCGGCGACGCCCAGCGTCTGGACTTGCCGACTCTTCGTCGTCGCGCCCAGCACGAGCAGCGCGACAATCGCGAATGCGCTCACCGCGGCGCTACGCGTAGTAGTGCAAGGCGACGAACCCCAGGCAGAGGAGTTGGTAGCCGACGAGGCCGGCAAGGACGACGCCGATGGCCCCCCCTCGGGCGCGGCGCGGGACCAGCGTCGTCGCCAGGGCCACCGCGCACCCACCCAGGCCGGCGAGCGGGAAGAGGTAGCGGCCCTGATTGGTCGGGCCCTTGACGCGGTACTCGGCGAGGTGGAGCCCGAGCAGGAGCACGCTCGCCGCGAGGCCGAGGAAGACCGCGACGGGCAGCCCCACCGAGCGCAGGCGCGGCGACCGACGTTGGCGCCACAACAGGGTGCCGACCCTGACCAGCGCTGCGAGCCCGACGGCCGCCGTGACGGCCGCGAACACGCGGTAGACCCACAGGGGGAAGTCGACCGTGACCCACCTGAACGCCGCCCAGCCCGTGGCGATCCAGACGCTCAGCGCCGGGTAAGAGCTGACGTAGCCCGAGTCGAAGCCGATCGGTGTCTGGAACGGCAGTCGCGGCAGGTAGTACTGCCAGACGTAGCTCAGGAACTCCTTGACGTTCAGGCCTCCGGCCGCGACGCCGGTCGCCTGCTGGTAGACGGGACGAGCCAGGGCGCGCACCGTCAGCTGCCAAGCGCCGACCTGGAGCAGGAAAGGCCGCCAGCGCACAAGCGGCGGCCAACGCGGCTGCCCCGACACGCCGCTTGCCGAGGAGCTTGACCGAGGCGACGAGCACCACCCAAGCGCTGGCCGGCAGCAGGGCGATGCTGGGGGCCTTCGTAATCAGCGCCACGCCGACGGCCACGGCGCTCGGGACGTTGATGCCTCGTCGCAGGATGCGGACGCCGAGCTACAGCGCAAGGCTCCACGTCGCGTACATGAGCGGGTCGGGGTTGACCGCCGCGGACATAAAGTCGAGCATCGGCCACAACCCGGCGGCGGCGGCGGCGACGAGCTGCAGCTCGCGGCGGCGTCCGAACAGCTCACCCGCCAGGAGCCAGACGGCGGACGTGGTGACCAGGAGCCAGACGACGGATAACAGCCGCGTCGCGTAGAGGTGCGAGAGGACGTCGCCGGAGCCGGCGAGCTGGTAGCCGACCGACTCCAGCAGGTAGTACGCCGGCGGGTACGTACTCGCGCTGTTGCGCCCGCCGCCGTCGCGCTCGGAGTCGTGGGCCGCCCTGCGCTGGTAGGCCTCGTAGGTCAGTCGGCTGCTCTCGGGACGGGCGAAGGAGAAGAAGACGACGGGGTCGGTGTTCATCGACTGCATCGCGTCGACCTGGGCGAAGGACAACGACGCGCCGGCGCTGCCGGGCAGCCGGTGCAGCTCGTTGAGGGTCTGCACGTAGGAGAAGTGCACGTCCTCGTCCGGTGCCTGCCAGGCCGGGTTGACCAGCGCCCAGCTCACGCCGATGAACGCCACCGCGACGAGCAGGGCGGCCAGCGGCCTCGGCGCCGCCAGCCGTCGCGCAGGCGACGCTGCGACCGCCACGCTCATCGTCCGATCGCCTTGACCAGCGCGACCGCCACGGTGCGGTAGGCGATGAGCGCCGGGTGGCCCGGCGCGCGAGCGGCGAGGCGATCTGCGGTGACTCCACCGCCGTCGCGAAGTGCTCGATGATGGCCGCGTCGGGCCGGACCCGCATCGCCGCGAGCTTGCGACGCCGCGCGCGGATCCAGCCCCGCGACGCCCACACCGACCGATAGGCGCGCCGCTTCTCGAGCAGCCGGCCCTCGCCTCGGGCCACGGCCAGCAGCACGAGCTCCGCGGCGAGGTGCAGCGGCGCGAGCGCCAGCAGCGTCGAGCCCCGGAAGGTGCTCAGCACGGACATCAGCCGGGTGCTCGAGGTAGACCCACTTCGTGATCCCCGTGCCGAAGGAGTAGTGGTGGCGGATGGTGGCTTGCGGGCACGTACTAGACCTCCGCGCCGCCCAGCCCGCCCGCGGGCAGATCCGGTCCTCGTAGAAGAGGAAGAACTCGTCGCGGTAGCCCTCGAGGCGCCGGTAGCGCGACGCGTCGACGAGCATAGCCGCGCCCGTCGTGATCAGGGCGCGGCGGGCGGACCCGTGCTCCGCGGGCTACCCAAAGCGCCCGCACCACGCGATGCCCGTGAGGTGGATCTCGTTCTCCCCCGCGTTGATCGTCGTCCCGTCGGGGAATAGCACCTACGGCGTGGCATTCCGTGGCGAGGTGCTTCAACGTGGTTGTAGCAGGCGCTCGAGGCAGCCCGGCGCCGCGTCGGCGTCCGGGCGCAGCCTGCGGGGGCCTGAGCGCGGCCGCTCAGGCCCGGGGCCAGCGTGAAGGCCGCCCACAGACGCTCGGACCGTGCAGCCCGCTCCCGCGCAGGTGCGGACGCGGTTGCGGGCGAGCACCCGGGGATCGCGCCGCACGCCTCCCGGGTGGCGGACCACGCTGCTCTGCACGAGGTAGCCCGAGTCGTCGCGCAGGATGCGGCCCGTCCAGTCGAGGTCGTCGCCGCCACCGGCGAAGTCGACGCGCGGGATGCCGTGCCGCTCGATGGCGCGGCGGTGCACGAGCAGCGAACCGTAGCGTACGGCGCGCAGCACGGCCAGCCGCTGCGTCGTGCCGGCGATCGCGAGCTCCCGGGCGAGGATGCGCAGGACAGGAGCGGCGGCAGGGTCGAGGCGACCGTCGTGGCCGACCGGCTTGGCGGCGAATAGGACGGGATCGCCGAGCGCGTCCCCGGCCTCCGTGTGGGCCATCAGCCCGCCGAGCGCGTCCGCGTCGACCTCCGCGCCGCGGGCTAGGAGCCACAGCCAGTCGCATCCCGTGGCCGCCCCGGCGAGCACCGCCACGGCCATGGCGCTGGGGCCGTCCCCGAGCATCACCGGTGGCGTCCGCGGCCCGCGTCTGCTGTCGGGCGCCAGGCGGGAAGATCGCGCAGACCGTGGGAGCGGTGACGACCGGCGACGCGAGCACGCGGGCGCTAGCCGTCGACGCGGGCGCGCACGAGCGGCGGAGCCGGGCGGACCGGCGTAGACGGCGCGGCAGACTGGACCTCCTCCACTTGGCGCTGCAGGAGGGCTAGGTGCTGTGCGAGCAGCTTGTTCTGGTCCGTGAGCCGTGAGATGACCAGCGAGAAGTGCAGGAGCATCATGAGCATAAAACCCAGCGCGACGGCGAAGAGGGCCGACGGCGCGTAGAAGATGCCCACCGCTCCTGCGAGGGACTCGAGTAGGTTACGCCAGACGGCGAGGATCAGCAGCGTCCCGGTGCTGAAGAGCCACAGCAGCGCGTAACGCTCCATCAGCCGGCGCTGCCGTACGAACTCAAAGACCAGTGCGAACAGCCCGGCCATGGCCACGACGGCGATGATCTGGATCCGCGACATAGCTCGCGTTCAAGCGTACCGCTTGGGGTGCCCGGATCGGCGCCATCGAAGGTGCGACGGCGATCACCCTGCGTCGCGTCCGTCGCCGGCCGACGTCCCCCGCGTCGCGGCCGCCGCCGCATAGGCGACGCCCAGCGGCAGCAGCAACAGCCAGCCCGCCAGCAGGACCCACCACAACGCCGGGCCGACGAACCCAGGCCGGAAGACGGACGCGCCGGCGATCAGCGCCGGCACTCGTTGCAGCAGCGAACGCGGCTGCTCGCGCAGCAGGTCGGCGGCGATGTCGCCCGGCAGCGGAGGACGACCGTCAACCGAAGCGGACGCCGTGGTAAGCGTGGGGCGGATCCCGCCCGTCTGCTGGCAGGAGACCCCGGCCGTCCGCCCTGACGGCGTGCAGGTCAACGAGCCCGTGAGCTGGTCCCCGAAGAGGCTCATGCGGGCCGGCCCGTCGTTGCGGAAGCACAGCGCCACGAGCTGCCCGCCGTGCACCCGACCGAAGTTCACGGTCTGCGCTACGGCAGGGTCGAACCCCGCTCGCAGCACACCGCGCCCGAGGACGTGGCGGTCGCCGTCCGCACGCACCGTCACGGTCATTGCTGGCGACGACTGTGCCCTCGTGGCGGGATTGAACGTGATGGCGTCTACGTCCCCGTCGAGCCCGACAGGCGCCTCGCACAACTGCTGGCCGGCGCGAAGGTCGGCGACAGGTCCCAACGGGAGAACGCCCAGTGTCTGCACCTGGCGCGTCCGGGACGACGACGCCATGAACACGAGAGCGGCGACAGTCATAGCTGCCACCACGAGGACGGCCAGACCGCTTCTACGCATAGTAGTGTGCGGCCACGAAAGCGAGGGCGAGCATCTGGTACCCGACGATCCCGCCCAGAGCGACGCCGATCGCGACCGTGCGGGCACGTCGGGGGACGAGCATCATGGCGTAGGCGACCGCGCAGCCGGCGATGCCGGCAAGCGGGAACAGGTAGCGACCCTGGTTGGTGGGTCCCTTGACGCGGTACTCGGCAAGGTGCAGGCCCAGGACGAGCGCGCCAGCGGCGAGGCCGAGGAAGATGGCGACCGGTAGCCCGACGGTCCACAGCTGCCGGCTGCGCCGGTGGTGCAGCAGGGAGACGATGCCCTTGGTGACCGCCGCGAGCGCGACCGACGCGGTGATCGCGAGGAACACCTTGTAGACCCAGAGCGGGAAGAAGACGGTGACCCAGCCGAAGGCCGCCCAGCTCGTGGCGACCCAGACGTTGAAAGCCGGGTAGGGGCTGACGTACCTCGAATCGAGGTACAACGGCACCTGGAAGGGCAGCCGTGGCAGGTAGAACTGCCAGACGTAGCTGAGGAACTCACGGACGTTGAGGGCTCCGGCGGCGACGCCGGTGACCTGCCCGTAGGCGGGGCGGTCCAGGGCGGCGATCGTGAAGTGCCAGGCACCGACCGGCGCGAGGAAGGCGAGCACCACGCTCAAGGCCGCGAGCGCAGCGGCCCCTGGGCGGCGTTGCCAGAGCAGCCGCGCCAGGCCGAACAGGACGACGAACGCGCTGGCCGGGACGAGGGCGAGGCTCGGCGCCTTGGTGATCAGCGCCACGCCGACCACAAGCCCGAAGCCGACTCCGCTGGCCACGTCGAGCCCTCGCCGCAGCACCCGAACACCGAGCCAGAGCGCCAAGCTCCACGTCGCGTACATCAGGCTGTCGGGGTTGACGGCCGCCGACATGAAGTCGAGCATCGGCCACAGACCGACCGCAGCGGCGGCCAGCAGCTGGAGCTCCCGGCGGCGCCCGAAGAGCTCGCCGGCCAGCAGCCACACCGCAGTGGTGGTGATGAGCAGGAACAGCACGGAGAAGAGCCGCGCGGCGTACAGATGGGTCACGACACCGCTGGAGCCCGCCAGCCGGTACCCCAGCGAGGCGAGCAGGTAGTACGCGGGCGGGTAACTGCTTGCGGTGTTCGGACCTCCGCCATCGCGCAGCGGATCGCTAACTGCCCGGCTCTGGTAGGCGTCGTAGGCCACCCGGCTGCGCTCGGGGCGCGCGAAGGAGAAGAAGACGATGGGGTCGGTGTTCATCGACTGCATGGCGTCGACCTGCGCGGTTGACAGCGACGCGCCCGCCCCGCCCGGGAGCCGGCCCAGTTCCGCCAGCGTCTGGACGTAGGAGAAGTGCACGTCCTCGTCGGGCGCCTGCCAGGCCGGGTTGACGAGCGCCCAGCTCGCGCCCATGAGCGCGACGACCACCAGCAGGGCGGCAAGCGGCCGCGGGACCCACGATTGCGGGCGCCACGCCCTCGCCGCGGGCTCGGCGACCACCGCCACCGAGCCACCCGTCGCGCCGACCACCGTGCCGGACATCAGCGCGCCATGGCCTTGACAGCCGCGACGGCGACCGTGCGGTAGGCGAGCAGCAGCGGCGCCACGCGGCGCGCGAGCGGCGAGGTGATCTGCGGGGAGTCCACCGTGGCCGAGAAGCGGTCGATGATCGCGGCGTCGGGTCGCGTGCGCATGGTCGCCAGCCTCCGGCGGCGGCTGCGGATCCAGCCTCGTGAGGTCCACACCGACCGGTAGGCGCGCCGCTTCTCCGGCAGCCAGCCCTCGCCCCGGGCCACCAGCAGCAGAGCAAGCTCGGTGGCCAGGTGCAGCGGGGCGAGGACGATCAGCGTCGAGACCTGGAAGGTGCTCAGCAGCGACAGCAGCCGGTGGCGCTCGAGGTAGAACCACTTCGTGGTCCCCGTCCCGAAGGAGTAGTGGTGGCGCACGGTGGCCTGCGGCACGTACCAGACCTCCGAGCCGACGATCCAGGCCCGCAGGCAGATGTCGGGATCCTCGTAGAAGAGGAAGAAGTCGTCGCAGTAGCCCTCCAGGCGGCGGTACAGCCCGGCGTCGACGAGCATCGCGGCGCCCGTGGTGATCAGGGCGGAGCGCGCCGGGCCGTGCTCGGCCGGCTGGCCGTAGCGCCCGCACCACGCGATCCCCGTGAGGTGGATCTCGTTCTCGCCGGCGTTGATGGTCTCCCCGTCGGGGAAGAGGATCTGCGGCGTGACGATGCCCGCGCCAGGCTGCTCGGCGGCGATGTCGAGCAGGCGCTCGACGCAGTCCGGGGCCGCCTCGGCGTCCGGGTTGAGGAAGAAGAGCCACTCCCCCGAGCAGGCCGCCGCCCCGAGGTTGCACGCCGGGGCGTAGCCCACGTTGTCCGCGTTGAGCAGGCGCACGTCCGGGTGCGCGGCCAGCATGGGCTCGCGGACGGAGTGCTCCGGGTCGTTGTCCACGACGACGACCTCGCCGACCGGCACGCTCTGCGCCTTGAGGCTGGCGACCGCGACGAGCGTGAGCTCGACCTCCTTGTAGGTGACCACGACGGCCGAGACGCTCGGCCGCGACGAGGGCTCCGGCACGTCTTAGATCGACGACTCGGCGGCGACGGGCGACCGGTCGCCCGGCTCGACGACGGGCCGCGCGCGGCACAGGCCGACCGAGACGGCCAGCAGCACCTTGGCCATGTAGTACAGCGAGCGCGACGCGTTGATCGAGGACTCGCCGGTGGTGCGCGGCCGCATGCGCACCGGCAGCTCGGCGCTGCGCAGGCGGTGCGCGTGGATCATGAGCACCGCCTCGACCTCGGGGTAGTCGTGCGGGTAGTCGTGGGCGAACAGCTCGATGCCGCGCCGGTTGGTCATGCGAAAGCCCGACGTCGGGTCGGTCACGGGCCGGCGGGTGACCAGGGTCAGGATCGAGGCGAAGATCCGGATGCCCAGGCGGCGCGAGCGCGAGCTGCGGAAGCCGTCGGCGTCGTCGTGCAGGAAGCGCGACCCCGTGACCATGTCGACGTCCTTGTGCGAGCGCAGGTGCTGCAGGAGCCTGGGGACCTCGCGTGCGTCGTGCTGCCCGTCGCCGTCGACCTGGATGGCGTAGTCGTAGCCGTGCTCGAGGGCGAACAGGTAGCCCGCCTGCACCGTCCCGCCGATCCCGAGGTTGAACGGCATCCGCAGGACGTCGGCGCCGGCCTCGCGCGCCCGGGAGCTCGTCTCGTCCGTGGAGCCGTCGTCGACCACCACGACGTCGAACTCCGGCGCGTGCTCCCGCAGGTCCGCCACGACGAAGGCGACGCTGGCCTCCTCGTTGTACGCGGGGACGATGGCGAGGTTGCGGGACATGGCTTGGGAATGGAACGACCCCGGCGCGCGGGAGTTGCGCGTCGGGCAGCGGCTCGGACGGAGGCTAGACCCCCGAGGCGACGCTCACGCGACCGGAGTCGACGAGCTTCTCGAACGTCGACAGCGCCTGGCCGGTCACCTGGTCCATGTTGAGGTACTGGTAGCGCGCCAGGCGGCCGACGAAGGTGACGTTCGGGTCCTCCGCGGCGCCCAGCGCTTCGTAGCGCTTGTACAGCTCCCGGTTCTCGGCCTGCGGGACGGGGTAGTACGGGTCGCCCTCGTCACGGGGGTACTCCGCGGCCAGCGTCGTGTGCGTGTGCGTCTGGCCCGTAAGGTGGCGGTACTCCGTCGTGCGGGTGTAGGGCACGTCCGCGCTGGGCTCGTTGATCGAGGCGACGGGCTGCACCAGCCCGCCGTCCGGGGTCTCCAACGTGCGGTGCTCGAACTCCAGGCTGCGGTAGGGCAGCTTGCCGAAGCGGTGGCCGTAGAACTCGTCGATCGGGCCCGTGTAGACGAGGTGCTTGTACGCGACCGCCTCGCGCACGTCCTCGAAGTCCGTCGAGGTGCGGACCTCGATGCCCGGGTGGTCGAGGATGCGCTCGAACATCGCCGTGTAGCCCTCGAGCGGCATCTTCTGGAAGTCGTCGTTGAAGTAGCGGTCGTCCTGGTCGAAGCGGATCGGGATGCGCGCGCAGACCGAGGCGTGCAGCTCGGAGGGGTCGCGCGCCCACTGCTTGCGGGTGTAGCTCTGGAAGAACGCCTCGTAAAGATCGCGGCCGAAGCGCGCGACGCAGCTGTCCTCGGAGGTCTCGATGCGCTCGCGCGGCTCGGCGCGCTCGGCCAGGAAGACCTCGACGGCCTCCTCGGAGTCCAGCTCGAGGCCGTACAGGCTGTTGATCGTGTCCCGGTTGATCGGCATGGGGAGCTGCTGGCCGCGGACGTTGGCGAGCACCCGGTGCTCGTAGGGCCGCCACTCCGTGAAGCGCGACAGGTACTCGACGACCTTGTCGGACTGCGTGTGGAAGATGTGCGGCCCGTACTTGTGGCAGAAGACGCCGTGCTCATCGGCGTAGTCGTAGGCGTTGCCGGCGATGTGGTCGCGGCGGTCGACGACGAGCACGCGGTGCCCGCACTGGCTGGCCAGGCGCTCGGCCATGATCGAGCCGGCGAAGCCGGCACCGACCACGAGGGTGTCGTACGCGTCAGGGTTGGGGCTCATGGTTCTCCAGTCGGGTGCTACTGCGGACGCCGACGCACGGTCGACTGCGGGGCGTGCAGTGCAGCTCCCGGTGAGGCTAGCGGCGGAGTATCAGGAACCCCGCCCACGAAGCCCGTCGCGCAGGCCGCGCGCCACGAGCGCGAGGCTGTGGGGGCGGAAGCGGTTGGTGACGAGATAACGCACGGTCTGAGAGACGACGAGCAGCACGTAACCACGCTTCTCCCCACCGCGCAGGGACTGCCCGCGGAGGATGTAGATGCCGTTGCGCACCGCGTAGAAGAAGCGGTCGCCCCCCTCCCACGGCGGGCTGGCGGCCGTCGTCCGGTGCTCGGCAATGCTGTCGGGGACGACGTAGCCCACCTCGTCGCGCAGCAGGCGGGCGAAGAACTCGATGTCGTCGCTCCAGATCCAGAAATGCTTGAGCGGGAAGCCGTGGCGCTCGAGCGCCTCGGCCTTGAGCAGGGACGACGGGAACGTGTTCCAACGCAGCGGCAGCATGCCGCGCTCGCTCGCGCGCAGGAAGAGGTCGATGTCGCCAAGGCGCAGGCCGGGCCTGTTGAGCGGGTGGACTTGGCCGTCGCGCCAGACGATCTTGCTCGCGAGCACCACCGGCTCGGGAAGCCCGTCGAGCCGCAGCGCGCCCGCGAGCAGCCGTTCGAGCGCGTCCGGCGCCGGGATGGTGTCGTCGTCCATGACCCACAGCCATGCGAAGCCGAGCTCCACGCCCCGCTTCATGCCCTCGTGGAAGCCACCCGAACTGCCCTCGTTGACCGGCAGCGCGAGGATCTGGACGTCGGGGAACTCGCCGTCGAGCATCTCGCGCGTGCCGTCCGTGCAGGCGTTGTCGACTACGAGCACGGCGTCCAGCGCGTGCGTCTGCGCTCCCAGCGCTTGCAGGCACTGGCGCAGCAGCTCGCGGCGATTGTGGGTGACGACCACCGCTCCGAGCGGGCTCCGTACCGGTTCAGCCACTGCTTGCCCGTTCATCGGCCGGCAGGCTAGCGGACCTCTTGCGAAGGCCGGCGAACCCACCGACCACCTCGCTCGGGATCCAGCCGCCGACCGCCAGGACGCCGAAGTAGACGACGGAGGCCACCGGCGCGCGCGCGAGCTCCGGCCACGCCGGGACGACGGCCGCGCTCAGGGCGACTGCCAGCGCCAGGGCCACGCGCGGCACCAGCCGGAGCTCCGGCCGGAGCTCGGGGTAGGCGCGCATGAGGAACGCCTCGGCGAGGACCACCGCCACGGCCGCCCCCTCGGCGGCATACGGCGGTACCAGTCCGATGATGAGCGCGCAGATGAAGGCGATGGCGGCTCCGTTGGCCACGAGCAGCTCCTTGTGACGCCGCAGGGCGGTCTGCCAGCTGATGTTGAGGAAGACGGGCGCCAGCACCGCCGCGAGGATGCGCAGCGCCGAGGTGACCTGGTCGGCCTCGCCCGGGTCATTGGTGAGCAGCTCGGCCACCGGCCTGGCGGCCAGCCCGACGGCCAGACTCAGCCAGACGCCACCGATCAGCGCGATCTCCAGGACACGCTGCAGGACGTAGCGCAGGCGCTCGGCGTCGTCGCGTGCCGCCCGGGCGAGGATCGGGAAGGTCGTGCCGATCAGGCTCAACGGGACGCCGTTCGCCACCTCCACCACCCGGTAGGATGTGCGGAAGGCGCCCGTCGCCTCGTCTGCCGCCGCCAGCGACATGAAGATGATGGCGATCCGCGCGTACAGGGTGTTGAGGACGGTGGCGACGGCCAGGGGCAGGGTCTCCCTCAGGAGCCGGCGCAGGTCCCCCAGCTTCAGGGAGGGACGCGTCGGCATGAGGCCACGGGCCACGACGACGGTGGCCACCACGACGACGACGGAGACGGGGGATGGTGATCGCGAGGAAGCCGACCACGCCTGCCCCGGCCACGACCAGGGCGACGACGAGCGCGACGCTCAGGGCCTTCCCCGCAAGATCGACGGCCGTCAGCGAGCCCATCCGCAGGGCAGCCGACGGCGGCACGCCGAACGTCGCGCCGATCACCGCCATCACGAGGCCGGCGCCGGCGAGGAGGGTGCCCAGCGCGAGCGCGGCGCCGTAGCCCGCGATCACCGCGAACGCCGTCGCCGCGAGCACCCCGACACCGCTCAAGACGATCCGCGCCCCGAGGCTGCGCATGAAGGCGTCGCGATCGGCGCCGACGCGAGCGCTGTACTCCCACAGGACCACCGCGCCGAGCCCGACGTCGGTGACGCCCGCCACGAGCGCGATCAGCGCGACGGCCGTGAAGTACCGCCCGGCGTCGACGAGCCCGAGGTGGCGCACCATGAGCGGCGTCGACGCCAGCGCCAGCACCGCGCCCAGCACGTAGCCGCCCGTGCGGATCGCGCTCCCGCGGATGGCTTTCGGACCGGCTTCGGGAGTGTCGAGGACGTCGGCCGGCGGGAGCTCAGCGTCGCCCGCGCCGATGCTCATGCCGCGGCGGTCGGTCGGGCGCGCCGGACACGGGCGGCTTCGAACCCGCGCAGCAGGAGCCGGGCGACCGGGTGGGGAAGGAGCAGCACCGGCAGGCTCGCCTAGAAGCCCGGTAGGCGCCAGAACCAGCCGACGCAGCCCGTGAGCAGCCGGACGTCGTCGGCGATCGACTGACTGCACTGGACCTTGTAGCGGATCAGGGCGCTCGGCGGGAAGATCGCGCGCCGCGTCTTGGCCAGCAGCCCCTGCAGGATGGCGGCCTCCCCGACGAGCTCGCGCCACAGGTCCACGGTCTCGGCCGTCGTCTCGAGGTGGTAGCGCGTGAGGTCCCCGCCAAGCTCCTCGACGACCGAGTTGCCGACGTCCGTCCGAAGGAGGAACGTCGGACCGGGGTCCCAGAGCCAGGTCGGTTCGGGGAGGGCCATGCGCAGGACCACGTAGAGGCGCGGGAACAGGGCGAAGCGGGTGAGGGTCGATCCGCGGACGTCGTGGACGACCGCCTCCCACGCGGCACGACGCACCACCTGCACCGGCAGCACGCCCATCATCGCTCCGCAGCCGACGAGTGTCTCCTGCACGGTGTCCCAGCGGTGCGTCCGCTCCGGGTGGGCCGGCCAGCAGGTCGAGGTAGAACTGGAACGCCTCGAGCTCGCGATCGAGTCGTAGGTCACCGGGCGGATCGTCAGCCCCGTGATGTCCGGGTGCTGCTCGAGCAGCTCGAGCAGCCGGCGTACGCCGCCACCGCGTCGTCGGACGAGAACAGCCAGCAGAAGTCCCCGCGGGCCGCGTCGACGGCCTGCAGGAGATTGGCGGTGAAGCCCTGGTTCTCCTCGAAGCGGACGTATCTCAGGACGTCTTCGTGCGTGCGCCGGAGGTCGAGGACCATGGCGCTGATCGCGTCCTGCGATCCGTTGTCGGACACGACGATCTCCACGGTCCCGGAGGCTCGTCGTCGAGCTGTTCGATCACCGAGCCGACCGCCCGGCGCAACGGCTCCGCCGCCCGTGGTGGGTCGGGATGCAGATGGACAACCGGGGGGGCACGTTCAAGAGGCCCGGCGGGCCGCTCGGACAGCGCGGCGGAGCACGCGCTTGGCCTTCGGAGGCGTCGCGGACCGCACCCCGGCCAGCCCCGCGCTCAGCCGTCCAGTCCGCTCGGGCTCGATCGCGATCCCGCCGCCGAGCGGGCTGGGGATGCTCATGAGACTGAAGGCGCCCAGCACCTCGACGCGGTAGATCACCTGCTCGCGCAGACCGAGCAGGTCCGCCGAGATGGTCGCCCCGGGCACCCGCGCGGCGAGGACGTTGTGCGCGACGGGCACGTAGCCGTGCGTCGGGACCTGCAGCGGCAGGTCGGCGGCGGCGAGGCGCACGAGCCGCGGCGACTCCGCGCCCTGCTCCCACAGCTTGAGCTCGAGCGCGTCGAGCCGCAGGAGGTGCGCCTCGCGCGCGAGATGCAGGCGGAGCGCGCGGAGGTCGGCGCCGTCGGCCTGCCAGCTGAGCAGGACGTTGCCCTGGGCGTTGCTGCGCAGCTCCTTGCCGTACTCCGTCTCGCCCTCCTGCGCTCCTGCGTCGGTCACCGCGAGCACCGCCCACCCGGCGGAGGCCGACAACGCGCTCCACGGCACGAGGCCCGAGGCGGCCGCCGCGGCCAGTGGCGCCTGCTCCGGCGCGTGCTGGGCGATGAGCCCCGCCGGCCAGTAGAGCTGCTGCATGGGCAGGCCCTGGAGCTCGTCGACGGCGGCGTGCTCCAGAAGCCGCTCGTGCTCGGCGCCCGCCAGCGGATCTTCGCGCGCGGAGCCGCGTCCCTCATCGTGGCGCCAGCCCCCGAACAGGTGCGCCTCCTCACTCGTGGGAGAGACCACGCTGCGCAGCAGGATCGGCAGCAGCTCGAACTGCGCGTCGGCGAGGCTCGGGACACTTCCCGGGACGACCGCGCGGTAGCGCAGCCACGCCTGGTGGAAGTCCCGCACCCCCTGGCGCACGACCTCCGCCTCGCGCCGCTGCGACGCCGTCGACGGATCGAGCTCCGCGGTGATCGGGCGCAGCTCCTCATCCAGGCCGAGCTGCGTGCCGACCGCGTCGCAGGTCACCTGCTCGAGGACCTCCGGACTGCGCATGAGCAGGTTGCGCAGGTCCGTGTCGCTGCCGGCATCGAGCAGGAACGAGCGGACGTCGAGCCCTTCCGCGACGCGCGGCGCGGCGTTCTCGTTCGTGACGAGGTAATGACCCGTGACGACGACGTCCGCGCCGTTGGCCTGGAGGATCTGGGCAGCGTCGCGCTGAATGCTCGCGCCCCAGCCCAGGTCCACGAGCCACAGGGCGCCCGCGGGATCGGCCGCCTGCTCGAGCACCTGGGCGACCCGCGCCGACAGGCGCCGTGCGTGCGCGGCCGCCTTCTCGCGGAGCGCCTCGTCGCCGTTCAGCGCCTGCGCGAACACCGCACGGACCGTCGGGTCGTAGAGGCGGGTGTGCGCTTGGCCGACCAGGGTCGGGACGTCCCCGAGCTCGAGCCCCATCAGCTTCAGCGCCTCGGTCACGGTGAGCCCGGACCGGCCGTCCAGGAGCCGCGCGAGGCTCTCCACGGAGGCGCCGAGCGTGGCCGCCAGCCCGACCTGGCGGTTGAGCCACGTCGGGACGGCCTCCAGCTTCACGCCCTCCAGCGCGCCGGCGCTCTGCACGAGATCGGCCAGGAGCGTCCCCTCGCGCATCAGGCAGGCGACGCGCTCGACGCCTGCTGCGGCGGCTTCGCGGGCGACCCACTGGGCGAACCCGCTGAGCACGGGCCCCAGGACCGTCGCGCCGTAGCGCCAGAACGGCTCGAGCGCCTCGGGCTGCAGGGCTCCTCCGGCGACCTTGCCACGCAGCGCGCGCAAGCCGGCGGGATCGGTCGCGTTGCGCAGCTCGAGGGCCTGCGGCCGCGCGACACCCTGGCGCAGGCGGCGCTCCTGCGCCTTGATCTCGGCGAGGCGCTCGGTGCGCTGCGAGAAGTAGATCGCCGTGACGCCCTCCTTGCGCGCCTTGACCACGTCGTCCACCGGGTTGTCCCCGAAGTGCACGATGCGCTGCGCCGGCACGCCGAGCACCTCCTCGGTGCGCTTCCACAGCCCGCTGCCCTTCCCGAAGCCGAGCTCGGAGGAGACGAAGAACTCGATGTCCTGGAGCAGCCCGCCGAGGCGCGGGAGGCTTAGGACCTCGCGCAGCGTCGCCTCGCGGTAGTAGATGTCCGACACCGCCGCGATGCGCAGGCCGTCGGCCTTCACCTCCTCGAGAAACGCGACGACGTCGAGGTCGGCGACGAGCAGCCCGCGCTCGACGGCCACCTCCGTCGCGACGAGGTCCTCGACGGTGGCCGCGGCGTCCAGGGGCCAGCGCGGGAAGGCGTCGTAGATCGCGTGCAGGTCCACCTCGGCGCTGTCGTTGAGCGCGGTGCGCCGCACCCGTGCCAGCCGCTCGGCCTCGCGGCGCACCACCCCGAACATCGCCGGGGTCATCACGGGGCGCAGCAGGCCGTCCTCGCGCAGCCGCTCACCGATCAGCGCGAAGGCGTCGAAGGGCTCGTCCGTGCGCCGGAAGACGAGGGTGTCGAAGATGTCGAAGGTGAGCAGCTCGGGCCGCGTCGTCCGCACGGCGTCCGCCACCGCCCGAAGGCGTATATCTTGCACCGCAGCCGTCGCGCTCATCGTGGTCGGCGAGTCTAGGCGAGACCCCCGGACCCCCTCTTCGTGCCCGAGCTCCTCCTCCACTCCCTGGCCACCTTTGACCCGCTCATCACCGAGCTGCTCGACGTCGCCGGAGCGCGCAGCGTGGTCGAGATCGGCGGCGAGGGCGGCCTGTTCACCCGGCAGCTCGTGGACTGGGCCGAGCGCGTCGACGGGTCGGTGCACTGCGTCGACCCGGCGCCGTCCCAGCTGCTCGCCCGCCTGGCAACGCGAGCCGAGCGGCTGACGCTCCTCGAGGAGCCGTCCCCCGCCGCGCTGGACCTCCTGCCGTTCCTCGACGCCTACATCGTTGACGGCGACCACAACCACCACACGGTTCACGCGGAGCTCACCGCGCTGCTCCCGCGGCTGCTCGACCCCGAGCGCCCGGCGCTCGTCGTGCTGCACGACGTGGCCTGGCCGAGCGCGCGGCGGGACTCCTACTACGCCCCGGAGCGCCTTCCTGAAGCGGCCGTCCACGAGCACTCGCGGACGCTTGGTGCCGTGCCGGGAGAGGAGGAGCTCCAGGCGGTCGGCTTCTCTCCGGCCGGGCGCATGGCCTACGCGACGCGCGAGGGCGGCCCGCGCAACGGCGTCCTGACTGCCGTCGAAGACGTGCTCGGCGAGCGCGCCGAGCTCGAGCTGCACGTGGTGCCGGCGGTCTTCGGCGTCGGCGTGCTCTTCGCCTCCGCCGCCCCGTGGGCGCAGCCGGCGCGCGACGTCGTGGCTCCCTACCTCCTGCCGCTCGTGGAGCGCCTCGAGCACAACCGCATCGAGCTCTTCCTCCAGGTGCTCAGGCTGCAGGCAGAGGTCGAGCACCGGGCGCGCGTGCATCAGCTCCAGCTCGACGGGCTGCAGGCCCGCCTGGCAGCGAGCACGCCGCCCGGGTGAGCCCAGCCGCGCAACGTGCGCGCACCGCTAGCGTTGAAGCGATCGTGAGCAGTGCCACCGTGGCCAGTCCGACGACCGTTCGAGCAACGGAGATGGCCGCGGCGCCGGTCGCCGTGGCCGTCAGCCACGTCGCGAAGACCTTCCGCCTGCCCCACCAGCAGTACAGCACGCTCAAGGAGCGCGTCCTGCACCCGTGGCGCTCGACGACGTTCGACGAGCTCAAGGCGCTGCGCGACGTCGATCTCACGATCGGCCAGGGTGAGTTCTTCGGCATCGTCGGCCGCAACGGCTCGGGCAAGAGCACGCTGCTGAAGTGCCTGGCCGGGATCTACCGGCCCGACGCGGGGCGCATCGAGGTCCACGGCCGCCTGTCGCCGTTCATCGAGCTGGGCGTCGGCTTCAACCCGGACCTCACCGCGCGCGACAACATCATCATCAACGCGGTGATGCTCGGCCTCTCGCGCAAGGAGGCACGCGAGCGCTTCGACCGGATCATCGCCTTCGCCGAGCTCGAGGAGTTCGTCGACCTGAAGCTCAAGAACTACTCGAGCGGCATGGCCGTGCGCCTGGGCTTCTCCACCGCCATCCAGGTGGACTCCGACGTGCTGCTCGTCGACGAGGTGCTCGCGGTGGGCGACGCGAACTTCCAGCAGAAGTGCTTCGAGGAGTTCGCGCGCCTCAAGGCCGAGGGCAAGACCATCATCTTCGTCACCCACGACATGCACTCGGTCGAGCGCTTCTGCGACCGCGCGCTGCTGCTCGAGCGCGGCGACGTGCTCGAGCTCGGCGCGCCGCGCACGATCGCCCGGGCCTACAACGAGCTGAACTTCGGGCGCCTGCTGCACGACGACGCCACCGACGACGACCAGCGCTTCGGCGACCAGGGCTCGGCGGAGATCGTCGAGGCGTGGTTCGAGCACGACGGTGCACGCGTCAAGCAGCTGCGCCAAGGCCAGCGACTGGAGATCGCCGTGTCCGTCCGCTTCCACGCGCCCGTCGACTCGCCGATCGTCGGCGTCACCCTGCGCAATCAAGCTGGGCACACGTACTTCGTGGCCAGCACGGAGCTGCGCGGCATCGACCTCGGCCGCCGCGAGGCGGGCGACGCGCTCGTCGTGCGCTTCTCGCTGGACACCCCCTTCGCCACGAGCCAGTACCTGCTGACGCCGTCGATTGCCCGCGCCGGCTCGGGCGCCAACGCGATCGACCTGCGCGAGGACCTCACCTCGCTCTACATCCACGCCACGCAGGACACCGGCGGGCTGGTCGAGCTGCCCTACGAGGTCGAGGTGACCGGCGCGTGAGCACGGTCCTGGAGCCCACGGCGACGACGGAGACGACCCCGGCGCCCGCTGGTTCGCGCGTGATCACCGTCATCGAGGCAGGTGGCCGCGGCGGCAACGACATCGGCTTCCGCCGGTCGCTCGCGCTGGCCTGGACGCTGGCGCTCACGGACTGGAAGCTGCGGTTCTACGGCTCCGCGCTCGGCGCGATCTGGACGCTCGCGCGCCCGTTCGCCTTCTTCGGCGTCGTCTACTTCGTCTTCACCGACATCGTCGGGCTGGACAAGCGCGTCCCGAACTACGGCGTCTACATCCTCTTCGGGATGGTGCTCTTCCAGTACTTCGCGGAGATCACCGGCAACTCGGTGCAGTCGCTGGTCGCGCGGGAGAACCTGCTGCGCAAGATGTACTTCCCGCCGCTGGTCATCCCCATGGCCGTCGGGATCACGGCGGCGCTCAACCTCGGGATGACGCTGGTCGCCGTCGCGATCTTCGTGCTGGCCAACGGCATCTTCCCGCAGTGGGCGTGGCTCGAGCTGCCGCTGCTCATCGCGATGCTCACGGTGTTCGCGCTCGGCGTCGGCATGCTGCTGAGCTCGCTGTACGTGCGCTACCGCGACATTCAGCCGATCTGGGAGGTCTTCCAGCAGCTGCTCTTCTACGCCAGCCCGGTGCTCTACGTCGCGACCCAGGTGCCCGACAGCTACCAACGCTTGTACCTCTGCAACCCGATCGCCGCGGTGCTGACGCAAGTGCGCCACGCGGTCGTCGATCCGACGGCCCCGTCGATCGCCACCGCCTTCGGCGCGGACTGGCGGCTGCTCATCCCGCTGGCGATCTCCTTCGCGACGTTCGCGCTGGGTTATGTGGTCTTCCGCCGCGAGAGCCCGCGCATCGCCGAGAACCTCTAGCGTCCTCCCGCGTGCCGAGAGTCCCCGCCCCTCTCGCGGCCGCCGCGAGCGCGGCCGTTGCCACCTGCCTGACCGAACGGCTCCGGCGCCGCCGCACGCGGCAGGTCATCGCGGATGCGAGGGCGCGGATCGCCGCCGCGCTGGCGTCGGTGCCGACGGCCGAGCAGGCTCGAGAGGATGCGGCCGTCGCGCTGCTGCTCGACCGTCCGGAGCCCGGATGGTTGGAGGGGGCCACGCCCGTCACCGACGGCGTCCACGCGCGGCTGCAGCCTGGCGACGCGGCCGCCGTCCTCGAGCGCATGGAGAGCTTCGAGGCCGAGCTGCACGCCTCCGCCGAGGAGCCGGCGCGCCGTCGACTCGTCCTGAACTTCGCCGCGGCCTACGGCGTGGCGCCGGTGCTCGAGCGGTCCGGGCTCTTGGGAGCCATGCCGCCCGAGGACGTCCACGCCATGGCGCGCGGATCCGTGGCGGCCGGCGGGGACTTCTTCACCGCCGATCTGATCTTCGACGCCCTCGAGCACGCCGGCATGGCCGTCGGGGAAGGCGCGACGCTGCTCGACTTCGGCGCGTCCTCCGGGCGCGTGCTCCGCGCGATCGCCGCTGGGCGCCCGGATCTCGAGTGCCTCGGCTGCGACCCGAACGCGGGGACGATCGCCTGGGCGGCCGAGCACCTCCCGATGGCGCGGTTCTTCGTCAGCCCTCAGCGTCCGCCGCTCGCGTTGGCCGACGCGTCCGTCCAGATCGCTGTCGCGGTCTCCATCTGGTCCCACTTCGCCGAGGAGCCCGCCGTCGCCTGGCTGGCCGAGCTGCACCGCGTCCTCGCCCCGGGCGGCGCCCTCGTCCTGACGACCCAAGCCTTCGACTCCCTCTCGACGCTGCTGCGGCGCGGCCACGTCTCACCCGGCACCGCGACGGCGGCGGCAGCAGCGATGGTGGAGGGTCGCCACCACTTCGTCGACGTCTTCGGTCCCGAGGGCGATTGGGGCGTGAAGGACGCGGGCTGGGGCGACGCGTACTTCACGCTCGAGTGGTTGCTGGGGCGCACGGGCGACGACTGGGCCGTGCGCCTGAACTGGCCCGGCGCCCTCGATCAGGCCCAGGACGTCGTCGTCCTCGAGCGCCGCTAGACCCGAAGGAACGAGCCGCGATGACCACCGAGCCGAACCCTGACCCCCGCGACCGCGAGATCGCCGACCTCCGCGCCCGCGTCGCCGAGCTCGAGGCCGAGCTGGCCGAGCACGCCCGGCGGACCGCCGAGATGGTCGCCGAGGCGCAGGAGAAGCTCTACTGGCTCGAGCGCTGGCACGTGGACCTCGACCGGGTGATGGCCAAGCCCGGCGCCGTCGAGGCGCTCGACGCGCTCAAGCAGCTCCGCGGCGTCGTGCGCTCCGCCAAGCGCGTCAAGCGCCGGCTGCTCGGCTCCTGATGGCTGCGCGGTCGGTCTCCGTCGTCGTCCCGGTCAAGGACGGCGCCCGCTATCTGGAGGAGCTGCTCAGCGCCGTGCTGGCGCAGGCCGCGGACGCCGCGGCGCTTGAGGTGCTCGTGATCGACTCGGGCTCGATCGACGGCAGCCCCGAGCTGGCGCGGCGTGCGGGAGCCGGGGTGCTGGAGATCGACCCGGGGGACTTCGGCCACGGGAGCACACGCAACCTCGGCGCGGAGTCGACCTCGGGAGAGCTGATCGCCTTCCTCACCCAGGACGCCACCCCGCTGCCCGGGTGGCTGGCGGCCCTGCAACACGGCTTCGACCTGGCCGGGGACGTCGGCGCGGTCTACGGGCCCCACCGGCCGCGAGTCGACACGTCGCCGATGATCGCGCGCGAGCTCGACGCCTTCTTCGCCACCCACGAGGCGCCGGAGGGCGGTGCGTCGGTGCAGCGCGAGGGCGACCAGGTGTTCCTCTCGAACGTCAACGCCGCCTACCGCCGCGACTGCTGGGAGGCGCTGCGCTTCGGCGACGTGCCGTACTCGGAGGACCAGGCGTTCGCCCGCGCGATGCTCGCGGCGGGCTGGGCGAAGGCCTACGTGCCGGACGCCGCCGTGCTCCACGCGCACGACTACCCGCCCGTGCAGTTCATGCGCCGCTACTTCGACGAGTACCGCGGCCTGCGCTCCACGCTCGGCCACGTCGAGGCGTTTGGCGTGCGCAGCACCGTCCGCGACGTGCGCGCGATGGTCGCCGCGGACCGCGCGTGGATGGCCCAGCAGGGCGTCACGGGAGCGGCGGCGCGACGGTGGACGGGCCGCTCGACCGTCCACCACACAGGGCGCAAGGTCTTCAGCGCGATGGGCTCACGGGCGCACGGCCTGCCCGCGGGCGTGCAGCGCCGGCTCTCCCTGGAGGGGACGGTCGCCGACGTGCCCGCGGCGCTCGTCACGTCCGGCGGCGGACCCGTGGTGGGCAAGCCGGTCGCTGCGGGGACGCGGCCGGTGATCTGGGACGCCGTGCGCCGCTACGCGAAGGTCGGCCCGGCGCCGCTGCTGCCCGTCCTGCCCGGCCAGGCCGAGGACTCAGCCCTGCACGTCGCCTGCGTCATCCCGCCGTTCTCGCGCGGCTCGGGTGGCCACAACTCGATCCTGCAGATCATGCGGCGCCTCGAGCTCATCGGGCACACCGTGAGCTTCTGGATCGACGACGAGCACGGGCTGATGCGCGGCGATCGCCCGGCCCGCATCCGGCGCGACATGCGCGAGTGGTTCGCGCCCGTCGACGGCCCCGTCTTCTACGGCTTCGAGAACTGGTACGGCGCCGACGTGGCCGTCGCCACGGGCTGGCAGACCGCCCACAACGTGATGCTCCTGCCGGCCTGCCGGGCGCGGACGTACCTCGTCCACGACCACGAGTCGGAGTTCTACGCGACCTCGGTCGAGTCCCGCTGGGCCGAGGCGACCTACGGCCTGGAGATGCACGCGATCTGCGCCTCGCCGTGGCTCGAGCAACTCGTCCGCGACCGCTACGGGCGCACGACGTCCCGCTTCGACTTCGGCGTCGACCACGCCGCCTACCTTCCGCGGCCCGTGGCCCGCCGCCGCGACACGATCGCGCTCTACGGCCGCGACGTGACGCCGCGGCGCGCGGTCCCGCTCGCGCTGATGGCGCTGCAGGAGTTGAAGGAGCGCCGACCCGGGCTGCGCGTCCTCGCGTTCGGCAACCCGGAGGAGGTCGGGCTTCCCGTCGACCACGAGCATCTCGGCGTCCTCAGCCCCGAGGAGCTCTCCTGGGCGTTCAGCGAGGCGACGGTGGGCCTGGTGCTGTCGCTGACGAACTACTCGCTGATCCCGCAGGAGATGCTGGCCTGCGGGCTGCCGTGCGTCGACCTCGCCGGGATCAGCGCCGAGGGCGTCTTCGGCGCCGACGGGCCGGTGGCGCTGTCGCCGTTCGACCCGCTCGCGCTCGCCGACGTCATCGAGCGCCTGCTCGACGACCCGGTCGAGTGGAAGCGGCGCTCGGCCGCCGGGCGGGAGTTCGTCGCCGAACGGACCTGGGACAAGGCGGCCGTGCAGGTGCAGGACGGGCTGCGCGAGGCGCTGCGGCTCAGCTCGCGCGCCGGATCCACGCCTCGGGTGTGAGCGCGCGGAAGTCCCCGCGCCGGCCCTTCATGGCGTAGCGCACGATCCACGGGATGCGCCGCAACGGCTGCGGGTCGTAGAGCAGCGCCTTCGCGCAGTACGTGGCGGTGAGGCCCGCGAAAGCGAGCCGTCCGACGTCCCCGTGCTGGTGCTTGAGCCAGATGAAGTTGCGCACGCGGTAGAGGTCCTTCCAGAAGCCGCGCCACGGCGACGAGCTGTACTCCTGACCAAGCAGCCGATTGGCCAGCCGCGCCCGCCGCGTCTGCTCGCCACCGCCGATGACGATCTTGTGGACGATCTGCGCCTCGGGGACCAGGCGGATCCGCCCGTGGCGGCGGGCGCGCAGCGAGTACTCCGCGTCGTCGTAGCCGAGGAAGAACTCGGCCTTGACCGGGCCGATCGCCCGCGCCACGTCCGCGCGGACGCAGAAGCCGACGAAGGAGGCGCAGTCCACGTCGGCGTAGTGGCCCGGCGCATAGGCCTCGGCGCCCAGCGGCAGGACGAAGCGCCCGAGCGAGCAGCGGTGCTGGCCGTCCACCCGCCCGCTTGGGTGCACCACCGCGGTGCACACGACGGCGGTCCCCGGGTCGTCTGCAACGGGCGCCCCGAGCAGCCGCTCGAGCGCGTCGGGCGCGGGCTCGGCGTCGTCGTCCATGAGCCAGATCCAGTCCGTTCCCTCGGCGAGCGCGAGCTCGACGCCCCTCCGGAAGCCGCCCGCCCCACCTGTGTTGACCTCGCTGCGCACGTAGCGCACGCGTGGGTCCGCCAGCAGCCCCTTGGCGTCGAGCAGCTCCCGCGTTCCGTCGGAGGACGCGTTGTCGAGCACCACAATGCGCTCCAGCGGCCGCGTCTGCGCGAGCAGCCCGCGCAGGCACTCGACCAGCAGCTCCCTGCGGTCCCGGGTCAGGACGAACGCGCAGGCGCTCGCGGCGGCGACGCCGGGCGGGCGCGTCGGGTCAGCCACGCGCGGCCCAGTACGCCGGCAGCGCGCTCAGGCGCGGCTTGACGGCTGCGGGCAGGCACTCGTGGCGCAGCCCGAGCTGGAGCCCCGCGAACTTCGTCCCCTCGTAGAGGACGGCGTAGGGGATCGCCCGGCGGTGGTGGCGCCACAGCCAGCGCAGCTCGCCTTGGGCGTAGTCGGTCGCCCGCCGCCGCAGCACCGCCTCGGCCGGCGCGCCGGCGGCCATGTAGGCCTGCTCGGAGGAGACACCGGAGTCGAAGAAGCGCTTGAACGCCGCGCGCAGCGTGTAGGCGTGCGAGTGGCGGACCACCGCCTCGGCGACGTAGGCCAGGCGCTCGCCGTCGAGCAGCACGCGCCGCGACCACTCCTGGTCCTCGCTCATGATGATGTCCTCGGCGAAGGGGTATCGCCGCATGACGTCCGTGTGAATGGCGGCGTTGACGTTGGAGAAGAGCGTCGCGTCCATCGTCAGCTCGTGCGGCCCGGCGGCCGCCTGCTCGCGCGAGATCGGGCCGTAGAGGAAGTCGAGGAAGTACTGCTCGGCCGCCGAGGCGCCGTCGTGGGCGAGCTGGCGCCCGTAGGCCCCGGCCACCGCTCCAGCGCGCACGGGAGCCGTGAGGCGCGCGAGCCAGTCGTCCCCAGGCGCGTAGGCGTCCTGCGAGGTGAAGACGACCACCTCGCCGCGGGCGAGCGAGACGCCGAGGTTGCGCGTGGCCCCGTGGTTGAAGTCCGCGGCCGCGATGCGGTGCACGCGCGCGCCCAGCGACTCGGCCAGCTCCACGCTCCCGTCGCGGGAAGCCGAATCGACCACGATGACCTCGACCGCCTCGTCGACACGCTGGCGCGCGATGCCCCACAGGCAGCGGCGCAGGTCCTCTCCGCCGTCCTTGACGAGGATGACGATGGAGATCACGCGGCGCAATCTAGCCCGGCGACCCGCTGCTAGGTTCGGCCGTCGCATGACCGTCTGCGCCGTCGTGGTCACCTACAACCGCCGTGACCTGCTCGAGGAGTGCCTCGCTGCGCTGGCCGCCCAGACCCGCCCGGCCGACCACGTGCTCGTTGTCGACAACGCCAGCACGGACGGCACCCCGGGGCTCGTGCGCGAGCGGTACGCCGACCAGGTCGAGCTCGTGGTCCTGAGCGAGAACGGCGGCGGGGCCGGGGGCTTCCACGAAGGCCTGCGCCTCGCGCACGCGGCCGGCCACGAGTGGATCTGGCTCATGGACGACGACACGCTCCCGACGCCCACCGCGCTGGAGGAGCTCCTCGCCGCGCCCGCGCGCACGGGCCTCGCGCACCCGCCCGCGCTGCTCTCGAGCAAGGTCGTGTGGACCGACGGCGCAATGCACCCGATGAACAACCCGGGCTTCGAGCGCGAATCGTTCGCCGCCGTGCTCGCCGGCGCCGAGCAGCGGCTCATGCCGCTGCGCACCGCGACCTTCGTCTCGCTCCTCGTGCACCGCGGCGCCGTCGACCGCCACGGGCTCCCGCTCAAGCGCTACTTCCTGTGGAGCGACGACATCGAGTACACCGCGCGCATCCTCGGCCACGAGCCGGGGTACCTCGTGCCGGCGAGCGTCGCCGTACACAAGACCAGGCAGGCCTACACCGCGCTCACCGCGAGCGGCGACCGCTTCTACTTCCACGTGCGCAACACGATCTACATGCTCCGCGGCACCGCCTGGCGCGGCCGGGAGAAGCCGGGGCTGTTGTTCGGCTACCTCATGAGCATCGTCGCGTACCTGCAGTTCAGCCGCTTCTCACGCCACAGCCTCGGGCTCGTCGCGCGTGGGGCACGCGACGGCCTCAAGCCCGGCGCGCCGGTCCCCGCGCGGCCCTGACGGCCTCCTCGGCGACGAGGAAGCCTTCCCACAGGCGCTCGGTCGGCGTCCACGTCGAGCCGGCCAGCAGCCGCGCACGCGTCCGCAGCGCTCCGCCGCGGCGCCCCGCGGGACGCGGCGCCACCCGGCGCACCGCGACGCTCTCGGGCACGAGGTAGCCCGAGTTGTCCCAGGACTGAAGCATGCGCGCGCTGAGCTCGAAGGCGGCCCAGCTCGGCGGGAGGTCGCGGCGCGGCGCGCCGAAGCGCGCGAAGGCCTCGCGGCGGACCAGCAAGGAGCCTGATGGGGCGGCGCGCAGCTGCACGAGCCCGCGCTCGGCGGCGTCGACGGTCAGCTGCTTCTCGAAGATCTCGTGCCGCGGGGACGCGTCGGGATGTAGGGCGCCCGCCTCGTCGACGACCTTGCCGGCGAGCACGAGCGGCGGCGGGAGGCCGTGGAGTCGCTCGAGCGCGTCCTCGAAGGCCGCGAGGGCGCCGGGCTGCGGGACGGTGACGCCGTCGAGCAGCCAGAGCCACGCGGCGCCCGTCGCCAGCGCCGCGTCGATCCCCGCGTCCTCGAGCACCGCCTGAGGCGCGCGCCCCTGGGCGGCGAGGGCCGTCCGCGTCTCGGCGAGGAGATCCGGGTGGTGCGCCAGCGGGCTGACGAGCGCGGTGACGGCTCCGAGGCTCACGCGCGCCGATGCTAGAGCCTCGTCCGTGGCGGGATCGTCGGGCGTGGAGTGCTAGGACTCCCCGCGTGCCTGTCGACCGCCCGCGGCTCTCGATCTGCCTGCCGACCCACCACGGGCGTGCCGCGGAGCTCGATCGCGCCCTGCGCTCCATCGCTGCGCAGCTGCCCGCCTTGCCCGAGGGATCGGTGCAGGTCTGCGTCAGTGACAACGGCTCGCACGACGCGACCCAAGAGGTGCTGCGCGAGCACGCCGAGCACCTCGGAGGCGCGCTGACGACCTTCCGCTTCGAGGTCAACCAGGGCTTCACGCCGAACCTGCTCAAGGCGGTTGAGCTGGCCGACGGCGCGTTCTGCTGGCTCATGGGCTCCGACGACGAGATCGCCCCGGGCGCCGTGGCGACCGTCCTCGAGGCGCTGGCGGCGGGTCCCGGCCTCTCGGGCTTGACGCTCAACCGCCGCAACGTCGACGACGAGCACCCGGAGCGCGCCTACCTCGACGACCCGCGCGTGATCCCGGCCGCCCCCCGCGCCACCTACACCGACGCCGCGTCGGCCTTCGCCGACCTCGCGATGCTGCAGGACTACATCTCCACCCAGGTCGTGCACCGCGAGCGGTGGCACGCGGCAGTGGCCGAGCTCGGCCCCGAGGGCATCGCGGCGGGGCGGAACTTCCCGCACATGCCGATCCTCGGCGCCGTCATCCGCAAGAACCCGCGTTGGGGCTGGATCGGCGAGCCCCTCGTCGAGCACCGCGTCGGCGAGCGCTCCGTCTCGAGCAGCTTCGAGGACGGGCTGACGGCCTACACGGTCATGGTCACCGACGATCGCGAGCAGATCTGGCGCGCGATGTTCGGCCGCGGCACGCGCCTGTACCGCGAGGCGCTGCGGAACATCTGGCGGGTGCAGGCCCACCCCGTCGCCCTCGCCCACCTGCGCCGCCAGCCCGACCAGACGCTCGCGCTCGACGTCGCGTTGCTGCGCAGCATGGTCCGCGCGTACCGCGGCCTGCCGGAGTTCTGGCTGCAGAGCCTGCCGGTGCTCGTGCTGCCCTCGGGGCTCATCGACGCAGCGCTCGCGGGTATGCGCCGCCTCAAGGCGGCCCGGCGGCCGTCGCCGCGATGAGCGCGTCGAGCGTGCGCAGCTCGACCCCGTGGCGGGTGGCCAGTGCCCTGAACGTCGCGCCGTCGCCGACGTAGCGGTTGGTGGCGACGCCGGGGTCGCGGTGGCGGACGACCGGGAGATCCTCACGCCCCAGGACCCGCAGCACCGCGCGCGCGAGCTCCTCGACCTCCACCTCCGCCTCGCCGGCCGTGTCGAAGCGCGCGTCCGTGCCGTCGAGCAGCTCGCCGAGGGCCACGAGCACGACCTCCTCGACGCCGGCGTAGGAACGCACGACGCTCCCGCGGGCGGAAAGCTCGAGCGGCCGGCCGGCCTTCGCGCGGCCGATGAGGTCCGCCAGCGCGTAGGAGCTCCCCACGGGCAGGTGCGGCCCGGCGGCGGCGAAGACGCGCGGCACCACGCACGCGGCCCCGGCTCGCCGGCAGGCCTCGGCGAACGCCAGCTCGTCGAGCGCCTTGAGCGCCCCGTAGGCGTTGGTGCGCAGGTCCGGCTCCCGCGCCGCACCCGAGGAGGTCACGAGGACTCCGCGCACACCGCCCGCGGCGATCGCCTGCAGTACCCGGAGGCTGATCTCGACGTTGGCGCGGACGAAGCCGTCGAGCTCCTCCGGCGCGTGTCCGCGGTCCGTGCGAAAAGCGTGGTGGAGCAAGAGGTCGGCGGGCTCGAGGTCGGCGAGCGGCCGGACAACCACGCGGCCGACGCCGGCGACCTCGACCTCGCGCGCGCGGCTCGCGTACCCGACCACCCGCGCGCCGAAGGCCACCGGGCCGAGCGCCCGGCCGAGGAGGTCGAGCGTCTCGCGCCCGAACCAGCCCGTCGCCCCGGTCACCGCGACGGTCGCCCCGCCGTCGACCAGCCGTCGCAGCGGCGGCGCCAACACAGCGCTAGGGCCGCTCTTCGGCGGGCGCCGCCCCACCGAAGCGCAGGAGCTCGTCGCCGCCCTGGCCCGTGATGCGGCGCTTGCCCGCCGCCAGCAGCGAGGTCGGCAGCAGGGTCAGCGGCAGGAGGCCGAGCAGCGCCACGCGCTGCTTGCCGCGCAGGAGCCTCATCAGCTCCCAGGCCTCCCCGGCGACGGCCTCGGGCCGGTAGAGCTTCTCCTGCAGCAGCATCGCGCCGAGGTTCTCGAGCCACTGCTTGCGCGTCGGCGAGGTCGAGTACACGAGGTAGCGGCGGTCCTGCGGTTCGGGGATCGTGGACGCGCAGCGGACCCAGCGCAGGAACCAGGACAGCGGCGTGACCGGCACCGTGACCCCGCGCCGCTTCACCAGAAGGGAACGCGAGACATGAACGGGCGCGTCGCGCTCGACGAGACGCCGGACGAACGGGAACATCGGGTACAGGTTCTCGATCCAGCGGTAGCCCTCGACCAGCGCCGCCGGGTCGATCGCCGCAGTGCGGTAGATCGTGTTCGGCATGAAGACGAAGACGCTGTAGACGCGGAAGTCCTCGTCGCGCAAACGGCTCATCGTCGTGCGCCCTGCCGCCCAGTCCTCGCGGCCGGGGGCGCCGACGGAGATGACGTCGACCGCGCCCTCCTCGATCGCTGAGATGACGTCGTCGCAGTCAGAGAAGTCGAGGTCGTCGTCGTCGCAGAGCACCCAGCCGTAGGGCTTTTCGAGTCCCTCTACGGCGCGCAGGTAGTTCGCCTCCGCGCCGACGTTCCGCGCGTGGCGCTGAGGGCGGAAGTCGGCGAAGCGGTCGGCGAAGCGCGCGCAGACAGCCGGGGTGTCGTCCGTCGAGGCGTTGTCGAGGATTGTCAGCCGGCAGCCGGCGAACGGGCTGCTCGCGAGCTGCTCCAGCGTCTGGGCCAAGGCGTCGGCGCGGTTGTAGGTGATGAGCGCGAGGTCGAGCTTCTCGGCGAGCACTCGATTCACCCTACGGCGTGGCCTCCTCAGCGGGCGACGCCGTCGGGCGGCCACGCAGCTGGGCGATGGCCGAGGTCACCTCGACGGGCAGAGCGCGCAGCGCCACCGCTGCCGCCGCGAAGACGACCACGGCCGCCAGTGAGCCGCCCAGCAGCACGAGGACGGGCTGGCCGGCAGGCTCGGCGACGAGCGTGCGGATGCCGGCAACGACCGCGGCGCAGACCAGTCCGGCCGCGGCCAGGCGGAACGGCAGCCGCAGCCGCACGGACTGCCCCGTGCGCTCGAACAGCCGCCAGGCGAGCGTGAGCGAGGCGATCTCGCTGAGGATGAGCGCCAGCGCCGCCCCGCGAGCGGCGAAGGGACCGATCAGCACGACGTTCAGGGCGACGTTGACGCCTAGGACGATCAGCATCCGGCGGGCCAGCGGTCCCTGCTGGTCGATCGCTACGAGGGCGGTGAATAGCACCCCGGCGGCGAAGGAGAACGCCACCGCGATCACGAGCAGCCGCAGCACGCCGGCCGCACCATCGAAGCGCGGGCCACCCGCGACCCGCACGACCTCGGGCGCGAAGCCGATGAAGACGCACAGCATCGGCACCGCGACCACCACGACCGCGGCGAACAGCCCCTGCACGAGCACGCGCAGGCGCTCGGATCCTGCCGCCGCCCGCGCCATCTCGGGGAAGACGGTGGTGCTCATGAGCACCGGGACGAGCAGGAGAAACTCGAGGACGCGGTAGGAGACGCCGTAGAGCGCGACGTCACGGTCGGTGCCGAGCTTTGACAGGAGCACGATGTCGACGCGGACGTAGATGGTGGTGATCGCCACCACGAACGCCTGCGGCAGTGCCCAGCGCAGCAATTGCCGCGCCAGCGGTCGGTCCAGCCGCGGCCGCAGGGAGACTCGACGCCGCGCGGCGAGGATCAGGATCGCCGCGTTGCACAGCGCGCTGACGGCGTAAGCCACGGCGATTCCGGTGAAGCCGAGGTCGGCAGCGACGACGACGGTCAGCGCAATGAGAAAGCCGAAGGCGGCCAACAGCCCTCCGACGGCGCCGGGAATCGCCATCTGGCGCGCCGTCAGGTAGGCCGAGCCCGCCCCGAGCGGCCCGGTGAGCAGGGCCGGTGCGGCGAGGATGACGATCGCCAGCCGGACCAACGACCGGCCCTCGGCTCCGTAGACCGCGAAGGCCGCACCGACCGTGGCCACCGCGGTGAACAGCCCGAGCCCGACGCCGATGAGGCTGGCCGTGCTCAAGATGCGCTGCTCGTCCTCGGGGCGGCGCGCGATCTCGCGCGCGGCGATGGTCCACACGCCCGCGTCGGTCAGCACGCCGAACAGCGCCGAGAAGGTCACGGCCGTCTGGAGCTGGCCGAAGCGGTCGACGCCGAGGTAGCGGGTCGCCACGATCGTCCCAACCAAGCCCGACAGGGCGATCGCCAACCGCCCGCCGACGAGCAGGACAGTGTTGAACGCGACCTTCTGCGAGAGGTTCATGTGCTCGCCGGGACCCCGTTGGCGCATCGGCGCCGCGAGCGCAGCCGGCTAGGTGCCCTCCATCCCCACGGGCGTGGCAAAGGGCTCCATCTCGGTGACCGGCCGGCCGAAGGCGAGCTTGGGGTAGGCGTTGGCCATGAGATCCACGGCCACGGTGAGCAGGAACGGCGCGGACGGGTCGGCCCAGAGCTGCGCGAGTGCGCCGGGCAGGTCGGCGGGCTCGTCCACGCGAGCCGAGCCGATCCCGAACGCCTGCGCCACCCGGGAGAAGTCGGGCGCCGAGTAGCCCCACACCGTCGACTGGTAGCGCTCGTCGAAGTAGGACTGCTGGAACTGGCGGACCATACCGTGGCAGCCGTTGTCGACCACGACGATCTTCAGCGGCAGGTTGCGGTGGGCGACGGTCTCGAGCTCCTGCAGATTGAGTTGGAAGCAGCCGTCGCCTGCGATGACGACGGCGGGCTTCCCCGTCGCCAGCGCCGCACCGATCGCGGCGGGCAGCGAGAAGCCCATGGCGCCCATCCCGCCCGACGTCAGGAAGCGCTGCTCCGCGGTGAGCTCGAGCGACTGCGCCGCCCACTGCTGATGCTGCCCCACGTCGACGACGTAGGCGCCCGCCGCCCCGCTGACGGCCGACAGCTCGTGCATGAGGACGTTCGGATTCGTGCCCTCGATGTCCGGCAGCTCGGCGGTGTCGGGCCACTCGGTGCGCTTGGCGGCGATCTCCTCGCGCCACGCTCCGTAGTCGGGCAGCGTGCCCGCTTCTCGTTCGTGCCGGTTCAGGTGAGCCAGGAAGGCGCGGGCGTCGGCCACCACGGCGCGGCAGCCCGGCACGCGCTGGTTGATCTCGCCCGCCTCGGCGTCGACGTGGAAGATGACGCGCTCACCCTTGAAGGCTTCGACCTCCGAGCCGGTCTGGCGGATGTCCAGCCGGGCGCCGACGACGAGAAGGAGATCTGCCTCGCCGATCGACCAGTTGCCCCAGCGATTGCCGTAGGAGCCGATCAGCCCGACGCGCAGCGGGTGCTCGTAGGGCAGTGCGTCGACACCGAGCAGCGAATGCACGACAGGTACGCCGAGCAAGTCGACCGCGGCGCGCAGCTCGTCGATCGCGCCGCTTGCGCGCACGCCGGCGCCCACGAGCACGAGCGGGCGCTTGGCTTGTCCGAGCGCCCCGAGCAGCTCGTCGACCGCTCCACCGTCCGGTGCGATCCTCGACGGTTCGGGCGCGTGAACAGGGTCGTGAAGCTCGAGGACGGCGCCCTGGACGTCCATGGGGATGTCGACGAGGACGGGACCCGGCCGGCCCTCCGTCGCCAACGCGAAGGCCCACTCGAGCACGGCGGGGACCTCCTCGGGCGTCTCGACGCGGACGGCGCCCTTGGTGATCGGCGTCGCCATCGTGACGATGTCGGTCTCCTGGAAGCCGAGCTGGCGGATCCCGCGATCGCCGCGCTGTTCACGGCGATTGACCTGGCCCGTCATGAAGATGGCAGGCGAGGAGTCGAAGTGGCGGAGCCGATGCCCGTCAGGAGGTTCGTCGCACCGGGGCCGCTCGTGGCCATCGCCACGCCCGGAATGCGCGTGATGCGGCCCTCGGCGTCGGCGGCGAAGGCCGCGGCTTGCTCGTGGCGAACGCTGACAAGCTCGATGCGACCCTGGCGGTGGATGGCGTCCACCATGTGGACAATCATCCCGCCGATTAGCTCGTAGACGCGCTCGACGCCCTGCTCGGCGAGGTACTCCGCGATCCAGTCGGCGACCTTCACCTCCGGCACGCGCGCACCGCCTCGTCGACCGTCTCGACCATGTAGGCGATCTCGGCCTCGCCGAGCCCGGGGTACAGGCCGATCCAGAAGACGTGGTCCATGACGAAGTCGGAGTTCGGCAGCTCACCGATCCGGCGGTGTTCGACCTCCGCGTAGGCGGGCTGGCGCACGAGGTTGCCGCCGAAGAGCTGCCGCGTGGCGACCTTGTGGTCCTCGAGGTACTCAACGACGTCCTTGCGCAGGAGCCCCGACGACTCCCGGATCGCGATCGGGAAGCCGAACCAGCTCGGCTCCGAGCCCGGAGTCGCCTCGGGGAGGACCAGCGTGTCCTGCAGGTGCGCCAGGCCGTCCCACAGGCGCCGGAAGTTCACCTTGCGCGCCTCGACGAAGTCGTCGATCTTGTCGAGCTGCGCGAGGCCGACGGCCGCCTGCATGTCGGTGACCTTGAGGTTGTAGCCCACATGGGAGTAGGCGTACTTGTGGTCGTAGCCGAACGGCAGGTCGCCGATCTGGTGGCCGAAGCGCTTGCCGCAGGTGTTCGCCTCGCCCGGGGCGCACCAGCACGCGCGACCCCAATCCCGGAAGGACTCCGCGATCACCTTCATTCGGCCCGTGTTCGTCAGCACGGCACCGCCTTCGCCCATCGTCATGTGGTGCGCGGGGTAGAAGGACACGGTTGCGAAGTCGCCGTACGTGCCGACGTGCTGGCCCTCGAAGGTCGAGCCGAGCGCGTCGCAGCAGTCCTCCACGAGCCAAAGCTTGTGCTCGTCGCAGAACGCGCGGACCGCCTTGAGGTCGAAGGGATTTCCGAGCGTGTGCGCGACCATGACGGCCTTCGTGCGCTCCGAACGCGCCGCCTCGAGCTGGGTGACGTCGATGTTGTACGTCGGGATGTGGACGTCGACGAAGACCGGCACGCAGCCGTTCTGGATGATCGGATTGACGGTCGTGGGAAAGCCCGAAGCGACCGTGATGACCTCATCGCCTTTCTGCAGCGCGCGGTTGCCGAGCTCGGGGGAGGTCAGCGCGGAGAAGGCGACGAGGTTCGCCGACGACCCGGAGTTGACGAGGAGGCAGTGGCGCAGGCCGAAGCGCTTGGCGAACAGCTTCTCAAACTGCTCGGCGTAGCGGCCCGCTGTCAGCCAGAAGTCCAGGCTCGAGTCGACGAGATTCTCGACCTCGTGGTGGTCGAAGACACGACCGGCGTAGCGAAGTGCCGTCTGCCCCGGCACAAAGGGTTCGGGCACGAACGCGACGTCGTGGTACTCCCGCACCAGCTCGAGGATCGCCGCGCGCAGCTCGACGGCGCGCTCGCCGCGGGCCTCGGCGTCGGACATGGGAATGTGCGTCGGATCGTGAGCCATCCCGCTCATGCTGACAGCACAGGCGGAAGGTCCGAATCGGCCATCTACACTCAAGGCCGAAACGTCGGTGCCCGGGAGCGTTCCGGCCGAAACGTCGGTGCCCGGGAGCGTTCCTCTTGGAGACACCTGGCCGAACACGGCCTCCAACGTAGAGAAGAGACCCCTCCAGCATGGCTTCGAAGATCACCCCCGCGTGCTGATCGCCGGCGCGGGCCTCACGGGCTGCACCTTGGCGCACGCGCTCGCGCGCCAAGGTGTCGAGAGCATCCCGCTCGAGCGCGACACGGTTCCGGGCGGGCTCATCCGCTCGGAGCACATGGAGGCGTCCTCTACGAGCCGCACGGCTCCCAGATCTTCCACACCGAGGACGAGGAGGTGTGGCACCTGGCCAACGCCATGACCCCGTTCAACGACTACCGCCACCGCGTCGACATCCTCGCCGACGGCCGGGTCCTCAACTGGCCGATCCTTCTCAGCGACATCGACAAGCAGTCGCAGGGCGGGGAGATCCACTAACAGCTCGCCGAGCGCGAGGGCATCGACGCGACCGCGCGGGCGCAAGCCGCCAACTTCGGGACTGGTGCCTCGACCTCATGGGCCCGATCCTCTACCAGCGCTTCACCAAGCCCTACACGGAGAAGCAGTGGGGCCGCCCTGCGCGCGAGCTCTCCGCGCAGTGGGGGCCGCGCCGCGTTTCGGTGCGCTGGGACAACGACCCGTACTTCTTCCCAAATCCTTCCAGGGCTGGCCGGCCGGTCCCAACGGCTTCACCGACCTCACGCCAAGCACGCGCCCGGCCAGAAGTGCGAGGGCACCGTCCTCGGCTTCGAGTTCACCGGCGCCCCGACGCGGACTACCCCATCGAGACCGAGCGCAACAGGCAGCTGAACGACCGCTACCAGGACGGTTGCGTAGCCAGATCGGCGCTGACCGGGTCTCTTCGCCGGCCGCTTGGCGAACTACCTCTACTCGACATGGACGACTGCATGCGCGAGGCGCTCAACGCCTCAGAGGACGTGCTGGGGACGCTGCGGGTCGGGGCTTGAGCCGGCGCGCTAACCGTAGTAGCGCACCAACGTCTGGGTGATGCCCGTCAGGTCGTGGAGGGCGAAGAGGGTCACCGCGACCGTTGCCAGCAGCGGAGCGGCGCGACGTCCCAGGCCCAGGCAGGCGACGGCGACAGCCAGGCTGTAGAGGCTGGCGACGCCGAACAAGTACCGCGGCTGCTCGAAGGTGAACCCGGTGTCCCGCCGGTAGTCGTAGCTCGTCTTGGCGATGACCAGGACGAGCGCCACCGCGAACGCGGCGTAGGCCACGACGAGCCAGCGCCGGGCGAACACGGCGCGACGGTGCAACGCGAGAGCAGCCAGGGCGAGCAACCCGACCACCGCCGCGAAGCAGCGGAACGTCGAGTTCACCTGCGCCGGAGCCCCGTAGTCCAACCAGCCGTACCTCCCTGCGAACCCGTCCAACCAGGTCGAGAGCGGCGGCGAGTACCGGAACTGCTCCGGCATGAAGGGAAGCCGAGGAAGAACCAGCTCCCACGCGTACACGGCGACGAGCTTGTAGTTGGTCTCGGTGCCTCCTTCGACCGCGATGCCCACCGCGCCGCGGCTGCCGTTCGGCGCACTGGTCGAGAGCTCCGCCCAGCCGTAGGCGAGGGCCGGTAGCGACGCCGCTGCGATGACGGCCGCGACGATGCAGCCGATGGTGCCGCCCGGCAGTCTCTTGAGCGCATCGCGGTCACGGAGGACGAGGTACGCCACCGCTACCGTGGCGGGCGGCACGAACGCCAAGTAGGTGAGCTTGGTGACGGCGCCAGCTCCGACGACCAACCCGATGCACGCCGCACGCCTCCTGGTCAACCCTGCTCGGAAGGCGCGGGCGAACAGCAGCAGGGTCCCGGCCGACACGGCGAGGAGCAGGGTGTCGGGCGTGACGCCGCTGCCGATGAACGCCGTGTACGGCGAGAGGGCGACGGCCAGCCCACCCACCAGCGGCGCCCAGGGCTGCCTCGGGAGGAACTCCGCGACGACCAGCGCGCAGAGCGCTGCGCCGAGGGCGAAGAAGAAGACCGACATGAGTCGCATCCCCCGTAGGCGCCCCGGCAGTGATGCCCAGGTCAGCAACTTGTACGGGATCGCGGTGAGCGCGTAGTACAGCGGGGGTTGCCCGCTTGCGGTCGACGGACCTCCCCCGTCGCCGCGCGGTGCCCCCTCGGCGGCCGCCTCCAGCGCCGCGTCGGTCGATGCCTCAGCGTCCGGAGGATGAGCGGACGGCCTGCCGATGATGCCCAGCGTCCCCATGGCGCTCATCGCCGCGGTCTGCTCGGTCGAGAATTCCGGACGCCCGACGACGCCCGGGCGTGCGCCGTGCTCCACCACTCGCTGGACGTAGGCGAAGTGCGCCGTCTCGTCCGGCACCTGGAACGGCGGCGTCAGCAGGGAGAAGGCAGTGCCGTTGAGGAGCGCGACGAGGAACACCAGCCCGACTCGGGTGGTGGCAAGTGCGCACGCCCGACGCAGCGTCCCGCGGGACCTGCCCGCCTGGCCCTGTCGCTCGAGCCTCAACGAGCCCACCGGTACGCCCCCCCCCAGCGCGAGCAACGCGGCCCCGGCGTAGAGCACGACGGCGAGCCACCCGCTGCCGCGACCGCCGGCACCCGCCTGCGCGTTCCCCACCGACGACAGGATGCCGCCCGCCTGCGCCTCCCAACGACGGGGCGCGCCGATCAGCGTCACGGACACCGCGAACCGCTGGGGACGACCGTCGAGCGTCGCGCTCGCGATGTTCTCACCGGCGACCTGCACGGGCCGCTTGCCGACGTTGCGGATGCACAGCAGCCCGGGATCCGTGGCGTGCACCGCCCGGGGCAGGGGAAGGAGCACGACGCCGTCGGCCCAGTCGGAGACCGAGGTTCGACCCGATGCGCCCGAGATGCTCACGTGGAGGCGTTGAGGCCCTGCGCCTCCGGCCCCCAGCCTCACCAGCGCCGCGGACGGCCTGCGCTTCGCCGTCCCCAGCGTCTGGCAGACCTCGGACCTGGGCGCGACTGCACCGACGAAGGTGAACGGACGTACGCCGTTGGTCCCGACCACGCCGTTGTCCGTGGTCCGCAGGAGAAGGACGATCGCTGCGAGCACCGCGCACGCGCAGAGCGCGATGAGACCGAGTCGCGCCACGACCTGGCGAGTGCTCGTAGCACGGCTCACCACATCCGCCAAGGCGCCTCCCCAGACCGCCACAGCTCCTGCAGCACAGCGTGGTCGCGGACCGTGTCTATTGCCTGCCAGAAGCCTTCGTGCTTGAAGTGCGCGAGCTGACCGGCCGCCGCCAGCTCCCGCACAGGCGCCTGCTCCCAGACAGTGTCGTCGCCCTCGAGGTACTCGGCCACCAAAGGTGAGAGCACCATGAAGCCGCCGTTCGTCCACGCCCCGTCCCCACGGGGCTTCTCCTCGAAGCCGGTGATGCGGTCGCCCTCGAGGTCGAGGGCGCCGAAGCGGCCCGTGGGCTGCACGGCGGTGAGCGTTGCCTGCACGCCCTGCGCGCGGTGGAAGGCCACTAGGGCGGTGATGTCGACGTCAGCGACGCCGTCGCCGTAGGTGAAGCAGAAGTCCTCGTCGCCGAGGTAGGGCATGACGCGACGCAGGCGACCACCGGTCATCGTCTCCGCGCCGGTCTCCACAAGCGTCACGCGCCACGGCTCGGTGGTGGAGTGGTGGACCTCCATCTCACCCGTGCGCAGGTCGAAGGTCACATCGGAGGTGTGCAGCGCGTAGTTGGCAAACCACTCCTTGACGACGTAGCCCTTGTAGCCGAGGCAGACGACGAAGTCGTTGATCCCGTGGGCGGCGTAGATCTTCATGATGTGCCAGAGGATCGGCATGCCCCCCACCTCGACCATCGGCTTGGGCCGCACCGCGGTCTCCTCGCTGAGGCGCGTGCCGAGGCCGCCGGCCAGGATGACTGCCTTCATGACGTTGAGAACTCCTCGATCTGCTGCAAGGTTGCGGTGCGCATGTCGGCACCGTCGCGGTGGGCGGTGTGCCAGTCGACGATGGAAGCGATCGTCTGCTCGAGCTCCCAGCGCGGGCGCCAGCTCAACCGCTCGCGGGCTCGCGCGGAGTCAAGTGACAGGAACTGCGCCTCGTGCGGATGCGGGCCCGGATCGACGTGCCACGCCAGCGACTCCGGCCACCGTGCGGCGAGGCGGTCGGTGATCCAGCGCACGGGGCGCACGTCGTCCTGCGACGGGCCGAAGTTCCACCCCGCCGCAGCCGCGGCCGGATCGGCGCCCATGAGCTCCTGGGCGATGAGCAGGTAGCCGCTGAGCGGGTTGAGCACGTGCTGCCACGGCCGCACGGCCTCCGGGTTGCGGATGGCGATCGGCGCCCGGGCCGCCGCGGCGCGCATGATGTCCGGGACCAGCCGGTCCTCGCCCCAGTCCCCCCCGCCGATGACGTTGCCGGCGCGCGCGCTAGCCAGCCGCGGCCCCGTGCTGTCGCTGAAGAACGAGCGGCGGTAAGCGTCGGCGACGAGCTCGGCGCAGCCCTTGGAGTTCGAGTACGGATCGTGGCCACCCATGGGGTCGTCCTCGGTGAATGGACGACCCTGCTCGCGGTTGTCGTAGCACTTGTCCGAGGTGACGTTGACGACGGCGCGCACGCTGTCGGCCCCGGCGGTGCGCACGGCCTCCAGGACGTTCACCGTGCCCATGACGTTCGTCTCGTAGGTCTCTCGAGGCGCGGCGAATGAGCGCCGGACCATCGGCTGCGCGGCCATGTGGACGACCACCTCGGGCTGGCTGGAAGCCACCGCCGCAGCGACCCCCTCGGCGTCGCGGACATCGGCCACGACGTGCGTCAGGCCCTCTTGGACGCGAGCGAGTTCGAAGAGCGAAGGCGTCGTCGGCACGCCGTCGGAGAGGCCGGTGAGCTCCGCGCCGAGCTGCTGCAGCCAGAGCGACAGCCAGGCTCCCTTGAAGCCCGTGTGGCCGGTCACGAGCACGCGGCGTCCGCGCCAGAACGCGGGGTCGACGCCACCGGGCGGTGGCGGGGTGCGCACGTCGGACACGGCGACCGAGGCTACCGACCCGCTCGCGCCGGCACCGCGACGCCGACGGCCGCTCAGGCGCGGCCCACCGAGCCGTACCGGTCGGGCAGTGCGAGCGCCGACGGCCGTCAAGATGACGCACCCGCCGGCAGCGCGGGGGCCGCGAAGGGTTTGGTCAGGGGCGCGTGGCTGCGCCTCGGCGGCGCACGGCCGCTCCCACCACGAGCACGTACCCCGCGAACGCGAGCGCCGCCGCGGCCACGTCGGGGAGCGCAGGCACGAGCACCGCGAGCGCCAACCCCGGCAACGCCGCCCCGACCGCGACGACGATCGGAGCCGCCGCCGGCCGGAAGCCGTCGCGTACGAGCGCCGCCGCGTAGCCGACCGCGAGCGTCGCCTCCGCCGCGACGGTCCCGACCGCCGCTCCCTCGGCTCCATGTGCGCCCGCAAGAAGCCCCACAACCACCAAGCTCACCGCCAGCGCCGCGACGTTCGCCAGCAGCAGCGCCCGGTGGCGGTGCGCGGCCAGCAGCGCGAAGCCCCACGCCACCAGCACGAACGTGGCGAAGAGCGCGACGGCGTGCAGCCGCAGCACCGGCGCGGCGGCGGCGTACTCCGGCCCGGCCAGCAGGCCGAGCACCGGCCGCGCCGCGATGCCGAGCACCAGCGCGATCCCGCCGCCGGCCAGCACGGCGACCTCTTGAAGGCGCCGCACCTCCGCCGCGAAGCGCGCGCGGTCGCTGCCCGCCGTCCGCGCGAGCAGCGCGAAGGACGAGGAGACGAAGAGCGCGGGCACCGAGCCGACCACGACGAACACCCGGAAAGACGCCGCGAAGAGGCCGGTGGCTTCGGCGTCGGCCACCGCGGACGTCGTGAGCTGCGCCGTGTAGAGGTAGACGGTGCCGGCAGCGGCGGCCGCCGCGAAGCCCCGCGGTCGCGCAGCAGCGCGGCCCAGCGCCGGGGGCTCCATCCGCGGCCGCAGCGCGCCCGCTCCCACGCGGCGCACCGTCAGCACGAGCAGCACGAGGTTCACGGGCACCGCAACCCCGAGTACCAGCGCCACCGGCGCGCCGGCCGCCGCCAGCGCGACGTAGGCCGCCGCGGTCAACGCCGCGCCCGCGAAGTCGAGCGCCGCGACCGTCCCGAGGCGCAGCGTGGCGTGGCGTGATCGCCTGGGTCGTCTGCGCCACCAGGACGGCCAGCCCGGCCGCCGCGAGCGCCGCTCCGGCCACGTAGCCGGCCCCATACCCCGAGAGCGCGACGATGCCCACGGCGACCGCTCCGCCGGCCAGCGACAGGACGATCCGCAGGCCGAGCAGCGTGCGCAGCAGCACGAGGCGCTCGGATCCGTCGCGCTGGGCGACCTCCCGCAGCCCGAGCGTCGCCATCCCGGCGTCGGTGACCGTGGCGACCACGAGCAGCAGCGACACGACGGTCTGGTAGCGGCCGTAGTCGCTGACGCCGAGGTAGCGCGTGAGCACCGCGGTGCCCAGCAGCGCGCAGGCCGAGCCAGCGCTGTAGCCCGCGACCCGCACGAGCCCTCCGCGCGTCGCGAGCGCTGAGGCGCCCGGTGCATCGAGCACGTCGGAGCCGGTGGGGTCGACGGCCGCCAAGGCTGCGAATCCTACGGTGCCTGCGTTGCCGGGCTGATCTTAAGCGGGACGCCGCGCCGGGACCCCTGGGGGCCGGAGGGACCGCCGGGAACGCGGCCGCCGCGACACGGGCCCGGAGACGACCGCCGGGAGCGAGAGCCAAGCGGCAAGGGCACGCGAAGCAAAGGCCTTGAAGCGACGGCCGCGGCGTGACGGTCGGCGCACGCGGATAGGGTCCCGCCCGCATGAGCGAGCTCGTCCTCTCGGTGGTCGTCCCGGTCTTCGACGAGGAAGCGCATCTCGCGGACGTCGTCGCCCGCCTCTTCGCCGCACCGTGCCCCGTCGCGCGCGAGTGGATCTTCGTCGACGACGCCTCGAGCGACGGCAGCCCGGCGATCCTCGACGCGCTCGCCGCTCAGCACGACGTCACCGTCATCCACCGCGCGGTCAACGGTGGCAAGGGCGCCGCGCTGCGCGTGGGCTTCGCCGCGGCCACCGGGGACTTCGTGATGGGTCAAGACGCCGACATGGAGTACGCCCCCGCCGACGTCCCGCGCCTGCTCGAGCCGCTTCTCGCGCCGACGAGGCCGACGTCGTCTCCGGCTCCCGCTTCCGCGCGGAGCGCACGCAGGTCCACCGCACGTTCCACTACCTCGGCAACCGGATCCTCACCGGCCTGTCGAACCTGGCCTCGGGCATCTACCTCAGCGACATGTAGACGTGTTACAAGGTCTTCCGGGCCCGATCTCCTACACCCCGCGCACACGCCTCGCGGGCAAGAAGATCGGCTGGCGCGACGGCGTCGCGGCGCTCTGGCACATCGTGCGCTTCAACCTGCTCGTCGGCGCCGCGGCCTTTGACGGGCTGCCGACGCGCTACTCGCGGGGGTGACACGGCCCGGGCCCGCCGAGCGCCCGAGACGGACATTCGTCCAACTCCCGGCACAGCGTTCCGGGAGACCGAGGAGCTGCCGACTTGAAGACCCATGCCCCGCGCCCTCCACGTCCGAACGCTGCTCGCCACGACGACCGCAGCCCTCGTCTCCTCCGTCGCCGTCGCCGCGCCGGCTCACGCCGCCACGCTGAAGGGCACGGTGTCCGGTACCCCGTACGTCGTCGATTCCAGTCGCACGGCCGTCCCGATGCTCCTGTCGAAGCAGACCGCGCGTAGCGCGAAGCTCAAGACGCTCGTGGGCATCGTCATCACGCCGCGCAAGAAGTCGATCGCCACGCCCGAAGGCAAGGTACTCCCGGGTCGCCTGCGCGCGGGCGACCGCTTCATCCTCGTCACGAAGGTCCCCAAGAGCGAGCGCTCCTCGGGCTTCGTCCGCCTCGTCTCGACGAAGATCCGGGTCTACCGCCGCTCGAAGCAGCTCTCCACCGCCGAGCTCGAGGAGCTCGTCAAGCAGACGCGCAAGCAGCTCGACGTGCTCTCGGGGCAGGTGGTGGGCCTCGCGGGCTTCGTCACCTTCCGCTTCGCCGGCCTCGACAAGGACGTCGCCGGGCTGCGGAGCGGCCTGGCCGGCGTGCAGGGGGAGGTCGGGCGCGTCAGCGACCGGGTGAAGGGTGTGGAGGCCGCGCTGGCCACCACCCGCGCCGAGCTCGCCAAGCGCATCGACGATCTCGACGGCAACGTCGGCGGGCTCAAGGGCCGCCTGACCGGCGTCGAGGGTCGCCTCGGCACCGTCGAGACGACCACGACGGCCGCGCTCGCCCGCATCACCGCGGTCGAGGAGGCCTCTGCCCAGCTCGCGAGCCGCCTGAGCGCGCTCGAGAACCGCGTCGCAGTCGTCGAGACGTCGCTCAGCGCGCTCTCCTCCCGCGTCAAGACGCTCGAGGACCGCCTCGACACGGTCGTCAACTCCACGCTGCCCGGACTCGTCACCGCGGTCTCGCAGATCCAGGGCCAGCTCCTGGGTCTCACGACGCAGGTCACGCAGCTCGGCACGACCCTGACCTCGACGGTGGCGGACGTCACGCAGCTCACGGGCCAGGTGACGACGATCCTGGACACGACGATCCCGTCGCTGCAGACGACGGTCGGCGGGCTGGCCACGCAGCTCACGGAACTCACGGGCACCGTGGGCGGGCTCACGAGCTCGCTCAACGCGCTGACGGGCACCGTCGGTGGCCTCGCGACCGCGCTGGACACCGTCAAGGGCAGCGTCACGACACTGCGGGGGACGGTCGGCACGCTGAGCACGCAGCTCGGGCTCGTCACGCCGCGCGTCGCCGCGCTGGAGACGGGACTCGGCACGGTGCAGACCGCACAGGCCGCGCTGCTCGCCCAGGTCGGCACCCTGCGCGACGACCTCACGGTCAACAGCGCAGCCGACGCGGCGCTCAAGCAGCGCCTCGACGCCCTCTACGCGATCGTCGCTGCGCTCGACCCCGCCGGCGCGGGGCCGGCCCTGGTGACCCTCACCAACACGGTCAACAGCCTGACGTCGACCGTCGACGGGCTGACCACGACCGTCGGCGGGCTCGTCCCCGCCGTCACCGCGGCCACCAACGGCCTCGACGGGCTGACCACGACCGTCGGCGCGCTCGGCGCCGCCCAGACGCTGCTGGGCAGCCAGCTCACGGCGCTGAACACGACGACCGGGCTCATCACGACGCGCGTCGCTAGCGTCGAGACGGGGCTGAGCACGCTCAGCACCGCGGTCTCGGGCCTGCCGGCCACGGTCACGTCGCTCTCGGGCGGGCTCACTAGCCTCACGGGCACGGTCACGACGCTTCAGGACCAAGTCGGGACGATCACCGGCCAGGTCTCGGGCCTCGCCTCCACAGACGCGACGACGCAGCAGGCCATCGACACGATCACCGGCCAGGCCGCCACGCTGGCGACCACGGTCGGCACGCTCGACACCCGCCTCAACGCCGTCGAGCCGGCGCTCGCGACGGTCCAGAGCTCGGTGGCGGGCCTGACCAGCGGCGCGGCGACCACCGCGGCGCAGGTCGCGACGCTCACCACCCGGGCGAACGCCACGGACGCCGCGGTCTCCTCCCTCCAGGGCACCGTGACGAACCTCGGCCTCACGGACACCGCGCTGAGCGGCAATCTCGCCACCATCAACGGGCAGCTCACGACGGTGCAGACGGGGTTGTCGACCACGGACGGGAAGGTGTCCGCGCTGCAGAGCTCCGTCGGGACCCTCACGGGCACGACGGACTCGCTGCAGACCCAGATCACGGCGACCCAGACGCAGCTCACGGGCGTCGCAGGCAACGTCAATGCGCTCTGCGGCTCGACGCTGATCGGCACGATCTGCTGAGCATCGGACATCACGTCGGACGACGAGCGCGGGCGGCCACCAGGCCGCCCGCGCTGCGTGCGGGGCCGGGCGATCGGCGCGCCCGGCCCGACTGGCATCGCCGTCGCGGTGGCCAACGATGCCCACTCCGTCAAGAAGCTCGAAGCCCCGGGCGCTGGAAGGTCGTGCCGGCGCTGCCAACCTCCCGGGGTTCCGCGCGCTGACCGGGCTCGGAAGCTGACACGACCCTGCGTCTGGCAGTCTCTCGCCGTAATGGCACCGAAGTCCGCACTCATCACCGGCGTCACCGGCCAGGACGGTTCGTACCTCGCCGAGCTGCTGCTCGAGAAGGGCTACGACGTCCACGGGATGGTCCGCCGCGCCTCCACGGAGAAGTTCGACCGCATCGAGCACCTGCGCGAGAGGATCACCCTCCACCAGGGCGACCTGCTCGACCAGCGCTCCCTGGTCGACGCGATCCGCGCCTCGAAGCCCGACGAGATCTACAACCTCGCGGCGATGAGCTTCGTGGCGACCTCGTGGATCCAGCCGACGCTGACGGCGGACTTCACCGGCGTCGGCGTGACCCGCATGCTCGAGGCGATGCGCGAGGCCGCGCCCGAGGCGCGCTTCTACCAGGCCAGCTCCAGCGAGATGTTCGGAAAGGTCCGCCAGATCCCGCAGACCGAGGAGACGCCCTTCTACCCGCGCTCGCCGTACGGGGTGGCGAAGGCCTACGGGCACTTCATCACGGTGAATTACCGTGAAAGTTACGGATTGCACGCAACCAGTGGAATATTGTTTAACCATGAGTCGCCTCGCCGGGGGCTTGAGTTCGTGACGCGCAAGATCACTTGGCACGCTGCGGCGATCAAGCACGGCCGGCGCGACAAGCTCGCGCTCGGCAACCTCGACGCCGAGCGCGACTGGGGCTACGCCAAGGACTACGTCGACGCGATGTGGCGGATGCTCCAGCACGACGAGCCCGAGGACTACGTGATCGCCACGAACCAGACGAACACGGTGCGCGAGTGCGTGCAAGTCGCCTTCGACGAGGCCGGGCTCGGCGACTGGGAGCAGTACGTCGAGATCGACCCGCAGTTCGTCAGGCCCGCCGAGGTCGACCAGCTCCGAGGCTCCTACGCCAAGGCAGAGCGCGATCTCGGATGGGCACCGACGACGACGTTCGAGGAGCTCATCCGCCTGATGACCCGCTCGGACCTCGAGCTGCTGAAGCCGTAGGACGGCAGGTGCGCCGCGCCGACTCCGCCGTCCGGCGCGACGTGGTGGCATCGCGGGTGGCGGTCATCACCGGCGCGGTGTTCGTCGCGGCGAGCCTGCCGAAGTTCTTGCTCTTCGGCTTCGAGCTCGAGCAGTTCGAGCGCTTTGGCCTGCCGTTTCCCGAAGCGATGGTCATCCTCGCCGGCGCGATCGAGCTCGTGGGCGGTGTCGCGCTCGTGCGGCAGGTGTTCGTGCTTCCGGCGTCCGCGGTGCTGGCCGTGACGATGGTCGTGGCGATCGTTGCCTCCGGCTTTCTGCAGGGCGACGTCGTCCCGAGCCTCACGATCGCTCCGCTGCTACTGACGGCGGTGATCTTCCTGGCGTCGCGCAGCGACGTTCCAAGAGGTCAAGGCGCGCGGTGATCGCCCCGCCGAGGCGTTGTCGTTCTCCCCGCGAGGCGAATGGCGAATACCGCCTGCGACCCCCCCCCCCCCCCACTAACATCGAGACCCGTGTCGCGTCGAGCCCGCCTCAGCGTCTGCGGGACGACCAAGGACTCGGCCGACCGGCTTGACCACTGGCTGCTGCGCACGCTCGAGTTCGCCGACGAGATCGTGCTCCTCGTCGACGACACGTCGACCGACGAGACACTGGAGATCGCGCGGCGCTACGCCGATGTGGTGCACGTCTACGAGCACGCGCCGTACATCGAGTGGGCGATGGACTGGTGCCTGCGCCAAGCGACCGGGGACTGGCTTCTGTGGCTCGACGACGACGAGCTGATGCACACGGGCTTTCGCGACGCGATCGAGCCGGTGCTCGCCGACACGCGCCTGACGCATGCCTACCTGCCCAGTCGGGCGGTCGTCCGTACACGGGGTAAGCACGAGTGGATCCGCCAGTTCCCGTGGTACCCGGACTGGCGCCTGCGACTAGTCAGGAACGTCGGGAGCACCTTCAGACACCGGGGCAGGCTGCACAGCCCGATCGAGGTCCACGGCGACGGCGTGACGCTCGGCGCGGAGGAGACCGCGATCTACCACTTCGACTTGACGCTGCGCGACCGCGCCGCACGCGAGGCGAAGGTCGAGCGCTACCGCGGCAACGGCGCACCCTCGTGCGAGGAGTACTACCTCTACGAGGACTACGTCGGCCCCGAGGTGACCGTGCCGCTCGACGCGGATGCCGTCCTCCGCGATCCGCAGCCCACGGCCCTCGCGGAGGGCAGCCGACGCCGCGAGCAGCCAGCGCGCGCCGGCGCAGAGAAGCTCACGCTCGACGCCATGCGCGATCACCTCGCCGGCATGGCTCCCGGGCCGGCGATGTTCGCCGCCAGGTACTTAGACCATGCCTTCCCGGCCTCCCTCGTGGCCAACCGGGGGCAGACGGGCGCGGTCACGATCCAGAACGCGAGCCGGGCGCCGTGGCGCAGCTCCGGCATCGAGCCCGGTTGGGTGAGCCTGCGATACCACTGGCGCCATGCGGACCACGGCCTGGTGCTCCGCGAGGGCGACCACTCGCTGCTGCCGAGCACGATCGCCCCGGGCGCGACGGTCACGTTGCCCGTCGGGATCTGGGCGCCGTTCGACCCTGGCGCCTACACGCTCGAGCTTGACCTGCGCGCCGAGGGCCTCGGGTGGTTCTCCGAGCACGGCGTGGCGCCGCTGGCGGTGCCCGTAGAGGTCACGCCCGCCAAGGGCGCGAACCACCAGACGCGCACGGCCGCTCAATTGCCGCGGGCCGCGAACGCTAGCTCCGCTGGCTCGTCGCTCACCGCGCTGGCGCGGCGTATACGGACGGGGCGCCATCCACTGCGGGCACAGCTGCGCGCGAGGAACATCGTGCCGATCGCCCCGGTCCGCGTGCTCGACACCCGCGACGGATCAGGAGCGCCGGGAGCTGCGCTCGGGCCGCTGAGCTCCGGGGGGTCGGTGACGGTCGAGCTGACCGAACCGCTCGGCATCCCGGGACACGCGGTGGGCGTGGTCGGCAACCTCTGCGTCTTGACCGCCACCTACAACGGCTACGTCTCCGCATCGCCGTGCGACGGCGCGCAAGGCGCAGGCAGCTTCGTCAGCCTCTACTTCAACGATCGGGGGGAACCGACCATCAACCAGGTGACGCTGCTGCTCGGGCCATCCGATGCGGTCGGCGGACGAGTCTCGCTGACTCTGAGCGACAACCACCCGGGAACGGCGCAGCTGCTCCTCGACGTCGTCGCGTACGTGAGCTGAGCAGCGCAGAGCACGCGTCGAGAGCATCGTCCGGCACCCAGCTCCTCGCCCGGCGACTAGCACCTGACAGCACATGACGAAACTTGACTCGGTCGTTTAGAGCTAGCATCGCGCGATGACGGCCGCGGTCACAGCTGAAAGCTTCGCGAGCCGGATCGACCAGCGAACTGCCCGGCATCGGCATCGTCGGCCTGGGGTACGCGGGGCTCGCCTTTGCCGATGCCGGCTTCTCGGTCACCGGCATCGATCTCAGCGAGGAGCGCGTCGCGGCAGTCAACGAAAAACGCTCATATCTTGTCGACGTACCGGCGTCGCGTTACGCGGTGGAAGGGACGCTCCTCGCCTCCGCCGACTTCGGTGCTGTTGCCGACCTCGATGCGTTGACGATCTGCGTGCCGACCCCGCTGTCCAAGACCCGCACACCCGACCTGAGCTACGTCATGGCCGCGGTCAGCTCCGTGGCAGAGCATCTGCGGCCCGGACAGCTGGTGATCCTACAGTCGACGAAGTATCCCGGAACCACCGAAGAGGTGGTCGTTCCCCTCCTCGAGGAGCGGAGCGGTCTCCGCGACGGCCACGATTTCCGTGTCGGCTACGCCCCAGAGCGCGTCGATCCGGGCAGCACGACTTCGTTCCTGCGCAATACGCCGAAGCTCGTCGCCGGCATCAAGCCCGAGTGTCGGGCACGCACGCAACAGGTGTACGAGACTGTGGTCGACACGGTGATTCCCGTATCGACCACGGCGATCGCGGAGATGGCCAAGCTTCACGAGAACACGTTCCGCGCCGTATCAATGCCCCGACCGTCATCCAGAAGATCGCCGACGCGCTCAACGACGATGGCCGCGCAATCAAGCAGTCGCGCATCTTGCTCCCGGGCATGGCCTACAAGCCGGACGTGCACGACACGCGCGAGTCGCCGTCGCTTGAGATCATGCGCCTGCTGCTTCTGCGCGGTGCGGACGTGCGCTTCTGCGATCCGTGGGTTCCTGTCGTCGACTCCCAGGGGAAGCTCGGTTCGCCGTACCGTGGGACGGGGACGAAGTGGCGGCCGCCGACTGCGTCGTGCTGCTCACCGCGCACAGCCAGTTCCTCGACGTCCCCCGTTGGGAGCAAGCATGAACGCTCGCCCGGGTCGTCAAAACTGCTGAAGCCCGTGGAGCCCGCGCAACCCGCCTGCCCCGAACCGACGCCGTACGCGGCCGCGTACTACGACGACGTCAAGGCCGGATCGCTTCGCTCGGCCCGTGTCGTCCTGCCCCTCGTCCTCGACATCGTCGCGCCTCGCTCCGTGCTCGACGTCGGCTGCGGCGTCGGGACGTGGCTGTCGGTCTGCTCAGAGCTCGGGGCCACAGACGTGCTGGGTCTCGACGGTGGCTATGTCGAGCGCGAGCAGCTCTTCATCGCACCCGATCGGTTCGTCGCGACCGACCTCGAGCGTCCGATAGATCTCGATCGTCGCTTCGACCTCGTGATGAGCCTCGAGGTCGCCGAGCACCTCGCGCCCGCGGCGGCGGACGAGTTCGTCGGCAGCCTTGTCCGCCATGCCGACGTGGTGATCTTCTCCGCCGCCATCCCCGAGCAGGGCGGTGCCCACCAGGTCAACGAGCAGTGGCCGGCGTATTGGGCGGCGCGCTTCGCGGCCCACGGCTACCTGCCGGCCGACGTCTTGCGCCCGTTGATATGGCTCGACGATCGCGTCGAGGCGTGGTACAGGCAGAACGTCCTCCTGTACGTTCACGCGCGAATGCTCGTCAACGTGCCGACGCTTGCGGACGGCGTCCCCGCGAAAGGAGTGCCACTCCCCTCGTCCACCCGCGCATCTACGACTGGTTCACGCACTGGAGCCCCAAGGGCTACGCGCCGCTGGACAGAACCGCCGAGGCCGAGTAGAACCCGGCTCGCCCCGTTGTCCGGCGTGCTTTACTCACGCGGTGCTCCCCCGCCTCATGACCTTGTTCGCCGTCACTGCGGTCGTCCTCGCAGCGTCGGTTCAGTCGGCTTCCGCCGCCGTGACGACCAAGAAGGCGATCTGGGGTCCTCAAGAGCAGAACGGCGTCTCGCAGTGGCCTGTCTACAAGGAGCTCGGCGTCGGCATCTTCCAAATGCAGCTGCGCTGGGAGCGAGTGGCTCCGACGAAGCCCGCGAATCCGCGGGACCCGAACGATCCTGCCTACGTGTGGCCGAAACAGGTCGACAGTGCGATCGCCGGCGGCCGTCCGTTCGGCATCCAAGTCCTCCTGCTCGTGCAAGGTGCGCCCGGCTGGGCCAACGGCGGCAAACCGTGGAACTTCCCGCCCAGCAGCCCCGCAGCCTATGCCGACTTCATCACCGCCGCTGCAAAGCGATACCCCGGGGTGAAGCGGTGGATGATCTGGGGCGAGCCGAACGGCTATGCGACCAACGGCAAGGTCGCACTCAGCAACTTCATGGGCATCCGGCCTGACCTCGGTAAGCCGTTGCCGAGGTCCAGGCAGGCCGGACCCCGTCTGTATGCGCGGTACCTCGACGCGGCCTACGGGCGCCTCAAAGCTCGTTCGCGCCGCAACCTGGTGATCGGTGGCAACACCTGGACGGCTGGCGCCGTCCGGCCGTTGCACTGGATTCGTGCACTCAAACTGCCCAGCGGAAAAGCCCCGAGAATGGACCTTTACGGGCACAATCCAGGCAGCCCTCGCAGGCCCGACCTGCGGAAGTCACCGCAAGCCAGAGGGACCGCCGACTTCTCCGACCTCGACACCCTGGGTAGAACGATCGACCGCCACTTGGGCCGGCGCTCGAACGGCAAGCAGATAGGGATCTTCATCTCCGAGTACGTCGTGCTGACCGACAACGCGATACCTGGACTCCCGTACTTCCGCACGTTGAGGGGCCAGGCGAGCTACATCGCCGCGGCGATGCGCATCGTCCGTCATTCCAAGCGCATCAGCAGCCTCGGGATCTTCAAGCTCTACGACGATCCCCGCGGCGATGCCCCGGACGCGAACTGGGGACTGCTCCGGGCCGACGGAACGCGCAAGCCGTCTTTCCGCGCGTTCGCTCGCGGTTAGCGACACCGTGGAGCAGCGCGGCGCTGACCTTGTTCGTGTCGCCAGCGCGACGTCGCAGCCCATCGTCGATCCATCGTCGGCAGCGACGGAGTTTCTCCCCCTGTGCCGCCCGGACATCGGCATCGCCGAGGTGGAGGAACTGCTGGACGCCATACGCTCGGGGTGGGTCACCACCGGCCCGAAGGTCGAGCTACTCGAGCGGCGACTGGCGGAGTACGTCGGCGTCGATCACGTTCGCTGCCTCTCTTCCTGCACGGCCGGGCTGCTTCTCGCCCTCAAGGTCTCGGGCATCGGCCCAGGCGACGAAGTTCTCGTCCCGACGCTTACGTTCGTCTCGTGCGCGAACGTCGTCGAGCACCTCGGGGCGCGTCCGGTCTTCGTCGACTGCGAGCCCGACTCCGGACTGATCGACCTCGACGCCGCGGAGCGGCTGATCGGGCCGGCGACCCGAGCGGTGATCGCCGTCCATCTCGCGGGCCGGCCGCTCGACATGGACCGCGTGAACTCCCTGCGCGATCAGCACGGACTGGTTGTGGTCGAGGACGCAGCGCACGCCATCGGCGCCGAGTGGAACGGTCGCCGAGTCGGGGCGCACGGCAACCTCACGTCCTTCTCCTTCCACGCGACGAAGAACATGACGACCTTCGAAGGCGGCGCGCTCGTCGTGCCCGATGCGGCGACGTGCGACCGCGTGCGACAGCTCTCGTTGCACGGGTTGAGCCGGTCCTCCTGGAGCCGTCACGGGCGGGCCGGAGCCGACGCCTACGACGTCCTCGAGCCCGGCTACAAGTTCGGCATGCACGACGTCGCCGCAGCTGTGGGCATCCATCAGCTGTCACGGCTGGACGGGTGGATCGAGCGTCGTGCGGAGCTCGCCCACAGGTACGACGAGCAGCTAGAGGGCCTGCCGCTCGATCGCGCGCCGCAAGTGACGCCGGGGGCACGCCACGCGCACCACCTCTATCCCGTCCGCCTTACCGACGCGGCCCCGCTCCCCCGCGACGACGTCGCCGAGGCATTGCGGGTCGCGGGCATCGGCTCGAGCGTGCACTTCCGGCCGATTCACACGCTGTCCTACTACGCCGAGCGCTCCGGCCTTAAGCCCGACGACCTGCCGGCGGCCCGCGGGCTTGCGACGCGCCTGTTGAGCCTGCCACTGTTCCCGCAGATGTCCGAGGATGACGTGGATCGCGTCAGCACGACACTTGCTTCACTGCTGACCTGACCGGAGCCCGTGGGTCTCGATCAGCGCCGCCCAGCGATCGACCATCGCGCCGCGGGCGTGGTGCTTGGCGACATAGTCTCGGCCGGCCGCCCCCATCCGAGCCCGGGCCGCCGGGTCGGCCGCCAGCATGCGAAACGCCTCGGCCAGGGCTCGTGGATCCTCCGGGGAGACGGCCACGCCGGCCCCTGAACGCCGCACGAGATCCGCGGCGTCACCTCGGGCTGCGACGACGGCGGGACGCCGCGCCGCCAGGATCTCGAACAGCTTGGTCGGCAGCGCTGATTCGAAGAGCGGTCGATCGCGCAGGAGCACCACGCCCGCGTCGTGACACGCGTACAGGCACGGCACCTCCTCGGGAGAGACGAGCCCGGCCAAGCGGACGTTCGTGGCTCTGAGACGGTCGACGAGCGCGCGCATCTGCTCGAGCTCCGCTCCTCCGCCGGCGATGGTCACGCGAACGGCGTCGGAGCCAGCGAGTACGGCAGCCTCGATGAGGATCCCCACCCCCTGCGCCAGCCCCAAGGTCCCCGCATAAGCCACGCGGAGCGGCCCACTCGGGCTTGCGACCGTCGGGGCGAAGCGTCCGACGTCGACTGCTGGGGGAACCGTTACGACCTTCTGACCCACGGACTCCAAGGTGGCAAGCCGCTCACGCATCCCAACGGTGGGCACGACGATGGAGTCCGCGGCTTCGTAGCACGCGTGAGCGAGGCGGCTGGCCCCCGTGATCGCTCCACGATGGCGCAACATCTCGAGCTCTACCGCGCTCTCGGGCCACAGGTCGGCGACGTGGAGGATCAATCGTGCGCGCTTGAGGCGCGCGTAGAGCACGCCCGCCGCAGCCGTGAACAGCGGCGGCGTCTCTGCCACGACTACGTCGCACGCCCCAGCGGCCGGTGACGTCACAAGCGCGGAGACCGCGTGCGACGCGTGGTTGAGCAGGCGCCGCGTGAACCCGCGGTTCGGGGTGGCGTAGACCGCGCTGCGCAACACACGGACGCCTTCGGGCGTTCGCTGCACCGAAAGCAGCCGGTTGCGATACGGCGCCCTTACCACGCCGTCGGGATAGTGCGGCGGCGCCGTGTGCACCGTGACTTCGAAGCCGCGCCGCGCCAGCCCGGTCGCCAGCTCGCCGAGCCGCGTCTGAGGTGCGCCGACCTCCGGCGGGAAGTAGTGCGTCAGCAGGACGACGCGCACGGGCGCATCCGTGGTCCTGCTCACGGCTGCGCTGCGAGCTGCTGCAGACCGACGTCGAGCGGGTTGCGCTCGAGCGCCCGCCGGTACAAGACCCGCGCTACGTCCCGGCGCCCGGCACGGAACTCGAGGTCGCCCATCAGCGTGAGCGTGACGAAGCTGCGCGGCTCGCGCTCGAGCGCCTCGCGCAACGCCGCTCGGGCCTCGTCGTCACGCCCCTCGGCCTCAAGCCCGCCCGCTCGCAGATACAGCGGAGGGAGTGCGTAGGGGTTGAGGTGCTCGGCGGTGCGCGCCGCCTCGACCTGAGCCGCTGCGGAGCGCTCCCCGACCACCCGCGCCTTGCGCACCTCGAAGTCCGCGAGGAAGAGGACGCCCGCCAGAACCGCCGCCAAGACGGGTACGGCAGCCACCGCTCCAAGCCATTCCTCCTTGCGACGCAGCAAGACGGCCTCGTTCGGGGCGACAGCGAGTGCGATCGCCAGTCCGAGCCCGAGCAGGGCCAGCCCGGCGAGGCCCGGGAACAACCAGAGCCAGTCGACGCCGGCCTGCGCGACGACTACGGCCGCGCCGGCGGCCAACGCGGACCCCCAACGGCGGGCGTCTGCGCTGGCGTGCCGCAACCCACGGATCAGGGCGAGCACGGCGGAGACCAGGAACGTCACAAACAGGAGCAAGCCGACGAGACCCGTCTCCGCGAGGATCGAGAGCGGGAGGCTGTGGGAGTCGAAGAGGTTGCGGTCGGTCCCGCGACGCTCGTAGTACTGCGTGACGTAGTTGCCCTGTCCGAGTCCCCCCACCGGCGCCGTCTTCCACTCCTCGACGGCCACGCGCCATAGGTCGGAGCGCTGCCCAGCGGTCGAGCCGAGGCGCGTTCGTCCCTGGACGCTGGGGACCGTCTCCCCACGAAACTCCTGCACCTTCTCTTGGGCAAAGCTCACGGGGTTGCCGACCACGACGAGCGCCCCCACCACTCCGAGCACCGCGATGAGCAGGAGCCCGGCCGTCGCGAGGTGCCGAGCGGAGCCCATAGCCGCGTCCGACAAGCGCAGTCCGCCGTCGAGCAGGGCGATGAGGAGGGCGAGGACGAAAGCGACGGCGGCGATCACGGCCAAGGCTTCCGTGGCGACGCCGATCTGCTCGGCCGTAACGATCCGGGTGTCCAGGAAGGCGTCGTAGGGCGACAGCAGCCGGCCAGCCACCAACGCGAGCAGAGCGACGGCGATGAGGACGAGCCAGGCGCGGCGGACGCGATCGGGTCCGAGCAGGAGGGCGACCACTCCGCCGGCCACGAAGCCGAGCACGACTCCGCGTGACTGCGTCAGGAACGCTAGACCCAACGCGAGGACCGCGACGCCGAAGGCGGCGGCGCGCAAGAGCGGCGCCGTGCGCCGAGTCGCCGCGACGCAGACCAGGAGCCAGAAGGCCAGGGCGAAGAGCGCGGCGGTGGCGTTGCGATAGCCGATCGGATCGTCGAGCCGCCCGGCGAGGAAGAGCTGTGGGCCGTCCCACAGGGCAGCGCCGAAGGTTGCCAGAACCGTGAAGGCGACCCCGGCCGTCAGCGCCACGGCCAGCGCCCGCGCCGTACGCCTGTCGCTCAGGGTGGCGATCGGCAAGGTGAACAATCCGGCGTACAGGGCGTTGCGCGCACCGCCCTCTAGCGCCCGGGCGACGGACTCCGCCCACAGCGCCGACAGCAAGCTCCACGCCGCGAAGCCCCACAGCGCCGCGACCGCCACCAGAGCCGCGCCCGAGAGCCGGCGGACGCTGCCGGCCAGCGCGAGCAGCACGAGCACGAGGACCGCGAGCGGCCCCCAGTACCGCACGGCGAACGAGCCCTGCGACCAGTTGACGATCAGGAGGACGAGTCCGGTAAGCGCAACGGGGGCGGCCTGCAGAACCGTGGCGACGTGAGGCTGGCCCGCCCTTGACGCCTCTGCCACGTTTGCGTCACCAGCACCGCGAGGGCGGTCTCCCTCTACCATCGTTGGGATGGACACCCGCAAGAAGTTAGCGGCAGCCGTCGCGCTCACCATTCTCAGTGCGGCCCCCGCGTCCGCCCAGACGCCGCAGAGCGCAGATCCGATGAGCGGCAGCCCCGCAGCGCAGCAGTACCAGATCCCTGTGGAAGAAGGGCGTGGGGACGGAGCGCCCAAAGCCGGCACGAGCAACCGCGGCCAAGCGTCGCACGGCTCCGGGTCCAGCTCCACTGGACGGTCATCGGCAGCGGGACAGCCGCCCTCGTCCATCAAGTCCGAGAACAATTTCGGTTCCTCTTCCCAGGTCCCAGGCGCCGAGCAAGCGGGCGGAGCGGCCACCACCAGCTCGAGTGGCCGCGGCGCGGCTGGACGCACGTCTGCGAGAGGCGAGACGGGCTCTGACGGTGCGGTGAGCGACGGCAGCGCCCGGAGGTCCGACGGCAGGGCCACCAGTGGCACCGCCGAGGTCGACGGAGCGCGTTCGAGGCCCGGTAGCAGTGAAGGATCAGCCGCGAGGGAAAGGGCGCTCGCAGCGAGCACTTCTGCTGAGCCCGGCAGCCTCAAGGCAGACCTCCTAATAGGCCTCGCCGCCTTGGTCGCGATCGGCATCGGCCTACTCGCGCGGCGTAGCCAGCTCCGCGTCTAGAGCGGCCCCGTCGCGTCTGCGATGAGCAGCCCAGCCAGCGCGATGACCCCGAAGAGGAGCACGACGGCTGGCGCGGCGCGCAGCGCCAACTGCTTCGGCTGGCCGGCGCTCCTGGTGGGGACGGTGCGAAGCGCTATCACGGCCTGCTGCACGGGCAACAGCGGGGTGAGCATCAGGATCCTGAGATCTCGCAGTGCGCTATGGCGCTCCGCGTAGGTCAGGTCGATCGCGACCTTCAGCGGCAGCAGATGCGTCAAGTAGTACGCCGCACGATCCTCGACGTCGGCCAGAAGCCGTCCCTCCGTGGCGAAGTCGAGCTGCGCGGGACCGGTCAGGCCCGGCGGGACGCTGAGGATCGTCTCGTACTCACGGGGGAACGCCTCGACGAACTCACGGACCTCGGGGCGCGGCCCGACCAGCCGCATGTCCCCCTTTACGACGTTCCACAGCTGCGGCAGCTCATCGAGGCGGCTTGCCGTGAGCGAACGCCCGAGAGGGGTGTGCCGCGCGTCGTGCTTGGCGCTCAGCGACGGGCCGACCGCGCCGTGCCGCATCGTCCGGAACTTGAGCATCTCGAAGGGGCGCCCGCCGCGCCCGATGCGCGTCGCGCGGTAGAAGACGGGTCCGGGTGAGTCGAGGAGGACGGCTAGGGCGAGGCACCCGCCTACCACTAGCGCGAACGGCAGCGTGAGGAGCACGATGATCACGTCGAGCGCCCGCAAGTGGGACGGGATCCTGTCCGCCACCACGTCCGAGCGCTGCAGCCACCGCAGGACCGACCCCTTCGATCTGATGTCCGGTCTGCGGACCATGCCGTGATGAGGCTAGCGATCGCGAGCAGCAGTTCCAGTCCCGCGGCGTTTGGGTCGCACGGGCAAACCGACATCAGGGCCTCGGCAGTAGGTCCGTCCGATGCGGGTCCTGATGCTGCTCCACAAGAGCGTGGTGAACGACTCGCGCGTGCGACGAGAGCGTCCACGCTGGCGGCGGCCGGCCACGACGTCGTCGTGCTCGAGCTCGCGGACGTCGGCGAGCCGGAGCTCGACGGTTTTCGGCGCCGGAGCATCGTGCCCCGCCCTGGCTCAGGGAGCCGCCGTGCCGGCGCTGACCGTCCTCGTCATCCGGGCGCCGAAGAGCGGGACGACGACGCTGTGGCAGCTTCGGAGCGACCAACCCGACGTGTGCATGCCGGTGGACGAGGAGGCCCTCTCCTCCCACACGAAACCGTGCCGTGGCGGCCGTGATGGCCCGCGACGGCGCCCAGTGGGCGTTCTACAACCGCACCGCGGTGCGATCGCTGCTCCGCACCGCCTTAGCCTGAGCGTCCCGGCGGGCGGTGTGGAGGCAGAGCAGCGCGTACTCCGACAGGGCCGCGCCCAACGCGCTGTAGCGGCTCGCGGTCGCCGTGGCGGCCGCCTGGAGCGCCGCGAGGCGCCGGGGGTCGTCGACGAGCCCGGCCAGCGCGGCGTGCACCGCCGCGAGGTCCGCGGTGTCGACCAGCAGCCCGTTCTCCTCGTGGCGGAGGAACTCGCCGGCGCCGCCGGCGGCCGGCATGACGGCGGTGGCGCCGCAGGCCATGGCCTCGAGCCCGGTGCGGCCGAACGCCTGGTACCACGAGCAGTCGACGAAGACGTCCGTCGCGCGCAGCAGTTCGGCGACGTCGTCGCGCCCGAGGACGCCTAGGTGCCGGGCGCCGTCGGGGAGCGCGCCGACGTCCGCGAGCTCACCCGGCGTGCAGCCGAACGTCATGATCGCGATCCGGTCCCCGTGGCTCGCCGCGAGCGCACGCAGCACATCGACGGTCTCGCGCGGCGCCCGGCGCGGGGTGCGCGGCCGGAGCATCGCGGCAACCCGGATGGGCCCGCCGTCCTGCGGCCGCCGGCCCTGCGGGTGGAAGACCGCCTGGTCGATGCTCGGCTGGACCTTCGCGACGGCCACGCCGGCGCCCTCGGCGACCGTGGCCCGCAGCCACTCCGTCTTGGCGAACAGCAGCCCGTGGGCCATGAGCCCGTAGGACTGCAGCGCCTCGGCGGCCTCCTCCGAGCCCTCCGGGGCGAACAGCGGCTCGTAGTCCTGCACGTAGTAGGCGCCGAGCCGGTCATCGCGGCCGGTCGTCAGCCCGTGGACTAGCGGGACGGACTTGTAGTGCGTCGCGACGAGCACGTCCGTCGCGTCCGTGAGCTCGGCGAGCTCGGCCTCGTCACGGTAAGGCGTGAAGAGCTGCGCCGCGTCGGCGTACGTCGCGCGGGCGCGGTCGAGCGCGACGGCGGAGATGAGGATCCGGGCCTCGATCCCGAGCGACCGCATGGCCGCGACCTCCTGGTAGACGGAGTGCGAGCCGCCCGAACCGCCGTGGGCCATGCCGGGCAGGACCACGTCGACCCGAAGGCGCGGAAGGTGCTGAACGGCGTCGTGCGGCGAGCCGAGTGCCTCGCCGATCCGAGTGCGGACGGCCGCCAGGGACGGGTCATCCTCCAACTCGGCAACGAGTGCGCGGATCTCCTCCTCGCCGTGGCGCTCGAGGAAGGTCCGGTAGTTGCGCTTGGCGAGCTCGCGCCGGCTCTCATGGCCGTAGGACCGCGACTTGGCGTGGAAGACGTATGCCCGCGTGGCGACGACGAGCCGGAAGCCTGTCCCTGCGGCCCGGCGACTGAAGTCGTTCTCCTCGGAGTACCCCGTCGCGAAGTGCTCCTCGTCGAACAAGCCGACGGCGTCGAGCGCCGCGCGGGTGATGGCGTAGCAGAAGCCGTTCAGGAACGGGACGTCCACGACGTCCTCACCGGGTAGCGAAGCGACCAGGACACCCATCCCGTCGTCCGTCAGCCATTCGGGGTGGACGTTGACCGCCCAGTCGTCCCCGTCGCGCTTGCGCGGTACGGACTGGTGGCTGGCCGCGTTGGAGAGCGGGCCGACGACGCCAATCCGCTCGTCGCTTGCAGCCGCGGCAATGAGCTGGTCGAGCCAACTCGCGGTCACGACGGTGTCGGAGTTGAGCAGCACGACGAGGTCCCCGGTCGAGCTGCGGAGGCCGATGTTCGCGGCGATGGTGTAGCCGTGCGGCGGCTCGGCGTTGCGCAGCAGCGTGACCGCGGGGTTCTCCGCGACGAGCCGGTCGAGGTAGCCGGCCGTGTCGGAAGCGCTGCCGTCGTCCACGACGACGAGGCGGAATCGCGCCGTCGTCCGCTCGAGCAGCGAGGTGACGCAGCGGTGGACATCCTCGAGCGCGTCGTGGACGCAGACGACGACGTCGACGGTGCCCGGTCCCTCGGCGGGGCCGTCGCGCAGCACGCCGCGGAGGTCGCGCGGCGGACGGGTGTCGGCCACCCCAACCGCCGACGGCACCGCGACACGGGGGCGGGAGGGAGCAGGCGTGCCGGCGGGCATGCGTTGCGGCGCGCCCGCAGGGCGGGTGCCCTGCGGCGCGTTTGCAGGGCGCGCGCTCTTCGACGCGTCGGGCTCGGCCGACGGCGCGACGACGAGTGCTTCCTGCGCGGCGCGCGCGTTCTGAAGCAGCCGCGGCATCGCGCCGGCGCCCTTCGCGCTGCGAAAGGTCAAGCGCCGGAGCGTCCGCGTCGCGAAGTGCCCGGCCCGCCACGCCTCCGACGTGGCGATCCGCTCCGCCGCCGTTACGAGGCCGACGAGGCGTCCGGCGGCCGTCTCGATCGCGAGCTCCTGGGCCCTGACGTGGCTCTGGAGCGCCTGGGTGCGCGCGTTGGCCGCCTCGACGCCACGCACGAGGCGGCGCACCTCCTTCTCCGCGGCGGCGACGGCGGCGCGCTGGCTCGCGAGCTCCGCGTCGACGTCGGCGGCCCGCTTTCGCTCAGCCGTCACGGCGGTCTCGAGCTCGGTCGCGCGCTCGCGCTCTGTGGCCACGGCGGTCTCGAGCTCGACCGCGCGCTCGTGCTCTGTGGCCACGGCGGTCTCGAGCTCGACCGCGCGCTCGCGCTCTGTGGCCACGGCGGTCTCGAGCTCGGTCGCGCGCTCGCGCTCTGTGGCCACGGCGGTCTCGAGCTCGGTCGCGCGCTCGCGCTCTGTGGCCACGGCGGTCTCGACCTCGGCTGCGCGCGCCGTCGCCGCGGCGACCTCGGCCTCTGCGGTGCGCATTCGCTCGCGCTCCGTCGTGAGGTGGGCGTCGAGCTCCGCCGCCCGCTCCTCCGCGCGCCGCACAGCCCGCTTCCGCTCCCCCGCCTCGATGAGCTGCTCCACGCGGCCGAGCTCGCACCAGCGGGCGTGCTCGAAGGCGAACTCGGCCGACTCCAGGCGCTCCGCCGCCGCGGACAGCGACGCGTCGGCCTCGAGCATCGCCTTGGGGACGACGAGCGTCAGGCCGTGGCCGCCCGGCAGCGAGACGACCCGGAGGGGCTCCGTGGTCTCCGCCACGAAGTCCTCTACCGCGGTGAGGACGCCGTTGCGCTGGTCGTGCTCGTAGATCGCGTTGTCCAGGTGCGGGTTGAGCCCCTCGCCCTCGAGGAGATTCGACGAGCCCGGGCGGACGCCGCCCTGACGATGGGGCAGCAGATACGGCACCGGGATCGTCGTGGGGTCGTAGTACAGGTCGCGACGCCCGTAGGGCCACCCCGTGTCGTGGAGGAACGTGAGCGGGAACGGCCGTCCCTCCTTCCCGCTGGTCCGGGCGAGGAAGCCCAGCTCGTTGCGGACCGTGTACCAGTTGTGGTCGCCGTCGATGAGGACCGCGTCTACGGCGTCGATCGTCCCCAGGGCGTTGAGGCTCAGCGTCTCGTAGAAGACGAAGTGGGCACCGAACTCGGCCTCCCGGGCCGCGACGTCGAACTGCGGGGCGGGGTCGACGCAGTGCAGCACCGCATCGTGGTCGCGGGCGAAGCCAAGCAGTGCGTCCGTGAGCCCGCCGTGCTGCGCGCCGACCTCGACGAGGACGGACGGGCCGAGCGACGATAGGACCGGCTCGATGACTGCGTCCCAGAAGCGCTGCACGGCGCCGACTCTATCCCGGATCGTTTGTTAGACGTTTTGGGTGGGTGCTCTCCCGCGGCGCCGGGTCTTAGCGGGCTTGATACCGCCCACGGCACTGACGACTTTGAACCTGCTCGTGGTGGCAGGAATCAGGAATCTGCGTTTGTGGCCCAGACGAATGCTGACCTACGAGTGTCTCGCGTCAAGATTTTCCGCGCACCAGTTATCAGTAAGCCGCTCCCTGACAGCTGATGCGGTGACGATGGCCATCGCATTCGCGCAGGGAAACGGATGCCCGTAGTGCGCCTCACGCGCTTCTGACAACGAGGTCTCAACCCAGTCGTTGCCAGAAGACCGTCGACTCATGACCGTTACGTCGTTGAGTCCAGTCGGAGGGTCTTCGAGAAATTGCAAAACCGAAGGGTTATAGCCCAGTGGCACGGTAAAGAACAGTTCGCCGCCGGGCGCAAGCCAAGATCTGAGTGACGCCACCGCCCGGGCGAAGCCCGTTGGATCGCGCGGCCGCTCAACGTGGCCGACGTGCTCGAGCGTCGAGACGCTGATGATGAGCTCTGGCGCGAAGGGCGGCCGAAAATCGAGAATGTCTTCGTTCCAAGTCACAGCGCGATGAAGTTCGTATTTATCCAGTACCGCGTGGTGCGTGTCGAAATAGTGGGACATGACGTTTCCCACCTCGATCACTGTCCCGGGGTCAGCGTGCGAGCTGAGCCTACGTGCTGCGAGCGGAAGCTCCACTGCTCGTTCGTTGTCATACGGATGGTTGCCACCATCAACGTGGTACGGCATCTCGTTGCCGCGATAGACGAACGTCTGGGACCCCAGATCGCGGCGCCGACGGTTGACCGCATCGATATCCCCTAGATCTAGTGAACTCATACCGCTGTGTCCGAAGCCGCCATGCCGTGAGCCTACTGCGGGCACGAACCGGCTGGGCTGCGCACGTTTAGGAGCGTGTTGAAGTTTCGTCCGGTGGGCCGCTGCGGGTATGGCTCTTGCGGCGTTCGCGGTCAGGTCGGGCGAGAAGACCCGCAGGTACAGATGGTGTAGTTGGACGATCTGGTGCCGGCCGATGACGAGCTTCGCCGGATCGAGCAGCTGGTCGATTGGGAGCATGTTCGGGCGACGGCGCGCCCGTTCTACCGGCCGGGTGGCGCTGGCCGCCTGGGAACCGATCCGGATCCGGCTGTGCCGGCCAAGCTCGTGCTGGTGCTGGCATGGCGTGGGTTGCCGTCGATGCGCGCGACGCTCAAGACGGCAGCCACCGACGTCTCGATCCGCCGGTTCTTGGGCTTCGGGCTGACCGAGCGGCTGCCAGATCACTCGACCTTCAGCCACGCCCAGACCCGGCGCTTTGCGGACTCTTCGGTCTTCGAGCAGCTCTTCACGCAGGTGCTCAGGCAGTGCACGCAGGCCGGCTTGGTCGGCGGCCGACGGCTGCTGATTGAAGCCACGCACGTTGAGGCCGATGCCGCGTGAAGAGCTTGCGGGCAGAGCTCTCCGCGCTCGGCAGCGACGAGGAGGACGTCGGCGAGGAGGACGTTGTCGAGGAGACGGCGTCGCCGCCGAAGCTGGCGTTGGTCGAGCCCCGGACGGGCCCGACGCCGAAGCGCAAGGCGAGCAACGCGACGGCCGTCTCACGCACCAATCCAGACGACAAGCTGCGCCACAAGTCCGGCCACCGCGTCCACCTGGTTCAACGTGCGCAGAACGCCGTCGATCCCAAGCACCGAGTGATCAATGGCCTTGAAGGCCGAGACGGCGACCGGCAGCGAAGCCGACGCGCTGCAGACTTTGATCGGCCGGGCGCGATTCGCCGGTCATGCCGCCCACGAGGTCGGCGCCGATGCCGGCTACGCCAGCCTGGCCAGCTACGCCAAGCTCGAGTCTATGAAGGTCGTCGCGCTGATCCCGCCGCAGCCCGGCGCCCGGCGCCCTCCCGCCGAGGCCGCCCGCGCCCGGATGCGAGCACCGCTCGAGACGGGACGTCGCGATCGGTCGCCAGACGCACGCCGAAGGCGCGATCTCAGAGCTCAAGCGTCACGGGACGGGCCGCGCGAGAGGCCACGGCACCCGCAGAACCCAGCTGCAGCTGCTGGCCGCAGCCACCGCAATCAACCTCCAAGCGCCTCCTCAACGCCCAGCAGGCCCGCAACGACGACCAGACCGACGACCGCGGCACCCAGCATGCCGCGATCATCGGCCTGCTCGCTCTGCTCGGCCGCTGCCTCACCGAACTCGGCGACCTCACCGCCACCGAAAGTTCGACGGGCCCTAGGTCGACCTGGCCGACCCTCGTCTCCCAGGCCCGCTGGCGATACCCGTTCAGGTTTGTGACCCGCCCGTCGGCGCGCTCGCCGCGGCCGGCGCCTGTCAGCTGGGCGCCTCAGCCTCCATCAGCTCGCGCACGACCAAGCCGACCGACCAGGCCGACCGCGTCGCGCAAAAGGTCCCCGTGCTCGCCGCCCATCGCCCTGGCGGCAATGTCGGCGGCAGTCATCATCATTCGGTCTTCGGCCATCGTGGTGCTCCTTGCTTCATCGAACTCTGGGAAGAGATCGACGAGCATCGACGCCACGGTGGTCGGCTGACTTCGTCAGCCCGACCCTCAGGCGCGACCTACACCACTTCTACCGACGTGACCGCGTCGAGCGCGAGCAGTGCAAAGCTGGCCGATCCGACCGACTTGCCCGGCGATCAAAGCGCTGACGCTCCTCGCCGTCACGGCCCCGCGGATCGGCATCCAACGATCAGGCCCCCAATCTTGTAGCTTCGCGGCATGGTTCGAAGCGCCTTGGGGAGGACGATCATCGAGCGTGGCACGCGAGGCGGTGCACCGAAGACCTTCCGGATTCTCGGTTCCGGGTCCTGCGACTCCAAACTGGACCGGATTCGCATCCCGCTGAGTGCTGTTCAGCGCAGATGCGTTGGCGCGTGCCTTACGTCGCCGGGCGAGGTGCGGCTGTGAAGCTCGAGATCGGCGCCGGACGGAAGGGTCGCGAGGGATACGTCCACGTCGACGCGGTGGCCATGGAGGGCGTCGACGTAGTCGACGACGGTCGCTGGCTCGAGTCTTTCGACGATCACGTGGCCGAGGAGATCTTTGCCCATTGGTTCCTCGAGCATGTCACGGTGTACGAGATACCGGTGATGTTCAGACGTTGGCGACAGGTTCTCGTCGGGGGAGGCAAGATTACACTTGTCACAAACAATTTTGAGGCACACAACAAGTGTCTCGCGGACGGCTGCATCACTTGGGACGAGTGGAATTATCTCATGTTCGCGGCAAACAAAGCCAGCTACAATATCTGGGACCTTCACAAGTCGGCGTGGAATCAGGCGGCGCTCACAGCGCTCCTCACGAACGCTGGCTTTGTCGACGTCGAAGTTAAAGCACAGTGGGCCTGCCGCGAGGCTGACGGACGTCTCAAGTGTCCAGCGTTGATCGCCACCGCTGCAAACCCGGCGTAATCCTTCGCAAAAGTCGGGCGCGGGGCGGTAGCGCCCTTTGTGCTCCGAGACGCATGAGTACAGCGATTCAGGTGAAGTGCTTTAGCAACGCTACGCTAGTCGTTGCAGCAGTTCTTTCCCAAGTGAACCTGCTGGCCGTTGCGCGACGCTCCGTTGCACGCCGATCGTGCTCTATCAGGATGCTCTTTAGCGCTGCGTGATCTCCTACTGGGAACCACGCGACGTCTTCGGGAAGATGCGAGACGAGCGGCTGGATGCGGCTCGCCGCGATCTCGGCGCCCGAGGCTAGGGCTTCCGTGGCTGGGAGGCCCCAACCCTCACGGTTGGCGTTCTTGAGAAAGAGCCAGGTTCGCTGATAGAGGTCGCGCATCTGCTCGGAGGTCAGGTCGTCGTCGATCACAGTCACGGGCGGCGCGACTGCAACGTCAAGGTCGAGCTCGGCGCAGACTGCCGCTTTGGCTTGTTCGAAACCCGCCGGCTTCCACCGCCATGTCTTGATGACCAGTTCCACGTCTTCGCGACCGGCAAACGCGCCGTAGTACGCCCGAATCGTGTCGCGCCAGTTCTCGCGCGAGGATTCGCTACCGAGGTTTTCGTGGGCGCACAAGACGCTGAAGTGCCCGGTCTTTGGAAGCTTGTAGACGTCTGCGTCAACTCCTAAAGGCACAATCTCGATCGGGGTCTTCACTCCGAGAGATTCCCAAATCCCCCGGTTCCAGTCCGTCGGCGTCAGGACCAACTCCACGTCGTTCAAGATCTGGATCCAGTGCTGCTTGCTCTCAGGCAGGCTTTCGGTTTCGTGCATCGTGAACGCCGCCTGTGGCTGCCGGATGGCGGCTGTATTCATGCTGCTCGGAGGGCAGATGTGAAGACAGACCGAGACGTCAGCGGCCGGGGCGAACACGAGTTCGTGGCCGAGGCGGGGCAGCTCTTGCGCGAGTCCTGCTGCGAGTTGGCCGTATCCTGTCGCAGCCCGCAGGCGGCGGTCGCCATCGTGGAAGAAGATGCGCATGGTTTCCTGGCAAGTCAGTCGTCGGATCTAGGACCATACGGTTCGGCGCCGCATCTCGCGCTACGGTAAGCGCGGCGGTAGGCAGGCTTTGACGACTCCGGTAGGCCAGACGAACATCCTCGCCGCGGTAGCGAGCCGCATTTCGCGCGACACCGCGGTGTATTCGGTCGCCATGGGGGTGACGTTTCCGTTTGCGTTGTTGAGCGTGGTCGTCTTCACGCGGTATCTGTCACCGCCGGAGTACGGGAACCTTGCGGTGTTGCTCGTGATGGCGAGCATGCTGACGATTCTGTACAACGTCGGAACGCTGCAGGGTGTTATGTCGCTCGTCTACGGCTCTACGGATCTTGGCGACGACGACGGTGGAGATGCGGGCGTCGAGGCCCAGCCAGGGGTAAAGCAAGCCCCACAGGGTGCGAAGCGCGAGGCGCTCGGCACCGGAATGGCGATGACGACCGTCATTGTCTTCATGGCGACCGTTCCCCTGCTTCTTGCCGCTCCAGAGATCGCCAAACTACTGGTTGGAGATGCGGGCTTCTCGTCATCGGTTCGCTGGGCTGCGACATCGGCCGCCGCCGGCTCGTTGTTCCGACTCGCCGGGAACGTCTTTCGCATGGAGCGTCGGCCCAGCGCGTACGCGTTCGTCAACGCGCTCCGACCTGCGTCGACGATTTCGATCGGGGTTCTGCTGCTGTCGCGGGGATGGGGGATCGACGGCGTGCTGGCTGGCCTTGCCCTCGGGACCTTGACCACAACTGCAGTCGCAGTCGCGATCGGCCGCAACTTGTATGCACTTGCGTTCGTCAAGCGTCACGCGCGAGCGATGCTACGCATGGGCTGGCCCGTGGTCCCCGTAGTGATGGGGGTCTGGATCGTTCAGAACGCTGACTTGGTCCTGCTTTCTCACTTCGCCACCGACAGCACGGTTGCCGGATACCGCGTCGCCAACCGTGTCTCGGCCTTCACGTCGTACGTCGTGTCGGCGTTCCTCATGGCATCGGCCCCCCTCGAACGCACGTCGCTCCTTCGTGCCGCCTACGACAACCTGGGCCGCGAGAAGGTGCGTTCGACCCTCCTCGGGTACTACGCCGCTGCCGGTGCCTATCTCATCTTGGTCATCGTCCTCGCAGCCGACGCCTTCGTGCTACTGGCTGCTCCCGGTTATCGGACCGCGACGGGGCTGATGCCGTTGATGGCAGCCGGCTTCGTCGCGTACGGCTACATGATCCTCTTGAGCCGCACCGCCGTTGTCGCCAACCGCGCGAAGGTGTTCGCCACGATCGTCGTCTGCTGCGCGATCGCGTTCATCCTCCTCTGCCTCGCCCTGATCCCGCTCGTCGGGTCGGTGGGCGCCGCTCTAGCGATGCCGCTGACGTTTGCAGCCGGTAGCGCCGTCTGGGCGCTGCAGATCCGGCGCAGCGCGAATCCCGTTGCGCTGCAGCGGCGGCGGGTCGCCTCAGCGGTTTCGGTGGCCTGCGGGTCCTACGCCATCGCTGCCCTGCTCGGTTTCCTGGCGCCCGAACTGCGCTGGTTTATGGACCTCGTCGTGGTCCTCGTCGTGTGCCCCGTCGGATACGTCGTGGCGGGCGTGGTGCCGACGGCGCACCTCCGCCCACTCGGGCAGCTGGCTGTCGGCGTGATCGGCCGGGCGGCGGACGACCGTCCGCGGCTCGAGCGCCGGGTCCACCTGCTGGACCCGGTCGCGCGAGCGCGACTTCGGGAGGCCAGTAGGCGCCGCCCGATGACCCCCGACGACCCCTCCGAAGCGACCGCGATCGTGGCGTCGCTTCGGTTGCTGGGCAGAATCGACCCGAAGACCACGCCAAACGATGCCGACGTGGGGGCGCACCTCATCGACCGAGGGCCGGAAGTCGAGCGCGATGCGCGCGCCAAAGAGCTCTGGGCGATGGGAGTCGACCCCTGGGAGTTGCATCAGCTCGAGGAGCTCATGCAGGCCGCGCGGAGGCTGCCCAACCGGCGATGGAGGAAAGCCGGGTCGAGGAGCGCGGAACGGGTCGACGTGACGGGCCTGCCGTCGAAGAACCGCGCCGACGCAACGGCACTCTCAAGTTTGGGAAACGCAGGGGAGGATCGCTGAGGTCTCGACCTGGGATCCCCCGAAGGCCATCCTGCTTGTACGAAATGCGTTCACCCACGATGCGAGGGTTCTCCGTGCGGCACGCGGGTTGAGCGACCGCAGGTACAAAGCCTCCGTGGTCGCGGTGGTGTCGACGAACATGCGCGATCGGACGGACCGGGTAGGCGGGATCGGGGTCCTGCGACTCGATCCCGGCTCGCCGCTCGGCGTGCTGCGGCGTTGATCCGACGAGGCCGGCCGGAGGCTTGCCGGCTCGGCCTCCGGGCCCTCGCGCTCGATACCAACTCTTCGGCAACACCACCCCGTCGACGGCTACCCCTTCCTGCCGGCCCCGCCCGCGGGTCGGGACGAGATCGCGGACCTTATGCGGACCTGCGACGTCTTCGTCTGCAACAGCTGGGAGGAGGGCTTCGGCCTTCCGGGCATCGAGGCCATCTGCTGCGGAGCGGCACTCGTGACAACGGACACCCGAGGCAGTCGCGACTACGCCGTTCACGGGACGACGGCGCTCGTGTCGCCGCCCCGGGATCCCGCCGCCCTCACCCGGAACGTCATATCGCTCATGAGGGACCCCGAGGCGCGGCTGCGCCTAGTCGCCGCCGGCCAGGCGCACGCGGCGACGCACCACCCTGACCCCGCGCGGGTGGGCGAGGGGTTCCTGGCCAGCGTGACGTCGCTGCTTCTCGCTCCGATCGGCTCCGCGGATCGTGCCGTCTGAGGTAAGGGCTCCCGCGACCCGGAGTCGTCGCACCCCGACCAGTTAGCGTCCTCGAGGTGTCGGCGCCCTGTGCAGTGCTCCTCGTCCGCAACGCCTTCACCCACGACGCGAGGGTCCTCCGCGCGGCGCACGCGCTCGAGGAGCGTGGCCTGGACCCCCTTGTCGTCGCGGTCATGTCGACCACGGTCCGCCGAGCCGCCGAACGGGTCGAGGGGCTACCCGTGCTCCGCCTCGACCCGACGTCGCCCTTCGCCGTGCTGCGCCGCGTCTCCCGTCGCCGGCGCCGCGGGCTGGGAGCGACTCCGGGGGCGACGACCCGACCGGCAGCCGACGCGGCATCGGTCCCCGGGCCGCTCCTGCGCCTCCACCGCCTGCTGCGGACCGCGGACTTCTACCGGCGCGCGTACGGGGTGGTGCGCCGCGAACGGCCCGTGCTGGTGCATTGCAACGACTGGAACACGATGTGGGTCGGCGTCCTCGTGCGCCTGGCCAGCCGGACGGCGGTCGTCTACGACTCCCACGAGCTCTGGCCCGATCGCAACGGCCGGCCCGAGCCGCGATGGTGGCTCCTTGCCTGCGAGGCCGTCTTCGTGCGCGTGGCCCACGTGGTGGTCGTCGCGAGCCCGGGCTACGCCGACGTCATGACGCGGCGGTACCGGATGCCCCGTCCCGCGGTGGTCCTGAACGTCCCGCCGGCGCCCCCACCGGCGCCCGCGGCGCCCGCGGCGGCGCCGGACCTGGCCGTCTACGTCGGCGGGCTGCAGCCCCACCGCGGCCTCGAGCCCGCGATCAAGGCGCTCGCGCTGGTCCCCGGCCTGCGGCTGCGCCTGCTCGGTCCAGGGCGAGAGGACTACCGCGCCGGCCTCCGGGTGCTCGCGGCGCGGAACGAGGTCTCCGACCGCGTTGAGTTCGCCAGGGCGGTGCTCCCGTCCGAGGTCCTCGCCGGGCTCCGCGACGCGGCCTTCGGCCTCGCGCTGTTCGAGCCCATGTGCCTGAGCCACCGGCTCGTCGCGCCGAACAAGGTCTACGAGTACATGGCCGCCGGGATCCCCGTGCTTGCCGCCGACTTGCCCGTGATGCGGGCCTTCGTCGAGGAGTGGGGGCTCGGGGCGCTGACATCGACCGAGCCCGTGACGGTGGCGGCCGGGATGCGTCAGCTGCTCGACCCCGCGGTCAACCTCGAGTTGCGCCGCCGAGCCGTCGCGGCCGCCGCCGAGGTGACGTGGGCACGGGAGCGCACGGTGCTCGAGGACGCGTACGACCGCGCGCTCGCCGCCGCGGGCGGACTGGACCGGTGAGCCGCTGGCCGGAGTACCGCCGCATCCTGGAGGCGGCGCTCGAGGCGGGGTACGCAGTCGTCGGCCTCGACGACTGGGTCCGCGACCCTTCCACCCCCGGCGCCCGGGTCCTGATCCTGCGGCACGACGTCGACCAGCAGCCCGCCTCCGCCCTCCGCATGGCCGCGGTCGAGCGCGGCCTCGGCCTCCGCTCGACGTGGTACTTCCGCTGGCGCACCGCCCACCCGGGCGTCGTGGACGCGCTGGCGGCCGAGGGCCACGCGATCGGGCTGCACTACGAGACGCTGACGCGCGCCGTCCTGCGCGCAGGCGGTGCCCGCGTCACGGACGAGCTCGTCGAGCGCTGCCGGGACGAACTGCGGGCGGAGGTGGCGGCGTTCGCTCGGCGCCATGGCGAGGCGCGGAGCATCTGCCCCCACGGCGACACGCGGGCCCCGGGGGTCGACAACCTCGTGCTCGTGCGCGACCGGGACCCGGCGGAGTTCGGTGTCGCCTTCGACGGCAACGAGGTCATGCGCGGGCGGCGCCTCGGAGCGTGGGTCACCGACCGCCCCGGCGGTCGCGTCTGGAAGGACGGCCGGGACCCGCGGACGCTGGTCGCGGACGGCGCGACCCCGCTCTTCGCCATCATGCACCCGAACAACTGGACGTCCCGGGTCCTCGCGGTCCAGGATCGCGCCCTTCGTCGCCTCCTCCCGGGAACGGACCGCATGGCCCGTCCGCTCCGCAGCGGCAGCGACCGCCCGCCGCATGCCCCCACCTGACTTCGCTCCCGTCGCCGCCAGCCTGCACGCGCGACTGACCGCGTGGTTCGAGCGCCGGCCGGGCGGGGTTCCCACGGGGGGGACGACGATCGCGACGAACTCGTCCGCGCTCGAGGCCCGCGGGCGGCCGCTGCTTGCCCTGATGGCCGGGCGCGAGGTCCCGGACCTCACCGGGCAACGCCTGCTGGACCTCGGTTGCGGCTTCGGCGCCCTGGCGACGTACTTCGCCTGGAACGGCGCCTCCGTCGTCGGCGTCGACCGCAACTCGGGCTCGCTCGTGGTGGGGGCGGACGTCGCCGCCGAGCACGGCCTCGACGTGGAGCTGCGCCGCGGCGCCATGGAGCGCCTCGACGTGCCGCCGGCGTCGTTCGACGTCGCGGTGATGAACAACACGCTCTGCTACCTCCTGACGGAAGCCGAGCGGCAGGCTGCGCTCGGCGGGGCGCTGCAGGCGCTGCGCCCGGGGGGCCTGCTCGTCCTACGGGACCTCAACGGCCTGCACCCCGTCGACCAGTTCACGCGACTGCCGCTCCTCGGCCTTCTGCCGCCGGCCCGGGCGGTCCGGGTCGCCGCCCGCTTCGGCGTCCCGGGGCGCCCCGCGGTCCGGCTCCTGCCGCCGTGGCGCATGGCTCGCGACCTGCGGCGCGCGGGCTTCGCCGACGTCCGGCTCGAGGCCGACCGCCCGGGCGGGGCGGCCCGCCTGGTCCGGCCCGTGGCCCGCTACCAGCACCTCACCGCGCTGCGTCCTCGATGAGCGGGCGCACGCTGCGGGTGACGATGCTGCTGCACAAGTCGGTGGTCCACGACTCGCGCGTCCGGCGGGAGGCGCGCGCCCTGGCCGAGGCGGGCCACGACGTCACCGTCCTCGAGCTGGCGCCGGTGGCCGCGGCGACGCTCGACGGCTTCACGCGGCGCTCGGTCCTGCCGCCGCCCTGGGTCCGTCGCGCCCTGCCCTTCCAGCTCTACCGCCTGGTCTTCGCCGGCAGCTTCGCCACCGCGATCCGCGCGACGCGGCCCGACGTCATCCACGCCCACGACGCGGCGATGCTGCTACCCGGGCTGCTCGGACGCCGGCTGACCGGCGCGCGGCTCGTCTACGACGCGCACGAGCTTGCGACCGGCGTGCCGTACCGCGACGGGCGCTGGGCGACCTTCGTCGGCGGGATCGAGCGGCTGGCGCTGCCGCGCGTCGCGGCGGTCGTGACCGTCTCGGACGGCATCGCCGAGCACCTCGCCGCGCGCTACGGGCTGCGCAAGCGCCCCGTCGTCCTGCGTAACGTCCCCGAGGCCCCCCAGGAGCTCCCTCCGCCGGACGACCGGCTCCGGCGGGCCGTCGGCGAGCCCGTGGCGCCGCTGGTCCTGCACCAGGGCTCGGCCGCGGAGGGGCGTGGCGTCGAGGTGCTCCTGCGGGCGGTGACGGGCCTCGACGACGTGCACCTCGTGCTCCTCGGGCCGTCGGAGGCCGAGGCCGAGCGCCTGGCGGGTGTCGCCGACGGGCTCGGTGTCACCCGGCGCCTGCACGTCCTGCCCGCCGTCCCCGTCGAAGAGCTGCTCGCCTGGACCTCCGGCGCGGACGTCGGCGTCTCGCTGCTCGAGGACAGCTGCGAGAACCATCGCCTCGCGCTGCCGAACAAGGTCTTCGAGTACCTCGCCGCGGGCCTCCCGGTCGTCACGAGCGACCTGCCGGAGCTGCGCAGCCTCGTCACCGAGCGCGGCATCGGGTGGGTGGCGCGCACCGGGGACGCGGACGCCCTGCGCAACGCCCTGGCAGCCGCCGTCCCGGGTCGCCACGACCCGGCGCTCGGCGCCCGGATCGCGGCCGCGCGGGATGAGCTGCGCTGGGCGCGCGAGCGGTGGCGGCTCCTCGCGCTCTACGACGCCCTGGCGGCGGCGCCGCGGCTACGCCTGCAGGAGACCTATGCCTCGTACGGCCGCGACCCCGGCAAGGAACGCGCGTGGGCCCGTGACGCGCCCGGAGCCCGCGAGGCGCGCGCGGAGCTCGAAGCGCGCCTCGTGCCCGCGGTGCTCGACGGGCTTGCCGGCGGCGGGGACGTGCTGGACGTCGGCTGCGGAACGGGCTGGCTGCTGGAGCTCCTGGCGGACGGCGGCGTCGCGACGCAGCGGCTGCTCGGGCTCGACCTGCTCCCGGAGCGCGCCGAAGCCGCAGCCGCAGCCGTCCCGGGCGCCGGGGTGGTCGCCGGGGACGCGGCAGCGCTGCCCTACGGCGACTCGAGCATGGCGGTCGTGACGCTCGTGACGGTCCTCTCGTCGCTCGAGCGGCCCGAGCGCCACCGCGTCCTGGCGGAGTGCGCGCGCGTGCTGCGCCCGGGCGGCGTCCTCGTCGTCTACGACGTCCGCGTCCCCAACCCGGCCAACCCCCGGGTGCGCCCCGTGCGCCTGGGGCGGGCGCCCGCCCGCGGCCTGCACCGCACGTCGAGCGCCACGCTCACGGTGGCCCCGCCGCTGCGCCGCCGGCTCGGGCGCGCCGCGGGGCCGCTGCACCCGTTGCTGCGCCGGGTGCCGCTGTTGCGGACCCACCGGCTTTGGACCGTCGTCCGCGACGCGCCGCCCGAAGGGGGTGGCGCCGGGTGCGCATCTGCCTCCTGACGCACTACTTCGCGCCCGAGCGCGGTGCGCCCCAGGTGCGCCTGCACGCGCTGGCGGCGTAGCTCTCGGCCCGCGGGCACGAGGTCGGTCCACACGGGTTCCCGAACTACCCCACGGGGCGGGTCCAGGCGCCGCACCGCAACCGGTGGGCCGTCGAGGAGCACGACCCGGCGGGCTCCCGCGTCGTGAGCACTCTGGTCGCTGACCCACCCGCGGGCGGTCGGGCTCGCCGAGGCCCTGGAGTAGCTCTTCGAGGTCATGGCAGCCGGGCGGCCCGTGCTGCTGGCTGCGCGCGGCGAGGCGGCGGACCTCGTCCGGCGCGCCGAGTGCGGCCTGGTGGTGCCGCCGGGCGATCCCGCGGCGCTCGCCGGCGCGATCACGCAGCTGGCGACCGACCACGGATTGGCCGCCTGCCTCGGCGCCGCGGGCCGGCGCTACGTGGAACTTCATCACGCCCGGGCGGTCGCGCGGCCGACGGGTGGATCGCGTTGCTCGACGAGGTCCGCCGGGGCTGACGCTCAGCCCAGGGCGACGTCGACGCCGAACAGGAGCCCGAGGGCGAGCGTCAGCAGCGAGGTCACGACGGACGACCGCGTCGCGGCGCCGACCCGGGGCGCAACCTGGACGTGCGCGGAGCGCACTCGGGCCAAGGGAAGCAGCCCCGTCCGCCACAGCACCTGGAGATCGCCGCGCACCGAGCCGCGGGCGACGTAGTCGAGGTCGCTGCGCATCTTGCGCGGCAGGATGAGCTCTCGGTAGAGCGCGCTCGGGTCGACCGCGTCGGCAAGGAGTCGCCCCTCGTCGACGTAGACGAGCTGGGTTGGGTCGGTGATGCTGATGCCCAAGGTCCCGCCGTATTCGGATGAGTTCAAGCGCGCGGCGGTGAAGCTGTTGCGCGCCGGCGATCGGGGCGTTCCGCAGCTGGCCAAGGAGCTTGGGGTCTCGGAGGGCTCGCTGCTGCTGCTGCCGGTGATGGCGCTCATCGCCGTCGTCACCCTGGCTGGACTCCCCAGGACCCGTCCTCCTCTACAGCGCCACCCGCGTCGGCAAGGGCGCCCGGCCGTTCCAGATGCTCAAGTTCCGCACGATGCGCCACGGCTGCGCGGGGGGCCGGCCTGACCAGCGCCGGCGACAAGCGGATCATGCCGATCGGGGCATGCTGCGCCGCCACCGCCTCGACGAGATGCCGCAGCTCTTCAACGTCCTGCGCGGGGAGTTGGCGCTGGTCGGCCCGCGGCCGGAGCTCTCGGAGTTCGTCGAGGCGTTCCCGGAGCAGTTCGGCCGGATCCTGAGCGTGGCGCCGGGCTCGGGCGGCTCCGGCCTCTCCGCCGCCAACGCGGCCCGGAGCAAGTCGTTGACCTCGCGTCGCAGGCCGGTCCTCCGTTCGGCGCGGCGGCATTGGAGCGCGGCGGCGACATCGTCATCGAGCGTGAGGGTGTGCGCATGTTCGGACGGTAGGCATCTCTTGCGCAGCGATCAACGCTTACGCTGAAAGCGGCGACTACCGCGTGCGGTGCTGGCGCACGTACTGCCGCGCGAAGCCCGTGACGAAACGCGGGTTGTAACGCAGGTAGCGCCGCCACAGCCGGCGCGGCTCGCGCGACAGGCGGTAGGCCCACTCCATGCCGGCGGACTGCATCCACGCGGGCGCCTGGGGGACCAGGCCGGCGTGGAAGTCGAAGGCGGCGCCGACGCCCACGAGCACGGGGGCGTCGATCTGCTCGCGCATCGCGGCCATCCACTTCTCCTGCTTGGGCACGCCGATGCCGACCCACACGACGTCGGCGCCGGAGCGGTTCATCTCGGCGAGGATCGCGGTCTCCTCCTCGTCGGAGAGCGGGCGGTAGGGCGGCGCGTAGCCGCCGACGATCTGCACGCCGGGGTAGCGGCGGCGCAGGTTGAGCGCCAGCTGCACGAGCGCGCCCTGATTGCGCCCGCCGTACAGGAACATCTTCGTGCCGGTCGTCGCCGAGCGCTCGCAGTAGCGCGCCATGAGCTCGGGCCCGTAGACGCGGCTCGGCAGGTTCTGCCCCAGGGCGTTCATCGCCCACACGAGCGGCTGGCCGTCGGGGACGGTCAGATCCGAATGCACGACCGCGTCGCGCAGCTCCGGGTCCTCCTGGCAGGCCATGACCGTGTGCGTGGCGGCGACGCAGACGTAGCCGCGCCCCCCGTCGACGATCGTCGCGTCCATCCAGTCCATCGTGCGCGTGTAGTCCGTGATGGCCAGCGGGATGCCGAGGACCCCGACGCTGGGCGGCGGGACGGCGTCGGCGACGTCGACGTGGAGGTCGGGACCGAAGTCCTGGAGGGCGAGTGGCTGTGAGGTGCTCAAGGGAATCTCCGAGGCGACGACGCGAGGTCCATGCTGCTCGTGAAACGGCGCAGACGCAAGGAAGTCGCGCTCCTGCAACACGGCGTGCCTACCAGGTAACCCTGCAACCACCTCCGTGGTTACGCTGAGCGCGTGCCTGCCCGCCGCGCGCTCATCACGGGGATCGGCGGCCAGGACGGCTCCTACCTCGCCGAGCTGCTGCTGGACAAGGGGTACGAGGTCGTCGGGATGGTGCGCGAGCCGGTCGACGCGCCGCAGCCCAACCTCGAGGCGGTGCGCGACGAGCTGACGCTCCTGCGCGGCGAGCTGCTCGACGCGGCCTCGCTGCGCGCGGTCGTCGCCGAGGCGGCGCCGGACGAGCTCTACCACCTCGCCGCGCCTACTTTCGTGCCCGCATCGTGGGACGACCCGACGGAGACGGTCAACGCGATCGCCGGAGCCACCGCGACGCTCCTGGCGCTCGCGCGCGAGCGCGGCTTCCGCCTCTACGTCGCGGCCTCCTCGGAGGTCTTCGGCGACGCGGGCGAGTCGCCGCAGCGCGAGACGTCGCCCATGCGCCCGACGTCGCCCTACGGCGTCGCGAAGCTCGCCGCGCTCGGGCTCGTGCGCGTGATGCGCGAGCGCGACGGCGTCCATGCGAGCTGCGGGATCCTCTACAACCACGAGTCTCCGCGCCGGCCGGAGCACTTCTTGCCCCGCAAGGTGACCCGCGCCGCCGCCGCCATCGCGCTCGGGCAGCAGGAGACGCTCGAGCTCGGCGACCTCGGCGCCGTCCGCGACTGGTGCCACGCGAAGGACGTCGCGCGCGCGGCGTGGCTCATGCTCCAGGAGGACGAGCCGGGCGACTACGTCATCGCGTCAGGGCGCTCGAGGTCGGTCGGCGACCTCGTCGAGGCGGCGTTTGCGGCCGCGGGCGTGTCCTCCGAGGGCCGGATCGTCGTCGACCCCGCCTTCGTGCGCCCCCCCGAGGCGACGCCGCCGCTAGGCGATCCCGCGCTGGCGGCGCAGCGGCTGGGCTGGCGGGCCGAACTTAGCTTCGGGGCGATGATCGCCGAGATGGTGGAGGCGGACCTCGCGGCGCTTCCGGCGGCTTGAGCGATCGCACAATCCGGATCGGACCCTGCGGCGTAGGGTGGCGAACTGGAGTTCCCCCCGCTTTGGTGGACGATCCTAGAGACCCGACTCCATCACTCCCGGCGTACCATCACCTGGTGGCTGAGTTTGCTCGGCCAGCGAGCATGTCACGCGCTGCGTACGTGCTTCCGACGCACGACTCCGGAGCGTTGCGAATCACCGATCCGCAGGCGCTCGATCAGCTGATTGACGAAGGAGACGACGAGGCTCGGCGGCCTTGGGCCCCCGCGGTAGCCTGACCGGGTGCCCGAGGCCTTCACCCACGATGTCGCCGTCATCGGCTGCGGCCGGGTGGGGCTCCCGCTGGCCCTGGCCTTCGCCGACCGCGGCCTCAGCGTCGTCGGCATCGACAAGGACGCAGAGCTGCTCGCCGCCGTCCGCGACGGCCGCATGCCGTTCGAGGAGCCGCACGCGCAGGAGGCGCTCGACCGCGTCGAGGTGACCTGGAGCGACGTCGTCGGCGACGCCGCCTCGGCCCGGCACCTGGTCATCACGCTCGGGACGCCGTCCTTCTCCCACATCGAGATTGACCTGCGCGATATCCGCGGCGTCCTCGACGACCTCCTGCCGCACCTGCGTGAAGGCCACGCGCTGACGCTGCGCTCGACGATCGCGCCGCGGACGACGGAGTTCGTGGCGGGCTACCTGGCCAAGCACCGCGGCTTCGAGATCGGCGCGGACGTCTTCGTCGCCCACTGCCCCGAGCGGATCGCCGCGGGGCGGTTCTTCGACGAGATCGTCTCGCTGCCGTGCATCGTGGGCGGCGTCGGGGAGCGCTCCGGCGAGGTGGTCGCCGAGCTGTTCTCCGTCTTCGGCACGGCGATCGAGCAGACGACGCCCGTCCAGGCCGAGCTCGCGAAGATCTGGACGAACATCATGCGCTACGCGACCTTCGCGCTGCCGAACCTGCTGATGATGGACTGCGAGCAGTACGGCGCGAACGTCTTCGACGTCATCGAGCTGATCAACCGCGACTATCCGCGCGGGGGAATGGCGCAGCCGGGCTTCACCGCCGGCACCTGCCTGCGCAAGGACTTCGCGTTCTCCGAGGAGCGCTCGCACGCGCCCGGCATGCTGCTCGCCGTCTCGCGCGTCAACGAGAGCGTCCCGCTCTTCCTCGTGGAGGGGATGGTGCGGCGGATGGGCTCGCTGAGCGGCAAGAAGGTCGCAGTCCTCGGCCTGGCCTTCAAGGGCGGGACCGACGACGAGCGCGACTCCCTGGCCCACAAGCTCGTGCGCCTGCTCGAGCGCGAGCTCGCCGACGTGGCCGTCCACGATCCGCACGTCGCGACGCCGACGCAGTCCTTCGAGGAGGCCGTCGCCGACGCCGACGCCGTGGTTCTGGCGACGAACCACCCGGAGTTCCTGGGTCCCGAGCCGTTGCGGCGCATCGCCGACGGCGCCAAGGACTCCGCGCTCGTGATCGATCCGTGGGACTGCTTCGGCGCCGCGCAGGTCTTCGCCTACGCCGGCGAGATCGCCGTGCTGGCGACCGCGGACGCCGCCTCGGGCGCGCCGGCGTGAACCGCGTCCTGGTCACGGGCGGCGCCGGCACGATCGGCGCCGCGGTCGTCCGCCGCCTGCTCGGCGATCCGGCCTGGGAGGTCCGCGTCTCCGACCAGCGCGAGGCGCCGGGCTGGATGCGCGAGAGCTGCGAGGTCCACGTGGGCGATCTGCGCGAGGTCGAGCAGGCGAGGGAGGCGACGCGCGGCTGCTCGCACGTCATCCACCTCGCGGCGATCGTGGGTGGGATCGCGAACTTCCACAAGCTCCCGCACACGCTCACCGAGGTCAACAACGCGCTCTACAACGGCGTGGTCCGCGCCGCGCTCGACTGCGACGTCGAGCGCTTCACCTACGTCTCCTCCTCGATGGTCTTCGAGCGCGCGACGCAGTACCCCACGCGCGAGGACCACATCCACGACACGCCGATCCCGCGCTCGGCCTACGGGTTCTCGAAGCTCACGGGCGAGGTCTACGTCCGCGCGGCCCACGACGAGCATGGCCTCGAGTACACGATCTGCCGCCCGTTCAACGCCTACGGGCCGGGCGAGATGCCCGAGGACGAGCCGGGCATCGCGCACATGGTGCCCGACGTCATCAAGAAGTGCCTGGCGCTGCCCGAGGGTGCCCCGCTGCCGATCTTCGGCGACGGCACGCAGACGCGGACGCTCACGCACATCGACGACATCGCCGACGGGATCGTGGCGGCAACGGGCTCGGCTGCCGCACGCAACGAGGACTTCAACATCTCCGCGGGCGACGAGCGCACCGTGGCCGAGCTCGCGCGGATCATCTGGGAGACGTGCGGGCGCGATCCGGAGGCCTTCGCGCTCGAGCACCTGCCGAGCTACGAGGTCGACGTCGTTCGGCGCTGGCCCGACGTGTCGAAGGCCAAGGAGCTGCTCGGGTGGGAGGCGCAGATCTCCGACCGCGACGGGATCGCGCAGACCGTGGAGTGGCTGCGCGGCGTGCTGCGCTGACCTTCAGGAGCTCTCGCCGGCAAGCTCCGCACGGGCTGCGGCCAGCGTGCGGCCCATCCCCTCGGCGAGCGTCGTCGTCGCCGTGAAGCCGAGCTCCGCGCGGGCGCGGCCCGCGTCGAGGCAGGAGCGGTGGAGCTCGCCCATGCGCGCGGGCTGGTGCTCGGGCTGGAAGGCCTCGGCCTCGGCGGGCTCGAGGTGCGAGCGCAGCGCCGCCACCAAGTCGTTGACCGTGCTCTCGACTTCCGTGCCGATGTTGTAGGCGCCCGCCAGCCCCTCCCGCTCGGCGGCCGCGAGGTTGGCCGCCACCACGTCCCCGACGAAGATGTAGTCGCGGGTCTGGGTGCCGTCGCCGAAGATGACGGCGTCCCGGCCCTGGATCGCCCGGCCGCAGAAGATCGCCAGCACGCCCGCGTCGCCGTCGGGGTTCTGGCGCGGCCCGTAGACGTTGCCGTAGCGCAGGGTGACCGCCTCGAAGCCGTGCAGGCGCTGCTCCCAGCCGCAGTACTGCTCCGCGCAGAACTTCGACTGTCCGTAGGGCGCCATCGGGCGGGCGGGCACGGTCTCCGGCGTCGGGATCTGGTCCGGCTCGAGGTCGCCGTAGATCGCCCCGCCCGTCGAGGTGTTGATTAGGCGCCGGGCGCCGGCGAGGCGGGCTGCCTCGAGCACGTTGATCGTGCCGCCGACGTTGGTCAGCGCGTCGAAGGCGGGATCCGCGATCGAGCGGCGGACGTCCATCTGGGCGGCGAGGTGGAAGACGACCTCGGGCTTGGCCTGCGCGAAGAGCTCCTTCATGCGCTCGCCGTCGCGGATGTCGGCCTGCTCGAGGCGCGCACCTTCAGCCAGCGCGTCGGCGATGTTCGCCTCGCGGCCGGAGGACATGTCGTCGACGATCGTGACCTCGTCGCCGCGGGCGAGGAGGGCGTCGACGAGGTTGGAGCCGATGAAGCCGGCACCGCCGGTCACGAGTGCACGCATGCGGCGAAGCCTAGATGGGTCGGCTCAGACGCTCGCGTACACCGCCGCGAGCCGGGGCGCGACGAGCTCGGGAGCCGCGAGCTCACGGGCGGCGGCCTGGGCGCGACGGCCTGCCTCCGCGTTGCCGCGGACGCGCGTGATGGCCTCCGCGACCGCTGCGGGGTCGTCCGGTGGCACCAGCACGGCGCCCGGTGCCAGATCGGCGAGGGCGCCAAGGGCCGTCGCGACCGTCGGCAGCCCAGCGGCCATCGCCTCGAGCGCGGCGAGGCCGAAGGTCTCGTGGGCCCGTGTGGTCACGACCGCCACGCCCGCCTGGGCGCGCAAGTCCGCGAGGGTCGCGTCGTCGACGCGGCCCTCGAAGCGCACGTCGAGGCCGCGGGCAAGCGCCTCCAGGCGGCCGCGCTGCGGCCCGTCGCCCGCGATCACGAGCGGGACACCGGCGCGGGCGCACGCGTCGATCGCGACGTCGACCGCCTTCTCGGGCGCGAGGCGGGCGACCACGAGGGCGAAGCCGTCCGGCGCCGACGGCGGGGCGGGTGCTGCCGGCGGCCCCGCCACGAGGCTGCGCACGACGTGGCCGACGACGTGGACCGGGGTGTCGCCGAGCGGGGCGGAGAGGGCGAGGAGGCGGTTGTGCGCGGACTGGCTCGGGACGATGATCGCGTCGGCGGTCTCGACGAGGCTCGCCGCGTGCCGGGCCAGCGCCGCGGCGTAGACGAGGGCTTCCGGCCGTGACCCGCGGCAGCCGAGGCGCACACCCGGCCGGGTGTCGCGGCCCTGGCACCGGATGCAGTCCTGGCCGCGCGGATCGACGCACGTCCCGACCGCGCAGACGAGCCGGTAGTTGTGGAGGTGGAGCACGACCTTCGCCCCCGCTGCGCGCGCCGCCTGCAGCGCGCGGGGTCCGAACGACGGGTTGGTGTTGTGCGCGTGGACGATGCGCGCGCCCGTGCGGCGCACCGCTGCGCCTACGACCTCGGGGTCGCCGCCTCCGCGCAGCAGGTCACGGGCCGCAGCGGCGGCGCCGAGCGTCGAGGAGTCGCGCTCCACCAGCTCGACCTCCTCGCCGAGGTGCTCGCGGGCGAGCCACGTGAGGTCGGCGACGGCTCGCTCCTCACCGCCCTGAGAGCGGTAGCGGTTGTGGAGGAAGAGGATCACGAGGCTCGGTCGGCGCAGGGTGACAGGTGATCTGGACGCCTCGTGGGCCGGGGCGCAAGTCGGCACGGGAGAGCCGGGCTCCCCCGCGGCGCCCGGAGCCCGAACGGCACCCGCCGGTACCGTCTCGGCGGCCGATGTCCCCCAGCGCCACCATCGTCGTCCCGACCCAGCGCCGCCCGGACTATCTGGCCGTCGCCCTCGCCTCGATCGCCCCGCAGGCCCGCGCCATGGGGGTCCAGATGCTGGTGGTCGACGACGGGCCGTCGGCAGAGACGCGCGCGGTGGCCGCCGACCACGGCGCGCGCTACGTCGCTCACGACGGCCCCCGCGGGCTGAACGCCGCGCGCAACACGGGCCTCACCGCGACAGACAGCGAGCTCGTGATCTTCGTCGACGACGATGTCGCCGTGCATCCGGGCTGGCTGCCCGCTCTGCTCGCAGCCGCGTCCGAGCTGCCCGAGGAGGTCGGCGTGCTGACGGGCCCGATCGTCCCCGTCTTCGAGGATCACGCGCTGCGCATTTGCGGCCGCGAGGGTGCCCCGATCACGTTCCTGGACCTCGGTCCGCACGATGTCGACGCGCAGTACGCCTGGGGGGCGAACATGGCGGTGCGCCGCAGCGCGATCGCCCGCGTCGGGCCCTTCGACGACGCGCGCCCCCTCTACGGCGACGAGGCGGAGTGGCAGGACGCACTCCGGGCCGCGGGTGGCCGCATCCGCTACGTCGCCGCGGCGGGCCTCGACCACCGGCGCGCGGGCGACGACAGCCGGCTGCGCGCCCTGTGCTCGGCGGCCCACGGCCGCGGCGTCGCCTCGCGGCGTTACGACGTGTTCCGGGCGCGCGCCCCGACGCTGCGCCGCGAGCTGCGGATCCTGGCGGGCTGCGCCATGCACACGGTGCGCTTCGGCTGCGCCAATGGAATCGTCATGACCGCCCACTCGCTCGGGCGCACGCGGGAGGCGTGGGAGCCGCAGCCGCCGCCGGCCGCGCCGGGTGCCGACGACTTCCTCTCGGGAGTGAGCGGGACGGTCGGCGGCCTGCGCGGGCGGCTGGCGCGCGTCCGCGACGCCCTCCTGGACCTGCAGACCCCGCGGACGCCGGTGCGCAAGCCGGCCGTGCGACCGCAGGTACTCATCGTGGCCATTGCCCGCCCCGACGTGGCCAACACGCTGGACGCGACGCTCGACGAGCTGCGCGGCGCCCGGCGGGCCGACGTCACGGTCCGCACGGCGCCCGCGGGCGCGCTCGGGAAGTTCGAGAACCTCAACGCGCTGCTCGGAGCGGAGAACCTCGAGCGCTACGACTGGCTGATCGTCGTCGACGACGACATCGACCTCCCCGGGCGCTTCCTCGATCGCTTCCTCGCCCACGTGGGGGAGGCCCGGCTCGCCCAGCCCGCACACCGGCTGCACTCCCACGCCGCGTGGCCGCACACGCGGCGCCGGGCGCGCAGCGCCGCGCGCGCCACGACCTTCGTCGAGATCGGTCCGCTCACAGCGTTCCATCGCGACACGTTCGCGATCCTCCTGCCGTTCCCCGAGCTGCGCATGGGCTGGGGGCTCGACGCGCACTGGGCTGCGGTCGCCCGCGAGCAGGGCTGGCCGATGGCGATCGTCGACGCGACCCCGATCGGGCACACGCTTCGACCCATCGCGGCGACCTACCCGCGCGAGGCGGCGCTGCAGGAGGCGCGAGCGTTCCTGGCCGACAGGCCCTACCTGACCCGCGACGAGGTGCGATGAGAGTCTGCGTCGTCGCGGAGTTCTACCCGCGCGCCCACGACCCGGTCCTCGGCATCTGGGCGCACCGGCAAGCGATGGCGGCGCGCGATGCGGGGGCGGAGGTTCGCGTAGTCGTGCTGCACCGGCCGATCCCGCCCCTGGACACCCCGCGGCGAGAGCTGCGCCGAGCGCTCGGGACGCTGGTGCGCCAGCCGTCGCACGCCGTCATCGACGGGCTGCCGGTCGACTACGTGCGCTTCGTCGCCCCGCCGCGCCCGCGCAGCTACGGCGCCTGGGGGGCGTGGGCGGCACCGCCGCTCGCGCTGCACCTGCACCGACTCCGGCGCCGCTGGCCCTTCGACCTCGTGCACGCGCACAGCGCCGTGCCCGCGGGGGAAGCCGTGCGGCAGTCGCGGCTCGGCGTGCCGCTCGTGGTCTCCAGCCACGGCGCCGACACCTTCTTCACCGCCACGAACTACGCGACGGGCCGCAAGGCGGTGCGCGACGTCTACGCCGCCGCGTCGGTCGTGGTGGCCAACTCGCGCGGCATCGAGCGCTCCGCGCGGCAGCTCGGCGCGCGGAGGACCCACGTGGTGCGCCTCGGGACGGACCTCCCCGAGGTGCTGCCGGCCAAGCGGGAGGACCCGACGCTGGTGACGGTCGCGCACCTCGTCGCCCGCAAGCGCCAGGGCGACGTGATCCGCGCGCTGTGGATCCTGCGCGACCGCTACCCGCGCCTGCGCCACCTGATCGTCGGCGACGGCCCGGAGCGGCCGAAGCTCGAGGCGCTCGCGGCGCAGCTGGGCCTCGCCGACCGCGTGGAGTTCACCGGCCAGCTCCCCAACCCGCAGGCGCTGCAGGCCGCCTGGTCGGGGCACCTCTTCGTGCTGCCGTCCGTCGACGAGGCGTTCGGCGTCGCCTACGTCGAGGCGATGGCTGGGGGGCTGCCGGCGGTCGGCTGCCTCGGGGAGCCCGGCCCCGCGGAGATCGAGGAGGCCGGCCCCGGGATCGGCCTGGTGGCACCCGGGGACATCCCTGCACTCGCGGCGGCCATCGACCACGAGCTCGCGCGGGCGCCGCGGGAGCAGCGCGAGCGCAGCGCTCAAGCGCGTGCGACCGTCGAGCGCCACTTCACGTGGCAGCGCTGCGGGCGCGCGACCGTCGCGGTCTACGAGCAGGCGCTGCGGTGACGGCGCCCGAGCTCCAGCCGCCTGCAGTGCAGTGGGGCGAGCCCGCGAAAATCCCGGAACCGGCAACGCGCGGATGACGGTCCTCTTCGTCACCAACCACGTCCCGCCCGACCGCCGCGGGGCGTTCGCGGAGCTCCACGCGCGCGTGCCGATCGAGCTCGCGCTCTTCGGCGGGCGCTCGCACCACGCGACCGCCGGCGTCGAGGATCCGGGGGTCCCGCACCGGCACGTCGAGCAGCGGGAGCTCTTCGCGCTGGCCGCCGGCGGCGAGTACCGCGCCGTCGTCTGCGGCACCGCGGGCCGCGTCGCGCTGCCCGCGAGCTACGCCGGCGCCCGACGGGCGGGGGTCCCCTTCGTCCTCTGGAGCGCCCTCTGGGCGCAGCCCCGAAGCCCCGCTCACGCCGCCGGCGCACTGCTCCTGCAGCGCATCTACGCAGACGCGGACGCGGTCGTCGCCTACGGGCCGCACGTCGCCGCCCACGCGCGCCGCCGCGGCGCCCGGCGCGTCTTCACGGCGCCGCAGGCCGTCGACCAGGAGTTCTGGACGCAGCCGGGCGGCGCGATGGCGCAGCCGGGCCGCGCCGCGTCGCGCGCGAACGACGACGCGACCCGGACTGCCGACGGCTCCTGCCCGCCCGGCGAGGCGACCGACGGTGTGAGCGGGTCGGCCGGCAGGTCCTCCCCACCCGGCGCGGGGACCACCACGTTCCTCTTCGTCGGCCGGCCCGCACCTGGCAAGGGCGTCGACGAGCTGCTCGCCGCGTGGAGCGCGGCGGGGCTCGCGCAGCAGGCCCGGCTCGTCCTCGTCGGCGTCGAGCCCGACGTGCGGAGGAGCGAGGGTGTCAGCACCCACCCGCCCGCCGAAGCCGCCGTGCTGCGCAACTTCTACGCCGCCGCGGACGTTCTCGTGGTGCCGTCCGTTCCCACCCGGACCTTCCGGGAGCCGTGGGGACTGGTCTGCAACGAAGCCATGCACCAGGGACTCCCGATCATCGCCACCGACGCCGTCGGCGCCGCCGCGGGCGGCCTCGTCCGCCACGAGCGCAACGGGCTCGTGGTGGCAGCCCACGACCCCGGCGCGCTCGCCGGGGCGCTGCGGCGCCTGCACGAGGAGCCCTCCCTCCGGCGGCGAATGGGCACCCAGGGGCGCCGCGACGCGGCCGCCTTCAGCTTCGAGGCCTGGGCCGACGGCATGGCCGCTGCGCTCGAACCCGATCGTTCCAGGAGGATGTCCTGAGATGCGCCGTTTCGCCCTCATCGTTCTCATCGTCTTGACCGCGCTGACCGCCCCTGCGAGCGCGCTGGCCAAGGACACCTACAAGGCCATCTACACGGAGTGCCAGACCGGCAAGATCACCGGCACGTACACCCAGGCGCAGTACGCCCAGGCCCTGCGCAACATCCAGACCGACCTCGACGAGTACACGGACTGCCGCGACGTCATCCGCCGCGCCCAGCTCGGCGGGGCGGGCGGGAAGGGCTCCGGCGGTGGAGGCGCGGGCGGCGCCGCGAGCGGCGGCGGCAGCGCGGGCCCGGGCGCGCCGAGCGCGGCCGCGCCCAGCGCGGGCAAGTCCACCGCACAGCTGCTCGAGAGCGCATCGCCCGCCGAGAAGACCGCCGTGGGCGAGGCGCGCAAGCGGTCCAGCGCCCCCGTCGTGATCGGCGGCCGAGCGGTCTCGCCGGCCACCGCCGGCCGCTCTCCCGCGGGCGCCGCCAACGTGGTCCCGACCCCGCTGATCGTCGCGCTCGCGCTGCTCGCCCTCGGCCTCGCCCTCGGAGCCGCCCAGACCATCCGCTCCCGTGTCCTCGCACGCCGCGCCGCTCCCGCGTAGCGCCGGCCGGGCGCGCAGCGTCCCGGCCGCGCTCGGCCGCCTCTCACCCGACACGCTCGCGGCCTTCGCGCTCGGAGCGCTCATGGCCGCCGTCGCGCTCGGTGCCGGCGGCGGCCTGCAGCTCGGTCGCACGACCACCGTCGAGATGGCCCTTCAGGCTGCGGGTGGCCTGCTCGGCGGCGTCGCGCTGCTCACGACCCGCGGGCGGGTCCACGGCGGCCCTGCCCTCGCCCTCCTGGCGCTGCTGGCGGGCCTCACCGGCCTGTCGATCGCCTGGGCCGTCCAGCCCAACGACGCGTGGCTGGAGACGGGCCGGACGCTCGCCTACGTCGCGGCCTTCGGCGCCGGCATCGCCCTCGTCCGCCTGGCTCCGGGGCGCTGGGGCGCGCTGATCGACGCCACCGTCATCGCCGCGGGCGTGGTGGCCGCCTACGCGCTGCTGACCAAGGTCCTGCCGACCGCGCTGAACCCCGACGAGACCTTCGCCCGTCTGCGCGAGCCCTTCGGCTACTGGAACGCCGTCGGCCTGATGGCCGCGCTCGGCGGCCCGGGCTGTCTCTGGCTCGGCGCCCGCCGCCACGGCCACGCGGCGGTCAACGCACTTGCCTACCCCGTCCTCGCGCTGCTGCTCGTCGCGCTCCTGCTGGCCTACTCACGCGGCGCGCTGCTCGCGCTCGGCGTGGGCTGCGCCGTGTGGTTCGTCATCGTCCCGCTGCGCCTGCGCGGCGCGGCGGTCCTCGGCGTCAGCGCACTCGGAGCGCTCCTCGCCGTCGCCTGGGTGTTCGGGCAGGAGGCGCTGACCCAGGACAAGGCGCCGCTGGCGCTGCGCGAGACCGCCGGGCACGAGTTCGGCCTGCTGCTGCTCGCCCTGCTCGCCTTGCTGCTCGTCGCAGGGCTTGCCGTCGGCTTTGCGACCGCCCGCCGCGCGCCCGGCCTGGAGACCCGTCGCCGCGCGGGCATCGCGATCCTCGTGGCGCTCGCCCTGGTCCCCGTCGGAGCCGCGATCGGCCTCGCCGCATCCGAGCGCGGCCTGACCGGCTCGCTCTCCGAAGGCTTCACGCAGCTCTTCGACCCCAACGCGAGCGCGAAGGCGTCCCCGTCGAACGACCCGAGCCGCCTCACGGCCGTCGGCTCGGTCCGGGCGCGCTACTTCGCCGACTCGCTGGAGATCTTCTCCGACCGCCCGCTGCTCGGCGCGGGTGCGGGTGGCTTCGCGACGGCGCGCCCGCGCGTCCGCCCCGACGAGCTCGACGTGCGCCACGCGCACGGCTACGTCTTCCAGACGCTCGCCGACCTCGGCCTCGCCGGCATCGCGGTAGTGCTTGCGCTGCTGGCAGCCTGGAGCTGGGCGGCGCTGCGAGCGGCTGCGCTCGTGCGGCGCCGCAGCGCGCCGCGGCCCGCGATCGACGCCGAGCTCGTCGGCCTGCGCACGCTGCTGGCCGTCGTCGTCGTCTTCGGCGTGCACTCCTTCGTCGACTGGACGTGGTTCGTCCCCGGGACCACCGTGCTTGCGCTGCTGTGCGCGGGCTGGCTGGCGGGCCGCGGGCCGAGCCGGGGAGCGCACGGAGAGCTCGCCGAGGCCCCGACGACGCTCACGCCCTGGCGTGCTGTCGCCCGCGGCCGCCCGCGCGGGCTCCTCGCCGTCGGCCTGCTGGTGGTGACCGCCGCCTGCGTCTGGGCGACCTACCAGCCCCTGCGCGGCGCCAACGCCGCCGACGACGCGCTCGTCGCGCTCGAGGCGGGCGACATACCGCGTGCCCGCGCGCTGACGGCCGCCGCCAGCGAGATCGACCCGCTCTCGATCGAGCCGCTCTCCAACTCCGCGGTGATCGAGACGCAGGCCAAGCGACCCGACGCGGCGCGCCGCGCACTGGAGCGCGCGGTGCAGCTACAGCCGCAGAACGCGACGCCGTGGCTGCGACTGGCCGAGTACGACGCCGCCCAGGGCGACGACAAGGGCGCGCTGGCGGCTCTGCGCCCCGCGCTCTACCTCGACCCGATGAACACGAACACTGTCACACTCTTCTTGGATGTCAGTCGGCGGCTCGCCGCTCCCAAGCCGCCCCGAAAGACGCCCTGAACCCTCATGCGCTCCCGACTCACCACTGCGCTCCTGTGCTGCCTCGCCGGCCTCTTCGCGCTTCCCGGCGCCGCCGGGGCGAGCGCCACGCAGGAGTCGATGTTCCAGGACGACCCGCTGCTCGTGTACGCTGAGCCCGCTGCAGTCGCCAGGACGATGGACCGGCTCAAGGACCTGGGCGTCGACCGCCTGCGGATCTCGGTGTTCTGGGCGGTCGTCGCGCCCGACAACGACAAGCAGGCCAAGCCCGCCGGCTTCGACGGCGCCGATCCCGCTGCCTACCCCAAGGGCAACTGGGATCGCTACGACACCATCGTCCGCCTTGCCCAGGAGCGTGGCCTGGCGCTGAACTTCAACATCACCTCCCCGGCACCGGTCTGGGCGACGGGCTCGTTGAAGGACCGCCCCGACCTCGACAAGAACTACACGCCCGACCCGGCGGAGTTCGGCGCGTTCGTCCGCGCGGTCGGCACGCGTTACTCCGGCAGCTACGTTGCGCCGGCGCAGGCATCCGACGCGCCGCTGCCGCGGGTGAGCTACTGGACGGTCTGGAACGAGCCCAACCAGCCCGGCTGGCTGACCCCGCAGTCCATCGAGGACCCGCGCGCGCCCGGCCGCTTCGTCGAGGCCGCCCCGCAGATCTACCGCGCCCTGCTCGACCAGATGTTCGCCTCACTCACGGCCACGGGCCACGCGCAGGACACCATCCTGATCGGCGAGACAGCGCCGAGGGGACAGGAGCGCGAGGTCGGGCCGACCCGCGCGCTCAAGCCCGGGCGCTTCATCCGCCAGCTCTACTGCCTCGACGACAACCTCCAGTTCCTGCGGGGCTCGAGCGCCGCCGTCCGCGGCTGCCCCGAGAGCGACCAGGCGGCACGCTTCGCCGCCGAGCACCCGGGCCTCTTCAAGGCCACGGGCTACGCGCACCATCCCTACGAGCTGACCTTCGCGCCCGATCAGCGCCCCAAGAAGGCCGACAACTACACGACGGGCAACCTCGACGAGCTCTCCAGCCTGCTGCGCCGCGTCCACCAGCGCTACGGCCAGAAGCCGTCCGGCGGTGGCCGCGACGTGCCGCTCTACCTCACGGAGTACGGCAACGAGAGCAACCCGCCCGACCCCAGGGGCCTCACCTTCGCCGTGCAGGCCGCCTACAGCAACCAGGCGGAGTGGATCACCTACCGAAACCCACGGGTGAAGGCGCTCACGCAGTTCCTGCTCGTCGACGACAAGCCGACGGCGGGCGTCGAGAACCCGATCGAGGCCTACGGCGGCACGTTCCAGAGCGGGCTGATCACCCAGGAGGGCCGCGTCAAGCCCGCGATGCTCGCCTACCGGCTGCCGATCTTCCTGCCGTCACGCTCGGTCAAGAAGGGTCGCAAGCTGCGCGTCTGGGGCCTCGTGCGCCCGGCCGCCAACGGCACGGCGCCGCGGGTGCAGCTGCAGCTGCGCGCGACGACGAAGGGCGCGCGCTTCAAGAAGGTCAAGACCGTCAACGGCTCCAAGGGTCGTGGGTACGTGAACACGACCTTCAAGGTCAACCGCTCGGGCGCCGTGCGGCTCGTGTGGAGCTCGGGCGGGCGGACGCTCGCGTCGCGCTCGGTCTCCTTCGGCGTGCCCGTGGCCAAGAAGAAGCGCTAGGCCACCGGCTGCGCCGGGTGCCCCGGGCGGTCGACGAGCTCGGGCGGCAGCGAGCCGGGCAGCGAGGCGTTGCAGGCGCGGCGCAGGAGCTGCTCGTACTGGTCGGTGACCGCGTCCCACGAGTAGCGCTTGGCGCGCTCGCGCGCCCGACTGCGGTACTCCTCCACGAGCGCGGGGTCGTCGAGCACGCGCTCGAGCTGCGCGGCCAGCGACGCGACGCCCGCGCTGCCGGAGAACGTGATGCCCGCGTCCCCGACGGTCTCGACGTTCGGGGCGTGGTCGTTGACGATCACGCAGTTGCCGGCCGCGAGCGCCTCGAGGATCACCGGGTGCGTCCCGCCGACCTCGGTCGGGGCGCAGAACGCGTACGCGTGCCGCTGCAGCTCCCAGTACCCAGGCCCGAAGACGTAGCCCGGGAAGACGACGCGCGGGTCGCCCTTGCGGCGCACCTGCTTGATGTACTCGTCGGCGTAGGGCGCGCCGCCGACGACCACGAGCTTCATCCCGCGCGTCTTGGCCGCGGGGATCCGCGCCCAGGCGTCGACGAGCACGTGCGGGTTGTTCTCGGGCTCCAGGCGGCCGACGAAGAGCACGTAGTTGCGGGAGCTGAGGCCGAGGCGCTCGAGCGTCGGCGTGTCGGCCGGCTCGGGGTCTCCAGGCTCCTCGACCCCGTAGGGCACCACGCCGATGCGCTCGCCGTAGCGCTGCTCGAAGATCTCCGCGACCGCGTGCGAGTCGGTCAGCGCCGTGTCCGCCCAGCCCGGCGCGTTGCGCTCCGCGAAGCGCAGGTAGGTCTTGGCGATGCCGGGCCACTTGGAGCGGTCGGAGTCCAGGCCGTCCACGTTGATGACCGTCGGGATCTGCGCCGCGCGCGTGATCAGGCACATGGGCGAGTTGCCCGCGATGAAGAAGAGCGCGACGTCGGGCTTCACGGTCCGGGCGGCGTGGATCGCGCTCAGGAACGTGTGCGTGAACGTGTCGAGGTACTTGTTGCGGACCGTCGGCAGGTGGACCAGCCGCGCGCCCTTCCAGTGGGTCAGCCGCCGGTCGACGACGTGCGGGCGGCAGTAGACGACGACCTCGTGGCCGCGGTCGGTCAGGCGGGAGGCGAGCTGCTCCGCGGCCGTCTCGAAGCCCGAGTAGGAGGCCGGGATGCCGCGCGTCCCGAGGATGGCGACCCTCATGTCCGTCGCCTCCGGCCGATCGCCAGAGCATAGGCGTCGGCGTGGGCGCGCGCGCTCCGCGCCCAGGAGAACTCCGCGGCCCGGCGGCGCCCGCGCTCGGTGCGGTCGCGGCGCAGGTCACCGTCGAGCGCGAGCGCCGCGAGGAGGTCGGCCAGGCCCTGCGCGTCGTAGGGGCCGACGTAGAGCGCGGCGTCGCCGCAGACCTCCTGCACCCCGGCGCTGCGCGCGGCCACCACGGGCGTTCCCGCGCTCATCGCCTCCAGCGGGGTCAGGCCGAAGCCCTCGTGCAGGCTCGGGTGGACGAGCGCCGCCGCGTGGGCGTAGAGGTCGGCGAGGTGCTCGGCGTCCGGTCGCGGGACGAGCTCGACGCCCTCCGCGCCCTCCGCGCTCGCGGTGCCCGCCAGGACGAGCGGCAGCGGCGCGGGCGGCTCGGGGTGCTGTGCGTGGGCGGCGACCAGGGCGCTGCGGTAGCGGGCGTAGCCGCCGAGCAGCAGGCCGAGGTTCTTGCGCGGCTCGTCGTCACCGACGTAGAGGAAGTGCCGCGGCGTGGCGGCACGCGGACGCCGCGCCTCGGGCTCCTGCCCCGGGCCGTGGCGCGCGACGACGATCCGCTCACGCGGGACGCGCCACTGCCGGTGGAGGTCCTCGGCGGTCGCTTCGGAGACCGCCACGACGACCTCGGCGCGCCGCGCGGCGGCGCGGTGGGCGATGAGCGCGTAGCGGCGGAAGCGCGGGTCGAACGCCTGGGGGAAGTGGACGAAGGCGAGGTCGTGGACGGTGACCACCTGCGGGACCGCGCTCGGGAAGGCCCCGGCCGGCAGCGGGTGGTGCAGCACATCGACGCGGTGCGCGCGCGCCCGCAGCGGCAGCTCGACGTTGCCCCAGTGCAGGTCGGTCGCGAGGTTGACCGCGGAGCGCAGGCTGCCCCGGCCGGGGGCGCGGCGCGCCTCGTGGCGCGCCTCGACGACCTGGATGCCGAGCTGCTCGAGCGCGGGGACGAGGTGCGCGAGGTAGACACCCGTGCCCGTGTGGCCCTTGAGGGCGAAGGTCGTGTCCAGGAGCACCCGCATCCGCCCCCATCATCGCGCGCCGACTGCTCTAGCCTGCCGACGGCATGGGGCGCGCCGCCGTACTGATCCCCGCGGGCCCTGGCCGTGCCGAGCGCGAGCGCGTGCTCGACGGGCTCGACGCGCTCGCGACGCACGAGCCCGGGCTGCGCGACGTGGTGGTCGTCGACGACGACCGGCGCCCGCGCGCGCAGTGGCCGCTCGCGGTCGACGTCATCGCCAACCCCAGGGCCGGGCGGGGCATCGGGATGCTGGGCGGGACGGTCGCCGCGACGCTCGCCGGGTTGGCCCACCTGCAGCGCGTGGCCCCAAGCGCCTGGGTCCTGCGCCTCGACGCGGACGCGCTCGTGATCGGGCCGGTCGTCGAGCGCGTCGAGGCGGCCTGGCGGCCCGGGGACGGGATCCTCGGCTCGTGCGCGCGGACCTGCAACGGGGAGCCGCGCGACCTGCGCAGCCTGAGCCGCGAGGTGCGCCGCCACGAGCGGCCCGTGTGGGCCTGGCGGCGGCCACCGCGGCGGCCGCTCTACGTGCGCCCGGCCGACCCGTTCGTGCGCGGGGTGCTGCGCGAGGCGCGTTCGCGCGGCTACGCGCCCGGCGAGCACTGCGTCGCGGCCGGCTGCGCGCTCTCCGCCACGCTCGTCGGCGCGCTCGCCGCCCGCGGCTGGCTCGAGCGCCCGGAACGCTGGCTCGGCGCGAGGCTCGGCGACGACGTGGTGCTCGGGGCGATGAGCCGCGCCTGCGGCCTGGCGCTGCGCGACTGCCACGCGGTCTTCGGCGTCAAGCACGTCGGGCTGGCCGACACGCCGGCGCGGCTGCTGGAGCGCGGCTTCGGCGTCGTGCACTCGACCAAGAACGACCCCGTCGTGCCCGAGCCCGAGCTCCGCTCGCTCTTCGCGGCGGCGCGCACATGAGCCCCTCCCTGCTCGGGATCAACGCCGTCGACCATCCCGGCGGCGCCGAAGTCGCGCTCGTGCGGCTCTTCGAGCGCCTGGCGGGCCGCGGCTGGGAGCTCGGGGTGGCCACGCCCGCGGACGCCGGGCCGCTCACCGAGCTGGGCTACGAGCACGTCAAGCTCGACGTCGGCGGCCTCGGCGCGCGCGAGGGTGCGCGCGCCGTCGCGTCCTTCCCGAAGGCGCTGCGGCTCGGCGCGCGCTGGGACCTCGTCTACCTCAACTCGACGGTCTGCGGCCGGCTGCTGCCGGCGCTGCGCACCGCCCGCACGGTGCTCCACGTGCACGACATCGTCGAGCGGGTCCCGCGCCACTGGGCGCAGGCGAGCCTCGTGCTCGCCGCCTCCCAGGCCGTCGCCGACCGCCTCGAGGGGCTCGACGCGCACGTCGTCTTCTGCCCGATCGAGCTCGACCCGCCGCCCGCCCCGCGCCCGTGGGCGCACGACGGCGCGCCCGTGATCGGCTACGTCGGGCGCATCGAGCCGCGCAAGGGCGTCATCGACCTCGTCGCCGCTGCGGGGCAGATCCGCGAGCGGGTCCCGGGCGCGCGGATCGTCCTGATGGGCGGCGACCCCTACGACACCGATGCGGAGTACCTCGCGGCCGTCCGCGCGTCGGACGCGGTCGAGCACCTGCCCTGGGTCGACAACGCCCCCGGCGTCATGCGCCACCTCGACGTGCTCGTCGCCCCGTCCCACCAGGAGCCGTTCGGCACCGTGCTCTCCGAGGCGATGGCGGTCGGCACGCCCGTGGTGGCCACCCGCGTCGGCGGGCTGGCGGAGGTCGTCGAGGACGGGGTGACGGGAGCGCTCGTGGAGCCGGGCTCACCCGACGCGCTCGCGGACGGCATCGCGCGGGTGCTCGAGAGCCGCGACGCGATGGGCGCCGCGGCGCGGCAGGCGGCGCGGCGCTTCGACGCCGACGCCTACGCCGACCGCGTCGAGGCGCTGCTGCGAGGGCTGCTGTGAGGGTCGCCTTCGACGCCCGGGGCGCCGGCGACCCGCGCGGGATCGGCCGCTACGTGCGCTGCCTGCTCGAGGCGCTGCGCGAGACCCAGGGCGAGCACTCGGTCGTCGAGAGCCACAAGCCGCGCCGCGGCCAGCTCTTCCACTCGCCGTGGATCGACGGCGCGCAGATGCGCCCGGGCGTGCCGCAGGTCGTCACGCTCCACGACCTCGTGCCGCTCAAGCGCAGCACGGAGTACCTGCGCACGGGCATCCGCTTCCGGCTGCGCTACCTCGCGGTGGAGCGCGCGCAGCGCGTGATCGTCCCCACGCAGGCCGTGGCCGACGACGTGCTCGAGCACCTCGACGTCGGCCCGGAGCGCGTGCGCGTCATCGGCGAGGCGGCGGCGCCCGCGATGCGCCCGCGTGACGCCGCGGAGGTCGCCGCGGTGCGCGCGAAGTACGCGCTGCCGCCGGAGTACCTCGTGTGGGTCGGCGGGATGGAGCGCCCCGACCCACGCAAGCGCGTCGCGGCGCTCGCGAGCGCGCCGCGCGAGCTGCCGCTCGTCCTCGTCGGGCCGATCCGCCAGTGGGCGCGCGAGCTCGACGACGTGACGCTGACGGGCTTCGTCCCCGACGACGACCTCGCTGCGATCTACTCCGGCGCGCGGGCGCTCGTGTTCCCCTCCGACGACGAGGGCTTCGGCTTGCCGACCGTCGAGGCGCTGGCCTGCGGCACGCCCGTGGTCGCCTGCGACGTTCCCGCGCTCCACGAGGTCCTCCAGGATCGCGCGACCTTCGTGCCCCAGGGCGACCTGGCCGGCCTGCTGGCGGCGGGCGTCGCCGCCCGCCGCCCCGCGCCCGCGCCGCCACCGTTCACCTGGCTCGACGCGGCGCGCGCGACCTGGCGGGTCTACGAGGACGTCCTGGAGGAGAGCTGATGCTCAGGCTCTACGACAACCACGCCTCGACGAACGCGCTCAAGGTGCGAATGCTCCTGGAGGAGCTCGCGCTGGAGTGCGAGCGCATCGAGGTGGTGCTCGACGGTCCGAAGCCCGCTGACTACGGCGTGCTGCATCCCTTCGGACTCGTTCCCGTCCTGACCGACGGCGACGTCGTCCTGACGGAGTCCAACGTCGCGCTGCGCTACCTCGCGGAGCGGGAGGGGCGCACGGACCTGCGGGGCACCAGCCCGGCCGAGCGCGCCCGCATAGACGGGCTGCTCGACTCGCTCTCGCTCGAGCTGCGCCCGGCGCTGTGGGGCGTGGAGGAGTTCGCGATCTACGGTGGCGTCGCTGGCGACGAGAGCGAGCGGATCGCGGCGCTCGAGGCCAAGCTCGCGGCCTACGACCGCCTCCTCGACCCCGACGGCCCGTGGGCGACGGGTGCGCGCTTCACGATCGCCGACTGCGCGCTGGGCGGCCGCGCGCTGCATCTGCCGCGCCTGCCGCTCGCGCCGGCGTGCGCGCCGCGGCTGCGCCGCGTGCTCGCCGGGTTGGCGCAACGGCCGAGCTTTCGCCGCGCAACCGCTGAGTCCGACCGGGAAAGGCTCGAGACGTCGGCCGTTCGAGCCGTGGGCCCCGGTCGCGTGGAGCTCATGCGGCTGGACGCGCTCTTCGAGAAGCACCGCGGAAGCACCCAGGGCGCCAGCGGGGCGAGCGAGGCGCTGGACGAGCTGCGCGACGCGTGGCTGTAGCGCTCCTGGACGGTCTACGGAGACGAGCAGTGGGCGAACGTGCCGGGTCTCACCGCCCGCCTCGTGCTCCTCCGCGAACGCGGATGAGCGGCTTGGCGCCTCAGGCCCGCGCGGCGACCCGCAGCCCGCTCACGCCGCCGTAGCGCAGCGCGAGCGCGATCAGGCCCGCCACGGTGATCGGCACCAGCAGCACGAAGCGGACGAGGATCAGGTAGGAGACGGCCTGGGCGCTCGTGCCGCCGATCGCCTTGACGCCGATGACCGCCGCCGCGTCCTGGGTGCCGGCGTAGCCCGGCCCGCTCGGGATCAGCGCGAACATCGAGGCGAGCGCGACGAGGTAGAGCGCCTCCAGCGGGCTGGCCCCGAGGTTCACCGCCGCCGCGCAGGAGCCCCAGACGCCGGCCTCGCCGAGCCAGATGAGGATCGTCAGCGCGAGCATCGCCGCGCCGTGGCGCCCGCGCAGGTTGCGCGTGGAGGCGACCATCGGGGCGAGGAACGCCCGGGCGCGCTCGACGAGCCCGCGGCGACGGAGGACCCCGAAGCTCGCCGCGAGCGCAACCAGGCCGGCGAGGGCCAGGCCGGCGAGGACCACCAGCGTCGTCTCTCCCGGCAGCCCCGCGCCGCCGGCGATCGTCGTGGCGAGCACGAGGAAGAGCGTCACGAGCACCGCGACGTCGAGCAGCCGCTCGGCCAACAGCGTGCCGACGACGAAGCGCTTGGTCGTCTCCGCGCGAGGTGCCATGAGCACCACGCGCATGAGGTCTCCGGCGCGCGCGGGCAGCACGTTGTTGCCCATGTAGCCCACGAGCACCAGGCGGTAGGAGTCACCGCGCGAGGGCCGCGCGTCGACGTCGTGCAGCAGCGTGCGCCAGCGCTCGGCGCGCAACGCGGTGCAGCCCGCGTAGAGGACGACGGCGAGGCCGAGCGCGGAGAGATCCTCGGCGGAGGAGGGGAGTGTCGGCGCCGGCTGGTGCAGGGCCCACCAGACGACCGCCGCGAGCACGAGCGCGGAGACGACCCACCCGACCGTCCTCAGGCCGCGCTTGCCCATCCGCGTCCTAGGCCCCGAGCGCCGCGCCGCGCTCGCCGGCAACGGCCGCGTCTGCGGTGAAGGAGCCATGCTCGCCTCCGGCGGCCGCCGGAGAGCTCGAGTCGGCGGTGTTGGCGGCCGCGCCGAGCCGCTCGTCCTCCACGCGGTCGGCGCCCGTGGCCGGGTCGGCGAGGCGCACCGCCTCGGCGAGCTGCTTGGCGCCCATCCGCATCATCTGCCACTCCGAGAGGGGCTGCAGCACCCCGCGCAGCGCGAGCGCCGGCCCGACGTAGCGCGGCGCCCACAGCCGCGCCGACCGCTTCTCGATGCCCTTCTCGATCGCTTCGATCGCGAGCGCGAGCGGCGCGGGGCTGCGCATGAACGGCGGGAGCATCTCGCGCATCTGGGCGCTCGACGGCTGCGCGAACGAGCCGCGCACGATGTCGGTGTCGATGAAGCCGAAGTAGGCGCAGCCGACCCGGGCGCCGGTCACCGACGTCTCGATCCGCAGGGAGTTCGTGAAGGCCTCGACGCCCGCCTTGGAAGCCGCGTAGGCGGCCATGAGCGGCGCGTGGGTCGCGGCGGCGAGCGAGGCGATGTTGAGCAGGTAGCCGCCGCGCGCGGTGATCTGGGGCAGCAGCGCGCGGTCCGTGCGCCAGACGCCGAGCAGGTTGACCTCCAGCGTCCGCTCGACGGAGCGCTCCGGCGCCGTGGCCACCGCTCCGGACATCTGGATGCCCGCATTGGCGATGCCCACGTCGATTGCGCCGAAGCGCGCGACCGCGCCCGCCACGGCACGCTCGAGCGCTCCGGTGTCGGTCGTGTCGGCCTCGAAGACCGCGGCGCGCGAGCCGAGCTCGGCGGCGAGCTCCTCCATGCGGTCGGGCTCGAGGCCGACCAGCGCGACGTTCGCGCCCTTGGCGTGCAGGCGGCGGGCGCTCTCGGCACCGATCCCGCGCGCCGCACCCGTGATCAGGACGGTGCGGCCGTTGACGTCGTAGCGAGCCATGGGTGCAGGGTACGGCGCGGGACGGGCGGTGCCGCGTGCGCAGGGTCCGTCCGGATCGAGGCGGCGCCATGCGCGGGGGTCCGTCCGGGATCGAGGCGGCGGCCGTGCGCGGCGTCCGTCTGGGGCAGGACGCGTCGCGCGCGGCGCCCGTCCGGGCCGGGGCGGCGCGCCGGCCGCTCAGCGTGGCGGGGTCAGGCCGAACGGCGGGCGGCGCCCGCGCGCGCGGCGCGCTTGCACCGCGCGTCGGCGCCGCAGCGCGGCCGGAAGCAGCCGCGCGGCGTCGCGGTAGCCCTGCAGCAGGTGACGCTCACGCAGCAGCACGTGGCCGAGCGCGAGCAGCTCGTAGCCGAGGATCCAGGGCGCGTCGCGCGCGAAGCCCGCGGCCGTCTCGTTCTTGGCCAGCATGAGCAGGCGGTTGGTGAACTGCCGCCGCCGGTGCTCCTCGGAGAGCTCCTCCCGGGTCGTCGGGGAGTAGAAGCGCACGTGCCACGCGACCGCCCGCGGCTCGTAGGCGCAGCTCCAGCCCAGAAGCTGCGCGCGCCAGGCGAGATCCGCGTCGGAGGCCCACAGCGCCATGTCCTCGTCGAGCACCTCCGCGGCGCCGGCGCCCGCCTCGGGTATCGCAGCGGCGGGGGCCGCCCCGGGCCCCGCGCGCCCCGGGAGCACGCGAGCGTCGATCGCGCACGCGTCGAGGACCTCGCGGCGGTAGAGGACGCAGGCGCCGTCGCCGCCGAAGGCCGAAGCGGCCGTCGCGTAGCGGTCCTCCGGCTCTCCGTGGCCGACCAGGCCGTTCTTGCGCCGGCGGTCGACCCGCATCCCGGCCGTGTCGAGCACGAGCAAGCGGTCGCGGGCGCCCATGCCGGTCGCGCGGACGAGCTTCGGCGCGACCGAGCCGACGCCGGGCCGGGCCAGCGCCCGCACCGCCGCCGCCAGGAAGCCCGGCGCCAGCACGCAGTCCGCGTTGAGCAGCAGGACGTCGCCGGTGGTCGCGGCGAGGCCGGCGTTGATCGCCGCCGCGTAGGAGCACCGCTCGCGCAGCCGGATCACCTCGACGCCGAGCTCCGCGCAGAGCGCGGCCGTCCCGTCGGTGCACGCGTCGTCGACGACGACCACCCGTGCGTCGGCCTGGGCCAGCGCGGCGGGCAGGCAGTGCGCGAGGCGGTGGGCCTCGTCGACGCTGAGGACGAGGATCGTCGTGCGGCTCACGAGCCCCCCTGCCGACGAATCGCCCGTTGCCCGGCTCGCCTGGCGCGCACCGCAACGGTCGCCTCGCTCGGGCGGGGCGACCTGCGCCGGCGCGCGCTCAAGCGAGCTCCTCGTAGACCGCCACGGTGGCCGCGGCAGTCGTCGCCCACGACCACGCCTGCGCCCGCGCGCGCCCCGCCGCGCGCAGCTCCTCCGCGCGCTCCAGCGCCTCGCGGATGCCCGCGGCGATCGCGTCGACCGAGAGCGGGTCGAAGAGCACCGCCGCGCCGCCCGCGGTCTCCGGCAGCGCCGTGGAGGCCGCGCAGGCGACGGGCGTCCCGCGCACCATCGCCTCCGCGACCACGAGCCCGAAGCCCTCGTAGAGCGACGGGTGGACGAGCACGTCGGCTCCGCGCATCAGCGCGTCGAGGCGCGCGTCGTCGACCCAGCCCGTCGCCTCGACCCCCGGCGGCAGCTCGCGCCCGTGCTCCCCGAGCCCGGCGAGCACGAGGCGGTGGCCGGTTCGCAGCCGCGCGTGGGCCGCGATGAGCCGCTCGAGGTTCTTCTTGGGGCGCAGATCGCCGACGGCGAGCAGGTACGGCCCGCCCTCCGGCAGCGCTCCCGCCCCCACGGGAAGCCCCGGGGCGTTGGGGATCACCCGCAGCTTCGACCGCGGAACGCCGTAGCGCGCCACCACGTCGTCGGCGGTGAACTCCGAGACGCAGATGACGCGCTCGGCCGAGCGTGCCGCGCGCGGCGTCACCCAGCGGTACTTGGCTCCCGTGCGGCGCGCGAAGTCGTCGGGATGGGCCTCGAAGGCGAGGTCGTGGATCGTGACCACGCCCGGGCAGTGCCGCCGCAGCGGCAGGAAGCAGTTCGGGGCGTGCAGCAGCGTCGCGGCGTCCCGGCGCGCGCGCAGCGGGAAGCTCACCTGCTCCCAGAGGACCTCGGGACCGCGCCCCTGCTCGGTGTACCGAACGACCGAGTCCGGGAGGTGCTCCAGCAGGTGCCGCGCGTAGCGCCCCCAGCCGCGAACGGGCTCGGCGTGGGCGTCACGCGCGTCGAAGGCCACGTTCCACATTGCGCCCCAGACCCTACGTGCGCCATCATCGGCCCGGCGGACGGGGGCAAGCGAGCCCGCAGGGGGGAACTAGGATCAGCATGGTGGTGGTCGATGACGCGGTCCTCGTGACCGAGCATCTCGACGGAGTCGAGGTGAACGCCGAGCAGTCGCGGATCTTCGAGATCCCGGTGGATCTCGCACGCCCCGACGACCTCCTGCGCCGCATCACGGGCTGGGTCGGCGACGGGCACCCGGCCCGCCGCGTCATGTACGTCAACGCCCACGTCCTCAACCAGTCGCAGGAGAAGCCGGCGCTGCGCGCGGCGCTCCAGTCCGCCGACCTCGTGTACTGCGACGGCTACGGCGTCCGCCTGGCCGCGAAGGGGCTCGACGTCGAGATCCCTCACCGCATGACGGGCGCCGACTGGGTCTGGGATCTCGCGACGCTGTGCGAGGCCGCCGGCCAGTCGGTCTACCTGCTCGGCTCGGAGCCCGGCGTGACCCAGGGCGCCGCGCGGCGCTTGGAGCGCAGCCACCCGGGGCTGCGGATCGCCGGCCACCACCACGGCTACTTCGAGCCCGGTTCCGCTCACGACGAGCGGGTCATCGAGGACATCAACGCCAAGCGCCCGGACATCGTGCTGGTCGGCATGGGCTCGCCGAAGCAGGAGCTCTGGGTGCAGCGCAACGCGCAGCGCCTCGACACCGACGTCCTCTGGACCGTGGGCGCCCTCTTCGACTACGTCTCCGGGCGCGTGCCGCGCGCGCCGGCCTGGTTGGCGGACAATGGGCTGGAATGGATCTTCCGACTCGCGATCGAGCCCAACCGGATGTGGCGCCGCTACCTGCTGGGCAACCCGGTCTTCGTGAGCCGCGTGATGGCGCAGGCGCGTCGCCACCACCCGCTGGGCTGAGCCCGCGGCGCCGCCGGGCGCTCTCGCTCGGCCTGGCGCTCGTGACGGCGCTGACGGCGCTCAAGCTCGCCGTCGACCTCGGGGTCATCGGCCGCGGAGCGGTCTTCCCGCTCGCGCGCGCCGGGGCGGCGACGGTGGGGCTCTTCCTCGTGACGGGGGCCGGGCTGACGCGGCTGCTGTTGCCGGAGGGGCTGCTCACGCACGAGGCGCTCTGGGTGCTGCCCGTCGGCGCCTGCGCGACGGGCCTGGCGATGACGGTGCTCGGCTTCCTGGCGGTGCCCTTCGACGTGAACCTCGCGCTCGTGCTCGTGGCGGGAGCGCTGCTCGCGGCGGTGGCGTTCAGGCGGCGGCCGGCCTCCGGGCGCGCCGGGGCGCTCGCCCAGGCCGGGAGCGCCGGATGGCCCGCGTGGATCGCCCTGCTCGTCGTCATGGTCGCGCTCGTGCCGCTCTTCCGGGCGGGCTTTGCGACCGTCGAGGGCCAAGGGCAGGACGCGCACCTCGCGGTGGGCTCGGCGATGTTCCTGCAGGAGAACTACCCGACGGCGGTCGACCCCGCGGGGCCCGTCGACCAGATGCCGCTCGTGTGGCGCTCCAAGCAGCCGATCTACTACGCGCTCGGCGGCGCGGCCCGGCTCAGCGGCCTCGAGGTCTTCGAGACGATCTCCACGACGGCCGCGGTGCTGCTCGGGCTCGCGGCGCTCGGCTTCTTCATCTTCTCGCGGGAGGTGCTCGGGGCGCCGCGCTGGGCGGCGCTGGCGGGGATGGGACTCGTGGGAGTCGACCGCATGGTGCTCCACACGGTCGTCCACCCCTACTTCAACCAGACGTGGGGCTTCATGGCGATGCCGTTCGCCTTCGTGCTGTCGTGGTGGCTCGTGCGCGAGCGGACCCGTGGAGGCGTCGCGCTTCTGGCGATGTTCCTGGCGATCCTCGCCTTCGCCTACCCGCTCGCGCTGCCGATCCCGCTCGTGCCGGTGGCCGTCGTGGCGTGGCCGCACCGCGGGCGCGCACGTGAGCTGGGCCGGCTCTACCGCGGCAAGCGGAGCCTCGCGTGGCTCGTGCCGCTCACGCTCGTCTTCGTCGTGCCGGTGCTCGGGGTGCTCGAGAAGCTGCTCTCGGCCTTCAACGTCCTCTTCGACGTCACGCGCGGGCTGCGCAACTGGGGCGGCGACCTCGACGCGTACTTCAAGGAGCCGTGGTTCCTCGGTGAGCAGACGTGGGCGCTCTTCGCCGTGGGCTTCCCGCTGATCTGCTTCGGCGTGTGGTCGGCGCTGCGCGGGCAGCCTGCGGCGCTGCGCAAGGGCCTCTACGGGCTCTTCGCCTTCACCATCGTCTTCGCCGCCTGGTTCAGGATCCGCGACTACGGGTGGTACTTCCACTTCAAGATCCTCGCCTTCGTCGCGCCCCTCGCGCTCGCGGTGGCGGCGGCGGGCCTCGCACGGCTGCGCCGTCCCGTGCTGGGCTACCTGGCGGTCGGGCTGCTGCTCGTCTCCGCGGTCGGCAGCGCGCGGACGGAGGTCGGCGGGACGTTCGACCAGCTCCCCCGCTTCGTGTTGCAGCTGCGCTCGATCGACGCGGCGCTCCCGCCGGGGCGCTCCGTGCGCCTGGACATCGACCCGCAGGAGCAGAACTGGACGGCGTTCTGGCTTCACGGCCAGCCCCTGTGCTCCCAGCGGCCGCTGCTGAACACGAGCTACCCCCACGTCCCGACCTCGCGCAAGGCGGACTACATCCTCACCAAGGACGACGCCCCCGCACCGGCGGACGCCGGCGCGGTCGTGATGCGCATCCAGGCGTTCACGCTCTACCGCCAGCGCCCCGGAGTGCCGGGCCGCTCGCGGTGCTCGCAGCTCATGGTGCAGACCGTCGAGCGCGTGACGGCCTGAGCCCCTCGGCGCAAGCCGCCTCAGCTGAACCCCGCTTTTCGTCCAGCTCAACCGTGCGCTGGTCAAGTTCGATCGTGGCGGTGTCGACCCCGTCTGGAATTGAAGTTCCGGGCACCAGCGGCAGATCGCTGAGCCAGCCCTGGCTTCTCCCTGAAGATCCTCCACCCGATCGGGATATCCCACCATGCTCAAGCACAGCAAGAAGACCGTCATCCTCACCGTGATCGGTGTTGTCGTCGCCGCCAGCGCGGCGTTCGCCTACTGGACCGCCGGCGGCTCCGGCACCGGCTCCGCGGCCACCGGCACCGTCACGGCGCTGACGGCGAATCAGACCACGACGGTCTCCAACATGTTCCCGGGCGACGCGCCCCAGACGATCAGCGGCAACTTCAACAACCCGAATGCTGGCAAGGTGTACGTTGCCACCGTGACGGCGTCGATCGCGTCGGTCACCAAGGCCGCCAGCGCGGCGACGGGAACCTGCGACGCGAGCGACTACACGCTGAGCGGCGCGGCGATGACCGTCAACGCCGAGGTCCCGCCGGGCTCCAGCATGGGGGGCTTCACCGGCGCGAAGATCCAGTTCAACAACAAGGCCACGGATCAGAACGCCTGCAAGGGCGCGACGGTCAACCTGGCCTACGCGATCAGCTAGGACGCCGGCGTCTCGGCGGCTCGGTAACGACCCGGGGCAGCCTTCGTGCTGCCCCGGACGAGCTTCCTGGTCGGTTCCCCGCTCGCGCTCGATGTCGAGCCTCTCCTCACACCGGTGCCTCGTCGTCGCCAAGGCGACGGTCCTGCTCGTCGCCTTGGCGACCACGGCGGCCTTCGGCGCGGCGCGCATGTCAGCCAAGCCCACACCGAAGGGCGCGTTCGACCCGGCGGGCTTCAAGACCACGGGCAAGCTGGCGTTACCCCTGCGCCCCGGCACCTCGCAGGCGCTCGACCTCAGGTTGACCAACCCGCACAAATGGGATCTGCGCGTCGTGCGCCTCAGCATCGCCATCTCCGTCGACCGCGCCCACGAGGCGGCCGGCTGCCGTCGCGGCACCCAGTTCCGCCAGGTGCGCATCCCGCCGCGCTTCTACCCGCTGCGCCTGCGCGCCCGCAGCACCCGCACGCTGCGCCAGCTCGGCGTGAAGTACCCGCCGCGCATCGTGATGCGCGACCTCCCACGCAACCAGGATGCCTGCAAGGGCGCCAAGCTGACGCTCCGCTTCGCGCGGCGCTCGGCGCGCTGGAGCGGCTCGAAGGCCCGATGAGGCGTGCGCTGCTCATGCTGCTGTGTCTGCTCGGCGCGCTGGCCGCGGCCGGGCCCGCGTCGGCTCGCTGGGACGCCGGCGGCGGCGGCGCCGGGAACGCGACGGTCGTCACGATGCCGACGGGCGCCACTCCGGCGGGCTCGGTCAGCGGCCGCAGCGTGACGGTGAGCTGGGCACAGAACGACTTCGTGAACGGGAACCTCGGCGCCGCGGGCGGCGCCTACACGATCACGCGGTACGCTGAGGGCGGCACGACGCCGGTCACGCCCGGCACCGGCTGCTCGAGCGCGATCACCGGCACGGCCGCGACGCTGTCATGCACCGAGAGCAGCGTTCCTGACGGACGCTGGCAGTACCGCATCACGCCGTTCATCAACTCCTTCACCGGCACCGAGGGCCCGCCGAGCCCGGTGGCCGTCATCGCACAGGCCGCGCCCGCCTCGCCGACTCTCACCTCCGCGACCGCGCAGAACCCCGCGCCCGGCGCCACCGACGGCCCGATCGGGTTGAACTGGACCGCCGTCGCGGGCGTCTCCGGCTACAACGTCTACCGCCGCACCATGCCGGACGGCGTCGCCAGCACCACCCCGCTCAACGGCGCGACGCTCGTGACCGGCCAGACGTTCTCCGACAGCACGGCGACGGGCGGCGCGACCTATGAGTACTTCGTGCGCGCGGTCGCCGGATCGCCGGGCGTGTCCTCGGACCCCAGCAACCGCCTCACCGCGAAGGTCGTAACGCGCCCCGCCCCGCCGGCTGGCACCGTGACCGCGACCGCGGGCACCGGCGGCGCGATCGACGTCAGCTGGGCTTCGGTCTCCGGAGTGACCGGCTACAACGTCTACCGTCACGCTGGCACCGGCGCGTTCGCCTTCACCGCCCCGCTGAACGGCGCGACGCCAACCTCCGCGACGACGTTCAAGGACTCGACCGCGGCGGCAGGCGTGAGCTACCGCTACGTCATTCGCTCGGTGCTCACGGGCGCCGGCGGCACGCCGGTGGAGAGCACCAACAGCTCGGAGAGCGCCGCCCTTTCCTGCACTTCCAGCTACGGCTCCACCATCACCGCTGCGGCCTACAGCCACTTCCGGCTCGGCGAGACGGGGGGCACGGTCGCCGCCAACGCGACGGGGGCCAGCCAGAACGGCACCTACGTCGGCGGCGTCAGCTTCGGCCAGCCCGGCGCAATCGGGTGCGATGCGAGCCCGGCGGTGGCCTTCGACGGCAGCACCGCGCAGCTGGGCGCCGCGGCGACCACCGCCGCCGTGTCCGTCGGCGCCACCCAGGCCGTGACGCTCGAGGTGTGGTTCAAGACGACGACCACCGCCGGCGGAAAGCTCATCGGCCTCGGCAACGCGAGGACCGGCGCGAGCAAGCTCGCCGACCGCCATATCTACATGACCAACAACGGCGAGCTCGCCTTCGCCGTCAGCCCCGCCAGCAGGACGGTCAACACGATTCTAAGCCCGTCGCGCTACAACGACGGGGCCTACCACATGGCCGCCGCCACGGTCGGCACCACGGGCCTGCGGCTCTACGTCGACGGAGCCGAGGTCGCGGCCGATCCCGCAGCCACAGCGGGCGATACCTACGCCGCATTCGTCCGCGTCGGCTACGACAGCCTGACGGGGGCGTCGCCGATGCCGACGAGCGCGTTCTTCAAGGGGACGCTCGACGAGCCCGCGGTGTTCGGCGCCATGCTGACCCCGGCGACGATCGCCTCGCACTACGCCGCGGGCCGGCCCTAGCCCGCTCGGAGCAGAACTGGACGGCGTTCTGGCTTCACGGCCAGCTCCTGTGCTCCCAGCGGCCGCTGCTGAACACGAGCTATCCGCACGCGCCCCAAAGTGCCGGGCCGCTCGCGGTGCTCGCAGCTCATGGTGCAGACCGTCGAGCGCGTGACGGCCTGAGACGGACCTCAGTTGGCCGGCTGACCTTCGCGCCGTCAGTTCACGGGCTGGCTGGTTAGGGTCTTGTGATGTCGACCTCTGCTGTTCTCGTACGCTCGCGCCGCGGCAAGATCGTCGCGGGCGTCTGCAGCGGCCTCGCCCGCCGCTTCGGTCTGAGCACGCGCGCCGTCCGCTTCGCCTTCGTCGTCTCGTGCCTGTTGCCCGGCCCGCAGTTCGTGGCCTACGTCGTGCTGTGGATCGTCGTGCCCAAGGAGGCCTGAGGCCGCGGGCCTCGACCGGCGTCCGCACTCGCCTACCAGCACGGCGACCAGCCCAGGACGACGCGGCGCCGGCACGCAGGCTGAGCTATGCCTCCAGCAGTGCTCGCAGCTGCGCCGCCACCGGGCCGCGGGCGTAGTGCGCGACGCGCGCGGCGCCGCGCTCGCGCAGCGTCGCGCAGAGCGCCGGCTCGGTCAGCACCGCCCGGCAGAGCTCCGCGACGACCGCCAGATCACGGTCCTCCACCAGCAGCGCCGCGTCGCCCGCCACCTCCGGGATGCCACCGATCGGCCGCGCGATCACCGGCACCCCAACGTGGAAGGCCTCGAGCAGCGGGATGCAGAAGCCCTCGTGCTCGGAGAGGCAGACGAAGAGCGACGCCGCGGCGTATTCCGTTGCGAGCTCCTCCGTGGTCAGCCCGGATTTGAACGTCACCGCACCAGGCGCGAGCGCTTCCGCGAGCCCGCGCAGCTCCTCGAGGTACCACGGCTTCATCGGCTCCCCGACGAGCACGAGCCCGGCGTCCGGCAGCCCGTTGCGCCGCAGGTGCGCGACCAAGCGGATCAGCTCGTCCTGGCGCTTGTGCGGCGCGAGGCGGCCGACGAAGAGCAGCGTCGGCGGGCCGACCGGCTCGACGGTCCGCGGCGCCCCGAGCCCCGCCGGGTCGAAGAGGATCGGCACGACGCGATCCGAGCCGAGCTCGGCCGCGTTGAACGCGCTCACGCCAGCCACGACGTCGCAGCGTTGCGCGTACTCCGGCAGCTGCTGGCGCCCGAGCGCGCACTGGATCGCGATGCGCGGCTCGTAGTCCCAGAACCACCGCGCGGGCGTCACGTTGTGGGAGAGCAGCACCTTGCGCTGCGGCCGCTCGAGCACGGCGCGCAGCCGCGGCGCGTAGGCCGAGTAGTGGATCAGCAGCGTGTCGCCCGGCGCGGGCGCGAGCGTGGCGAGCGGCGCGAAGGCCCGGCCGGCGCGCGGGTCGATGCCCGCCGCGACGTCCGCGCCGCCCCAGCCCCACTCCGCGAAGAGCGCCCGGAACGCGCGCGCCTGGTTGGAGACCGCGTCGTGTGGCCCAGCGCCGCTGAGGACCTGGTGGACGTTCACGCCAGGCGCTCCGACCCGCGTCGGCCCTTCAACGGTCGCGCTCGGCCTCGAGCCGCGCGAGGCGGTCCTCGAGCTCGGCGACGCGGACGAGCAGGTGCATGTTGAAGCGCGTCTGCTCCGCCGTGAGCTCCCCGTGGTACTGGCGCAGCACGTGCAGTAGCCCCCGCTTGAGGAACGTGATCGGCGCTCCGAGGCGGCGCGTGGAGCGCATCGTCGTCTCGTCGGGCTCGAGCACCGCCCACTCCATGAGCTGGTCGGTGCCGATGCGGTCCTTCGGCGCGATCGTCAGGCCGCCGAGGTCTGGGTAGCCGCCCGCGGCCCGCGCCGCCGCCGCACGCGCGCGCGCCGCCGCAAGCGCCTCCCGCGCAGTCACGTCGACGCCCCCGCCGGCGGCGCTGCGGGCGGCGCTGGTGTCGCGTCGCCCGCCTGTCATGGGCTCGCCTCCGCCACGGGCGTCCCCATCGTCCGGTGGTAGAACGCCATGCCCTCCACGGCCGGGCCGTCGAACTGCACGCGGCCGCCGTCGAGCACGACCACCCGCTCGCAGGTGCGCTCGACCAGCGAGGCGTCGTGGGAGACGAGCACGAGCGTCGCGCCGTCGTCCACCGCCTCGGCGATCCGGGCCTCGCACTTGCGCTGGAAGGCCTCGTCGCCGACGGCGAGGACCTCGTCGATGAGCAGCGTGTCGGCCGCCAGGTGCGCGGCGATCGCGAAGCCGAGGCGCACGAACATGCCGCTGGAGTAGGTCTTGACCGGCACGTCGATGAAGGAGCCGAGCTCGGAGAAGTCGATGATCGCGTCCATCACCGCCTCGATCGCCGGCTTGTCGAGGCCGTGCAGCGCGCCGTTGAGCAGGATGTTCTCCCGCCCGGAGAAGTCGCGGCCGAAGCCCGCGCCGAGCTCGAGCAGCGAGACGACGTTCCCGCCGGCCTCCACGCTCCCTGAGTCGAGCGGGATGATCCCCGCGAGCACCCGCAGGGTCGACGACTTCCCGGCGCCGTTGCGCCCGACGATCCCGACCGTCTCCCCCGGCGTGATCTGCAGCGAGACGCCGTCGAGCGCGCGCACGGGCGCCGGGCCGGCTGCACGCCGCCGCAGCAGGAGCTCCTTCAGCGTCCCGCCCCGGTCGGCGCGCACGGAGAACGCGCGGCTCGCATCCCGCAGCACGACCCCGCCCGGCGCCGCGCTCACACGACCACCGCCAGCTCGCCCTGCAGCCGGCCGAAGATCGCGCGACCGGCCGCGAGCGCGAGCGCCGCCGCCACGACGACGTAGGCGAGCGTCGCTGCCGACGGCGCCGCGCCCCCGTAGAGGATCGCGCGGACTCCCTCGATGAACGGCGCCATCGGGTTCACCCAGGTCAGGACGAAGCGCGCCGCCGGCTTGTCCGCGGCGATGCGCTCCGGGCGGAAGAAGATCGGCGACAGGAAGAACCACGGCAGCAGCGCGGCGTTGAGGATCGGCGCGACGTCGCGGAAGTACGCGTGGGTGACCGAGACCACGAGCGCGAGGCCGAGCGTGAACGCGTAGACCGCCCCGAGCACCACAGGCAGCAGCAGCAGCGCGGGCCCGAACGTCCCCCGAAAGGCGACCGTCACGATCCCGACGATCGCGAGCACCGCGCAGAAGGTGACCATCTGCACCGAGACCACCGCGGCGGGGATCGTCTCCCGCGGGAAGCGCGCCTTGCGGATGAGCGAGCCCTGGTCGAGCAGCGACGAGGCCGCCCCGAGCAGCGCCTGCGCGAAGAACATCCACACCACCAGCCCGACCATGAGAAACAGCGGGTAGTCCGGCTCGCCGGTCTGATCCAAGACGACGCCGAACATGAAGTAGTACGCGCCCATGAGCACGAGCGGGTTGACGACGTACCAGGCCAGCCCGAGCGCAGAGCCCTGGTACTTCTGGCGCAGCTCGCGCCGGACCATCTGCTCGAAGAGGAAGCGGAAGCGCAGGTACTCGGTCATCAGCCGAGCCATTGTCGCGGGTTGGCCGCCGGATGCGCGGGGTAGCGCCCTTCACCATGTTCACCCGCGACGTGGTCCCCGGCGTTCACCGCGGCGAGGACGCCAACACGAACTGGTACCTGCTGCAGGAGGGCGACCGGCTGACGCTGGTCGACGCCGGCGTGCCGACCACGTGGAAGACCTTGCAGGGCGGCGTGGAGGAGCTCGGCCTCCCGCTCTCCGCGATCGAGGCGCTCGTGCTCACTCACGCGCACTTCGACCACGTCGGGATCGCGGAGCGCCTGCGCCTCGAGCTCGGCATCCCCGTGCTCGTCCACCCGGCCGACGTCGAGCTCACCAAGCACCCGATGACCTACCGGACCGAGCGGCGCCGCGAGCTCTACCTGCTCACCCAGGTCCAGGCGCTGCCGATCGTCGCGACCTTCGCGCGCACCGGCGCCTTCCGCCCGCGGCCCGTGCAGAAGGTAACGACCTACGCCGACGGCGACGTGCTCGACGTGCCGGGCCGCCCGAAGGTCGTCTTCACGCCCGGCCACACCGACGGCCACTGCGCGCTGCACCTCCCCGACGCGAACGCGATCATCACCGCCGACGCGCTCGTGACGCTCGACCCGTACACGAACAAGCGCGGCCCCCGCCTCGTCGCGCGCGCGGCGACGGCCGACGTCGCGACGAACCTCGCCTCGCTCGACGCCATCGAGGCGACGGGCGCCCAGTTCGTCCTGCCCGGCCACGGCGAGCCGTTCCGCAGCGGGGTCGCGGCCGCAGTGCGTGAGGCGCGCGCCGCGGGCTCGGCGTAGCGCAGACGGCGGGATCGCCAGGCGCCGTAGCTCCAGGCGACGGCGCCGCGCCGGAGCTGGCCTAGCGCCCCGCCGGCTACAGCCCCGGCAGCGGCTCGGTCAGGGCGTCGATGAGGTGCGTCGGGTTCGCCTCGGCGAGCTGCTCGCGGGTGAACTTGTGCGAGGCCACCGCGAGCGACGGGCACCCCACGGCCTGCGCGGCCTGGACGTCCTTCGGCGTGTCGCCGACGATCAGGCACTCCTCGGGCTGCAGCTCGCGGCCGACGAAGCGCCCCGCCTTGGCCATGGCGGCGCGAACGATGTCGGGCCGCGCGGGCGCGTCGGAGCCGAAGCCGCCGAACTGCAAGAGCGCATTGAGCTGCCCGCGGCCGAGCTTCACGTGGCACGACGCCTCCACGGCGCCCGTCACGATCCCCACGGGCACCTCCTGCTGGTTGAGGCGCTCGAGCGTCTCGCGCGCGCCCGGGAGGACCTTGTAGCCCTCCGAGCCATGCACCATGTCCGGGATGAACCACAGGTAGCTCGAGATGAGCACCGCGAGCTGCTCCTCGGAGGGCTCAGAGTGGTGGATGTACTTGTAGACCTCGACGGCGACCTCCGGGTCGGTCATCCCCGTATCGGTGAACTCCGTGATGTCCGCGGGCTCTCCGTAGAGCCGGCGCGCCGCGGCGTCCCACGCGCGACCACCAGCCCCGCCCGTGGAGAGCAGCGTTCCGTCGACGTCGAAGATGACCGCAGCGATGTCCATGGCTGCCGCCTACCCGCGTCGGCGCAAAGCCTCCCGCACCGCGCGGTAGGCGCGCTTCGGGCGCAGCTGCTCGTCGAGCAGCGTCGCCGCGCCCCGGCCCGGCTGGGTGGCGGAGATCCACGAGTGACGGTCGGTGAAGCCCCAGAACGTGAGCGAGCGGCAGCGCGCGAGGGCCACGCAGGCCTCCGTCACGTCGCCGAACGCCCGGGCCTGCGCGCGCAGGGCCGCGCTCTCGGCCGGGACTGTGAGCGCGACATCGGCCTCGGTGACCGCCACGTCGAGTCCGAGCGCGGCGAAGCGCTCGAGGTTCGCCTTGAAGCCGTCGGGGACGCCGCGGCGGGTGAGGTGCGCCTGGAAGCCGACGCCGTTGATCGGCACGCCGCGCGCCTTGAGCTCCTTGACGAGCGCGTAGAGCGCGTCGGACTTCGGCCCGGGCGCCTCGGCGCCGATCTCGTTGAGGTAGAGCGCGGCGGTGGCGTCGGCCGCCCGCGCGGTGCGAAACGCGTCCTCCACCCAGCCGTCCCCGAGCTCGCGCTGGAACACGGACTGCCGCCGGGTCCCGTCGTCCTCGAAGGGCTCGTTGACGACGTCCCAGATGCCGACGCGGCGGCGGTAGCGCTGCACGACCGAGCGGATGTGCTCGTGCGTCACCTGCCGGAGCTCACGGCCGTGCAGGGCCTCGACCCAAGCCGGGTTCTGGCTGTACCAGAGCAGCGTGTGTCCGCGCACGGCCTGCCCGTGGTCGATGGCGAAGTCCACGACCCGATCCACCGCCGCCCAGTCGAGCGTTCCCCGCTCGGGCTCGAGCAGCGCCCACTTCATCGCGTTCTCCGGCGTCACGGAGGAGAACTGGCCGGCGAGCACGTCGCGGTAGCCCGGCTCACGGCGCAGCGCGAGATCGTCGACCGCCGTGCCGACGAACCGGTCGCCCGCGGCCTCCTGGAGCACCCCGGGCAGCGCGACGGCCTCCGGGCCACGGCCCTCGAGCACACCTCGCACGACACCGGCGAGCGCCAGCACCGCCACCAGCGCGACGAGGGCGAGGACGACGCGGCGGGCGCTCAGAACGCGCCGCGCCGGGTGAGCACGGCGGGAACCGTCTTGACCAGGATCGTGAGGTCGAGGAACGGGGACCAGCGCTCGAGGTAGAGGAAGTCGAGCCGCACGAGGTCGTCGAAGTCGAGCTCGGAACGTCCTGAGACCTGCCACAGTCCGGTGATCCCGGGAAGCACGAGGTAGCGCTTTCGGTGCCAGTCCTCGAGGCGGTCGAAGTCGCGCTGGGGCAGCGGGCGCGGGCCGACGAGCGACATCTCCCCGCGCATCACGTTGATCAGCTGCGGCAGCTCGTCGAGCGAGTAGCGGCGCAGAAAGCGGCCGACGCGCGTCATCCGCGGGTCGTGGCGGATCTTGAACAGCGCACCCTGGGCCTCGTTGAGCGACTCGAGGTCGGCCTGACGCTGATCGGCGTCGTGGTGCATCGTGCGGAACTTCAGGCAGTTGAACGGCAGCGCGCCGATCCCCGGCCGCACGGAGCGGTAGAGCACCGGTCCGCGGGAGGTCGCCCAGACCCCCAGGGCGATGGCCGCCAGCAGCGGGGCGAGCACGAGCACGATCAGGCCGCTGAGCACGACGTCGAAGGCGCGCTTGACCGCGAAGTCGATGCCGTCGAAGACGGGCGGCTTGAGCTCGAAGAGCGGGACGGACTGCCCCGGGACGAACTCCGCGCGGTGGATGAGGATCTCCATCGTCGACGGGGCCACCCGCACCCGAACGCCCTTCTGGTGGCAGCGGTCGACGAGCTCGACGGCCTGCTGCTGCGGGAACTCCGGGTCGGCGATGATGACCTCGTCGAGGCGGTTGTCGGCCAGGACGCGCTCGATCTCGTCCAGGGTCCCGAGCGATCGCAGCCCGTTGTCCGGGCGCGGAGTCAGCGAGATGAAGCCGACGACCTCGATGCCCTCGTGGTCCGGCGCGTCGAGCAGCGCGTGGGCGACGGCCTCGATGTGCCTGCCCGTCCCCACGAGCACCGCCCGGCGCTGGTAGCCCGCGGCGCGCAGGACGACGCCCGTGAGCGCCTCGTAGAGCCAGCGGGCCGAGGCGATGAACAGCACGGAGAAGAAGAGCGTGCCGTAGAAGATGTAGTAGCTCGAGAACGTCTCGCCGTTGACGAGCGCGAAGATCAGCGTCACGAGCGTCGTCTGGAACAGCGAGCCGACGATCCGCGTCAGCCCGGGGCGCGTCGCGCGCTCTGCGTAGAGGCCCGAGCGGGCGAACAGCAGGGCGGTGATCAGGTAGGCGAAGGAGATCGTCTGCTGCGTCTCGCGCAGCGACGCCGCCGGGTTCCAGGCACTGAGCAGCACGGCCTTGACGGCCAGGGCGGTGAAGATCGCCGCGAACAGGCAGGCGAAGTCGAGCAGGAGCAGGCTCGCGACGCGCGCGAGGCGGCGCAGCGTGTCGAGCTTGAGCACGAAGCCGAGCAGGGCGGGCCGCCGTGAGCGCACGTCGCGCTCGGGCAGGGGCGGACCGACCAGCGGGGGCATGCTGTCCGTCTCCTGCGCCTGGGGGGCTTCCTGCGTCACCGACATCTCTCTCTACCAACGCCGCAGTTCGCCCGAAGTAACGAACTTTCCTGCCGGCGTGGACGCTCGGACGCTAGCGCGGCGACCCGACGAGGAGCTCGGGCGACGAGCCGTCGATCGTCTTGCGCAGCCCCTCGCGCAGCTCGATCGCGGGCTCCCAGCCCAGAAGCTGCCTCGCGCGGGTGATGTCCGGGCGGCGGACCTGCGGATCGTCCGTGGGCAGGGCCTCGAAGACGATCTCCGAGCTCGAGCCCGTCGCCTCGATGACCGCGTGGGCGAGCTCGAGCAGCGTGAACTCGTTCGGGTTGCCGACGTTGACCGGCTGGTGCTCGCCGGACTCGGCCAGCAGGATCATCCCGCGGATCAGGTCGTCGACGAAGCAGAACGAGCGCGTCTGCTCGCCCGAGCCGAAGACCGTGATCGGGCGGTCCTGCAGCGCCTGGCGCAGGAACGTCGGGATCGCCCGGCCGTCGTGGGCTCTCATCCGCGGCCCGTAGGTGTTGTGCGCCATCACGCCCGAGCCGGCCCAGAAGTTCTCGTGCCCGGGAACCGACCAGTCGTAGACGAGCGGGGTCGCCTCGATCTCCTCGATGGCGGTGATCGGCACCCAGACGAGGTCCCCGTGGACGCGGGCGTTGAGCACCTGCTCGACGCCGCCATCCCACTCAAGCGTCGACCACGGACTCACGCGGGCGAGCGTGAGGCGCCAGAACGGGAACTCGCGGCCGTCCCTGCGGCTCACGTACCGACCGACCGACGGCACCAGGCCGAAGCGGGCGAAGGCGACGACGAGGTCGTCCTTGAGCGCCGTCGACGTCGTGGAGAACTCGTGCCGGATCTGCTCGTCGAAGTGGCGCCCCGAGTGGACCCCGTCGCCCTCGCGGTAACCCTCGATGAACCACTTCAGGCGGGCGAGCGGAAGCCCGAGTATCCACCCGGGTATCCGCTTCTCACCGCCGTCGAAGCCGAGATGCTCCAGGACCATCAGCAGGAGCCGCGAGTGGATCGACATCGAGGCCGAACGCTTCGCGTCGTCGCGGGTGCGCACGCAGTGAAGACCGAAGCTGCCTTCGACGATCGCTTGGGCGCGATCGAGCCGGCCGTCGTCGCAGGCCAGGACGATGTAGGCATCGTGCTCGTTGCGCTGCCAGCATCCTTCGGCCACGTACAGGCCGAGAAGCCAGAGGACGTCATCGGTGATCTCGATGCGTGCGGGCAGCGAGGCACTCCCGCCGGCGGTGCGCAGGGCGACCCGCGCCTGCTCGGGGAACATGGACAAGCGCCGGAGGATCGGAAGCGGCACGCGATCGGTCTGGCGCATTCGGATGAGCTTCGTCCACGCCCCGTTGCGCCAGTTCGGGCCGGCGTTGCGCTGCTGGCTCACGAGCAGGCCGAAGAGGTCCTCTCGCGCGGCCCATGCGGCCACGCCGAGTCCGTCGGCAGCCACGGTCAGGTCCCATGGATCGCGCTCGGCGCGGCGCCAGACCTCGATGAGGCTGACCTGCGTCCGATCGCGCTCGGGGACCTCGATGCGACGCGCGATCGCGACGCGCTCACCGACCTCGAGCTCCTCGACCGGCTTGGCGACAGGCTCACCGTCGCCACCCTCGACGAAGATCGAGTGGTGGCCGGTCACGCGGATGGAGCGGCCGTAGCGCGTGGAGACCTCGTAGCAGCGCTCGTCGGTCGGGTGGCCGATGAACGCCGTCGGCTCGGCGGCGACCATCCGGCCGTCGTCGCAGAAGGACGGGACCGAGAAGCCGTCGACGGGGTACTCGAAGCCCGGCTTGAGCTCTGCCGTGGGGAGCGCGTCGGCGCCCGCGTGGGCGGGCACGTACCCGGCGGCGAGCGCGCGCATGGCGAGGCGCCCGGCGAGCTGCTCGGCAGTTTCCCGGCGCAGCTCGGTGCCGTCGTCGTAGAGCACCTGCTCGTCGGCGAGGATCGAGTTGAAGATGCGGATGATCGCCGTGTCCACGCCCTGCTGGCGGTGGTAGGCCATCGTCAGCGCCTCGGCGTAGCGCTTGGCCTCGTCGTAGACGCCGCGGGGGCCGATCGGGTTGACGTGGCCCCAGTAGTCCTCGCTCTGCGGGTGGACCTGCGGGTCGCCGTAGACCTCGCTCGTCGACGCCGTCAGGAAGCGCGCGCGGTGCTTCTTGGCCAGGCCGAGCGCGTGGTGGGTGCCGTAGGAGCCGACCTTGAGCGTGTGCAGCGGCAGGCGCAGGTAGTCGATCGGGGAGGCCGGGGAGGCCAGGTGGTAGACGTAGTCGACGGGCTCCTCGACGTGGAAGGGCTCCACGATGTCGACGTGCATGACCACGAACTCGGGCACGCGGATGTGCTCGATGTTCGTGAGGTTGCCCGTCTCGAAGTTGTCCACGCAGATCACGCGGTGCCCGCGGCTCAGGAGCTCGTCGCAGAGATGGGAGCCGAGGAAGCCGGCGCCGCCGGTCACGAGTGCGGTGGTCATCGCGGCCGGAGGCTAACGAGCGCCCGCCTTGCGCGGACTGCGCGCGGCCTTCAGGTCCTTCTTGCTGAGCTGCGTCGTCACTCGATAGGTGCGCTTGTCGACGCGCTCGGCCAGGCCGGCGTCGGCCAGCCGCTTGAGCGTCACGGGACACTTCCGGCAGCGTGGCTTGTCCTTGCAGCAGTCCTTCTTGGCCTTGACCTCGATCGCCATGCGACTTCCATCTTAGGCTTGCCTAACGGCGGGCGCCGGTCGATACGTTCCCCGCATGCCCGCTCCCGCCTTCGTCGCCAAGCTCAACGAGCAGATCGCCCACGAGTTCGCCGCCAGCCAGCAGTACATCGCGGTCGCCATCTACTACGATGACGAGACGCTGCCGCGCCTGGCGAGCTTCTTCTACGCCCAGGCGATCGAGGAGCGCAACCACGCGATGATGATGGTCAAGTACCTCCTCGACGCCGACGAGGAGGCCGTCATCCCCGCGGTCGCGGGGCCGAAGAACGGCTTCGCCGACATGGTCGAGCCCGTGGCGGTCGCCCTCGAGCAGGAGCGCAAGGTCACCCGCCAGATCGAGGGGCTGGCCGGCGTCGCGCGCGAGCACGGCGACTTCCAGTCCGAGCAGTTCATCCAGTGGTTCCTCAAGGAGCAGGTCGAGGAGGTCGCGACGATGAGCGACCTGCTGCGCACCGTCGAGCGCGCCCGCGAGAACCCGATGTGGGCCGAGGAGTACCTCGCGCGCGAGCACGGCGCCGCCGCGGCCGCAGACCCGACGGCGCCGTCGGCCGCGGGCGGCGCGCCGTAGGAGCGGGTGCTGTGCGTCCACCCCGGGATGCGCCGCCGGCTATCCAAGCGGCGATCGCTAGGAAGGCGCCGGGGGGACGTGCTCGTGCTTCCAGGCGCCCTCCTCCTGCTTCCAGATCGGCAGGCGCTCCTTGACCTGGTCGATGATCTGGCGGGCGCCCGCGAAGGCCTCGGGGCGGTGAGGGGCGCTGGCCGCGACCAGGATCGAGGCCTCGGAGGTCGCGACGCGGCCCGTGCGGTGCTCGGCGGCGGCGGCGCAGAGGCCGTGCGCCGCGACCGCCTCCGCCACGATCCGCCGCAGCTCGGCCGCGGCCATCTCGACGTAGCCGTCGTAATCGAGATGCGCCACGTCGCGAGTCACGCCGGAGAAGGTCACCACCGCGCCGGCTTGCCGATCCTGCACGCGGGAGACGAGCGCGTCCAGGGAGAGCGCGTGGTCGACCACGGCGACGTGAACGCGCGGCGCCGGGGCGGTCGGGGCTGTCGCGGGCGCCCCGGCGCCGCCGGAGACCGGCGGGACGACGGCCAGCTCGTCCTCGGCGTGGAGCACCCGGTCGGGCGAGGCGTACTCGCGGTTGACGGCGAGCACGAGCGGCAGCCCTTCCGCGAGGCCCTTGACGGCGGCGAGCGCGTCGGCGACCCGCGCGCCCTCGGGGAGCTCGAGCTCCAGTCGGTCGGTGCCCGCGCGCTCGCGCAGCGCGGCGAAGAGCCTGACCCGGACGATCACGCCCCGACCGTAGCCCACCCGCGGCGGGCCGCCGGCCGATCGCTCGCCCCGGCCGCCCGGCCCGATCCGTAGCCTCGCCGCTCATGCGCCCCACCGTCCACCTGCGCCAGCGCCTCTCCCGCGGCACCCCGCCGCGCGAGGAGCTCGTCGCGCGCCACGTCCGCGGGCGCTCGTTCGCCGACGTGGGCTGCATGTGGTCGGTCGACGGGGCGATCGCGTTCGCCGCCGAGGCGGCGAACGCGGCAGCGGTGACAGGCCTCGATGTCATGGACGAGAGCGCGGCCTACCGCGCCGAGCACGCGCGCCGCGACTCGCGGGTGCGCTTCGTCCGCGGAGACCTGCACGACGCCGCGACCGTCAAGGCCGTCGGCCCCCACGAGGTCGTCTGGTGCTCCGGCGTCCTCTACCACGCGCCCCACCCGCTCCTGACGCTCGAGCGCCTGCGCGCGCTCACGACGGACACCCTGATCCTCGCGACCGAGACGCTCCCGCTGCGCGGCACGCGCTGCGACTTCGCGCCCGCGCCGGGCAGCCACCCCGGGCTCACCGACCCGTTCCGCCCCGAGGCCGGCTACGTCAACTGGTACTGGGGCATCTCGCCGGGCGCGGTCCGGGCGATGCTCGAGGCGACCGGCTTCCGCGTGGAGGAGGAGCACCGGCTGGCCTTCCACACGACCGTGGTGGCGCGCGTCGCTGGGTAGTCTCGGGCCATGGCCGCTCGCAGATCGCGGGAAGTCCGTGGATAGCATCCGCTGATGGCCACCGAAGAAGAACGCCTCACCGTCGCGCCGATCGTCGGGTCCGACGACCCGCGGCACTTCACGGACTCGGGCATCGAGATCGAGGCGCTCTACGGGCCTGAGGACATCGCTCCGGACGTCGGCGAGCGCCTCGGCGCCCCGGGCGAGTTCCCGTACACGCGCGGGCCGCACCGCGACATGTACCGCAAGCAGACCTGGACGATGCGCCAGTACGCGGGCTACGCGAGCGCGAAGGAGTCCAACGAGCGCTACCGCTACCTGATCGCGCGCGGCGCGACGGGCCTGTCGATGGCCTTCGACCTGCCGACCCAGCTCGGCCTGGATTCCGACAACCCGCGCTGCCTCGGCGAGGTCGGCCGCACGGGCGTCGCGATCGACACGCTCGACGACATGCGCACGGCCTTCGACCAGATCCCGCTCGGCGAGGTCTCCACGTCGATGACGATCAACGCGCCGGCCGGGGTGCTCCTCGCTCTCTACGAACTGGTCGGCGAGGAGCAGGGCGTGCCGAGCGAGAAGCTGCGCGGCACGACGCAGAACGACATCCTCAAGGAGTACATCGCCCGCGGGAACTACATCTTCCCGCCGAAGGACTCCATGCGGCTGACCACGGACCTCTTCGCGTACTGCAAGGACAACGTCCCGCGCTGGAACACCGTCTCGATCTCCGGCTACCACTTCCGCGAGAAGGGCTGCTCGGCGGTCCAGGAGGTCGCCTTCACGCTGTCAAGCGGCATCGCCTACGTGCAGGCCGCGATCGACGCGGGGCTCGCCGTCGACGACTTCGCGCCGCGCCTGGCGTTCTTCTTCAACGGCCACAACAACGTCTTCCAGGAGGTCGCGAAGTTCCGCGCGGCCCGGCGGATGTGGGCGACGATCATGCGCGAGCGCTTCGGCGCGCAGAACCCGAAGTCGCTCATGCTGCGCTTCCACACGCAGACGGGCGGGGTGACGCTGACCGCCCAGCAGCCCGTCAACAACATCGTGCGCGTCGCGCTGCAGGGCTTCGCTGCCGTGTGCGGCGGCACGCAGTCGCTGCACACCAACGGCTTCGACGAGGCGCTCGCGCTGCCGAGCGAGACCGCCGCGAAGACCGCGCTGCGCACCCAGCAGATCCTCGCGCACGAGTCGGGCGCCGCCGACACCGTCGACCCCTTCGCCGGCTCGTACTTCGTCGAGGCGCTGACCGACGAGATCGAGTCGCGCGCCCTCGAGCTGATCGGCAAGGTCGACGAGCTCGGCGGCTCGGTCAACGCGATCGAGTTCATCACGGGAGAGATCGACGAGAGCGCCTGGGGCTACCAGGAGCGCTACCGCATCGCGCAGGACATCGTGGTCGGAGTCAACAAGTACGAGGAGGACGACGTCGAGGTGCCCGACCTCCTGCGCGTCGACCCGGACTCCGAGCGCGCGCAGCTCGAGCGCTTGAAGGCATTCAAGGCCGACCGCGACCAGGACGCGGTCGCGTCGCGACTGGAGGCGCTGCGCGGCGCCGCGCGCGGGAGCGACAACCTCATGCCCTTCATCAAGGACGCGCTGCGCGACGCCTGCTCGATGGGCGAGGTCTGCGGGGCGATGCAGGACGTGTTCGGGAAGTACCAGCCGACGTTCTGAGGCGCCGGGGTCGTGAGCGCCGCCGAGGGCCTCGCGCTAGCGTCCGCCCGCGTGACCACCGCCGCGTTCGACCCCACCCCGCCCGGCCACGGCGCCGTCGTCCCGCCCGAGGCGCCCTGGTGGGGCAACCACCTCGCCGAGGTCCGCTGGCAGGCCGAGCTCGCACGGCTCCTGGTCGATCCCGTGTACCGCGGTGCCGGCGTGGAGCGCGGTGACGGCGCCCCCGTGGTGCTCGTCCCGGGCTTCCTGGCCGGCGACGTCACGCTCGCGATCCTGCGCGGCTGGCTGGCACGCATGGGCTACGACGCCCACGGCTGCGGGATGGTCGCCAACGTCAGCTGCTCCGACCGCACGGCCGACCGGCTTCACACGCAGGTCGCAGAGCTCCACGCGCGCACCGGTCGCAGGGTGACCGTCATCGGCCACAGCCGCGGCGGGCACTTCGCCAAGGCGCTCGCCCGTCGCGACCCGCAGCGCATGGCCGCCGCGATCTCGCTAGGCGCGGGGCTCGACACCCCGTTCGACATCTCGACGCCCACGCGCGCGGCGGTCCAAGCCGTGCGCGCAATCCACGCGCAGACCAGCGACCGAGTCGCCCGCAACGGCTGCTTCACCGACTCCTGCCGCTGCAAGTTCACCGAGGACTACTCCGGCCCGACGCCCGCCGAGGTCCCCTTCACGAGCATCTACTCCAAGGGCGACGGCGTCGTGCGCTGGCGGGCGTGCATCGTCCCCTACGCGCGCTGCGTCGAGGTGACCGGGAGCCACGTCGGCCTCGCGTTCAACCGCAAGGTCTACTCAGAGATCGGCCGCACGCTGGCCACGCAGACGCGTGGGATCTGAGCTCAGGCGCGCGCGCCGACCTCCTCGGCCGCGGAAGGCTCCGTGCGGCCCTCGGCCTCGACGGCCTCGGTCCAGATCACGCCTCGCTTCTCGGCCTCGGCGACCATCTGGCGCGCGATCACCAGAAGCTGGATCTCGTTGGCGCCCTCGTAGATCTGCAGCACCTTCGCGTCGCGCATCATCCGCTCGGCCGGGAACTCCTTGAGGTAGCCGTTGCCCCCGAGCACCTGCACCGCCTCCGTGGTCGCCTCCATCGCCGTGTCGGAGGCCATGAGCTTCGCGGCCGCGGAGAGCTTGGTCATCCGCGGGTCGCCCTCGTCGACGAACGTGGCGGCCTGGTAGGCCAGCGCCCGCGCCGCGGCGACCTGCGCCTCCAGCTTGGCGAGCTTGAACTGGATCCCCTCGTGCTCGATCAGCGGCTTGCCGAAGGTCTCGCGGCGGCGCGCGTAGTCCAGCGCGAGGTCGACGGCGCCCTGCCCGAGCCCGACGGCCTGCGCGGCGACCGTCGGCCGCGACGTGTCGAACGTCTGCATCGCGATCCGGAACCCGTCGCCCTCGCCGCCGAGCAGGTTCGCCTCGGGGACCTCCACGTCGGCGAACGTCGGCGCCCCGAGCCGCCAGCCCGGCATGCCCATCGTCGGCAGCACCTCGACCGACAGCCCGTCCGCGTCGCCGGGCACGACGAAGGCGCTCACGCCCTTCGGACCCTCGTCGCCCGTCCGCGCGAAGACGACGTAGAGGTCCGACAGGCCGGCGTTGCCGATGAAGCGCTTGGTCCCGTTGAGCACCCAGGTGTCCCCGTGGCGCTCGGCGGTCGTCTGCAGCGCCGCGGGGTCGGAGCCCACGCCGGGCTCGGTGATCGCGTAGGAGCCGAGCTGCTCGCCGCTGGCCAGCCCCGGCAGGAAGCGCTGCTTCTGCTCCTCGCTGCCGGCGAGCACGATCGGCAGCGTCGTGAGCTTCACGTAGGCGGCCATGAGCGAGGCCGTCGCGCTGACCCGCGCGAGCTCCTCGATGAACGAGCAGTAGGCGACGTTCGTGACCCCGCGCCCGCCGTAGGCCTCCGGCACGGCGAGCGCGAGCAGCCCCTCGGCCGCCATCGCCTCGTGCACCTCCATCGGGTACTCCGAGCGCTCGTCGACCTCGAGCATCGCCGGACGCACCTTCTCCTGGGCGAAGCTGCGGATGGATTCGCGCAGCTCGCGCTGCTCGTCGGTCAGGCGCCACATGGCTAGCTCCTCGTTGGGTCGGACGGGGGTCGGACGGCGCTCGCGGCCAAGGCTGCAAGCGAGCCGCCGGTGCGCAGCGCGCCGATCGGCAGCCCGAACGCGCGCGTGAGCGGCTCGCGACGTGCCGCGAGCCCCCGCCGCGGCGCGCCGGCCGGAATCGGCTCGCGGGCGTCGAGCCACGCGGTCATCACGTCGAACGAGGCCTCGGGCGCCTCGAGGATGAACGCGTGCCCGGTGCCGGGGATCACCGCGAGCTCGGCGTCCGGGATGCGCTCGGCCAGCAGCCGCGCGTTGGCCAGCGGCGAGAACGTGTCCTCGCCGCCGTGCATCACGAGCGTGGGCGCCTGCACCCTTCCCAGCCGGCTGATCGTGTCGTGGTAGACGGTCGCCCACCAGTGAGCGTTGGCTCCCCACGGGGTCGGGCCGTGCCGGGCGAAGAACTCGAGCAGCTCGCGGACGCGCTCGGGCTGCTCGCGGCGGAACGCCTCGGAGAACAGCAGCGGGCCGAGCCACGGGCGGCCGGGGTCGCGGAAGCTCTGAGCGAGGTCGAGGCCTACGGCGGCGAGCTCCTTGACCGCCGGGCGCACCGCGCGCGGCCCGCCCGGCGTGGTGCCCGCGAGCATCAGCCCGCGCACCTTCTCCGGGAAGCGCAGCGCGAGCTCCTGGGCGATCATGCCGCCCATCGAGATGCCGAAGACGTGCGCGCTCTCGACTCCGAGCGCGTCGAGCAGCCGCGCGGCGTCGGCGGCCAGCTCGGGCATCGAGGTCGCCCGCAGCGGCGCCCCCGAGCGCCCCGAGCCGCGGTTGTCGTAGGTGATGCAGTCGAAGCGCTCGCCCCACAGCGGCAGCACGGGCTCGTAGACCGCCGAGGAGATCGTGAAGCCCGTGATGCACAGCAGCGGCTCGCCCGTACCCGTGCGCTCGTAGTGCAGCCGCGGCCGTCGCAGCGCGTAGGGCACGCTAGGCCGCCGCCCGCTTCCCGTGCCGGTTGACCACCGTGCAGGTGGTCGACCGGCACGTGAGCACCGACATCGTCGTGGTGCCCGCCATCGACAGGCTCCTAGACCGTCTGGAAGACGTAGGTGCCGGGCGCGTCCTCGCGCGGCACGTAGTCCCCGTCGCCGCCGAGCGCCTTGGGCGCGGGCCGCTCGTCGCCGGAGCGCTCGCCGAGCCAGGCGACCCAGTCGTCCCACCAGGTTCCGCGCTTCTTGCTCGCCGACGCGAGCCACTCCTCGGCGTCGGCCGGGTTCTGCTCGGCGACCTGGAAGGAGGCCTTCTCGTTGCCGGGCGGGTTGACCATCGCGGCGATGTGGCCGCTCGTGGAGAGCACGAACCGGGGCTCTCCGCCGAGCAGCTGCGTCGTGCGGTAGCAGTTCTGCCACGGCGAGATGTGGTCGGCGATGCCGGCGATGACGTAGGAGTCCACCGTGATCGCCCCGAGGTCGATCGGCGTGTCGAGCACCTCCAGGGCGCCGGGCCGAGTGAGCGTGTTGTCCAGCGACATACCGATGAAGTCCCGGTGCAGGCCGGCCGGCATGTTCGTCGTGTCGGCGTTCCAGAAGAGGATGTCGAAGGCCGGCGGGTCCTTGCCCAGCAGGTAGTTGTTGACCCAGTAGTTCCAGACGAGGTCGGTCGGGCGCAGCCAGGCGAAGACGCCCGCCAGCGCGCGGCCGCTGAGGTAGCCCTTGCGCGCGGACTCCGCCACCGCGAGCGCCGCGGCGCGGCGGTCGGCGAACGAGGAGACCGTCCCGGCGTGGTGGTTGTCGAGCACGCAGACCCCGAGCGTCAGGCCGGCGATGCGCTCCTGCTCGCTGCGCGCCGCGAGGTGCGCCACAGCCGCGGAGAGCACGATGCCGCCGGCGCACAGGCCGATGGCGTGGGCCTGGTCGCAGCCCGTGATCGCCTCGGTGGCGTCGAAGGCCTCGAGCACCGCGGTGACGTAGGTCTCAAGGTTCCAGTCGGCCCGCTCCGCGCCCGGGTTGCACCACGAGATCGCGAACACCTGCTGCCCGGCGCCCAGCGCGTGCTCGATCATCGAGCGGCCCGGCGCGAGGTCGGTGACGTAGTACTTGTTGATCATCGGCGGGACGACGACCAGCGGCACCTCGCGCACCTCCTCGGTGTGCGGCGCGTACTGGATGAGCTCGAAGACCGGCGTGCGGAAGACCACGACGCCCTGGGTGACCGCGAGGTCGGTGCCGACCTCGAACTTCGACGTGTCGACCATCGTCGGCACGCGCGGCGGGCGGGCCATGTCCTCGACGAACTTGCGCGTGCCCTTCACGAAGTTCTGCCCGCCCGAGTCGATCGTCGCCTTCAGGACGGTCGGGTTCGTGGCCGGGAAGTTCGTCGGGGCGAGCGCGTCGAGGACGTTCTCGGCGGCGAAGCGCAGGCGCTGCTCGTCGGCCCAGTCGAGCTCGGCGTCGCTGAGCAGCCCGTCGACGTACTGGCCCGTCGCGAGGTACGACTGCCCGAGGCGCTTGAAGGCCGGGTTGCCCTGCCAGGCCTCGTCCTTGAAGCGGCGGTCGCCCTTGGCCGGGGCGACCTCTGAGCGCCCGGCGGCGATGCGGGCGAGCTCCAGGCCGAAGCTGCCGGCGCGCTTGGCGACGCTCCGGGGCTTGAGCCCGAGCTTGACCGCGGCGCGGGCGCCGGCCGTCCCGGGCAGCCAGCGCGGCCCCGAGCTGCCGAGCGCGGCGTCGGTGAGCATCGCGTCGAGCGTCGGGGTCGTCTCGCGGTGTCCGTTCCCGTTGCTGGTCTGCACTGCCATAAGAACCGCCCTCGCTCGTTGACCTGCCGGGGCCATACCCCGATTCGACACAGTGTCACACGGTCGTCGTCGCAAGCGCCCGGTACCGTGGCGCCACGTTCGCGTTCCGGTTCTACGACGCCGTCGTCGCGCTCCACGTGATGGCGATCGTGGTGGCCTTCGGCGTGCTGTCCGCCTACCCCGCCGTGCTCCCGTGGCTGCGCCGCCAGCACCCCGGCTCGATGGTGGTCGCGCACGCGGTGCAGGCGCGGAATCGGGCGCTGCGTGGTCACGCCGGCCGCGGCCCTGGCGCTGCTCGCCGGGGATCTACCTCGCCAGCTCCAAGGACCTCTGGAGCGGGGTCAGGGTGATCGTGCCGTTCCTCATCCGTCGCGATCCGGGAATCGGCGGCGCGGTCTTCGCCCCGACCGAGCGGCGCCTGATCGCCCTGGCCTCAGCCTGGCGGAGCGGCTCCGCCGAGTGCGGCGCGACGTTCCGCAGGCTGCTCGTGGCCCAGGCCGTCGTCGCCGGGCTCGTGCTCGTCGCGATCTTCCTGATGGTCACGAAGCTCGGGAGCTGAACGGGGGCCGGGCGGCTGCGGCTCGGCGTCGTCATCGCCCGGGTCGTCGTCGTCACGGTCGTCGTCGCGGATGCCGCGGGCGTACGGCGCCAGCAGGTACGCGGTGACCGCGAAGGCCTCCACGGCGAAGGCGATGACGGCGCCGCCGGTGAGCAGGCCGTAGGCCAGGAGGACCACGCCCGCGACAGCGAGGGCGACCGCGGTGGGCGAGCGGACGCTCGGCATGAGCGCAGGTTACGGCGGCTGCCCGCACACTGTTGCCGTGGAGATCACGCCGCAGGGCCAGCCGATCGGACAGGTCGTACCCGGTTGGACGCCGCGACGCAGGCCTACGGACTCCGTCTTGACCGGCGGCTACTGCCGCCTGGAGCGGCTGGAAGCAGACCGTCATGCCGAGCAGCTGTTCGCCAGCGACGCGCGCGATCTGCAGGGCGGAAGCTGGACCTACCTGCCGTACGGGCCGTTCGCGGACCTCGCTTCCTATGAGAGCTGGGTGCGCCGGGTCCACGCCACCGACGACCCCTGCTTCTACGCGATCATCGACACCGACTCCGAGGCCGGCTCGGTGGCGCACGAGCGTGCGGTCGGAGTCGCGAGCTACCTGCGCGTCCAGCCTGAGGCAGGGTCCATCGAAGTCGGCCACGTGCACTACTCCCCGCTCCTCCAGCGGCGCCGCGGCGCGACCGAGGCGCAGTACCTGCTGATGCGCCACGCCTTCGAGGAGCTGGGCTACCGCCGCTACGAGTGGAAGTGCGACGCCCTCAACGCGCCGTCCCGAGCCGCGGCCCAGCGGCTGGGGTTCTGCTTCGAGGGGACCTTTCGCCAGGCGACCGTGGTCAAGGGCCGCAACCGCGACACCGCGTGGTATTCGATCATCGACACGCAGTGGCCGGCCATCCGGGACCGCCTGACGACCTGGCTGGCGCCGGACAACTTCGACGGCCAGGGCCATCAGCTGACTTCGCTTCGTCCCCCGATGTCGGGCCGCTGACCCCGTCCTGGCTACCGCGGCGACAGCGCCCGAGTCCGACCCGGTGAGCAAGAGCTCCGGTCCGGCTCAGCCCGGATCCACCGATTCTCGCGGCGCAACTCGCACTCACGATCGATCGATGGATCCAGGCTCAGCCGGCGAGCGTGCGGAACGTCTCCGCGAAGCGCTCCGCCGCGCCGGGTGCGTACGGGAGGTACAGGCAGGGCTCGGCGAGCTCGAGCTCGAGGATCACGGGTGCGCCGTCGGCGCCGGCGAGCAGGTCCACGCGCGCGTAGGCCAGCGGGCCGAGGCGCTCCTGCAACCAGGCGACGGCGCGGTCGGCGAGCGCACGCTCGGCGGGCTCGGGCTGCAGCTCGGTGATCGCGGGGTCTTCCGCGGTGTCGAGCGCCGCCACCGCGCCGGGCCGCAGGATCGCGGCCTTGGTGACGGCGTGCGAGAAGGCGCCGCCGGCGTAGAAGAGCGCGCTCTCGCCGCGCGTGTCGACGGACGCCAGGAACGGCTGCAGCATCGCCGTGCGCCCGCTCGCGTGGATCGCCGCGAGGAGCCCGCGCGCGGCGGCGGCGTCCGACTCGGAGCGGAAGCGGCCCGTGTCGCGTGCGCCCGCCGAGACCGTCGGCTTGAGCACGAGCTCCTCCGCAAGCTCCGCCGGCAGGCCGTCGCCGGGAGCGAGGAACGTCGTCGCCACCACGGGCAGCCCGGCCGCCGCGACCTCGGCGAGGTAGCGCTTGTTCGTGTTCCACGCGAGCACCCGGGCCGGGTTGACGAGCCAGGGGACCCTCCACGCCCAGGCAAGGAACCGATCGAGATCGCGCTGGTAGTCCCAGGTGGAGCGCACGACCACGAGCTCGAACGCGGCCCAGTCGACGGCGGGGTCGTCCCACACCGCCCACGTCGCCCCGAGCCGCTCGGCCAGCTCGTCCTCGAGGTAGCCCGCCGGGAGCTCGGCGCAGGTGGCGAGGGCGATCACCCCGTGGACTGTACGAGCGGTTGCAGGCGCCGTAACGCCGGCGGCCGGGAGGACTCGCCTCGGCGGGCGGCGAAACCCTGAGCCAGATGCCCGAGCCCCGCGCGCAGCGCACCCTCGTGAAGTCGCCGCCCGAGCTGTGGGCGGAGATCTCAGATCCCGGCGCCCTCACACGGCACCTGGGCGAGCTCGGGGAGATCCGCATCACCCGCACCGATCCCGAGACCACCGTTGCCTGGGAGGGCGACCGCGTACGCGGCACGGTGAAGCTCGAGGCATCGGGGTGGGGGACGAAGGTGACGCTGACGGCGGAGGCCGCGAGGCCCGAGCCCCCCGCTGCCCCCGCGGTCGAGGAGGTGGCCGAGCCCGTGGCTGCACCCGCGCGGGCCACGGCCCCCCTCCCCCAGCCTCATTGGCGCGTCAGCCTCTTGGCGCTCCTCCGCCGCCGCCCGCGCGCCGCGGCGATCGCTGCGCCCCAAGCCGTCGAAGGGGGTCCGGCGGAGGGATCGGCCGAGCCCCGCCGCGAAGCTGCCCGCGCGTTGGCGTCGAGGGGGGAGGGCGCTCCGACAGCCGCATCGCTCGAAGCCGTCCTCGTCGGCGTGCTCGACGGGCTCGGATCGGCGCAGAAGCGCCCGTTCAGCCGGTAGCGCTCCGCGTCAAGGCGCCCCCGCGCGGGTAGGCGCGGCGCCATGGCCAAGATCGGCGTCTTCTTCTCCACCGAGGAGCTCTCGGGTCCTCGCATCCTCGAGCTCGCCCCGCAGGCCGAGCAGATCGGCTTCGAGACGGCGTGGATCTCCGACCACTTCCACCCGTGGAACGACCAGCAGGGCCAGTCGCCCTTCGTCTGGTCAGTGCTCGGCGGCCTCGCCGCGGTGACCGAGACGCTGCGCTTCCACACCGGGGTGACCTGCCCGACGACGCGCATCCACCCGGGGATCGTCGCCCAGGCGGCCGCGACGACCGCGACGCTAATGCCCGGGCGCTTCGGCCTCGGGGTCGGCACGGGCGAGGCGCTCAACGAGCACATCTTCGGCGACGAGTGGCCCAACTCGGCGATCCGCCGCGAAATGCTCGAAGAGTCGATCGAGCTCATGCGCGAGCTGTGGAAGGGCGAGACGACCGACTGGGACGGCGACCACTACCACGTCGAGAACGCCCGCATCTACTCCCTGCCGGACGCGCTGCCGCCGATCCACGTCTCCGCCTTCGGCCCCAAGGCGGCGTCGATGGCGGCCCGCATCGCCGACGGCTTCATGACCATCGGCCCGAACGGCGCGCTGCTCGAGCAGTACACGTCGGAGGGCGGCGCGGGCACGTCGCACACCGCGCTCAAGGTCTGCGTCGGCCGCGACAAGGAGCACTGCATCGACGAGGCGTTCCGCCTCTGGCCCAACGAGGGCCTGCCCGGAGAGCTGCCGCAGGTCCTGCCGACGGTCAACCACTTCCACCAGGCCACCCAGCTCGTGACGCGCGAGATGATCGCCGAGTCGACGCCGACCGGGCCGGACGCGGGACCGATCGTCGCAGCGATCCAGGAGCACGTCGACGCGGGCTTCGACGAGGTCTACGTCGGTCAGATCGGCGAGGAGTGGGACGTGTTCTACGAGCTGATGCGGAGCGAGGTGCTGCCGCACTTCGGCGCGTAGGCCACGGTCAGCCGCCGATCGGGGCTCGGGGGTTGGCGCCCCAGAAGAGCTGGGTGCCGAGCATCCCGATCAGGTGCACCAGGACGATGTTCAGGACCATGGACTTCGCGGTCGCTGTCCCCACCCCGACCGGCCCACCTCCAGCGTGGTAGCCGTAGTAGCAGCCAACGAGCACGATGACGACGGCCATCGTCATGCCCTTGATGATGCTGTAGAGCAGGTCGGGTGGGTTCTGGAACATCCAGAAGATCAGGAAGAAGCCTCCCGAGGAGACCTCGCCGATCTGCTGGACGACCGCGAGGTAGCTCGCGAAGAAGCCCGCTCCGACGGCGGCCATGTACATGAACGGCAGCACTAACCACGCGGCCAGGAGGCGCGTCGCGCAGAGGAACAGCACCGAGTCGATCCCCATGACCTCGAGGGCGTCGATCTCGTCGGAGATCCGCATGGAGCCGAGCTCGGCCACCAGCCCCGTGCCGACCTTCGCAGCCATCATGTAGCCGAAGGCGTACGGGACCAGCTCGCGCAGGTCGCACCACGCCGAGAACACCCCGGCGTAGGCCGGGGCGCCGACTGAGCGGGTGAAGTACGCGCCCTCGATGCCGCACTGCAGGCCGATGATGAACACCAGGCCCCAGATGACCAGGGTCGAGGAGAGGATGAGGATGCCGCACTGGCGCAGCGCTTCGCCGAAGAACCGCAGGACGCGGCCGGACAGCACGAGCCCGACGATGCGTCCGCAGAACTTGGAGATCTCGCCGAGTGAGGCGATCCAGTCGCGCGGCACGCTGAGCCAGTCCATGTCGATCAGCTTGCGCCGGCGGCCGTGCCGCGACAAGCGGGGAATCTACGAGCGCTACCTGCGGATGTCGTGGGGCAGGAACACGAGCAGGCGCAGCGCGGCCTCGAGCTCGGCGCGTCGCGCTTGCGGCGGCCGGCCGAGGCGTTCCTCGACCGTGCGCAGACGGGCGGTGACCGTCTGCTCGTGCACCCCCAGGCGCGCCGCCGCGGCGGACGCGTTGTGGCCGGTGGCGAACCAGGCTCGTAGCGTCGCGCGGAGGACCGCGGCGCGATCCCCGTCGTCGGCGAGCGCACCGAGCTCGTCGTGGACGAACGACCAGGCCGCTGACGGGTCGCGCGCCAGCAGCGCCTCGAGCGCGACGTCGTCGAAGCTCGTGACCGGAGCGTCGCCGCTCTGCGCCGCGCGATGGGCGTGGACCGCCTGCTCGTGGGTCCGGCGGAAGCCCTCGACACCGTGCGCATCGCGCCCGACCGCGAGCCTCACCTCACCGGCAGGCGCTGCGGCGAGCCGGTCACGCAGCGGCGCCGTTCCGCCCAGCCAGCCCCACCAGACCCCCTGGGTGGCCTCGATCACCAGCGCTCGCCGGCCGATGGTGGTCGCCAGCGCGTGGACCGCACGTTGGGCGCCGGCGCCCCAGGCCACGACCCCAACGTGGCGTGTATTGAGGTCGTAGCCGAACGGGGCTGTATCCACGGGCCGGTCCTCGAGCACGTCGCGGACCAGGTTCGTCCGGCGCTGAGCCGACGACTGCAGCAAGCCGTCGCGCGTCTCCGCGTAGGCGGCGAACGTCCACGACGCGAGCCGATCTGCGTACGCGAAGAAGAACCGGGATCCTGCGTGCAGGCACGCCGACCGCTCGTCCGCCCCGAGGTCGGCGCGCTCCACGAGCAGCTGCCAGGTCTCCCACTGGACCTCATGGCCACGGTGGTACGTGCGCACCACCTCTGCCACGGGGAAGCCGAGCTGTGCCGCGAAGCGGGCGTACTCGAGGTCGACCTCCGGGCACGCCTCGGGCAGCGACATGCCGCGGCGGAGGTGCTCCGACTCGATCCGGAACGACTCACGGCAGAAGCGCCTCCCGGCGTCGACGACCGGCTCTGGAAGCACGAAGAACTCGGGCGAGCTCTCGAGCGCCCGGCCCATGTGCACATCCACCATCTCGTCGCGCGCCTCGAGCAGGCGCGCGGCCAGGTCGTCGAAGCGGGGTGTCAGGTCGGACGAGATCACGAAGTCAAGGGTGGGCGCAGCTCCCCTCGCGTTTTCTAGCAACCAGGCGAAGGCCGCGCTCGACGGCCCGCCGCCGGCCGCAGGGGATGGTCCCGTCAGAAGGGCCCGCGGCGCAGCGCGGCGCGGGCGGCCGCGTCGCCGGGCACACCGTGCACCGCGCCGCCCGGGAACGCCGCCGCGCTGCCGATGAACAGGCCCTTCAGCGGCGTGCGGTAGGGCGACAGGCCCGGCGTCGGACGGAAGACGACCTGCGAGAGCTTGTAGCTGCCGCCGCCCACGTCACCGCGGACGAGGTTCGCGTCGCGGGCCTCGAGCGCGGCCGGCCCGAGCACGTGGCGCGCGAGGATGCGGTCGCGGAAGCCGGGAGCGAAGCGCTCGACCTGCGCCTCCATGCGGGCGACGTGATGCGGCTCGGCCGCGGCCCAGTCCACGCCCCGGGACGGCCCGTGGGTGTAGGCCCAGGCGGTGTGCTTGCCCTCGGGGGCGCGCGTCGGATCGGCGACGGTCTGCTGGCCGAGCAGCAGGAACGGGCGCTCCGGCAGCCCGCGCGCGGACTCGCTCACCGTGCCGAGGAACTCCGGGTTCAGACCGCCGACGTGCACCGTTCCCGCGCCGCGGGCCTCGGGGTCGCTCCACGGGATCGGGCCGTCGAGCGCCCAGTCGACCTTGAGGGTCGACGGCCCCTGCACGAAGCGCTGCAAAGCGCGGCGGTAGCGCAGCGGAAGGCCGTCGCCGGCCATCTCGGCCAGCGCGCTCGGCATGACGTCGGCGACGACGATCCGCGCGCCGAGGCGCTCACCGCCGGCCAGGCGCACTCCGGTGACGTGGCGGCCCGCCGACTCCACCTTCACCACGCGGGCGCCGGTCCGCACGCTGCCGCCGAGCTCGGCGAGGTGCCCGACGAGCGCGTCGGTGAGGCGGCCCGCGCCGCCCCGCGGGCTCGGCCAGCCCACGGCGTGCCCGAGCAGGTTGAGGTAGAACGCTGCGATCGCCGAGCCGCGGCCCTGCGGCGGGGTGTCGCCGTGGGTCGCGGCGGAGTTCAGCCACGCCTTCGCGTCCTCGCCCTCGAACAGGCGGTCGCCGAGCGCCGCCGAGCCGCCCGGCAGCAGCCGCGCGAACTCCAGGCCGTGGAGCGGGCCGGCCTGCGCGAGGAGCTTGAGCGGCCCGACCACGGGCGGGAAGCCCGAGAGCATCGTGGCCCGCACCGCCTCGAAGGAGTCGAGGAACGGCCGCACGAAGTCGACCCAGCGGTCGCCGTCGCCGGGGTGCAGGTCGTTGAGCGAGGCAGCCGTCGCCGCGGTGTCGCGGTAGAGGACCGCGGAGCGCTCGGGGGTGAGCGTGTGTGCGACGCAGGCCGCGGGATGCACCCACTCCAGGCCGTGGCGGGCGAGCGGCATCGCGGAGAACACGGGCGAGGCGGCGCCGGCGGGGTAGACGGCGGAGTAGCTGTCGTGGTGGAAGCCCGGAAGCGTGAGCTCCTCGGTCCGCACCGCGCCGCCGAGCGCGTCGGCCGCCTCGAGCACCTCGACCGAGAGGCCGGCGCCGGCCAGCCGGATCGCCGCGGCCAGGCCGTTGGGGCCGCCGCCGACGACGATCGCGTCGATCACGAGTCGGTCACGGGGAGCACAGCGCGAAGTGTGCCCGCGGTCGTCACGCGAGGAACGCCGCGACGCGGTCGGCGACGAGCGCCGGCTGCTCATCGGCGATGAAGTGCCCCGTCCCGTGGACCCACTCGATCTCGATGTCGTCGGCGTGGTCGCGGAACGCCTCGACCATGAACGGGCGCACCACGGGATCGGCGGTGCCGTGGAGGACCCGGGTCGGCATCGCCAACCGTCGCCCGTCGTAGCGGCCGCGGGCGATGGCGGCAAGCTCACGGGTGAGAAACGTGCGGTAGATCGCCGAGCCCGCCTCCGCGTACCCCGGCTCTGCCATCGCCTCGGCGAACTCCAGGCGGTCCTCCTCCGGGACGCCGAGCAGGCCGCGGCTCATAAGCGGCGAGCGCTGCAGCGCGGCTCCGAGCTTCGGGACGCCGACCACCTGGTAGGAGAACCGCCAGGCGTTCAGGGCAGTCTCCAGCCGCGGGGCGCCCCACACCGGCGCGATGTTGCAGAGCACGAGCTTCTCGATGCGCTCCGGCGCGCGCAGCGCGACGAGCTGCCCGGTCCAGCCGCCCCAGTCGTGGCCGACGAATGCGGTCCGCTCGATGCCCATCGCGTCGAGCAGGACGAGGACGTCGGAGGCGAGCTGCTCCTTTTCGTAGCCGTCGGCCGGCGCGTCGCTCCAGCCCGCCCCCCGCAGGTCAGGCGCGACGACGTGGAAGCCGGTGTCGGCCAGCGGGCCGATCACCCCACGCCAGCACCACCAGTGCTGCGGCCAGCCGTGGAGCAGCACTACGGGCGGGCCGTCGGCCGGTCCGGCCTCGGCTACGTGCATGCGGATGCCGGTCGCGACGTCGTGGAAGGCGTGGCGGACACCGGGGCAGGGCGGGAAGGAGCGAGCCATGACGAGGCAGTCTGGCGCAGGGTCGCTTCGAGGGGTCCCGGCCGCCGTGACAGACACCGCAGGCGGCGGGGACCAGGCCCCCGGGCGGGCCGCTCCGGTCCTGCCGCGCTGACTAGCATCCCGCGCCCCATGACCACGCGCCAAGCCCCGCCCGAGACCTACGACGAGAAGGTCGCCCAGCTGCACGAGCTGCGCGCGGCGGCGGCGCACTCGTCGCCCGAGGCTGAGGAGAAGCAGCACGCCAAGGGCAAGTACACGGCGCGTGAGCGGATCGAGAAGCTGCTCGACGAAGGGTCCTTCCAGGAGCTCGACACCTTCGTGCGTCACCGCACCGTCGACTTCGACATGCAGAAGAACCGCGCCTGGGGTGACGCGGTCGTCACGGGCCACGGGACGATCGAGGGGCGCCGTGTTTGCGTCTTCTCCCAGGACTTCACGGTCTTCGGCGGCTCGCTCGGCGAGGTCATGGCCGAGAAGATGGTCAAGGTCATGGACCTCGCAGCGAAGATCGGCTGCCCAGTCATCGGCATCAACGACTCGGGCGGCGCGCGCATCCAGGAGGGCGTCGTCTCCCTCGGCGCCTACGGCGACGTCTTCGTCCGCAACGTGAAGTGCTCCGGGGTGATCCCGCAGGTCTCGCTGATCATGGGCCCGTGCGCGGGCGGCGCGGTGTACTCCCCGGCGATCACCGACTTCATTTTCATGGTGAAGGAGACCTCGCACATGTTCATCACGGGACCCGACGTCATCAAGACGGTCACGGGCGAGGAGGTCGACTTCGAGTCGCTCGGCGGGGCGATGACCCACAACACGAAGTCCGGCGTCGCGCACCTTGCCGCCGACGACGAGGACCAGTGCATCGAGGACACGCGCTACCTCATGGGCTTCCTCCCGCAGAACAACCTCGAGACGCCTCCGCGCGTCGAGCCCACCGACGATCCCGACCGCATGGACGACGCGCTCGACACGATCGTCCCCGACTCGGCCAACAAGCCCTACGACATGCGCGGCGTGATGAAGCTCGTCTTCGACGACGGGGACTTCTTCGAGATCCACGAGCACTTCGCGAAGAACATCGTCTGCGGCTTCGCACGCCTGGACGGCTACGCGGTCGGCGTGGTCGGCAACCAGCCCGCGCAGATGGCCGGCGTGCTCGACATCGACGCAAGCGCGAAGGCCGCTCGCTTCGTGCGCACCTGCGACGCGTTCAACGTGCCGATCATCACCTTCACCGACGTCCCGGGCTTCCTGCCCGGCACCTCGCAGGAGTGGGGCGGGATCATCCGCCACGGCGCCAAGCTGCTCTACGCGTTCACCGAGGCGACCGTCCCGAAGATCACGGTCATCACCCGGAAGGCGTACGGCGGCGCCTACGACGTCATGGCCTCAAAGCACCTGCTGGCCGACTTCAACTTCGCCTGGCCGCAGGCCGAGGTCGCCGTGATGGGACCCGAGGGCGCGGTCAACATCATCTACCGCCGCGACATCGCGAGCTCCCCCACGCCCGACGACCGCCGCGCGAAGCTCATGGCCGACTACAAGGCCCGCTTCGCCAACCCCTACGTGGCGGCCGAGCGCGGCTACATCGACGACGTGATCGTCCCGCACGAGACGCGGCCCAAGCTCGTCAACGCGCTGCACACGCTGCTGACCAAGCGCGAGCCCGGGCCGAAGCGCAAGCACGGCAACATCCCGCTGTAGCGCCGCGGGTCGGAGCAGGAGGCTGCGCCCGGCGGTCGGAGGATCGCCGCCGGGCGGTCCGCTCTGCCACCCGTGCCGTTCCTGCACCGTGGAGGTGGCAAAGCGGCACGGCAGCACCCGCCACCAGCGCGAGGTGGCAGAGCGGCACGGCCTCACCCCGCCAGGAACGCACGCAGCAGCCGGGCGGTCGCCGCGCGCTCGCACGTGACGTCCCGCCAGGTGAGGCGGACGACCCGGTAGCCCGCAAGCTGGAGCTGCGCGTCGCGCGAACGGTCGGCGTGGAAGGCGGCGAACGTGCCGTGTACCCGCCAGCCGTCGAGCTCGACCACGAGCCGGTGCTCCGGCCACAGCAGGTCGACCTCGATGCCGCCGGCGATGCCCGGCAGCCACAAGTTCGCCTGCGGGCGACCCAGGCGCTCGCGCCGGATCAGCCGCCACGCGCGCTCCTCAAGCTCACTGCGCAGGACCGGCACCTCGTCGGGATCGGCCAGGTGCGCCCGGACGGCAGCCGTGCCCGCGCGGCCGCGGTCGAGCTCGACCGCCAACGCGGCCGCGTCGAGGACGTCCTGGTAGATGCCCTCCCGCCAGAGCCGGGAGAACGCGTCGGCGCTCAGCACGGAGGCGCAGTCGACGTAGGTCCGCGGCACCGACGTGACGGGGATGCCGTCGATCCACTCTACGTCCCCGGGCAGCAGCACCTCGGTCCGGTGGACGCGGATGCCCGGCCGGCGCGTGCGCCCGTGCCGCGCGAGCACGACGTCCACCCGCTGCCAGCTGGACCGCCGCAGCCCACGCAGCGCCGCACTCGAGACGAAGCCGATCGCGGCGCCCGGCGCGTAGGCGAGCACGGCGCTCGCGCACAGCGGCCGCGCGCCGCGGCTCGCGTGCCCGACCGCATAGACCCCGGCGTGCTCGACCACGAGCCGCCCGGCCGCGGCGCGCGCCGAGATCTGCCGCGAGGACAGGCCGGCGGCAAGCAGCTGCTGCCGGTTGACCCGCCCGTGCTGGCGCGCCGCCAGCGCCGCGATCGCGCGGTCAGGGTGCTCCGGTGCAAGCGGAGGCGGCGCCATGCTCGACAGCCTCGAGGCGCGTCGCGCGCCAGAACAAGGCCTGTGTGCGTCGTCTGCCGCGCGGTTGTGCGGCGCAAGGCGCCGCCTGACGGTCTGCGTCAGACCGCGCGGGCCGCCGGCCGCCGCCGGGCTGCTCCGCGCCCGGCGCCGCGGCGGCCCTACCGCCGTTGCCGGCCCGCCGTGCGGTGTGAAGCCCGGGCACCGCGGGAACGAGTGAGCGCATGGCCAACGGACTGATGATCGAGCGGGAAGCGCCGCTTCCCGGGGTCGCCGAGCTGCGCGTCCACGGCGACGTCGACCTCGGCGGCGGCAAGCGCCTCGAGCGCGAGCTCGAGGCGCTGATGGCTGACGGCCGCAGCGTCCTGGTCAACCTCGAGGGCTGCACCTTCCTGGACTCCTCCGGCCTCAGCGCCCTCCTCCGCACCGCGCGCCAGACCCCGCTCCGGGGCGCTTCGCCGTCTACTGCACGCCGGAGGGAGCGGTCCGCCAGGTCTTCTCGCTCATTCGCGCCCACACGCTGCTCGACGTGCACGCCGACCGCGACGCGGCGCTGGCGGCCGTGGCCCGCTGACGGCCCGCGCGAGCGAGCGAGCTGGCACGGGATCGTGGCCGGCCCGCGCGGGCAAGCGGGCCACGGCCCCTGGTCGCGTCCCGCAGGCAGGCACGGACGGATGGCCGTGCGCACGCGACCGCCGAGCAACACGTCACCCGGGCTGATCGACGCGCTGCGCGACATCAACCCTCGGGTCGACGTCGCCGACTTCGACCACCACGGCTACGGCCGCATCGAGGCGACCGAGGACGGGCTGACCTGCGACCTGGTGCGGATGGCGACCATCAAGTCGCGCACGAGCAAGAAGGTCGCCCCGATCTCCTACGACGTCAAGCGCAGGCAGACGTCGATCAGGGGCGTCAACGGACCGCCGCCGAAGCAGAGCTAGCGCTTGCGGTCCGGAGCGATGCGCACCGTTCGAGACCTGCTCCAAGCCGACTCGAGCTCCGACGGCAGCCCCGGCACCTTCGGTGGTGTGGCCGTCGTCGGGAGCGCCGCCACCGTCGGCAGCGCCGCGGTGCTCGGGAGCGCCGGCACCGTCGGCAGCGCGGCGGTGGTCGGGAGCGCCGGCACGGTCGGCAGCGCCGCGGTCGCGGTCTCCCTCGGCGTCGTCGGGAGCGCCGGGATCGTCGGCGGCGTCGCGAACGTCGCCTGCGTCGGATGCGTGGCGTGCGTCGCCTGCACGGACTGCGTCGGGTGCGTGGGCTGCGTCGGCTGCGTAGGGCTGCGCGGCGCGGTCGGGCAGATGGGGCGCCAGGCCCAGGTGTAGGCGCGGTCGGCGGTTCGGGGCGCCAGGGCTAGCGCTCGCGGCGGCGCGTCAGCGCTCGCGGGGGCTAGCGCTCGCGGCGGCGCGTCAGCTCGTCGAAGACCCGTCCGGCGGCCTGCCGCGCGGGCTTGCGCGCGAGGTTGACGCCGTGGCGCGCCACGTCCCGTGCCTGGCGCACGCGCACCTCCGCGGTACCCGACTCGAAGCGCTCGCGCAGTCGCCGGCGCAGCTCCTCCAGCGCCGCCGCTCGCTCGGCGCCGACGAGGAACCGCTCCCGGGCCGGAAGGGCTCCCTCCCAGAAGAGGCCCTGGACGTGGTCCTCGGGCGCCATCCGCTCGCGCCACCGCGGCGAGACGCGCAGGCTCGGGTCGTGGTGGATCGAGTGCGGCTTGCGGGTGAAGACGAGCTCGCCGCCGTAGAGCTCGCAGAACCAGCGGTTCTCCGCGCTGCCGAGCCACGGCCCACCGCCGTCGTCGGCTTCAGGGATCAGCTCGCTCTCCACGGTGCTCACCTCGACGTAGCCCGCGCGCGCGACCCGCGAGAGCTCTGAGCAGACCCAGATCGGGTCGCGCAGCTCCGCGAGCGTGCTGACGCAGGTGGCGAAGGCGAAGTGGCCGTCGGGCCACGGCCACGGCGTCTTGTCGCAGGCGTCGCGCTGGACCCATGTGCGCGCGGTGAAGCGCTCCCACGCGGGGCCGTGCGAGCCCTCGCCGCCGCGCGACTCGTGCGGCAGGAGATCGAGCACCCAGTCGGCGCGGTTGAACGGGGCCGTCGCGCCGCCGACGTCGAGCACGAGCGCCTCGTCGCCGACGAGCTGCAGTATCCGCTCGGTGGCTGCGGCCAGCATCAGGCCTCGAGGGTCCTCAAATCGAGACAGGTGATCGGTCCGCGGCGCGCCATGACTACAGCTCGACGGTTCCGGCCTCGACGGCTCCCGCGCCCAGGGCGTGCAGCGCGGCGCGGGCGATCGCGAGGTCCTGGATCGCCAGGCCCGTGGAGTCGAAGAGCGTCGTGGCCTCCGCGTCGTTGCGCGCAGCACGCTCGCCGGCGAGCACCGCGCCGAGGTCGGTCACCTGCTCGCGGGCCACGCGTCCGGCCTCCACCGCGGCGGTCAGCTCCCCGCCGTGGGAGGCCTGCGCCCACTCGTCGCAGAAGAGCGTGCAGGCGGCGACGGCCTCCACGGTCGCCTCCGCCTTGCCCGGCCCGTCCGCGCCGAGCATGTTCAGGTGCAGGCCGGGCCGCAGGTCCTGCGCGGTGACGACCGGAGTGCCGCCCGGCGTCACGCAGCTCACGGCGTCCTGCGCGAGCGCGTCGGCGAGCGAGCCGGCACGCCAGCCCGCGCCGAGCTCCTGCGCGAGCACCTCGGCGACGGCGCCGCGAGGGTCGGTCACGACGCCCTCCTCATAGCCCGCGGCGACGAGGCAGCGTGCGGTCCAGGCGCCGTTGACCCCGCAGCCGACCACGCCCGCGCTCCTCGCGCCCGCGCGCGCCAGCGCCAGCGAGGCGACCGCCGCCACCGCGCCCGTCCGCAGCGCGGTCACGGCACCCGCGTCGAGCACGAGCACCGGCTCGCTGGTCGCGGCGTCGTTGAGCAGCACGACCCCGATGACGGTCGGCAGCCCGCGCGCCGGGTTCTGCGGGAAGGAGGAGATCCACTTGAGCATCGCCAGGCCGTCGCCGCGCGCGGGCATCGCGCGGAAGTCCCCGAAGGGCGGCGAGTCGAGGTACGTCTTCGGCGGCATGATCCAGTCACCGCGGCGGTGGCGGACGAACGCCTCGCGCACGGCCTCGATGGCCGCCGCGGGGCTGACGGCCGCGAGCACCGCGTCGTGCGAGAGGACCGGGACGCGGGACACATCCGCCAGGCTACCCGCGGCCGGGATCGGGGCCTCGATGCACCACAACGTTGTACGGTCGCGTTCATGAGCCTCCGCACGTTCCTGGCTTCCCGCACGCCCCTGGCCGCGCTCGCCGCGCTCGCCCTGCTGCCCGCCGCCGCCTCGGCCAGCGAGGCGAAGCCCGGCGTCGTCGTCCAGCGCTCCGCGCACGGCATCCCGCACATCGAGGGCAAGACGCTCTTCGACGCGGGCTACGGCTACGGCTACGCGCTCGCCCAGGACAACATCTGCGTCGTCGCGGACACCTACGTCACCGTGCGCGCCGAGCGCTCGCGCTTCTTCGGGCCGGAGAAGAGCTACGCCAGCCGCGGCAACGGCTCCACGGCGGGCAACCTCGCCTCCGACTTCTTCTTTGAGAAGATCAACCAGGAGGGTGTCGTCGAGAAGCTGCTCGAGCTGCCGCCCCCGCGCGGCCCGCTGCCGGACTTCGACGAGGTCGTGCGCGGCTACGTTAAGGGCTACAACACCTACCTGGCGAGCATCGGCGGCGCGTCCGGGATCAAGGACCCCGCCTGCAAGGGCGCCGAGTGGGTCACGCCGATCACCCGCATCGACGCCTACCACCGCTTCTACCAGCTCGCGCTCCTGGCCTCCCAGGGCGTCGCGATCGACGGCATCGCGAACTCCCAGCCGCCGGCCGGCGTCGACCCGGGCGCCGACGCGCGGACGATGGCCGACACCACGAAGGCCGTCGCGGCGCTGAAGCCCGGCGAGGTCGACGAGCGCCTGGGTGGGCTGGGCTCCAACGCCTACGGCTTCGGCGGCGACGCGACCCAGAGCGGGCGCGGCATCGTGCTCGGCAACCCGCACTTCCCGTGGGAGGGCTCCGAGCGCTTCTACCAGGCGCACATCACCGTGCCCGGCAAGCTCGACGTGTCGGGCGGCTCGCTGCTCGGCGTCCCGGGCGTGCTGATCGGCTACACGAAGAACCTCGCCTGGAGCCACACGGTCTCCACCGCGCGGCGCTTCTCGATCTTCGAGCTCAAGCTCGTCCCGGGCTCCCCGACGAGCTACGTCCGCGACGGGCAGGTCGAGCAGCTGCGCCGCTCCAAGGTGACCGTCATGGCGCGAAGGGCCGACGGCGGCCTGGAGCCCCGCTCGCGGACGCTCTACTCCGCCGGCGAGCGCCCGGTCATCACCGCGATCCTCGGCCTGCCCGTGTTCCCGTGGACGCCGGAGCGCGCCTTCGTCATGGGCGACGTGAACGCCACGAACTTCCGGCTGCTCAACCACTTCTTCGCGACCGACTCGGCGCAGTCCACGCGGGAGCTCGACGCGATCGAGCGCCGCTTCCAGGGCATCCCGTGGGTCAACACGATCGCCGCGGACTCCAAGGGCGACGCCTACTACGCCGACATCGGCTCGATTCCCGGCCTCTCGAGCGAGAAGATCCGCACCTGCTCGACCGCCCTGGGCGTCGCGCTGGACACCGCCCAGCGCGTGCAGGTGCTCGACGGTTCGCAGAGCTCCTGCGACTGGGACACGGGCAAGGGCGCGATCGAGCCGGGCACGCTCAGCCCCGACGACGAGCCGTCGCTCTTCCGCAAGGACTACGTCACGAACTCGAACGACTCGTACTGGCTCTCGAACCCGAAGCAGCCGCTCGAGGGCTTCTCGCGCGTGATCGGCGAGGAGCGCACGCAGCGCTCGCTGCGCACGCGCATGGGCGTCACGCTCGCCGAGGAGCGCCTCGCGGGCAAGGACGGCCTGCCCGGAAGCAAGTTCACCGTCGACAACCTCGCCGAGATCGAGTTCAACAACCGCCAGAAGGCGGCGGAGCTGTGGCAGGGCGAGCTTGTCGACTTCTGCCGCAAGAATCCGACGGTGCCCTCTTCGAACGGCCCCGTCGACGCGACCGCCGCCTGCGACGTGCTGGCCAAGTGGAGCGGACGCAACGACCTCGACGCGGGCGGCGCGCCGCTCTTCCGCCGCTTCGCGACCCGCGCGCTGGCCTCCCCCGCCCCGCCGGCGCCGCAGCCCTCCTCGCCCTACGACGTGCCGTTCTCGGCCAGCGACCCGACCAACACGCCGCGCGGGCTGAACACGGACAGCCCGGCGGTGCAGATGGCCCTCGGCGACGCGATCAACGACCTGAAGGGCGCGGGGATCCCGATCGGCGCCGGCCTGCGCGGCTTCCAGTACGAGCTGCGCGGGGAGGAGCGCGTGCCGATCCACGGCGGCCCGGACGGCACGGGCTCGTTCAACGTCATCACGGCGCCGTTCGACGCCAAGCGCGGCTTCCCGGACGTCGTGCACGGCTCGAGCTACGTGCAGGTCGTCGAGACCGGCGGCAAGTGCCCGGACGCGCGGACGATCCTCACCTACTCGCAGTCGAGCGATCCGACGTCCGAGTTCTACGCCGACCAGACGCGGATGTTCTCGGAGAAGAAGTGGATCGACCTGCCGTTCTGCCGCTCGGAGATCGAAGCCGACACGGCGCTGCGCACGACGCTGCTCGGCGCGGCGGACGTGCCGGCGCTCTCCAACGTGCGGACGAAGCGCTCGCGCAGCACGCGCACGGTCACGTTCCGCCTGGCGCGCCCCGCGCCGATGTCGCTGTCGACGGAGCGCCGCGGCAAGATCCTGCGCAAGACGACGCGCAAGCGGATGAAGGCCGGCACGCACCGCCTCACGGTCCGTGCGTTCCGCGGCGCGACGCTGCGGCTGTCGGCCAAGCCGTTCGGCGAGCGGCGGATGACGGTCAAGCGTCGGTAGCCCGCGAAGTGGGGCGGCTCCCACGGCGTCGCAGCGCCGCTAGTGTCCCGATTCGTAAGTTCGGTCGCAGTATCCGGGATGGATCATCGATGCGTGGGAGCCGGCGACGGCCTGCCTCGTGCTGGTGTACTTGGGTGGCCGTCGCCGGGTGTCACGTGCGGCGAGGCGCCCGGATACTGCCAGCGAACTTCGGAATCGGGACGCTAGGCTCCGCCGCCGCATGAGCACCGCACCGCCCTTCGTCGTCACGCAACCTGCCACGCCGCACGAGGCGGCGGCGATCGCCGCCGCGCTCGAGCAGTTCCGCCGCGACACCGCACCGCCGCCTGCGTCGAGCGCACCACGACGCAGCCCGTGGCAGCGCGCGGCGCTCCTCGAGGGCACGGGCCGCGAGCCCGACGCGCCGTCGCCGTGGGGCGACCCGGTGCCCTGGCGCTGACCGCACGACGGTCGACGGCATCCCGCCGGCTCCGTCGCAGAGCGGCTTCCGGGCCCAAATGGGTGGTACAGGATCGGGATTAGGTACATTCTCGGGCATGGAGCCTTCCTCGACGAAGATCAGCGGCCGCGGATCCCTGGAGAGCCCGGAGATCCACGAGATCCCGGGCCACGTCATCCCGATCATCGCCCGGGAGTTCGACGACTTCGACTCCGAGGCGGAGAAGTTCCTCGACGGCGGGACGCCGGAGAACGAGTTCATCGGCTTCCGCCTCAAGCAGGGCGTCTACGGCCAGCGCCAGGCCGGCGTGCAGATGATCCGCGTCAAGCTGCCGATGGGCGGGATCACCCCGGATCAGATCGACGCCTTCGCCGACGTCGTCGAGAAGTACGTGCCGCTGAAGAAGGCGCACATCACCACGCGCCAGAACATCCAGCTGCACCACGTCCCGCTGCCCGACGCCGCCAAGCTCATCCGCGAGCTCTCCGACGCAGGGCTCTCCTCCCGCGAGGGCTGCGGCAACACGGTCCGCAACGTCACGGGCGACCCGTACGCGGGCGTGGCCGACGGCGAGCTCAACGACCTGACGCCCTACGCCGGTGCCTTCGTCCGCTACTTCGTCCGCCATCCGACGACGCAGCTGATGCCGCGCAAGATCAAGACGGCCTTCGAGGGGTCCCCCGGCGTCGACCGCTCGCTGACCGGCATCCACGACATCGCCTTCATCGCCCGCGAGCGCGACGGCGTCAAGGGCGTCGAGGTCCGTGTCGGCGGCGGCACGTCGATCATGCCGCGCATCGCGCCGACCCTCTACGAGTGGGTCGGACTGGACGACGGCGAGTACCTCGAAGTCGCCGAGGCCGTCTTTAGGATCTTCGACCGCACGGACTTCCTGCGCGTCAACCGCGCCCGGGCGCGCATCAAGGTGCTCGTGGACAAGATCGGCATGGACGCGTTCCGCGAGCTCGTCGACGAGGAGCGCAAGGGCGAGTGGGTCGCCGAGCGCCACTTCGACGTGGGGGGCCTGCGGATGGACGTCGACGAGGAGGCCGCCGCGGCGCCCCGGCCCGCGCAGTTCGCCTCGCCCAACGGTGACCTCAGCGAGTTCGAGCGCTGGAAGCAGTGGTCGGTGACCCCGCAGCGCCAGGCGGGCTTCTGCGCCGTGGAGGCCCGCGTCCACCGCGGCGACCTCACCCCGCAGCAGCTGCGCGACCTCGCCGAGCTCGTCCGCCGGTACTCCGGGGGCTGGATCCGCACGACCGTCCACCAGAACGTCGTCCTGCGCTGGGTGCGCGACGAGCACGTCTACGAGGTCTGGCGGGGCCTCAAGGCGATCGGGATCGGGGAGCCGGGCGTCAACGGCGTCGTCGACGTCGTCTCCTGCCCCGGGACGGACTCCTGCAAGATGGCGATCACCTCCTCCATGGGCCTCAACCGCGCGGTCACCGACCGGGTCGAGGCGATGGAGCTGACCGATCCGCTCACGTCGAAGATCCACATCAAGATGTCCGGCTGCCCGAACGGGTGCTCCCAGCACCACCTCGCCAACATCGGCTTCTACGGCGCTTCGATCAAGGCCGGCGAGCACACGATCCCCGCCTACGTCGCCCACGTCGGCGGCAACTACGACGGCGGCGAGATCGTCTTCGGCGGCCGCCTGAAGGTGCGCCTGCCCGCCAAGCGCGTGCCGGACGCCGTCGAGCGCTGGCTGCGGATGTACGAGGCCGAGCGCGCCGACGCGACGGAGACGTTCAACGAGTACGTGGCCCGCGTCGGCAACAAGCGCTTCGAGGACGAGGTCCGCGAGCTCGCGATGCCCGCGGAGTTCGGCCTGCAGACGATGGATGAGTTCATCGACTGGACCAAGAAGGTGCCGTTCGTCGTGCAGCGTGGTGAGGGCGAGTGCGCGGTCTAGCTCAGACGCTCACCCGGGCCGCCGGCCACGAGCGGCTGACGTTCCTGTGCTCCTTCCAGAAGGAGGAGTCGGTGATCCTCGACGAGCTGATGGCCGTCGCGCCGCACGCGCGCGTCGTCACCATCGACACGGGCGTCCTCTTCCCGGAGACGCTCGCGACCTGGAAGACGTTCGAGGAGCGCTTCGGCGTCCGCATCGAGGTCGAGGACGCCGCGGACCACGCGCAGGCCTACACGGGGCCCGCGGAGCACTGCTGCTCGCTCGGCGATCCGCCCACGAAGGTCGTCGCGCTGGAGCGCGCCCTGGCCGGCAGCGACGCGTGGATCACCGGCGTCCGCCGTGAGCAGGGCCCGACGCGTGCTCAGACGCAGCTCGTCGAGTGGGACGAGAAGCGAGCCATGGCCAAGTACAACCCGCTCGCGGAGTGGACCGAGAAGGACCTCTGGCAGCGGATCCACGAGCGCGGCCTGCCCTACAACCCGCTGCACGACCACGGCTACGAGTCGATCGGCTGCGCGACGTGCACGCAGGCGGGCTCGGGCCGCGAGGGCCGCTGGGCAGGCACGGAGAAGACGGAGTGCGGGCTGCACGTCATCGAGCCGGCGGTCGGTGGCTGAGGTGCTCGACCCGCTCGTCATCGCGTTCGGCCTCGGCGTCGGCATCCTCGTCGGCCTGACCGGCATCGGCGGCGGCTCGATGATGACGCCGCTGCTGATCATCTTCGCCGGCGTGCAGCCCGTGGTCGCGATCGGCACCGACCTCGCCTACGGCGCGATCACCAAGACCCTCGGCGGCTGGCGCCACTTCCGCAAGGGGACCGTCGACGTCGGGGTCTCGAAGTGGCTGGCAGTCGGCAGCGTGCCCGGGTCGATCCTCGGGGTCATGGCCGTCAACCGCCTGCACGACGCCTACGGCGACGGCTTCGACACGACGCTGCTCTACGCGATCGCCGCCGCGCTCGTCGTCGTGGCCGTCACCGTGCTCACCCGCGCGCTCTTCATGCCGCGGCTGCTCGAGCGCGAGCAGCACAGCGTCACGCTCACCCCCGGCGTGCGCGCGGGCGCGGCCGGCATCGGCTTCGTGCTCGGGGGGCTGGTCGGCATGACGTCGGTCGGCTCGGGCGCGCTCATCGGGCTCGCGCTCATCCTCGTGTTCCGCCTCACGCCGCACCGCGTCGTCGGCACGGACGTCTTCCACGCCGCCGTGCTGCTGTGGAGCGCCGGGATCGCGCACTGGATCACGGGCAACGTCGACTTCGTCCTGATGGGCAACATCCTGATCGGCTCGCTGCCCGGGGTCCTGATCGGGACGCACCTGATCACGAAGGTCCCCGCCGCCGGCCTGCGCCCGACGCTGGGCTGCGTCCTGCTCGGCTCGGCGCTCGGCGTGCTGACCAAGGCGGGGGTGGAGCTGCCCGCCGCGGTGATCGTCGGCGTCCCGGTCGTCGTGGGACTGAGCGCCGCCGCCCTTCACCGATTTCGCAGCGCCCGTTCCGTGAGCCAACGCGAGGTCGTCGCCGCATGACCCGAACCCCCGTCATGAGGCTCACGCACCTGCAGGCGCTCGAGTCCGAGGCGATCCACGTCATGCGCGAGGTCGCCGCCGAGCTCGAGCGGCCCGTGCTGCTCTTCTCGGGCGGGAAGGACTCGATCGTGCTGCTGCGCCTAGCGGAGAAGGCCTTCCGGCCGGCGAAGTTTCCCTTCCCGCTGATGCACGTCGACACGGGGCACAACTTCCCCGAGGTCATCGAGTACCGCGACCGCCGCGTGGCCGAGCTCGGCGAGCGGCTCGTCGTCGCCTCCGTGCAGGAGTCGATCGACACGGGCCGCGTGGCCGAGGAGACCGGCCCGCGCGCCTCGCGCAACCGCCTGCAGACCACCACGCTGCTCGACGCGATCGAGGAGCACGGCTTCGACGCCGCGTTCGGCGGCGCGCGCCGCGACGAGGAGCGCGCCCGGGCGAAGGAGCGCATCATGTCCTTCCGCGACGACTTCGGCACCTGGGACCCGCGGCGCCAGCGCCCCGAGCTGTGGAACCTGTACAACGGGCGCATCCGCAAGGGGGAGCACGTCCGCGTGTTCCCGTTGAGCAACTGGACCGAGCTCGACGTCTGGCAGTACATCGCCGAGGAGCGCCTCGAGGTCCCGAACATCTACTTCTCGCACGAGCGCGAGGTCTTCCGGCGCGACGGGATGCTCTACGCCACCTCCGACCACGTCGAGCTGATCGGCGGCGAGATGCCCTTCACGACATCGGTGCGCTACCGGACGGTCGGGGACATGAGCTGCACGGGCGCGGTGGAGTCGAGCGCTGCCGACCTCGAGACCGTCGTGGGCGAGATCGCCGCGACGCGGATCACCGAGCGCGGCGAGACGCGCGCGGACGACCGCGTGAGCGAGGCCGCGATGGAGGACCGGAAGGTGGCCGGCTATTTCTAGGTCGACGACATCGAGTTGTCGCTTTGCCACCCCTGCGGTGGCAAAGCGACGAGTCGAAGACGGGAGCGTGACGCCGTGGACCTGCTGAGGCTCGCCACCGCGGGCTCCGTCGACGACGGCAAGTCCACGCTCATCGGGCGCCTGCTCTACGACGCCAAGGCGATCCTCGCCGACCAGATGGAGCACGTCGAGGAGGTCTCGCGCCGCCGCGGCTCCGACGTCCCGGACCTCGCGCTGCTGACGGACGGGCTGCGCGCCGAGCGCGAGCAGGGCATCACGATCGACGTCGCCTACCGCTACTTCGCCACGCCCTCGCGGAAGTTCATCCTGGCCGACACGCCCGGCCACGTGCAGTACACGCGCAACATGGTCACGGGCGCCTCGACGGCAGACCTGGCGATCGTCCTCGTCGACGCGCGCCACGGCGTCGTGGAGCAGACGCGGCGCCACGCGTTCCTCGCGGCGCTGC
>JAABUN010000170.1_pt1 | contig 163752 bp, 150 predicted proteins | sample 5559311 | NCBI WGS metagenome assembly JAABUN01 (sample SAMN10711877, study PRJNA513370) | rock metagenome | isolation source: Antarctica rocks | place: Antarctica: Victoria Land, Siegfried Peak sud
GACCGACCTACGCGACGCCCTGCGAGCGATCGACCGGCACGTGAAGGACTACACCGATCGCGCCCGACTCAACGCTGCCTAAAACTCAAGATCAACGTCAACGTCCTAGCGACCAAGGATCGCTAGCTATAGCTAAGCTAGGCTCGACGCTCGTGCCTGCCCTGACCGACGCCCAGAGCAACGCCGTGCGCGAGCTCCTACGGGTGTCACCGGTCGCGGTCGAGCTGGGTGAGCGCTTCGCCGCCGCCGGGCACGCCCTGCACCTGGTCGGCGGTTCGGTGCGCGATGCCCTGCTCGGCCGGTTGGGCGACGACCTCGACTTCACCACCGACGCCCGTCCGGACGCCGTCCTGCGCCTAGTCGACGGCTGGGCCGAGGCCCTCTGGGAGACCGGAATCGCTTTCGGCACCGTCGGTCTGATGCGCCGAGGCTTCCGGCTCGAGATCACGACCTACCGGGCCGACGCCTACGACCGGTCCTCCCGCAACCCCGACGTGACCTACGGCGACTCGCTGACCGAGGACCTTGCGCGACGCGACTTCAGCGTCAACGCGATGGCCGTCGCACTACCCGAGTGGCGTTCCCCCGACGCCTTCGTCGACCCGTACGGCGGGCTGGACGACCTCGCGGCGGGCGTCCTGCGCACACCCGGCACGCCCGAGCAGTCCTTCGACGACGACCCGCTGCGCATGCTGCGCGCGGCCCGGTTCGCCGCACAGCTCGGGTTCGCGGTCGACCCCGGCGTCGTGACGGCGATGACCGCCATGGCCGGGCGGATCGACATCATCAGCGTCGAGCGGGTCGCCGACGAGCTGTCGAAGCTGCTCTGCGCGCCGAACCCACGGGACGGGCTCGAACTGCTCGTCGACACCGGCCTCGCCGCGCAGGTCCTGCCTGAGCTGCCTGCCTTGCGGCTCGAGATCGACGAGCACCACCAGCACAAGGACGTCTACGAGCACACGCTGCAGGTCCTCGAGCGGGCGATCGCGTTGGAGTCGGGCGGCCCAGACCTCGTGCTGCGCATGGCAGCCCTGCTGCACGACATCGGCAAGCCCCGCACCCGGCGCAAGGAGGCCGGTGGCGGGGTCTCCTTCCACCACCACGAGGTCGTTGGTGCCTCGATGGCCCGGCGTCGGCTGCAGGCCCTGCGCTTCCCCAAGGACCTCGTCGCGGCGGTCACCCTGCTCACCGAGCTGCACCTGCGCTTCCACGGCTACGGCCAGCAGGGCACGTCGGCGTGGACCGACAGTGCGGTCCGTCGCTACGTCGCCGACGCCGGCGACCAGCTGGGGAGGCTCCACCTGCTCGTCCGCTCGGACTGCACGACCCGCAACCGTCGGCGGGCCGCGGCGCTGGCAGCGGCCTACGACGACCTCGAGCGCCGGATTGCCGTGCTCGCCGAGAAGGAGGAGCTCGGTCGCCTTCGCCCCGACCTCGACGGCAGCGAGATCATGCGCCTGCTCGACGTGCCGGCCGGCCCCGTCGTCGGGAAGGCGTACAAGCACCTGCTCGCCCTGCGCATGGAGCACGGCCCGCTCCCCCGCGAGCGGGCGGAGTCGGAGCTGCTCGCCTGGGCGGCGGAGCAGGGTCTCGGCCCGGGCTCGGGCCCCCCAGCCGGGGTCAGCTGACTGGAGCCCCACGGGGTGTGCCGTCGCCTGAGCGGTCGGCGACGACCGGCTCCGGGGGTTCCTCGTCCGCGCGTCGGGCGGTCATGATCCCGTAGGCCGCGGCCGTCACCGCGTAGCCAACGGCCACGATGGCGATGACGAGGTAGCTCTTGCCGTTCGCTGGCAGGAGCACGGCCGAGGCGGCTGCGGCCGAGACGAAGCTGACGTTGAACAGCGTGTCGTAGAAGGAGAAGACGCGGCCGCGGAAGTCGTCGTCGACCGACTCTTGCAGCAGGGTGTCCACGCAGATCTTCGACCCCTGGGCGGCGAACCCGAGGAAGAACGCGGCGACCAGGAACGCGGGGTGGGTGTAGGGCAGACCGAAGACCAGCTCCACGACGGCCGCGGCGGCGAACATCACGACGATCCACCGCTGGGTGCCGATGCGGCGGGTGGTGGCCGGCGTGACCAGCGCTGCGAGCAGACCTCCGAGCACGCTGGCCACGATCACCTGGCCGAGCCCTGAGAAGCCGCGCCCGATCGCTCCGCCGTCGGTGTAGAGCAGCAGCGTCGCGACGAAGGACAGCCCGTAGAAGAACCGGTGGGCACTGATCGCCGCGAGGCCCCGGAAGGCCGGGCCGTGACGACGCACGTGCTGCGCGCCCTGCCCGACACCCCGTGCCACGGCGGCGAGGGCAGTGCGCAGGCGGGCGTGGACGGGCTTGTCGTCGGGTCCGAGCAGGTCGGCGGCGATGCGGGACGCGAGCAGCGCCGCCACCGCGTAGAGAAGGGCGGCGAACAGGGAGATCCGGCTCGCGCCGAGGTCGTCCTCGCCGAACACCGCTCGTAGCCCCACGGCCGTGGCACCGCCGAGCGCTGCGGCGCCCGCCCCGAGCGTCGTGCTGAAGGAGTTGGCCGTCACGAGCAGGCGCGTCTCGACGACGTGCGGCAGCGCTGCCGACAACCCGGACAGGATGAAGCGGTTGACCGAGACGACCACCAGCGCGAGGGCGACGACAGACGGGCTGGTCGGTCCGAAGCCCGCTAGCAGCGAGGCGAAGACGACGATGACCGCGGCCCGCACGAGGTTCCCGGCGAGCAGCACCCGCTGCCGCCGCCAGCGGTCGAGGAACACTCCGGCGAACGGACCGACCACGCTGTACGGCAGCAGCAGCGTCGCGAACCCGGCCGCCGCCTCGCCGGCCGACGTGGCGCGCTCGGGGTTGAAGAAGACCGCGGAGAACAGCGCCGCCTGGAACAACCCGTCCGCGAACTGGCCCAGCATCCGCACGGACAGCAGGCGCCGGAAGTCAGGCGCTGCCACGACCTCACGCAACGCCCGGGAGTCGGTGCTCATCGACCCCGGCTCGTGGATGCTCGGCTCATCGACTCAGCCTAGGTCGGCCGCGCCAGCCAGGGCGTAGATCGCCCGGTGGTCGGACTGGAGCACCGGAACGCCGTCGCTGAGGACCAGGGCGTCGTACCTGACGTACTCGTGCCCGTTGCGCTGCGACAGCTCGGTGACCACGCTGCGGACCGAGAGCGTGGCGGGCGTACGGGCCACGCCGAGGAACCGGCAGGTGCTCGCCGTGTGGATCCAAGGCCCCAGGGCGACGTTGCGCATCAGCGCGGTGTTCACCAGGCGAAGCAGCAGCCCTGGGTGCACCACCCCGTCGCCGTAGAGCGGCAGCCGATCGCCGACCGCGGCGCAGTAGGCGGCGTTGTCCGCCGCCGAGCACAGCTCGGTCACTGTCCCGAACGGCCCCAGGGCCAGCGCATCAGGACGCGGAGCGCGAAGCGGTGACGGGAGCGGCGCCACCGGGTAGCGGTCCAGGTCGACCGGGTCGAGAACTCCTGGCGCCAAGGCCGTGCCGACCACCCGCTCCGTGCCGTCCGGTCCCTCGAGGACGACGACGTGCTCACCCCCGCTCGCTCGGCCGGGGGGACCGGCGCGGACGACGACCCGCTCCCCGTCGTACACCGGCCGTCGGAAGCGGACCGACAGCGCGCCGCCCGACAGCCACGGCTGGCCCCACGAGGTCACGAACGGCGAGGTGACGTAGGCGAACAGCTCGACGCCTGGCACGAGGGCGCCGGAGAACCCGAGGCGCTGGGCGACGTCATCGTCGTGGATGCGGTTGTCGGCCGCCGGGTCGATGTTGCGGGCGACGACGCCGTACGGCGCGGGGGTCGGCTCGGGTGCTGTCACCCGGCCAGTGTCGTCCCTCGGGAGCCTGACGGGACCGCCGCGGCGCTCAGGCCCGGACACCGGCCGGTGGCGGTGCGCGACCCGCGCACCGACCAGGTCCTCGGCATCCTCGCCATCGCCTACGACCTCAAGGCGGTGCGGGGCTTCGCCGAGCGCATCGCTGTCACGCAGGGCGTGAGCCTGCAGATCACCGACCAGCGCGGCGTCGTCGTCGCCTCCTCCGGTGCCGACGGGAACGAGCTCGTGAGCGTCGCCGCCGAGGCGGGGGTCGCTGCGGCCCTGCTCGGCAGGGACGGCCCGGCTACCGGTGACATCTCCGGCCAGGAGGTCCTGTCAGCGTTCGCCCCCGTCCCTGACCTCGGCTGGACGGTCACGGCCCGCCTGCCGACGAGCACGGCGTACGCCTCGCTCGGACCGCTGCGCTCGACCGTCCTCGGCATCGCCGTCCTGCTCGGTCAGGTCCTGCTCGGCGGGCTGGTGCTGATGGCCCGCGGGCAGCGCCAGCGCCGGGCGGCCGAGCGCAGGCTGGACGAGCGCGAGGTGAGCACCCGGGGCATCCTCGATGCGGCCGCCGACGCCTTTGTCTCGGTCGACGCCGACGAAGTGGTCACGTCGTGGAGCGCCCAGTCCGAGCTCCTGTTCGGCTGGACCGCCGAGCAAGCCACCGGCACGCCGCTCGCCGGCCTAATCGCCCCGGCCGACGGCCAGCAGACGTTGTCCGACGCCGTGCAGCGGCTCAGAGCTGCCGAGCCCGGCGCACCCGGCGGACCCGGCCCTGGGCAGCTCGGACAGCGCGTGGAACTGCTGGCCGCCCACCGCGACGGCCGCGAGTTCGCCGTCGAGATGGTGGTCTGGCAGTCCGTGGTCGGCGGGGTGGTGTCCTACAACTCCTTCCTCCACGAGATCACCGACCGCAAGCGGCACGAGGAGCAGCTGGCCGCCGCCCGCGACGAGGCGCTCGAGGCTTCGCAGATGAAGACGGAGTTCCTGGCGGTGATGAGCCACGAGCTCCGCACACCGCTGAACGGGGTGATGGGCATGACGTCGCTGCTGCTCGCCTCCCCCCTGTCGCTGCAGCAACGGGACTACGCGCAGACGGTGCGGACCAGCGCCGACGCCCTTCCGGGACTGCTGAACGACGTGCTGGACCCGTCGAAGGTCGAGGCCGACCGGCTCGAGCTGGAAGAGCTCGACTTCGACCTGCACCAGAGCGTCCGGGACGTCGTGCACCTGCTGGTCGTCGGGGCGCGGCAGAAGGGCGTGACGCTCGAGGCCGACATCGACCCGGGTGTGTCCCTGGCTCTGAGCGGGGACCCGGCTCGGCTCCGGCAGGTGCTGCTGAACCTCGTCGGCAACGCACTGAAGTTCACCGACGCCGGGTCGGTGCACCTGCGAGTGTCCGCCGCAGAGCCGCCCGCGTCCGGGGTCGCGGCGGAGGAGGTCCTCCTGCGCTTCGAGATCGAGGACACCGGCATCGGGATCCCGGCCGAGGCGCGCGACCGCCTGTTCCAGTCGTTCTCCCAGGTCGACGCGTCGACCACGCGCCGCTACGGGGGCACCGGTCTGGGCCTTGCCATCAGCAAGAGCCTCGTCGCCCTGTTCGACGGGGAGATCGCCGTCGAGTCCGAGGTGGGGAAGGGGTCGACGTTCTCCTTCACCGCCCGCTTCCGGCTCGGGACGGGAGACGCGCCAGAAGCCGGCACCGAGGCGCCCATCCCTCGACCACGCACCAGCCGAAGCGGTCTCGTCCTCGTCGTCGACGACAACGCGACCAACCAGAAGGTCGCCGTCCGCATGCTCGAGACCCTCGGGCACCGCGCCGACGTCGCTGCGAACGGCATGGAGGCCGTCGACGCGTGCGCCCGCGTGCCGTACGACCTCGTCCTGATGGACTGCCGGATGCCGGGCATGGACGGCTACGACGCGACCGGGATCATCAGGGCGGCGGAGGGCTCCGGCCGGCGCACCCCCATCGTGGCGATGACGGCCTCAGCCATGCTGGCCGACCGCCAGCGCTGCCTCGAGGTGGGGGTGGACGACTACCTGAGCAAGCCCGTGCGCCTCGCCGAGGTCGCCGACAAGGTCGACCAGTGGCTGCTCGGGGGCCGGAACCGATGTCTCCCGCCGCGACCGTCGCACCGGACGCCGCCGGCCTCGCCGAGCACGCCGCCGCGGTGGCGCGGGAGGCGCTCGGAGTCGCCCAGGGCGTCGCGGCCGTCGCGCAGGAAGCCGCCGTCCTCGCAGGGGCTAGCCACCTCGAGGGCCCGGACGACGGGGTGGTCGAGCAGCCGTCCGTCGGCCCCGGTCGCGGCTCGGTCCTCGACGGCGCGGTCGTCGCGGGGCTGCGTGAGCTCGGACCCGACTTCCTGGCGCGACTGGTCCCGGTCTTCGTGCTCTCCGCGCCCGATCGGCTGGCTGCCATTCGCGCAGCCCTCGAAGCGGGCGACCCGGTGGCGTTGGCGGATGCGGCGCACTTCCTGCGCGGGAGCGCCGGCAACCTGGGCGGGCACCGCGTGGCGGACCTCTGCGCGGAGATCGAACAGGACCCGGGGGCGGGCGCAGGCGCCCGTCTCGGAGAGCTCGAGGTCGAGCTCCCCCGCCTGCTCAACGCGCTCCTGGCCCTCGTGCGGGTGACGGCATGAGGGTGCTCGCCGTCGACGACGACCCCATGACGTTGATGATCGTTCGCGGCGTGGTCGAGGCGGCCGGGCACGAGTGCCTCACCGCCACCGACGGCGACGCAGCGTGGGATCTCGTCCGCAGCTCGGGCGCGGAGGTGGTCATCAGCGACTGGCGGATGCCCGGCATGGACGGGTTGGAGCTCTGCCGGCGGATCCGCGCCACTGGCGAGCGCTACACCTACATCGTGCTCGCCACATCGCGTTCCGACGGGGCGCAGGTGCTCGAGGGGATGCTGGCCGGCGCTGACGACTACCTGACCAAGCCCCTCGACCTCGCCGACCTGCGGGTGCGCCTGATCGCCGCCGAGCGGGTCACCGCGCTGCACGCCCGGCTCGCTGACCAGCAGGCCGAGCTGAGCGGCTGAACGTCGAGCTGGCCGCGACCGCTCGCATCGACCCCCTGACCGGCCTGCGCAACCGCAGGGCCCTTGCCGAGGACCTGCCCCGGTTGCTGGCCCGTTGCGAGCGGCACGGGCACGAGCTGTCCGCGGTGATGCTCGACGTCGACCACTTCAAGGCCTACACCGACCACTTCGGGCACCCGTCAGGGGACGAGGCTCTGCGCCGGGTCGCCGCCGTCCTGCTGTCGGCCGGCCGGCAGGCGGACCTGTTCTACCGCTACGGCGGTGAGGAGTTCCTCTGCCTGTTCCCGCAGGGGACCGAGGCGGCCGTTGCGGCGGCGGAGCGGCTGCGCTGCGAGGTGCACTCCCTGGGGCTCGGACATCCTGGGAGCTCCCACGGCGTCGTGACGCTGAGGGCCGGCGTCGCGACCTGGTCCAAGAACGGGGCGCTCACCCAGAAGGCGCTGCTGGCCGATGCCGACGCGGCGTTGTACGAGGCCAAGGCTGACGGGCGCAACGCCGTCCGCGTCGCCGAGTTGGCCGTCCCCTCCCCGGCCTGAGTCGGCCCACGCGCGTCGGCCCGGTCCCCGACCCAAGAGCTCAGGGACGAGGGGACCGGGCCGACGTACGTGCTGGCAGTGGAGGGGGCAGACCTACTGCTCCGTGGTGACCTGGTCCGTCGCGACCTCTGCCTCGTGGCCGACGAACTCCGAGACGTCCTCGCCACGGATCCAGGCCTCGAGGGCCGGACCGGCGATGTCGTCACGCACCTGCTTGGGCGGCGACTTCATGAAGTAGGTCGACGCCGGGTGGATCGGGCCACCCTCTCCGCGGTCGAGGGCGATCTTGGCGCAGCGGACCGCGTCGATGATCACACCGGCCGAGTTGGGACTGTCCCAGACCTCGAGCTTGTACTCGAGGTTCAGCGGCACGTCGCCGAAGGCGCGGCCCTCGAGGCGCACGTAGGCCCACTTGCGGTCGTCGAGCCACTGGACGTAGTCGGACGGGCCGATGTGGACGTTGCGCTTGCCCATGTCGTGCTCCATGTTGGAGGTCACGGCCTGGGTCTTGCTGATCTTCTTGGACTCCAGGCGGTCGCGCTCCAGCATGTTCTTGAAGTCCATGTTGCCGCCGACGTTGAGCTGGTAGGTGCGGTCCAGGATGACCCCCCGGTCCTCGAACAGCTTGGCCATCACGCGGTGCGTGATGGTCGCGCCGACCTGGCTCTTGATGTCGTCACCCACGATCGGGACACCGGCCGCCCGGAACTTCTCAGCCCACTCGGGGGTGCCGGCGATGAAGACGGGCAACGCGTTGACGAACGCGACCTTGGCGTCGATCGCGCACTGCGCGTAGAACTTGGCCGCCTGCTCCGAGCCGACCGGGAGGTAGCAGACGAGAACGTCGGCACGGGAGTCCTTCAGGGCCTGGACCACGTCGACGGGAGTCTCGTCGGACTCCTCGATCGTCTCCCGGTAGTACTTGCCGAGACCGTCGAGCGTCGTGCCGCGCTGCACGGTGATGTCCAGCGGGGGTACGTCGGCGATCTTGATGGTGTTGTTCTCGCTGGCGAGGATCGCCTCGGACAGGTCGCGTCCGACCTTCTTGGCGTCGACGTCGAACGCGGCGACGAACTCGACGTCGCGGACGTGGTAGCCGCCCAGCTCGACGTGCATGAGGCCCGGGACGCGGCCTGCAGGGTCGGCGTCGCGGTAGTACTCGACGCCCTGGACGAGTGACGCGGCGCAGTTGCCGACGCCGACGATGGCGACACGGACGGAACCCATCAGGGCGCTCCTCTTTCTGTGGGGGTTGGGTGGGTCTGGGGGGTCTGGGGGCCAGCCGGGATCTGGCCGTGGGGGGGCCCGCCGGCTCGCTCGGTCTCGATCAGCTCGGTGAGCCAGCGAACCTCGCGGTCCACCGACTCGAGGCCGTGCTCCTGGAGCTGCAGCGTGTAGCGGTCCAGGCGCGACCGGGTGCGGGCGAGCGTGGTCCGCACGCCCTCACGGCGCTCCTCGAGCCGAGACCGCCGGCCCTCGAGGATGCGGACCCGGACTGCCGGGTCGGTCTGGCCGAAGAAGGCGAAGTGCACGCCGAACGTCTCGTCCTCCCACGAGGCGGGCCCGGCTTCGCCGAGCAGCTCCTGGAAGCGCTCCTTGCCCTCGGCCGTCAGCTTGTAGACGACCTTGCCCCGACGGCCGGTGAGCGCCGGCGCGCCAGCTACGACCTCGGCGTCGCCGTCGTCCTCGGTGATCCACCCGGCGTCCCGCATGCGGCGCAGCGTGGGGTAGAGCGAGCCGTAGGAGAACGCCCGGAACGTCCCGAGCGTGGCCTTGAGGCGTTGCCGCAGCTCGTAGCCGTGCAGGGGCGACTCGTGCAGCAGGCCGAGGACGGCGAGCTCGAGCACGGGTCCTCCTCGGTCGGTGCATTCGCATTCGGGCGGTTCGAGCTCGGGGTGCCAGCACGATGTATCACCGCGATACATCGCGCCAGCACACACAGTACGTCCTGTCTGCGCAGTGGGCAACGCGAAGGTGGCGAACGAGTGGCCAAGAGGTCACGGTCAGGTGTCTGCGGCTTCCCCGGGCGTCCGGTGAGCGACGATAGGAGGATGGGTCGACTGCGGAACATCAGGTGGAAGCGCGTGCTGCTGTTCGGCACGCTCGGGTCTTTCGTGGGCGTGCTCGCCCTGTTCGGCGTGGGCTACGCGATGGTGGACGTCCCCGATGCGCCGAACGAGAGCACCACGGCGACGACGACCCGGATCCTCTACGCCGACGGGTCCGAGATGGGCCGGTCCGGCACCGAGAACCGCGTCCTGGTCGGCATCCAGGACGTGCCGGTGCACGTGCAGCGGGCCGTCCTGGCCGCAGAGGATCGCGGCTTCTACACCGAGCCGGGCATCAGCCCCAAGGGCATCGCGCGGGCCCTGTTCACCAACGTCCGCGGTGGTGGGGGCGTTCAGCAGGGCGGGTCCACGATCACCCAGCAGTACGCCAAGAACGCCTTCCTCAGCAGCGAGCGCACCTACACCCGCAAGGTGAAGGAGGCCTTCATCGCTCTGAAGCTCTCCCGCACCGTGGAGAAGGACCAGATCCTCGAGGACTACCTCAACACCATCTTCTTCGGACGCAAGGCCTCTGGGATCGAGGTCGCCTCCCAGACCTACTTCGGCGTCCCGGTCAAGCAGCTGACGGTCGCCCAGGGAGCAGTGCTCGCCTCGAGCGTGCGCTCCCCGGCCAAGCTCGACCCCGCCAAGCACCCCGAGGACGCGAAGGACCGTTGGGGCTACGTGCTCGACGGCATGGTGGAGAAGGGCTGGCTGTCGCAGGCCGACCGCGACGCGCAGGTCTACCCTCCGGTGCTCGGCATCGGCGAGGGACCAGGTGCCCGCAACAACGACCTGTCCGGACCCAAGGGCCACGTGATCACCGCCGTGCTCGAGGAGCTCGGGGAGCGGGGCTTCGAGCGGGGCGCCGCCGTCGTCACGACCACGATCCGCAAGCCCGCGCAGGACGCCGCCGTGGCAGCCGTTCAGAAGGTGACCGGTGCGACCCCGGGTGAAGACGACCTGCAAGGGGCGCTGGTCTCGGTGGAACCCGGTACCGGAGCGATCTGGGCCTACTACGGCGGGGCCTCCGGGACCGGGTTCGACTTCGCCGGCCAGGGCGGTGGACGCCAGCCGGGCTCGACGTTCAAGCCCTACGTGCTCGCGACCGCACTCGCGCAGGGCAAGTCGCTCAACACCAAGCTGGACGGCAACAGCCCCAAGGCCTTCCCCGGTGTCGAGGGCGGGATCGACAACTTCGGCGACTCTGACTCCGGGCAGGTCGACCTCGTGACCGCGACGCAGAAGTCGGTGAACACGGCCTACTTCGAGCTCGGTCTGCTGGTGGGGCCGGCCAAGGTCGCCGACCTGGCCCACGCTGCCGGCATCCCGCAGCGAGCGCCGTTGCGAGGGAAGGACGGCACGAACGGCAGCATCGCCCTCGGCGGCTACGAGGTGCAGGTGATCGACCAGGCCGTCGGCTACGCCACGTTCGCCAACAAGGGCGTGCCGGCCGAGCCGTACTTCGTGCAGAAGGTGGCCGACGGGTCCGGGGACGTGCTCTACGAGGCCAAGCCGAAGAACGGTCCAGCCGCCTACAGCCCCGAGGTGGCGGCCGATGCGACCGTCGCCATGCAGGCCGTGGTCGACTCCGGCACCGGCACGCGGGCCAAGCTCGCCGGCGGCCGGCCGGCCGCTGGGAAGACCGGAACGTCGTCGGACAGCAAGGACGTCTGGTTCGTCGGCTACACCCCCCAGCTGTCCACCTCGGTGTGGCTCGGCTACCCGACCGGCAAGACGATCGAGATCGCGGGCCAGGAGGCGACCGGTGGGCGGGTCGCCACGGGCATCTGGAAGGAGCAGATGGACGTCGCGATGAAGGGCCTGCCGGTGGTCAAGTTCCCGCCGAGGGCCAACGTCGGCAAGGAGGCGGCGCCGGTGCAGGCGCCGCCGCCGCCGGTGCAGGCGCCACCGCCGCCGGCGTCGCGGGCTCCCAGCTCGCCCCGCCCCGCCCCGCCGTCGCGGTCACCGGTGCCCAGCGTCGAGCCCTCGTCGTCGCCGCCGAGCCCTGTCGCGCCGCCGCGACCGCCGCCGAGCGTGGAGCCGCCCCCGGTCGTCCCGTCGCCGCCGTCGCCGCCGTCGCCGCCGAGGCGGAGCGTCATGCCGAGCGTGTCGCCGATCGTGACGAGCCCGGGCGGCTGATCGGTGCCGGTCGTCCTCCCGTCCTCTGACGACCCAGTCGTCGCCGGGGCCGTCCGGGCCCTGGGCGGACCGCCCGGTCGGCACGCCCAGTCAGGAACGCGCCGGTTCTGGACCCCGGTCCGCTGGCTCGTGCTGCTCACCCTGGTCACCTGCCTGTTCGGCTGGTGGCAGAAGTCGCCCTGCCGGGTGCACCCGTGGGAGCAGGAGTACCAGTACACCCGCGCCTGCTACACCGACGTCTTCGCGCTCTACTTCGCCGAGGAGCTGAGCGCCGGGAAGACCCCCTACCTCGAGCACGCCGTCGAGTACCCGGTCGTCATCGGCGGCGTGATGGCGGTGGCCGCCGAGGTGGTCGAGGTCCTGCCGGCCGGGGTGCGAGCAAGGCACTTCTACGACGTCACCTGGGCGCTGCTCACCGCCTTCGCGCTGGTCGTCGTCGTGACGACAGCCCGCATCGCAGGCCGCAGGCCCTGGGACGCGGCGATGTTCGCCGTCGCCCCGGCCCTCGTGCTCCATGGAAGCACCAACTGGGACCTCGTGGCGATGGCCCTCGTCGGGCTCGGCCTGCTCCAGTGGGCCCGCCGCCGCCCGCTCGCCGCGGGGTTGCTGCTGGGCGTCGCCACGGCCACCAAGCTCTACCCGGTGCTGTTCCTCGTCCCGCTGTTCGCGTTGTGCCTGCGGGCGGGCCGGCTGCGTGCGTTCGCCGTCACGGCGGTCGCGGTCGTCCTCACCCCGGTAGCGGTCAGCCTGCCGGTCTACCTCGCCAGCCCCTACTTCGCCGCGGACGCCACGACGGTCGTCGCGGCCAGTCCCCTGGACCGCCTCGGTCCCGACGGCCTGTCGGCGCTCGCCCCGACCGTCGAGGTCGACGGGGTGGAGGGCGTCAACGCGACCTACCGGTTCTTCGACCTGAACACCACGCGCTCCGCCGACTGGGACTCGCTCTGGTTCGCCCTGCAGGAGCTCCGGGGGGGCCAGGCGCTCGACTCGCCTGCTGCCGGTGAGGCCCCCCAGCTGCTCAACCTCGGAGTCGCGGCCCTGTTCGTCCTGGCCCTCGTCGCGGTGGTCGTCCTGGCGCTGCGCGCGCCACGCCGTCCGCGGCTGATGCCGCTGCTGTTCCTGACCGTGTTGGCCTTCCTGATCACCAACAAGGTGTGGAGCCCCCAGTTTTCGCTGTGGCTCGTGCCCCTGGCCCTGCTCGCTCGACCCCGGTGGCGACCCTTCCTGGCCTGGCAGGCTGCCGAGGCCGTCCTGCTGCTGAGCCGCTTCTACTTCTTCGTCGGCAGGGACCAGCCAGGCGAGGGGATCAGCACCTCCCTGTTCCTCACCGCCGTCGCCGTCCGTGACATCGCCGTGCTCGTGTTCGCCGCCTTCGTGGTGAGAGACGTCCTTCGTCCCGAGCTCGACGTCGTGCGGGCCGACGGCGAGGACGACCCGGCCGGCGGTGTCCTCGACGGCGCACCCGACCGGACACCGACGCCGGCCCCGCCCCCACCGTTGGTCACGGTGGGCTGAGCTCGAACACCACCGCCTCGCCGAGCGGTCGACGGATCAGGGGCAGCCCGTCGACCGGAATCCCCTCCGCACCGGCCCACGGCGTCTGGGACGCCTCCCCGGGGAGCAGCACGACCGTACGCACTCCGGTGCGGCGCAGCAGCTCCACCGAGGCGAGGTCCGGGAAGCCCGCCACGGCCTCGCGCAGCTCGACCAGCTCGGTGGGGGTGAACCCGCTGTAGCCGTTGACGAGCGGGTAGAGCGCGGCGCTCGAGAAGAACATCGCCCGCAGGTCGGCGATCTCGGCGCTGGGCAGGACCAGCACAGGTCCAGCCGGGCGTTCGAGTGCCGCCGGGACGCGCGGCGCCGGCAGGACCGGGGTCGTCCCCAGCGCCTCGAGGCTGACGACGAGCACGGCGAGCGCGCTGGCGGCGGAGGCAGCGCGCCCCCCGCCGAGCGACTCGCGGACCCGGTCGAGGCCGGCCGCGGCCAGCAGTGCCAGGCCGAGGGTCAGCGGCACGACGAGCCGCCCAGGCGTGCGGATGCCCTGCCACCCGGGCGCGTAGTCGAACAGCAGCAGGTAGCTGAACCTCCCCCCGAAGGGGGCCTGCGTCCCCATGGCGAGCACGAGCAGCACGACCACACCGGCGGCCAGCCCCACCCGTCGGCGCACCGGCCACCGCCCCGCCGCCAGCCCGGCGGCGGCGAGCACGACGAGACCACCACCCACCGCCAGGGTCATCTCGGGCGCGAAGCCCAGCCCGGCCCGCAGGTCCCGCTGGCGATCGCCGTAGAGCAGGCTGTCCTCGGGCGCCGTGAAGAAGGCGGTCGCCGGTGGCGAGAAGAGCTGGAGGTCGGCGACACTGCGCTGCGCCTCGGGGTGCCTGTCCTCGACCCCGAGGTAGGGGAGCGCGAAAAGACCTGCCACGGCGAGGAACCCGACCATGCCGACTGCTTCGGCGATTGCCAGCCGTCGGGGGACCGAGCCACGTCGGCGGGTCACCCAGGCGCCCGCGTAGGCGACGGTCAACGCCCCGAGCAGGTAGCCGAACTGCAGCCCCAACCCGAACCCGATCGTCACCTGCCAGGCCGCGACCGCCCACCCGGCGATCACCAGCGAGGGCCGCACCGGACCGGGCCGGCCGTACCCGTGGCCTCGCGCGAGCAGGGCGAGGGCTAGCGGGATCCCCCCGGTCGACAGGATCTGCAGGTGCCCCTCCTGCGCGAGGTGCCAGGGGGCGTACGCGAAGGCGATCCCGGACACGGCTCCGGCCGCGCGGCTCGCCCCCAGCTGGCGGACCAGCGCGTACGCACCTGTGAAGGCGAGGGCGTAGGTCAGCAGGAAGACGACGTTGTAGCGCAGCGCCACTGCGCCGGCGCCCTCGCCGAACAGCAGACCGAGCGGTGCGTAGCCCAGCAGCGAGTCCGAGAAGGCGAGGCTGTCCTCCAGCGGCCAGAAGGTGTTGGCGTCGAAGGGCGACAGGGGCTGGGTGCGTAGCGCGTGCTGGCCCCAGGCGAGCTGCCACGCCTGCAGGAGCGGATCGCCGAGGTCCTCGGGCACGCCGGTCGTCAGCTGCCTCAGCACCGGCAGGCGCATGGCGCAGGCGAGCAGGGTCCCGGCGACAGCGGCGAGCAGGCCCTCCCTATGCAGGCGGGGGCGGTGGAGGCGGGGGCGGGGGCGGGAGCGGGGGCGGGTCGGCGTGCCGGGGCGGGGGGCGTCGGTCACGGTGAGGCAGTCTCTCACCGAACCGCCGGGGATCGGCGCCCTCCCTGATCGTCTGGCGTACGAACCGGGACGAATCGAGCCGGGATGCGCCACACGATCGGGGAGACCGGCCCTGCCCGGCCGGAGCTCGCGCGCCGACCCCCGCGCGGCGGGTCTCAGGCAGGATGGGCCAGGTGCAGCAGCTCCCGTCGGACGCACCCCCGGCCACTGCGCCGGAGGCACCCCCGGCCACCGAGCCGGAGGTCCGCCCGGCACCACCGCCGCAGGCCCCGCCGACGGACCGCCCCTGGCGGCGCTCGCTGCGGCAGTGCCTCGTCGTCTACGCGTGCGTACGCCTGACCCTGTTCCTGCTCGGCCTGCTCGCTGTCGCGCTGGTCCCCGCCCAGCAGGGCGTGGGCGTGCCGGGCTGGCCGGCCACCGTCCCGTCGGAGGGGTGGCACAGCGCGTTCACGGCCTGGGAGCGGGCGGACGCGCTGTGGTTCCTGCGCATCGCGTCCTCCGGCTACGACCCGGGCGACGGAAGCCCGGCCTTCTTCCCGATGTTCCCGATGCTGGTGCACGCCGTCGGGGTCCTCTCCGGCGGTCGCTGGCTGCTCGCGGGCTTCCTGGTGTCCAACGCCGCGCTGCTGGTCGCACTCGTGGTCCTGCACCGACTGACCGACGAGGCGTTCGGGGAGCGCACGGCGAACCGCACCGTGCTCTACCTGTGCCTGTTCCCGACCGCGTTCTTCCTGTTCGCGCCCTTCTCCGAGTCGGTGTTCCTCGCGTTCGCGGTCGGAGCCGTCTACGCGGCGCGGCACCGCGCGTGGGCGCTCGCGGGGGCGCTCGGCGCCGGTGCGGCGCTGACCCGGTCGGTCGGGATCGCCCTGTGCGCCGTGCTCGCGGTGGAGGCGGTCCACCAGCACCTCGAGGACCGGCGCGGGGGTCGGTCACCCCTCGCACCCCTGCTCGGGAGGTTTGCCGCCTGCGCGCTCCCCGCTCTGGGCACCGCGGCCTACCTGGGCTACTGGCAGGTGCGGTCCGGCGACTGGCAGGTCCCCCTCGACGCTCAGGCCGCCGGCTGGGACCGCCAGCCGAGCTTCCCGCTCGAGACGCTGCGCAAGGCGGCGGTCGTGGGGACCGACTACCTCGGCGTCTACCCGGGTGGCTACTTCACCCTCGACCTGCTCCTGGTCCTGCTTGGCTTCGTCGCTGCCCTGTGGGTCACGCTGCGGGCCCGACCGCTGTACGCCGTCTACGCCTGGCTCAGCCTCGTCTTCCCGCTGCTGCTGATCTTCGAGGGCCGCCCGCTGATGTCGGTCCCGCGCTTCCTGCTGGTGGTGTTCCCGCTGTTCTGGGCGCTGGCCCGCTTCGCCGAGCGCTGGCGGGCCCACGACCTCGTGGTCGGGGTGTCCGCCGCCGGGCTGTCGCTGGTCGCCGCCCTCGCCATCAGCTGGCTGCCGATCTTCTAGTCGGCGCTCGGCTCAGACCGCCAGGCCCGCACGGAGCCACTCGATGTCGGCGGCCATGCCCGCAGCGCCTCCCGGGGTCTCGCAGACGACCGGGGCCCCAGCTGCCCGGACGACCGCCAGCAGCAGGTCGGGCTCGATCTGACCCGCCCCGAGGTTGGCGTGCCGGTCGGCGCCCGACCCGAAGGCGTCGCGTGAGTCGTTGCAGTGCACGAGGTCGATCCGACCGGTGATCGCCAGGACGCGCTCCACCACGTCGAGGAGCTGCTCGCCGCCTGCGTGCGCGTGACAGGTGTCGAGGCAGAAGCCGACGTTCGGGAAGTGACCGATGCCGTCCCACAGCCGGGCCAGCGCATCGAAGCGGCGGGCCATGGCGTGCTCCCCGCCGGCGGTGTTCTCGATGAGCACCGGGACCGGCGCCTGCATGCGCTGGAAGGTCTTCACCCAGTTCTCGACCCCGACCTCCGGCCCGTCGCCAGCGCTCACGTGACCGCCGTGGACGATGAGCCCGCTGGCCCCGATCGAGGCGGCCGCCGTCGCGTGGTCGAGCAGGATCTTGCGCGACGGGATGCGGATCTTGTTGTTGGTCGAGGCGACGTTGACGATGTAGGGCGCGTGCACGAACAGCTCCGGCCGACCCGGATCGGGCCTTGCGCCGGCGTCGACCCGCAGGTCGTCCGGCACGACCGCCTTCTTCCAGCTCTGCGGGTCGCCGAGGAACAACTGGACGACGTCGGCGCCGGCAGCGGCCCCCTCGGCCAGGGGGTCGCTCTGCCGGACGTGGGCTCCGATGCGCATGGGCCGAGCCTAGGTCTGGGTTGGTGCGCGCGCGGTTGGGGATCGGTCGGGTGAGGGGCCGAGCACGGGTCGGCCTCACTGACGACCTGAACCGAGGGCCCCGCACTGGTAGCCTCTGCAGGTTTGCTGACGCGAACGCCCTCCTGCCACGGATCGTCCGTGGCCGTGTAGTCCACAGGAGGAGGTGGGTCACTTGCGTCACTACGAGCTCATGGTCATCCTCGACCCAGATCTGGAGGAGCGGACCATCGCTCCCTCACTCGACACGTTCCTCAACGTCGTCCGCAACGGCGGCGGCAACGTGGACAAGGTCGATGTGTGGGGCCGTCGACGGCTCGCCTTCGAGATCGACAAGAAGGTCGAGGGCATCTACGCCGTCATCGACCTGCAGGCGGAGCCCGGCACGATGAAGGAGCTGGACCGTCAGCTCAACCTCAACGAGTCGATCCTGCGCACCAAGGTCATGCGGCCCGAGCTGCGCGCCAGTCGCGCCCCAGCAGCCAAGGCTCCGAAGGCGTCTGTGCCGTCTGCGGCCCCGGCCGCTCCCGGCCCGACCCCGCCGGCACCTGCGGCACCTGCGGCACCTGCGGCACCTGCGGCACCTGCGGCACCAGAACCTGCAGCAGCCGCTCCGGTCGACGCTGCCCCGGCCGAGGCCGACAGCTAGGACCTGCACGCCCCGTACCGCCGCTCGTCCCTTCCCCGCTCCACCAGTGCGCAGTTGAGCGCACGCACGCACACCTCACTCACGCGCCCCGCGGAAGCGGGCAAGGGCACTCAAGGAGAACCTCGTGGCAGGCGACACCGTCATCACCGTGGTCGGCAATCTCACGGCTGACCCCGAGCTGCGCTTCACCCCGAGCGGGGCTGCCGTCGCGAACTTCACCGTCGCGTCGACGCCCCGCACCTTCGACAAGAACTCCAACGAGTGGAAGGACGGCGAGGCGCTCTTCCTGCGCTGCTCCGTCTGGCGTCAGGCCGCCGAGAACGTCGCCGAGTCCCTGCACAAGGGGTCCGCGGTGATCGTCCAGGGTCGGCTGAAGCAGCGCTCGTACGAGACGAAGGAAGGCGAGAAGCGCACGGTCTACGAGCTGGACGTCGAAGAGGTCGGCCCGTCGCTGAAGTGGGCCACCGCGAAGGTCACCAAGGCCTCGCGCGGTGGCGGCGGTGGCGGCGGCTACGGCGGGGGTGGCCAGTCCGGCGGCGGCTACGGCGGCCAGTCCGGCGGCCAGTCCGGCGGCGGCCAGCCCTCCGGTGGCGACGACCCCTGGGCGAGCGCGCCCGCCGGCGGTGCTGCCTCCTCCGGCGGCTGGTCCGACGAACCCCCCTTCTAACCCCACCCATACCGAGGGCCGCCGCGTCGGCCCGCACCCGTAGGAGAGACGACGATGGCCAAGCCACCGCCCCGCAAGCTCAAGAAGAAGGTCTGCTCGTTCTGCAAGGATAAGGTGACCTACATCGACTACAAGGACACCGGCACGCTGCGCAAGCACATCTCGGACCGCGGCAAGATCCGCGCCAGCCGGGTCAGCGGCAACTGCCGTCAGCACCAGCGCGACGTCGCCATGGCCGTGAAGAACAGCCGCGAGATGGCCCTGCTCCCCTACACCTCGCTGGCTCGCTGACATGGCCACGCAGATGAAGCTCATCCTCACCCAGGACGTCTCCGGCCTCGGTGCGCCCGGCGACGTCGTCGAGGTCGCTCCCGGCTACGGGCGCAACTACCTCGTCCCGCAGGGCCTGGCGATCCTCGCCACCCGCGGCGCCGAGAAGCAGATCGCCACGATCCGTCGTGCCCGCGACGTGCGCGAGGTCCGCGACCTCGGCCACGCGCAGGAGATCAAGGGCCAGCTCAGCAGCCTGACCGTGCGCCTCCCGGCTCGCTCGGGTGACGGCGGCCGCCTGTTCGGCTCGGTCACGTCCTCCGACGTCGTCGCTGCGGTGTCCGCCGCCGGCGGCCCCAAGCTGGACCGGCGCCTGGTCACACTGCGGACGCCGATCAAGTCCCTCGGCGCGCACACGGTGCACGTCAAGGTGCACCCCGAGGTCGAGGCCACCCTCTCGCTCGAGGTCGTCGCCGCGAAGTAGCCCGCCCAGCACGTCGACCCGGCCCGGTCCCTCGCTGAGAGGGGCCGGGTCGACTCGCGTCTTGCTCCGGGTGCCCGACCGTCCCCGACCGCCGTTCCCGATCGTGTGGCGGCCAGATCCGGGCATCCCGGGCACCGCATCACCACATGATCAGGGAGGCCGCACTGTCGTCGTCGGGCGAGCAACGACGACCGATGAGTCTCGACGGAACACGGCGTCTTTCTCCCTGGAACGCCCTCGCGAACTGTCGGGGGCGCGGTGTTCGATGCAGGCGCGGTACCTAGCACGCAGGCCGGGTGCCGGGTGGAGCCGGCTGACGGTGCTACGCGACGACAAGGGGGATGGCCGTGAGGACACGGGACGGGTCAGAGCAGGCAGGGTCTCCCGACCAGGGGGAGCCCGAGGGCCAGCGGTTTCCGGCCGGTGCGACCCGGGTCGACGGGCCCGGGCGGCCCGGCTCGAGCGAACCCGACGGTCCCGGCGGGCGTCGAGGCGTCAACTGGCGGCGGGTGCTCCTGCCCGCCCTCGTCGTCCTGATCACCTTCTTGGTCGTGCTCCCGGTCGCCGGCTCGCTCTCCAGCAAGCTCGCGAGCGTCACCGAGAACGACCAGGCCGCGTTCCTGCCCGACTCTGCCGAGTCGACCAGGTCGCTCGCGCTCGAGACGCAGTTCGCCGGCGCCCAGGACATCCCCGCCCTCATCGTGTGGGAGCGGTCGGGTGGTCTCACGCCTGCTGACCTCGCGGGTGTCTCCGCCGCAGCCGGCCGATTGACGGCCGTCGACGGGGTCGCCGGGCGGGCCTCCTCCCCGATCCCGAGCGCGGACGGTCAGGCCGTCCAGGTCGTCGTCCCGCTGCCCGGGGACAACACCGCCTTCGAGACCCTGCCGGGCATCGTCGAGCGGGTGACCGAGGCGGCCCGGGTCGACGGCCTGCCCAGCTACGTGACCGGCCCCGGTGGCCAGTTCGCCGACTTCGCCGCGGCGTTCGAGGGCATCGACACCAACCTTCTGTTCACCACGGTCGGCGTCATCTTCGTTATCCTGCTGCTGATCTACCGCAGCCCCGTCTTCCTTCCCGTCCTGGTGGCTGCCGGGCTCGCGCTGACCCTCGCTCAAGCAGTCGTCTACCTGTTGGCCAAGGGCGACGTGCTGACCGTCGACGGGCAGAGCCAGGGCATCCTGTCGGTGCTGGTGCTGGGAGCAGGCACCGACTACGCCCTGCTGCTGATCAGCCGGTTCAAGGAGCAGCTGCACTGCGAGGACTCCTGGACCGTCGCGATGCGGTCCGCGCTCAAGGGTTCTGTTCCGCCGATCGTTGCCTCAGGCGCGACGGTCATCCTCGGCCTGCTCTGCCTGTTGCTGTCCGACCTGAACAGCAACAAGTCGCTGGGACCCGTCGGCGCCATCGGCATCGCCTGTGCCGTGCTGGCGATGATCGTCTTCCTGCCAGCGCTGCTCATGGTCTTCGGTCGCTACTGGTTCTTCCCGTTCGTGCCTCGCCACGACGATGTGATCTCGCACGAGCGCGGCCTGTGGGGCCGGGTGGCGACCTTCGTCGGCCGGCGGGCCCGGGTGGTGGGAACCGTCACTGCACTGGCGCTCACGGGGCTCGCCCTGTTCACCACCCAGCTCGAGGCCACGGGTCTGACCACCGCCGAGCAGTTCACGACCGACGTCGACTCCGTGCAGGGGCAGGACGTCCTCGCCCGGCACTTCCCCGCAGGCACCGGTGTGCCGGTGAGCGTCATCGGGGGGCAGGGCCAGGCGCAGCGGCTGCTCGCGGTCGTGGAGGACGTGCCCGGCGTAGCCGACGCGTCGCTCACTCCCGAGGGGCCGCGCGGACCTGTGGGCGCCCCGGTCGACAGCGCGGGACCGCCGAAGGTCGTCGACGACAAGGTGCAAGTGCTCGCGGTGCTGGAGGTCCCCTCCGACAGCCCTCAGGCGGAGAACGTGGTCCTGCGCCTGCGCTCCGCGGTCGACGCTGTCGGCACCGACGTGCTCGTCGGCGGCGGCACCGCGGTCGTGCAGGACATCAAGACCGAGTCCGCGCGGGACACGAGAGTGATCATTCCGGCGATCCTGTTGGTGATCTTCCTGGTCCTGGTGGTCCTGCTGAGGGCGATCGTCGCCCCGCTGCTGCTGGTGGCGACGGTCGTGCTGTCCTTCTTCGCCACCCTGGGCGTCTGCACCCTGGTCTTCGAGCACGTCTTCGGGTTCGCTGGCGCTGATCCGTCCTTCCCGCTGTTCGCCTTCGTCTTCCTGGTTGCCCTGGGCATCGACTACAACATCTTCCTCATGACGCGAGTCCGCGAGGAGGCGCGGCACGGCAGCACCAGGGCGGCGACCCTCAAGGGGCTCGCTGTCACGGGCGGCGTGATCACGTCAGCCGGCGTCGTGCTGGCGGCAACCTTCTCCGCGCTGGGGGTGCTGCCGCTCGTGCCCTTCGCCGAGCTCGGCTTCGCGGTCGCCTTCGGCGTGCTGCTGGACACCCTCATCGTCCGTTCGCTCCTGGTCCCGGCCCTGGTGCATGAGCTGGACGACCGGGTGTGGTGGCCGGGCCGGCCACCACGGTGGGCTCAGGGATAGCGCCAGACCAGCGTGTCACCGGTCCCGATCGTGCCGGTGAGGCGCTCCACCTGGCCGCGACGTCGACCCAGCTGCCGGAACAGCCGCTCGCAGTCGCCCTCGAACGTGCGGTAGCCCGGGGCGGTGACCAGGAAGACCGAGGAGCTGCCCGCCAGCGCGGAGAGCTCCATCGCCTTCGCGGTGGTACTCGCTGCCGTCTGCCGCTCGGCGTAGTCCACCCAGTCGACCCGCTCCGGCGGTCCCAGTGAGGGGTAGACGACCTGCCGGTACTGGTCGCCGAGCAGCCGGGCCACCGGCGGCGCCATCTGGTCCGGGCAGTAGACCAGCAGGTCGCCCGGTGCGGCCGACCCGCGAAGGACTGCCGCCACCTCGCCGGCCGTCGTTCGGGAGTTCCCGGCAGCAGGGATCCCGGTCCCGAGCCCGAGCAGCGAGAAGGTGGTCAGGGCCACGAGCGGGAGCCGCGGACCGCGCAGGGCCAGCGTGCCGAGGGCGACCGCTGTGGTGACCAGGGGGACCACCACCGCGGTGTAGCGGCCGGCGTAGGCGCCACCTCCCACGAACACGCTCGTCCATGCCAGCACGAGGGTGACCAGGCCGACGAAGACGACCGGCCGCGCGGCTCTCACGCGCACGACCGCCAGCACCACCAGGGAGACGAGCAAGGCCGCGAGCACCGTGCGCTGGGTCGCGGTGCCACCGCCCCAGTACCTCGGGGTGAACAGGAAGTCGACGGGGCGAACCGGGTCGGCCCACGGGGCGCCGGTGTGCGCCGCCTGGAACAGGAACGTGGGCAGCCAGGGCAGGAACGCGAGGGCTCCGAGCAGTCCGGCCACGGCCACGCGAACGGCAGCGGGACGGCGGCGCAGCAGGCCGGGCAGGTGGAGCAGGCCGACCGAGGCCAGCAGGAACAGCGACCAGTAGTGCGTGAGCAGCAGGGTCGCGACCACGGCCGCGAGAGCCAGCACCGCGCTTCGCGAGGCCGAGCGGTGGACGGCCAGGAGTGCCAGGGCCCCGGCGAGCACGATCACCGCGACCAGCACGTACATCCTGGTCTCGGACCCGAACCGCATCGTCCAGGGCAGGCTGGCCGTCGTGATCACGGCTGCCCGACCACCCACTGCCGACCCGGACAGGCGGGTACCGACCCGGTAGGCGAGCAGCAGGGCGACGGCGGTCAGCAGGACCGACGGCAGGCGTACGGCGATCGTCCCGGTGCCGAAGACCGCCATCCACGCCTTGAGCAGCAGGTAGTAGACGGGGGGCGCACCGTCCTGGCGCAGTCCGGCGTAGAGGTCGGGCAGAGGCAGCCGGGCGATCTCGACGGAGAGGGTCTCGTCGAGCCACAACGGCCCGGACAGCAGCCCTGAGACCAGCCCCGCGGCGCAACCCAGGAGCGCTAGGACGAGCAACGCCACACCCGGCCGCCCGGCCAGCCACCCGGAGGTGGTCGGCGGTGGCGCGGGTGTGGCGGGTGCGCGAACAGCGAGGCGGGTCAGGCGGCGCTCTCCTCGCGGTCAGGCTGCGACCGGCGCGGGAGGATCGGCGCGTCGCGCCCGGTGCGGGAGGACGCGGTGTCCGACGGGTAGGCGGCGTCGGTCGAGGACACGGTCTCGTGGTAGTCCTCCTCCACGTTGACCGTCCAGACGTCGTGCTTGGTGCCCTTGACGATGTTGTCCACTGACAGCATCGCCGTGAGCATCGAGTGGTCCTGGTTGTTGTAGCGGTGCATGCCGTTGCGCCCGACCGGGTGCACGTTGGGCACCGTGGCCGACAGCCAGCCGCGAAGGACGTCGACCCGCTCGGCGTAGCCCTCGTCGTAGACCGGGTAGGCCTTGGGGACGCGCACGACATAACCGGCGGCCTGGATCGAACCGGCCGGGACGAGGCCGGTCTTCGCGAGCTCCGCCTTGCCCAGGGTGATGAGGTCCTCGTCGCTGGACTCCCAGAGGTCGTCGCCCTCGCTGACGAAGTACTCAAGGCCCAGGCAGGTGTAGCCGTCCTTGACCAGCTCGGGGGACCAGGAACCGAAGTTCTGCACCCGACCGACGCGTACGCCGGGCTCGTGGATGTAGATCCAGTTGTCCGGGAAGCCAGCGGTCTCAGGAACGATCAGGGCAACGGTGAGGAAGTCGCGGAAGCCGAGACCGTCCGCTGCCTCAAGCACTTCAGCCGGTGCGGGCGGGTCCATCGCGCGGACCAGTTCGGGCATCGGCATCGAGGAGATGACCGCCGAGGCGGCGAGGCGCTCGCCGTTCGCGAGCACCACGGTGTGAGCGGCGCCGTTCGCGTGCTCGACCTTCGCCACCGGCGACTCCATGCGGATCTCGCCACCGTCGGCGAGCACCAGGTCACGGGCGCGGTCCCACATCATGCCGGGGCCGAGCCGGGGGTACTGGAACTCCTCGATCAGGGTGGTGATCTGCTCCTTGCCGCCCTTGCCGAAGCCGAAGGCCGAAGTGATGGCGTTCAGCAGCGACAGGTTCTTGATCCGCTGGGCGGCCCAGTCGGCCTGGATGTCGGTGGCCGGGACGCCCCACACCTTCTCGGTGTAGGTCTTGAAGAAGATGCTGTAGAGGCGCCATCCGAAGCGCGCGGCGACCCACCCCTCGAAGTTGGTCTGGTCCTTCGGCGGGCGCACGCGCACCATCGCGTAGGACAGCACGCAGCGGATGGCCTCGATTACGCCGAGGCCGAACAGCGCGTTGAACGGCTTGAGCGGGTAGTCGAAGAGCTTGCCGCGGTAAAGGATGCGGGACAGCCGCGGCCGGGACAGGAAGTCCTCGTCCGGCAGCACCTCGTGCCAGAAGGCCTCGACCTCGGGGACCTTGGTGAAGAAGCGGTGCCCACCGAGGTCGAAGCGCCAACCGTCGCGCTCGACGGTGCGGCTGATGCCTCCGACGCTGTCGCTGGCCTCGACGACGGTCACGGCGACGTCTGCCTGGGTCAAGCGCACGGCGGCGGTGAGGCCAGCGGGTCCGGCCCCGATGACGAGCACGGGTGGGCGGGCAAGGCTGTCCACTAGGTCTGCTCCTGATTCTCGGGCGGGCGCGTACGACCCACGGTCGTTCGTGGCCGGGCGGCCATCGGGACCGTTGGGTACGCGGCGATCGATCCCGGTCAGGCTAGAGGCGCTCGAGCGATGCGAAGTCACGACCGCGCATCGACCACGTCTCAGAAACGATCAGACCGGCCGCAGAGGCCACGGCCGGTAGGGCTTCTGTGCCCAACAGGGTCCAAGGAAACCATGCGCTGGCCGCGCCGAGCCCCTCGAGACGGACCAGGCCCACCGGCAGCTGGGCTCCCGGCTGCAGTTCGCACAGGATGCTGCCGCCCTCCGCGAGCAGCTCGCGGAGGCGTCCCAACAGCCGGGTGACGTCGCCGCCGATGCCGATGTTGCCGTCCGCGAGGACGATCGTCTGCCAGGCGTGAGGGCGGGGAACCGGCCCGTAGACGTCCCCGAGGTGCAGCGGCGCACCGGCTGCTCGGGCGAGGACCGGGATCTCGTCCACCAGCTCGAGACCGAGCACCTCGACCCCGCGACGGTGCAGTGCGGCCGTCAGCCGGCCCGGCCCGCAGCCGACGTCCAGCACTGGTCCTAGGGCTCTGACCAGCAAGGACTCGTCGGCGACATCCACCGGGCCGGCCCAGCGGGCGACCGGGAGAGTCAGCAGGCGACCGTCGGCCAGCCGCAGCAACCGGGGGTGGAGGTCCTCGCCCGTCGCCACCTCGGCGAACCAGCCGCGGAGCAGCGCCGAGGGGTTGGTGCCGGCGTCGGACCCCGCAGGTGCCTCCTGCCGGGGCTCGCGCCGAGCGGGGCGGGACGTCGTCTCCACGAGCGGCCGCATGGACTCTCCTCCGGTCACGGGACGAGGCGCCCCGCAAGGTCCTTCGCTCTGCCGCCCGCGGCGGTTCACGAGAGCAGCATCACACTGAGTGACGAGCTCTGCCGGTCTCCTTCCCCCCCCGGGGCACCTCCCACCCCGCGCAGCGGCCGCCCCCGGGGACGCGTCCGCTCGTAGGCTCCGCCGGTGCGCACACCCCGCCGCTGGGCCGCCGGTACCGGGCTCGCGCTCGCGTCGGCGACCGCGATGGCGTTCCGTACGACCCAGGAGAACAGCATCCTGGGCAACCACGACCGCTTGCTCGCGGAGATCATGCTGTGGTGGTTCGCCTGGGCCCTGGCGCTGTGCTGCCTGCGCCGGACCGGGACACGGGCCGCCCTTGTCCTGGTCGTGCTCGGCACGGTCGCGCTCCGGCTCGTGGCCATCACGCCGGTCGCGCCGCTGTCCGACGACCTCTACCGGTACGCGTGGGACGGTCAGGTACAGGCCTCGGGCACGTCGCCCTACCGCTACCCGCCCACGGCGCCCGAGCTGGCGGAGCTGCGTACCGACTGGCTCTTCCCCGACGCTGCCGACTGCGCCGCCCAGATCGAGCGCGACCCGGATTGCGTCCGGATCAACCGCGAGGGCGTGCGCACGATCTACCCGCCCGCGGCGCAGCTGTGGTTCCTGACCGGGCACGTCCTGGGTGCGTCCGAGCTGCGCGACCTCGGGTGGGAGCTGTTGGCGCTCGCGGCCGACCTCGCCACGGTGCTGCTGCTGTGGCGACTGCTGGTCGCTCGCGGACGGGACCCCCGATGGGTGGCCGTCTACGCCTGGAGCCCCGTGGCCGTGCTGGAGGCCGTCCAGAACGGCCACGTCGACGGGCTCGCGACCTTCTTCGTGGTCGTGGCGGTCGCCCTCGCCGGACGACGACCGGCCTGGTCGGGGGCCGCTCTGGGGGTGGCCACGATGGTCAAGCTCTACCCGGCCCTGCTGCTCCCGGTCCTTCTCGCCCGGCGTCCGCTGCGGGTCGGGAGCGCCTTCCTCGGTGTCTGCGCCTTCAGCTACCTGCCGCACCTGCTTGTCCTCGGCAGCGACGTCTTCGGCTTCCTGCCGGACTACGCCGCGGAGGAGGAGTACGGCTCAGGTGATCGCTACCTGCTGCTGCGGCCGCTCGGGCTCGTCGGCAGCTCCGGCACGTTCGTCGCCGCCGCGATCGGGGCGGCCGTCCTCGCCCTCGTGCTCCGCCGGCTCCCCCGTCGGCCCGCCGAGGACAACGCCCTGCTGCTGCTCGGGGCGGCCCTGCTCGTCGCGACCCCGGTCCAACCCTGGTACGGCCTCCCGCTCGCCGCCCTCGCCACTCTCGCCGTCCGACCCGCGTGGCTCGCGGTCCCGGCCGCGGCCTACCCGGCCTTCTTCGCCGTGGTGCCCGACGGCCCGAGTGAGACAGCTCTCCGCACCGGGAGCGCGGCCTTCGCCGCAGCCCTCGTCGTGGTCCTGCTCGCGGCGTGGCTGCACCGGCGCTCAGGGCCCGCGGACCCGGACAGCCAGAAGGGCCGAGCAGCGGTGCTGCCCGGCCCCTCTGGTCGTGCGCGTGCTGGTCCTGCCTGACGTACGAGGTACTGACTAGCTCTTCGGGAGGGTCAGCGTGATCTCGGCGATGCCGACCTTGAAGAACTCCTTGAGCGCGGTGGTCTCGAAGACCATGTTCAGGGCGTCGGCAGCGGTCTTGGTCAGGCTGACGGTCGTGCCCTCGAGCACGGCCTGGCCCTCAGCGGCCTTGACCTGCAGCGGGTTCACGGTGCTGCCGTCGAGGAAGAAGATGGGGGCGCTGGGCGCGAAGACGGCACCGTCGACGGTGACCTTGGCGGTCAGCATGCTCTTCTCGGGGTCGACGACGAAGTTCTCGAGCTTGACGACCTTGCCGTTGGCACCGGTGAGCTGTAGGCCAGATCCGTCGTGGTTGATCAGGCCCTGGACAAACGGGTTGACGCCCGACTTCGGGTCGTAGTAGGTCACGTTGCCGCCGCTGATCGGGAAGGCGATCTTGCTCCCGACGAGGGTGGCGCCACCAACGGTCGCGGGGGCCACCTTGAGCGAGGTGAGCCCGGCGAGGAACCCGGGGTCGAGGGTGACGGCGGTCTGCTTGCCGGTCAGCTTGTCGATGGCGGCGGCGGGGGTGGGCTTCGCCGACGGCGCAGCGGCCGACGGGGCGGCACCACTGCCGGAGCCGGAGGACTCGGAGCCGACCGTCTCATCGTTGCTGCCGCAGGCGGCAAGGCCGAGGGTGAGGCCGGCGGCCATGGCGAGGACGGCTGACTTCTTCTTGAGGCTGAGCATGGTCTGGGCTCCTTTCGTGGTGCGGGGATTCCGCACTCTGGGGTGTCACTGCCGAAGCCTTCGCGTCCCACCCCTGGGCCGGTTCAGCCTCGATCGGGTGACAGGTGACACACGTGATCGGCCGGGAGGCTGGTACGTGGCCCCGAACCTCTGAGCGCTGGTGCGCGAACGCTCGTAGGGTCGGGTTGCGGCCCTTCCCGCACGAACGGACGGTCATGACGGATCTGGACACCCCTGCCGGCCTAGGGGGTCGAGTCGGGCACCTGCTCGAGCACGGCCCCGGAGGGCCCGCCGACCCGAGCAGCTGGCGGAGCCCGCTGCGCGGCCCCTGGCTCACCTCGGTGTTCGCATCGGCTCTCCTGGTCGGCCTGCCGATTCTGATCGTGACAGGTCTGCTGTCCTACGCGGCGTACGACCCCGCTCTCGGCGGCAGCAACGACCAGACCCCGAGCGCCGGTCTGCTGGCGAGCTACATCTGGTTCGACTGGTCCACCTCGCCGAGCTGGCTCTACCGGCTGAACCAGGGGACGCACGTCCTGCTCGGGATCGCCCTCATCCCGTTGGTGCTGGCCAAGCTGTGGTCGGTGGCCCCGAAGTTGTTCGCCTGGCCGCCGGTGAAGAGCCCCGCCCAGGCGCTGGAGCGGCTCAGCCTGCTCCTGCTCGTCGGCAGCATCCTGTTCTTGCTGCTCACCGGCGTGATGAACATCCAATACGACTACGCCTGGGGCTTCTCCTTCTACACGGGCCACTTCTATGCCGCATGGGTGTTCATCGCAGCCTTCGCCAGCCACGTCGCCTTGAAGCTCCCGACGATGCTGCGCTCCCTGCGCAGCCGGTCCTTCCGGGAGGAGCTGCGCACGTCGACCGCCGAGACGGTGCCGGAGCCTCCCGACTCTTACGGCCTGGTTTCGCCGGCCCCCGAGCCTGCGACGGTCTCGCGGCGGGGGGCGCTCGCCTGGGTCGGCGGCTCGTCGCTGACGCTGCTCGCGCTGTCGGTCGGCCAGAGCATCGACCCGTTGCGACCGGCCGCCCTGCTGTCACCGCGGGGGCGGTCCTACGGGGACGGCCCGAACGACTTCCAGGTCAACACCACGTTCAGCGAGATCGGGATCGACGAGACGCAGACCGGGAACTCGTGGCGCCTGCGGTTGCTCGGGCCTGATGGACGGTCCGTGGCGCTGCGTCGGGAGGACCTGATGGCCATGCCGCAGGTGACCGAGGAGCTGCCCATCGCCTGCGTGGAGGGCTGGTCCACCTCTCAGCGCTGGACCGGCGTACGGCTGCGCGAGCTCGCGGCGCTGGTCGGGGGCGACGGAGCCGACTCGGTCTTCGTCGAGTCACTGCAGCAGGGCGGCGCCTTCGCGACGATGTCGCTGACCGGCAAGCAGATCCGGGCCGACAAGACCCTGCTGGCGCTCCAGGTGAACGGGGCCGACCTGTCGCTCGACCACGGGTTCCCCGCCCGCATGGTCATTCCCGCCGCGCCAGGGGTGCGCAACACCAAGTGGGTCGAGACCCTCACCTTCGGGCGGCCCTCGTGAGCGGGCCGGTGAGCACCCCGGGACGTGCTCCAGGCACCTCGCCGGACGTTGCCCCCGGGAGTCCGAGGGGACGAGTCGGACGGCTGTACGGCGCCTCGCCGTGGCACCTCGTGGCCCTGCTCGGCTGCTTCGCCCTCGCGGCCTACGCCGTCAGCCGCATGCGCGACGACCCGGCGCTGCTCCGGATCGCGATCTGGTTCGTCGGTGCCGCAGTCGTGTGGGACCTGGTCGTCGGACCGCTGATCGCGCTGGCCGACCGCGGCCTGCGCCCCCTGCGGGCTCGCCCGCGCCGGATCTCGCTGCTGAACCACGTACGCGTGCCCGCGCTCATGTCTGGGCTGCTGCTCGTCGTGTGGGCGCCCGTGATCCTCCAGCGCTCCGAGCAGGTGTTCCGGACGAAGGCGGGCCTGAGTCAGGACCCCTACCTCGCGCGCTGGATCGCCATCACGGCGGCGCTGTTCGCGTTGTCCGGGCTCGTCTACGCGATCCGCTGGGTCCGAGGTGCCCGCTCGGCGTCGGACCCAGCTGAGCCGGCTGCCCCGGGCGGCGCGCCAGCACCCTTGCCTGCGCGGCCCTCCGAGACCTGACCCCGGCGCGGCTCGGCTGCGCTCAGGGCGGAGTTTCTTCGTCCACAGCCCGTGCACACAGGCGTGGGCAGGTGGCGCCGGGTGCGCGCAGCGGGAGGCGGCGTCCGTCCACAGGCCGTCCGCCAGTCGTCCACAACGACAGGCCGGTTCATCCCCACCGCGTCCACAGGCCTGTGCACAGCCAGTTCTTCCGACACGCTGAAGATGTCGGGGGTGGCTTGTAGACCTGTCCCTGCGCGGCTCGTCTGCCGTGCCGGACGGGGGCGCCAGGTGTCAGGACGGGGGTCAGGGCAGGTGTCGGAGCGGGTCGTCGAGCTGCCGTCCCACAGCGGCCGGGCCCCGTCGTCGCCCGAGTTCGAGCGCACCCCGCCGCAGGACATCCAGGCCGAGCAGTCCGTGCTCGGCGGCATGCTGCTCAGCAAGGACGCGATCGCCGACGTGGTCGAGGTCGTCCGCGCCACCGACTTCTACCGGCCGGCCCATCAGACCATCTTCGACGTGGTCGTCGACCTCTACGGCAAGGGCGAACCGGCGGACCCGATCACGGTGTCGGGCGAGCTGACGCGGCTCGGCGAGATCGGACGGGTGGGCGGCGCGCCCTACCTCCACACGCTGCTGAGCAGCGTGCCGACCGCCGCCAACGCGGGCTTCTACGCGCGCATCGTCGCCGAGCAGGCGGTCCTGCGACGCCTGGTCGAGGCCGGCACTCGGATCGTCCAGCTCGGCTACGGCGCCGCCGGAGCGGGCGGTGTCGACGACGTCGTCGACCGGGCACAGCAGTCGATCTACGACGTGACCGAGCGGCGCACCAGCGAGGACTACACGCTGCTCGAGCAGCTCATGCAGCCGACGATGGACGAGCTCGAGGCGATCGGCAGTCGGGGCGGCTCCATGTCGGGCGTCCCCACCGGCTTCGCCGACCTCGACGGCCTGACCAACGGGCTGCACCCCGGGCAGCTCATCGTCATCGCCGGGCGGCCTGGCCTAGGAAAGGCCCTGGCACTCGACACGCCACTGCCGACCCCGACGGGCTGGACCACGATGGGCGAGGTGGGCGTCGGCGATCTCCTGCTCGGCGCCGACGGTCGGCCCACCGCAGTCACCGGCGCGACCGAGGTGATGCTCGGTCGCCCCTGCTTCCAGATCTTCTTCTCTGACGGCAGTTCCATCGTCGCTGATGCTGAGCACCGGTGGGTGACCCACACGCGAGCGTCCCGGCGCTCGCTGAGCGGGGGAGCGGCCGTGCGCACCACGGCCGAACTGGCGGCGACCGTCCGCTGCGAGACGGCCGACCGGCGGGCCAACCACTCCATCGCCACCGCCGCGCCGCTGCAGTTGGCGGTGGTCGACCTGCCGCTGCCGCCGTACGTCCTGGGCGCGTGGCTGGGGGACGGGCACTCCGAGGGGGCGCGGATCACCACCGCCGACCCCGAGATCGTGATGCACCTCGAGGCCGAAGGGCTAGAGGTGCCGAAGCGGAGGGGGGTGATGCTCTACGCGCTCCGCCTCCCTGTCGCAGCGGTCGCACCGCGCCCGTGCGTGGTCTGCGGGGAGGACTTCATGCCGAAGACGTCGCAGGTCCGGTCCTGCGGCAGGGCCTGTGGGGGTCGGTCGCGCGGCCTGCAGGCGCCGGTCGCGCCGACCTGTCCCGACTGCGGGGGACGGTCCTCCGGGCTCGCCCGGTGCCGCGCCTGCCGAGCAGATCGCGGCACCGTCCATGCGCTGTTGCGCAGTCTCGGCGTCGTTGGCAACAAGCACATCCCAGCCGCCTACCTGCGGGGCTCGCAGGACCAGCGCCGCGCTCTGCTGGCCGGGTTGATGGACACCGACGGCACCGTCACGACGACGGGCAACCTGCAGTTCGCTGTGACGTCTGAGCAGCTGGCCCGGGACGTCCAGGAGCTCGTCGTCAGCCTGGGTCATCGGTGCTCGATGATGACCAAGCGGGTGAAGGGTCGCAGCGAGGCCACCTCCACGTGCTACACGATCAACTGGACGACTGATGAGCGCACGTTCCGGCTGGAGCGAAAGCACCTCGCGCACAAGGAGCGCACCCGCGGCCGTTCGGGGGCGCGGACTGGCCTGCGCTGGGTCGTCGCCGTGACTGCGGTGGCGTCGGTCCCGGTGCGCTGCGTCGAGGTCGACGCGCAGGACCACCTCTACCTCGCCTCTCGGGCCATGATCCCGACGCACAACTCGACGATGGGCCTCGACGTCGCGCGCAGCGCGTCGGTGAAGCACGGCATGCCGAGCGCGATCTTCTCGCTCGAGATGAGCAAGACCGAGATCACGATGCGCCTGCTCTCGGCCGAGGCGAGGGTGCCGCTGCACCACATGCGCTCCGGCACGATGACCGACGACGACTGGGGCCGGCTGGCCCGGCGCATGGGCGAGGTGGCCGAGGCACCGCTCTACATCGACGACTCGCCGAACCTGACCATGATGGAGATTCGGGCCAAGGCTCGGCGGCTCAAGCAGCGCAACGACCTCAAGCTGATCGTCATCGACTACCTGCAGCTGATGTCCGGCAACCGCAAGGTCGAGAGTCGCCAGCAGGAGGTCTCGGAGCTCTCCCGCTCTCTCAAGCTGCTCGCCAAGGAGCTCGAGATCCCGGTGATCGCGATGAGCCAGCTCAACCGCGGGGCAGAGCAGCGCACCGACAAGAAGCCCCAGCTGTCCGACCTGCGCGAGTCGGGGTGCCTGCCGGCCTCGACCCGGGTCCTCCGCGCCGACACGGGGGGCGAGGTGACGCTGGGCGAGCTGTTCGCCGCAGGCGCCCGCGACGTCCCGGTGTGGAGCCTCGACGACTCGCTGCGCTACGTGCGTCGTGAGCTGACGCACGTGTTCGCGACGGGGCGACGCGAGGTGTTCCGGCTGCGCCTCACCTCCGGCAAGGCGGTCACCGCGACCGCCAGCCACCCGTTCCTGACCCAAGACGGTTGGCAGCCGCTCGGCGTGCTGACGCCAGGCACTCGGGTGGCCGTCCCGCGTCACCTGCCCGCGCCCGAGCGCACGGCGAGCTGGTCCGACGAGCAGGTGCTCGAGCACGCGGTCCGCGCCGGCTCGACCGGACGTCAGGACCGGGCTGCGGCCCAGGCCGTGGCTCACCTGCCGAAGCGTCAGCTGCGCCTGTTCCTGCGCCGGTTGTGGCTCGAGGCCGGCCGCCAGGCACCGGGCCAGGCCGTGCCCGTGCTGCGAGCAGAGCCCGAGCTGCTCGACGACGTCAGCAGGTTGCTGCTGCGCTTCGGCATCTCCGAGCGCCGCTCGCCCGACGGCACGGCTCTCGCCATCGTCGACACCGACGACTGCCGCCGGTTCCTCACTGAGATCGCCGTCGCATTGATGACGACCGCGGAGGCGCCCTTCGCTGTCCCGGTCGAGAGCTCAGCGACGTTGCCGGTGGTGTGGCAGCAGGTCCGGCGGACCCTCGAGGACCGCACGCTGGTCGCCGCGGGTCCGCTTGCCGGGGTCGCCGCCACCCTGCACGAAGCCGGCCTCGACCTCGAGGCGACCAACGACGTCCGGTGGGAGGACGTCGTGTCGATCGAGTCCCTCGGCGAGCAGGACGTCTTCGACGCGACCGTCCTCGGCACGCACAACTTCATCGCCGACGGGGTTGCCGTCCACAACTCGATCGAGCAGGACGCCGACATGGTGATCCTGCTGCACCGCGAGGATGCCTACGAGAAGGAGAGCCCGCGTGCGGGCGAGGCCGACTTCATCGTGGCCAAGCACCGCAACGGCCCGACCGCGACGATCACCGTCGCCTTCCAGGGGCACTACAGCCGGTTCGTGGACATGAACCCGGCCTGAACCGGGAAAGTTGCGTCAATCCGACGCGGGCGGGACCCCGTCGTGGAAGGCTCTGCCCGTGATCACGCTGCGTAGCGCGCTGGCGCCGCCGTGCTGACCGCCCTGGTCGCCGTCGGGTCGATCGGGCTGCTCATGGTCGTGCTCGGGATCCTGCTCGGGGAGATCCTTGACGGGGCACTCGACGCCGCCGTGCCCGGTGACCTCGGTCCGGGCGTCGCGGCGGCCCTCGGGGCAGCACTCGCCGCGTTCGGCTTCGGAGGAGCGCTGGCCCTGGAGTCGGCCGACCTCGCGCTGCCCGTGGCGCTCGCCTCCGGCGTCGCGGGGGCGGTCGTCGTGGGCGGTCTGTCGTACAAGATCTCGAAGATGGTGATCGGCGAACCGGCCGAGCCGCACCGCACCTCGAGCCTGTACGGCGTGTTCGGGTGGGTGGTGACCCGCATCCCTGCGGACGGCTTCGGTGAGATCGCACTGGTCCACAACGGCGAGCGGCGCAAGATCAACGCTCGAGCGGAGACGGCGCTGCCCGCCGGCACCAAGGTCTACGTGATCGAGATCCTCAGCGAGACGGCCGTCGCCGTCGCGCCGTCCACCCCTGTGCTCCCCGACCTCAAGGAGCCCGACCTCAAGGAGATCTCCGAATGACGCCGCTGCTCATCGCGCTGGGCGCGGCCCTCGCCCTCATCATCCTGGCGGTCCTCGCTGTCGTCTCCCGGATCAAGGTGGCCGGGCCGAACGAGGCCTTCATCATCACCGGCCGCAAGGGCAAGCCGGTCACCAATCCCGAGACGGGGCTGGTGTCCACCGATATGAGCGGCCAGAAGGTCATCATGGGATCGTCGGTGTTCGTCGTCCCCTTCGTGCAGAAGCTCAGCACGCTGAACCTCTCGTCCCGCCGCCTCAACATCGAGGTGCGCGGCGCGGTGTCGAAGAACGGCATCCGGGTCGACCTGCTCGGGGTGGCCATCGCCAAGATCGCCGGTTCCGAAGATGCGATCCGTGCCGCTGCCCAGCGCTTCCGCGACGCTCCTCCCGGGACGATCGAGAAGTCGACTGAGGAGAGCCTGTCGGGTTCCCTGCGCTCGATCGTGGGCCGGCTGACCGTCCAGGAGATCATCGGCGACCGGGCGGCGTTCGCGACCGCGGTGGCCGAGGAGGCCGAGTCCTCGCTGACCAGCCAGGGCCTGCAGCTGGACACCTTCCAGATCCAGGAGATCGTCCCCGAAGGCAACTACCTCGCCGACCTCGGGCGGCCCGAGTCGGCCCGGGTCGAGAAGGAGGCGGCCATCGCCGAAGCGCGAGCACGGCAGGAGTCGGAGCAGCAGCGCCTGCTGGCCGAGGAGGCCATCGCCGTCGCCAACCGGACGCTCGCCGTCAAGCAGGCAGAGATCCAGGCCGAGACCGACGCCGCACAAGCGCAAGCCGCGGCAGCCGGGCCGCTGGCCCAGGCGGCTCGAGACCAAGAGGTGCTCGAGGCCCAGGAGAAGGTCGCCCAGAAGCAGGCGGCGCTCAAGGAGCGCGACCTCGAGACGCAGGTCCGCAAGCCCGCCGACGCCGAGCGCTACCGCGTCGAGACCGAGGCCGAGGCGGCCAAGAACTCGGCCATCCTGCACGCTGAGGCGCAGCGCCAGTCCACGATCGCCGCTGCCCAGGCGCAGGCCGAGCAGCAGCGGCTGTCCGGCGTCGGTGAGCAGGCCCGGCGGACGGCGCTCGCGGAGGCCGACGCCATCGAGGGGATCAAGACCGGTGAGGCCGAGCGGTCGCGCCGTTCCGCCATCGCCGAGGCCGTGCGCCTGGAGGGCGAGGCCGACGCCGCCGCCATCCTCGCGAGGGGCAAGGCAGAAGCCGAGGCCCTGGACGCGAAAGCTGAGGCCTTCCAGGGGTTCTCAGAGGCGGCCATCCTCGACCTCCTGGTCAAGATCCTGCCCGACCTGGTACGAGAGGCGGCGGCACCGCTCGCGAACATCGACAAGCTGACCGTCATCAGCACCGACGGCGCCGGCTCGATCACCCGCACCGTGGCGGACACCGTTGCTCAGGGCATGCAGATCGGTACGGACCTGACCGGGATCGACCTGCAGGGCCTCGTCGCTCGGGCAGGTGCCGCGAGCGCACCGAACGGCGGGCCGGCACCTGCTCCCGTACCGGCCACCGTTCCGGGGCCAGCTGCTGGGCCGGGCGTCACCCGGCGCAAGGCGCCGCCGTCGTGAGTGAGCCGGTGGCCTGAACCCTTGACCCCTTGCGTCTGATCAACTTCGGCGCCAGCTGCCCCGATGGATCAGACGTCCCAGGCGTGGTGCCCGCGCGAGCGAGGTGGCTCAACTCCAGGCCCTCAGGCCCCGATGCCTAGGAGATGGTGCGTCCCGAGCGCAAACTCGACGGACGGCCCCGACCTGTCCTGATCGTCCTCACGATCCTGCTCCTCGCCCTCGCCTCAGCTGGTGCCGTCCTGCTGGAGCGCTACCAGGACGAGCAGCAGCAGGTCCTCACCGAGGCGGTGGACGGCCGACGCGTCACGGCGGCCCAGTTCGTGACCTCCTACGTCGGCGAGGTCTTGGGCCGTGAGCAGGAGCTGGCCGCCCGTGCGTTCTCGCAACCGGTCGGCCCGGAGGCATTCACCGCCACGAGCAAGGACCACGGCTTCGCCGCCGCCGTCCTGCTGGACGACCAAGGTGAGGTCCTCGCCTCCGAGCCCTACAACGCGGCCGTGATCGGCAAAGACGTTCGCAGCACCTACGCGCACCTGAACAGCGCCGCGTCTGGCACCCCCGCCGTCTCCGGGGTCGTGCCCTCGGTGGCGCGCCGGGAGCCGGTCATCGGATTCGCCGTCCCGTTCGAGACCCCACAGGGCCGGCGCGTCTTCTCCGGTGCCTATCCGGTCGACGACACCCCGCTGGCGCCGTTCGTACGCAGCGCGTCGCGCTACCGGACCTGGCCGACACGCAGATCGACGTCGTGATCACCGACCGCGTCATGCCGGACATGGACGGGCTCGAGCTGTGCCAACGGATCCGGCGCGGCACGGCGAACGGGTCCTACACCTACGTCGTGGTGGCCAGCGGGCTGGGCGACGACGCCGACGCGCGGGACGGCATGCTCGCCGGCGCCGACGACTACCTGGCCAAGCCGCTGCGACGCGCACAGCTCGAGCTCAAGCTCATCGCAGCCGAACGCGTGCGCGAGCTGCACCAACGGCTCGAGTGCCTCAACACCGAGCTGCGCGTAGCGGCTCGACGCGACCCGCTGACCAGCCTCGGGAACCGGCTGCAGCTCACCGAGGACCTCGAATCGCTCGCCGACCGGGCTCGTCGCTACGGCCATCGCTACAGCCTCGCGCTGCTCGACGTCGACCACTTCAAGCAGTACAACGACCGGTACGGCCACCAGGCCGGGGACGTTGCTCTTCAGGCCGTCGCCGACGTGCTGCGCACCCACACCCGCACAGGGGATGCCGCCTACCGCTACGGCGGCGAGGAGTTCTTGTGCGTCTTCCCTGAGCAGAACTCCGACACGGCCGTCATCGCCGCGCAGCGCATGCTCGACGCCGTACGCCGCCGCGCGATCCACCACGTCGGCAACCCCCACGTGGTGGTGACCCTCAGCGCGGGCATCGCCGACCTCGGTGGCGACGACACGGATGTCGACCGGGTGCTGCGCCGAGCCGAGGAAGCGCTGTACGAGGCGAAGGATGCGGGACGCAACTGCGTCGTCCAGTGCGCGCGTCCCCTGCCCGCCTCGGTACAGCCCACCGGTCCTTCTCCCCGGTGAGGAGCGGACCCCCTGACCTGACTCGGTGAACGGGGCGAAGGCTGCGCGGCACTCCGCAGAGCGGGTGGTGGGTCCCGTGTCTGATCCCGCGGGGGTGAGACCGGGACGGCGGAGCCCTTCGGTCAGCAGCTGCCGGTGCCGATCAGCTCCTGGAACCGGCACGGCTGCCCGCCGATGCTGAAGACGGCGCGGTCAAGGGTCGGGAACTGCCGCGTCGTCGCCTCCAGCTGGGCGACCAGTGCGGCGCTACCGCAGGCTGTGCCGAGGGCGCCCACCTCGAGCATGCGCGCAGAGAAGTCGACCGTGGCGACGCCGCCCTCGAGGCGGACAGCTCGCAGAAGGCCCGCGGTCTCGGGGCCGAGCCCCCCCGGTCCGAGCACCTGCTCCTCGGCGGCGGTGGGGCCCTCCAGCAGCTCGACGAGCGCCCCCCGCAGCACCGCGGGCGCGGGGATGCGACGCGGCACCGGGGCGACCGGCGCGCAGTCGCTGCGGTCCGCGAGGCGGTCGACGATCTGCGGGTCAGCCGCGGTGCGCCACCCGGCCGGCCAGCTGGATGACCCGTCGCGTACGCCCCTCCGTCGCACTCAGCGGCCCCCGTCCGGGCTACCAGGTGGGGCGCCTGGGATGCCGATGCACCACGTATGACTCCGATGAATTCGAGCGCCCTGGCCCCGGTCTCGTCCGCCACGCTGCCGTCCGCCTACGAACGCGTCGTCCCAGCAGGCCCTGTCGCCGTCGCCACCAAGCGCGACCTGCTGGGCATGAGCCGTGCCATCGAGGGCCGGGCGCTCGCTGGAGGGGCGACCACGGTGCTCGTCACGTTCCAGGACCGGCGTCACGTCACGACAGCGACGCGGGCGTCGTACGCCCGGCTGGCGCGGTCCGGCGTGCGTGTCGTGATCTTCGCGCGCGGATTGGTCAGCGACTACGCCCCGGACAGCGACGGCCTCCTCCACGTGGCCCTGCGCGCCGGAGACCCTGTCGTGCGCGAGTGGGACATCGTGATCCTGGGAGCCTCGCCCCTCGCGCTCGTCGCTCGCGACCTGCAGCCCGAGACCGCCGTGAGCGGCGCCGACCTCTCGCGGACCTTCAGCTGGGTCAGGACGACCGACCGGCGCCTGGTGACAGAGGCCGCCGACGCCCTCTTGCAGCGAGTGCCCTCCGCCGGCTGACCGTCCACCCGCGCGCAGTCGGCAGGAAGCAGGTCTGGCCCCACCGGGTTGTCCTTGAGGTGATCCCCCTCAGCGTGCTCGACCTCGCACCGGTCTCATCCGGCCGGACCACCCGAGAGGCGCTGCAGGAGTCGATCGCCCTCGCCCGCCACGTCGAGGCCCTCGGCTACGGCCGGGTCTGGGTGGCCGAGCACCACGGCATGCCCGGCATCGCGAGCAGCGCCCCCGCGGTGCTCATCGCGGCGTTGGCGGCGGCGACCTCGCGGATCAGGGTCGGTTCCGGTGGCGTGATGCTGCCGAACCACGCCCCCCTCGTCGTGGCCGAGCAGTTCGGCACGCTCGAGGCGCTGCACCCCGGCCGGATCGACCTCGGCCTCGGGCGCGCACCCGGCACCGACCAGCGCACCGCCTCGCTGCTGCGTCGTGGCGACGCGGACGACTTCCCGGGGGAGCTGGCCCTGCTCCGCGCCTTCTTCGACGGACCTGTCGAGGGCATCACGGCGGTCCCCGCGCAGGGCAACGGCCCGGACATCTGGCTGCTCGGCTCGAGCGGCTTCTCGGCTCAGCTCGCTGGTCTGCTCGGACTCCCGTTCGCCTTCGCCCACCACTTCAGCGGGCACAACACCCTTCCCGCACTCGAGCTCTACCGCTCGAGCTTCCGTCCCGGCGTCCTGGCAGCCCCGTACGCCATGATCTGCGCGTCCGTCCTGGTCGCCGACTCCTACGAGCAGGCCCGGCGGCTGGCCCTGCCGGGGGCGCTCTCGTTCGTGCGGCTCCGTCAGGGCGCGCCGGGTCCGCTGCCCACGGTCGAGGAGGCCGAGGCCCACCCCTGGACCGCCCAGGAGCGGGCGTTCGCAGAGCAGCGCCTGAACAGCCAGGTGCTCGGCACGCCTGCGCAGGCCCGACAGCAGCTCGACCTACTGCTCACCGACACCGGGGCGGACGAGCTCATGGTGGCGACCGCTGCGCACGCGACGAGCGACCGGCTCCGGTCGTACGACCTGCTCGCCGGACTCGGGATCGACACCGGGGACGGGCTGTGCCTCGAGAGGACCGGGCGGACGGGCTGAGCCTCAGTCCTCGGCGCGCATGCGGGGCAGGCTCCAGTCGGTGCCGCCGGACGCGATACCCACCCGGACCTCGGCCCAGACGACCTTCCCCCCGCGGCTGGAGCGGCTGCCCCAGCGGTGCGCGAGGGCGTCCACGAGGAGCATGCCGCGGCCGCCCTCGTCGTCCGGATCGGCGATCCGCACCCGCGGTTCGTGTGGTGCCTGGTCGAAGACCTCGACGTAGACGGCACCGGGAGCCGCCCGCAGCCGCAGCCGCACCGGCGGGGAGGAGTGGAGCACCGCGTTGGAGACCAACTCGCTCGTGATGAGCGTGACGGTCTCGACGTGACCCTCGTCCCCGTGCCAGGCCAGCACGGCGGCGCGAGCCCAGTGCCGCGCTGTGCCGACGGTCTCGGCGCCACCGACCAGGTCGAGGGTCAGCACGCGCGCCGCCCCCTCGCCGGCGACGAACGCCGACCGCTCAGCCACCCGGACCAGCAGGACGGCCACGTCGTCATCATCGCGTGACGCGACCTCCCGGACGAGCAGGTCCGCCACCTCGGCCAAGTCGTCCCCTGCCTCGGCGAGCACCCGCTCCACGTGGTCGAGTCCGACGTCGAGGTCGCGGGTCCGGTCCTCGATGAGACCGTCGGTGAACAGGCAGAGGACCTCCCCGGGAAGGAGGGGGTCGGTGTGCTCGGTGAACCCCGGCCCGCCGACGCCGAGCGGCGCTCCCGGTGGGCCGTCCAGTCGCGCTGTCGCCGCTGCACGCCGCACCACCGGCGGCGGGTGCCCGGCGCTGGACCAGACGAGAGTGCTGCTCGCCGGGTCGTGCACGCCGTAGAAGCAGGTGACCATCTGGTCGCCGTCCAGCTCACCGACGAGCTCGTCGAGCAGGCTGAGGATCTGAGCCGGTGGCAGGTCGAGGCGGGCGAGGGTGCGGACCGCCGTGCGCAGCTGCCCCATGACGGCCGCGGCCCGGATTCCCCGCCCCATCACGTCGCCGATCACGACGGCGGTGCGGCCGGCGCCGAGGTCGACCGCGTCGTACCAGTCGCCGCCCACGTGAGCCGTGCCGCCGGCCGGGCGGTAGTAGCCGTGCAGCTCCAGCTCGGGAAGCACGGGCAGGGTCGAGAGCATGCTGCGCTGCAGCACCTCGGCCGTCTCGCGCTCGTGCTGGTGCCGGCGGGTGACGAGCAGCGCGTTGGCAGCCCGAGCGGCCAGCTGGCGGGCGAAGTCCTGGGCCTCCGCGTCGAACGGCGGATCCTCCCGACGCCTCAGCAGAGTCATGACGCCGAGCGTCTGCCCCTGCACGCGCAGCGGCACGCTGTAGGCGGGGCCGCCTCCGTTGGCGGCTGAGATGGCGGTGGCCCGCTCGGCCGGGGCGTGCTCGACCAACAGGGCGGTGAGGTCCGCCTCCGCCTGCGCCTTGCCGGTGCGGAACGCCCGCGCTGACGGGCTCTGGCCGTGCGGGTCAATCGGTGGCCACCGGGCGATCTGGCCCTCGGGGCCCGCGACGACGGCGGGCAGCAGCTGCTGGCCGTCCTCGGACGGCACCAGAGCCGTGCACCAGACAGCGAGGTCGGGCACGGCGAGAGCCGCCATGTGCTGGAGCACCTGGGCGGGCTCCTGCGCCGACACGAGAAGGTCGGAAGCCCGCGCCAGTCGGCCGAGCTGGTCGCGGGCGCGCCGGTCACGAACTGCCGCCGCCGCCAGGGCGACCTGGGAGCTGGCGGCGGCAGCCAGGACCCGCAGCACGTCGACGTCCTGGTCGGTCCAGACCCGGGGGACGACGTCGACGACGCAGAAGCTCCCCAGCACGTGGCCGTCAGGAGCCCGCAGGGGGTAGCCGGCCCAGGCACGGATGCCCATGGAGCTGACCGAGGGGTTGTCCTTGGTCCGGGCGTCCGCCCAGGTGTCACCGACGACGACCGCAGCCGCATCCACGATCACGTACTGGCAGAAGCTCTCCTCGACGTCGTTCTGACGACCGGCATCGACCCCGACGCAGGCCTTCCAGTAGGACCGCCGCTCGTCGACGACCGTGATGAAGGCCAACGGGGCCTGCAGCAGCTGACCGGCGAGTGAGGCGAACTGGTCGTAGGCGTCCTCCGGACCGGAGTCGAGCAGGTTGCTGTCACGGACCGCCCGCAACCGCCCAGGGTCGAGGAGGGCGGGATCCAGGGCGGCCGAGTCGCCAGCGGCGGGTGCCATCTGGCCATCCTGCTCCCCGGCTGTACGCGGTGTCGCGAGGCGGAGGTCGTCGTCCGCCGGCGGCGGCATGAGTGCTTCGTCCCGCGGATCAGGAGACGCGCAACGTGGTCAGGACCGTGCCGGTGCGCTCGAGCACGACCGCGGCATCACCCGGACGGCTCGCGAGGAAGGCGACCTGGACGGGTTCGCCGACCGTCAGCTGGGTCCGCACGTCGTAGCCGCGCACCAGCAGCACGTCGGCGGTGTCAGCGAGGACGGTCAGCCGCACGGGGGTGTTGCGGGCGACGGCAACGGTGCTCTCGACCCCGCTCACTGCCTTGCCCGTGACGACCAGGTTGATCAGCTTCGGGACACCCTCCTGGGAGACCCCGTCGGCCACGGACGGCAGGCTCGGCGAGGAGATGGGTGGGAACGCCCCCGAAGGCTGAGGATCCTCGTCGTCCCCGCAGCCGACCAGCACGAGCGCCAGGGAGGCGGCAACGAGCAGGCGTAGCGGCGGGCCGATCGATGGGCGTAGCGGCGGGCCGATCGATGGGCGTAGCGGCGGGCCGATCGATGGGCGTAGCGGCGGGCCGATCGATGGGCGGACGAGGGGGAGCCGGGGCGCGCTGCTGGTCCACATCGTTCGATCGTCCCCCAGACCGGGCTGCTCACGCAGGCAGAAGCCCGGCGCGCTGCGGCGCACTTCACTTCGACAACCAGATCAGCCTTCCGGATCGCTCAACCAGGTGACACCATCTGCCGAGGGACGGAGAAGACGGGCAAGGCAGACATCGTCCGAGCAGGACCCGTCCCGGAACGACGAGGAGGGCTCGCGTGATCGCAGTGCAGCTTCGTCGTCGGCGCTTCCGCGCCCTTTCGTCACGTGTGGTCGTCGTCCTCACCACTGGCGCCCTCGTCCTGCTCACCTCGGGGACCACGGCGCTGGTGCTCGAGGTGGGTACGGACGCGGTGGTGACCGCGGGCGCGCCTCAGGCCAAGCGGCCCCCGCTGGACACCGTCCTGCCGCCCGCCGGCTCCGTCGTGATGCTGCCGCCGGCGGTCCGGGCCCCGAGCTCGAGCACTGGTCGTCGGCCCAGTGCCGTGCCTGCCCCCCCGCGGCGAGTCACCTCTCCGCCCGTGCGTGTGCCCAGTGCCCTGAGTGTGCCCAGGGCCCCGGGTGTGCCCAGGGCCCCGGGTGTGCCCAGTGCCCCGAGTGTGCCCAGTGCCCCGAGTGTGCCCAGTGCCCCGAGAGTGCCCAGTGCCCCGGGTGTGCCCAGTGCCCCGGGTGTGCCCAGTGCCCTGAGTGTGCCCAGTGCCCTGAGTGTGCCCAGTGCCCCGCGTGCGGCAGGAGCGGTCCAAGCCGCTGCGTCGACGGCGGTCGACGTCCCTGTCTCCCTCGTCGACGGGCCTGCGGCAGCCGGACCGGCGGCTCTGCCGGCAGGACCGCCCTCGACTTCCGTGGGGACGCCGTCGGACGTCGTCCTCCCGGGTGCGCCGCTCCTTCTCATCTCGCCGGTCCAGCCCGTCGCCCTGGTCGTGTCGCCACCGTCCGGGTCCGACCAGCCCGGCGTAGGTGAGCCGGCAGTCGAGCCAGGGGTCCCAGGGGTCACAGGGGTCACAGTGCCCGGTACGGTCCTGCCGCCCGGCGTCCTGGTGCCCGGGGTGAGCCCCGGCTCGGTGCTCGATCCGATCCCGCTCGACCCGGTCGACTTCCAGCCGGTCCCGGCGACCCCGGTCCCGGCGACCCCGGTCCCGGTCACCCCGGTGCCGGCGCCCCCGGTGCCGGGTACGCCCACGGGTCAGGGTCCGGACGGCGACGTGCCCTCTGGTCAGGGTCCGGACGGCGACGTGCCCTCTGGTCAGGGTCCGGACGGTGACGGCCCGCCTGGTCAGGGTCCCGACGGTGACGTGCCCTCTGGTCAGGGTCCGGACGGTGACGGCCCGCCTGGTCAGGGTCCCGACGGTGACGTGCCCTCTGGTCAGGGTCCGGACGGTGACGTGCCCTCTGGTCAGGGTCCGGACGGTGACGTGCCCTCTGGTCAGGGTCCCGACGGTGCTGTCCCGCCCGTCGCAGCTCCGCCGACCCAGCCGGCCCGGCCCATCCCCCCGCCGGTCCGTCCGGTCCCTGTCCCCGCGGGCCCGTCCGCGCGCACCGGCCCGCACCAGAGCGCCCCGCCGGCTGCTCGCCCGGGCAAGGCGAAGGGTCCGGTCAAGGACTCCCGGCCGGCCAAGGCATCCGCTCCCGCCAAGGCGACGCGTCAGGTCGAGGCACCAGGACCGGCAGCGTCAGCTCCAGCGGAAGACGACGTGAAGCGCAACGACCGGTCGAACAATTCCGGCCGGGACGAGAAGGCTGCAGGTCGGCGCTAGGCACGACAGGGGGCTCCCGGGACCGGGCTTGCCCGCTCGAAGCGACGCACGTCACACCCGAGCCGCCGATCTGCGACGATGGCAGCCCCACCCGCATCTGCCCCACCCGCATCTGACCCGCCGCCCGACCCGTGCCGCCGACCCCGCCCACCCCGCGGGACGGCGGCACACCGCACCGCCCACGCCCGTCCCGGTGATCCCGACGACGAGCCGAGCGCAAGGAGTCCGCCATGCCGCCGACCGCCAAGACCGCCGACCTGCTCCACCTGCCGACGTCGGCGCCCCCGACGCCAGAGCCGGGGGTCGAGCTCGTCCAGCTGCTCACCCCCGAGGGGGAGCGCGTCTCGCACCCCGACTACGACGTCGACCTCACCGACGACCAGTACCGCGAGCTCTACCGCGACCTGGTCCTCGTACGCCGGATCGACGTGGAGGCGACCGCACTGCAGCGGCAGGGCGAGCTCGGGATCTGGGCGGCGCTGCTCGGCCAGGAGGCCGCCCAGGTCGGCAGCGGCCGGGCGATGCGGGACAAGGACTTCGCGTTCCCCACCTACCGCGAGCACGGCGTCGCCTGGTGCAAGGGCGTCGACCCGCTCAAGCTGCTGGGCCTGTTCCGGGGGGCGAGCAACGGCGGGTGGGACCCCCAGGAGAAGCGCTTCAACCTCTACACGATCGTCATCGGCAGTCAGACCCTGCACGCCACCGGCTACGCGATGGGCATCGTCAAGGACGGTGCGGTCGGCAGCGACGACGGCGAGGCGGCGATCGCCTACTTCGGTGACGGCGCGAGCAGCCAGGGTGATGTCAACGAGGCCTTCGTCTGGGCCAGCGTCTACAACGCGCCGGTCGTCTTCTTCTGCCAGAACAACCAGTGGGGCATCTCGACCCCGACCGACCACCAGACCCGCATCCCGCTCTACCTGCGGGCGCAGGGATTCGGCTTCCCGGGCGTACGCGTGGACGGCAACGACGTGCTGGCCTCCTACGCGGTGACGCGCAAGGCGCTCGACGACGCGCGCACCGGCCAGGGACCGACCCTGATCGAGGCCTTCACCTACCGGATGGGCGCCCACACGACCTCCGACGACCCGACCCGCTACCGCCTCGCCAGCGAGCTCGAGGCGTGGAAGCTCAAGGACCCGCTCGAACGGATGCGGTCCTTCCTCTACAAGCAGCAGCTCGTCGACTCCGACTTCTTCGGCCAGCTCGAGGTCGACTCCGACGCGCTCGCCGCGCGCATCCGCAAGGGCTGCCTGGAGATGGCGGACCCGGAGCCGCTGTCGATGTTCGAGGACGTGTACGACGAGATCACGCCGCTGCTCGAGCAGCAGCGCGATACCTACGAGGCCTACCTGTCCGGCTTCGGTGACGCAGCGGCTGGGGGGCACCGCTGATGGCCCATCTGACGATCGCCAAGGCGCTCAACGAGGGGCTTCGCGCCTCGATGGAGCGCGACCCGAAGGTGCTGCTCATGGGGGAGGACATCGGCAAGCTCGGTGGCGTCTTCCGGGTGACCGACGGCCTGCAGAAGGACTTCGGCGAGGACCGGGTCTTCGACACCCCGCTGGCCGAGTCCGGCATCGTCGGCACGGCGATCGGCTTGGCCCTGCGTGGGTACCGGCCCGTGTGCGAGATCCAGTTCGACGGCTTCATCTACCCGGCCTACGACCAGATCGTCAGCCAGCTCGCCAAGATCCACGCCCGGAGCAAGGGCAGCATCAAGATGCCGGTGACGATCCGGGTGCCGTTCGGTGGCGGCATCGGCGCGGTCGAGCACCACAGCGAGAGCCCCGAGGCCTACTTCGCCCACACGGCCGGCCTCAAGGTCGTTGCCTGCTCCAACCCGCTGGACGCCCACTTCATGATCCAGCAGGCGATCGCGTCCGACGACCCGGTGATGTTCTTCGAGCCCAAGCGCCGCTACTGGGAGAAGGCCGAGGTCGACGTCACGGCCACGCCCGGACCCCTGTGGCAGGGCCGCGTCGTGCGGGAGGGCACGGACGCGACGCTCATCGCGTACGGCCCGATGGTCAAGACCTGCCTCGATGCCGCCACCGCCGCCGAGCAGGACGGCCGTTCGCTCGAAGTGGTCGACCTCCGGTCGCTGTCGCCGCTCGACTACCCGACGGTCTTCGCCTCCGTGCGCCGTACTCGGCGGGCCGTCGTCGTCCACGAGGCGCCCTCGTTCGTCGGCATGGGCTCGGAGATCGCGGCTCGGCTGTCCGAGGAGCTCTACTACGAGATGGAGGCCCCTGTGCTGCGCGTTACCGGGTTCGACACCCCCTACCCGCCGTCGCGGCTGGAGGAGGACTTCCTGCCGGACCTCGACCGGGTCCTGCACGCCGTCGACCGCTCGATGGGGTACTGACCGTGTCGCGACTCCGGGAGTTCAAGCTGCCCGACCTCGGCGAGGGGCTCACCGAGGGCGAGATCCTGCAGTGGATGGTCGCGCCTGGTGACGAGGTGAAGCTCAACCAGGTGATCGTCGAGGTCGAGACGGCCAAGGCGGCCGTCGAGGTGCCGTCCCCCTACGCCGGCATCGTCACCGAGATCCACCACGCGGCCGGCTCCACCGTCGACGTCGGCGCGCCGATCATCACCTTCGACACCGACCCGTCGGCCGGCCCGCTCGAGCAGCCTGACCAGCAGCAGAACCCGCCGGTCAGTCCGGTCAGCCCGGACGACGGCAAGGGTGAGGCACTCGCCGCTGTCGACATGGTGCCTCTCCCCCCGGCCGACGACTCCGGGCCGCAGGGCGCCCTCATCGGCGAGGTCGGTGCCAACGGGCGAACCGCCACGCTCGTGGGCTACGGCCCCAAGTCGGTCACCGCCAAGCGTCGTCCGCGGTCCGACGCTCCTGTCGGAGCCATTCCGGTCCCCGTCCCGCCGGTCACCCCGCCGGCGCCGGCGCGGGTGTCTGCGCTGCAGGTGGGGCAGACCGCTGCGCTGCGCTCCGGCGCGGTCACGGTGCTGGTCAAGCCACCCGTGCGCAAGATGGCCAAGGAGCTGGGCGTCGACCTCTCGCTCCTTCGTGGAACCGGCACGGGGGGCGTCGTCACGCGCGCCGATGTGCAGGCTGCGGCCGAACTGCCTCAGGTCGAGCCGAACCAGGCGGAACAACCTGTCCCGCAGCAGGTCTCGACGTACGACCCGGCGGCGAGGGAGACCCGCATCCCGGTGAAGGGCGTGCGCAAGCACACCGCCGCGGCGATGGTGGCGAGCGCGTTCACCGCCCCGCACGTCACCGAGTTCGTGACGCTGGACATGACGCCGACGATGCAGCTGCGCGAGCGGGTCCAGGCGATGCCGGAGTTCCGGGACGTGAAGGTCTCGCCGCTGTTGTTCGTCGCCAAGGCGCTGCTCCTCGCGGTCACCCGCAACCCGGGGATCAACGCCAGCTGGGATGATGCGGCCCAGGAGATCGTCGTCAAGGACTACGTGCACCTGGGCATCGCCGCAGCAACGCCTCGGGGTTTGCTCGTGCCCAACATCCGGGACGCCGACGGGCTCTCCCTGCCCGCGCTGGCGAGCGCGCTGCAGGAGCTGGCCGAGACCGCCCGGACCGGAAGGACGCCGCCTGCCGCGATGACCGGTGGGACCATCACCATCACCAACGTCGGGATGTTCGGGGTCGACAACGGCACCCCGATCCTCAACCCCGGAGAGGCGGCCATCCTGTGCTTCGGGGCCGTGCGTCCCATGCCGTGGGTCGTCGAGGCCGCAGACGGCACCCAGGGCATCGAGGTGCGTCAGGTCACCCAGCTGTCCTTGAGCTTCGACCACCGCATGGTGGACGGTCAGCTCGGCTCGCAGTTCCTGTCCGACATCGCCAAGGTGCTGAGCGACCCGGTGCACGGCCTGCTCTGGAGCTGACAGCACTGACCCTCACAGGCAGAGGTTCCCCGTCCCCGACCTGAGGGCGCAGGACGTCCTGACCCGGGTCAAGGCGGTGGGCGGAGGCTCGGCATGGACGTCGTCGCGAAGATCGCCTGCGCGGGTGACTGCAGCCGGCGAGGTTTGCTTCTGGACGGGCCCCGGTCGTACGTTCCGCCTGTCGAGGCCCGGGACCACCGGTGCCTGATACCAGTCAAGGAGCCTGATGACCATCTCTCCTGAGCGGCCGCGACTCGGCCTCACAAGGCGCCGCGTCCTGGCCGTGACCGCCACCGCGGGCACCCTCGCCGCCGGCATCCTCGTCGTCACCCCGTCCGGCGCCTCGGGCGCGGACGGCCAGGTCTCCTCGCGCGAGGCGGCCGCCCGCACCTGCCAGGCAGGTGCAGCCGACCGTGCCCCGGGCACCGTGACCCGCACGCTCAAGGCCGCCAGCGACGGCCTGCTCCGGACCAGCCTCACCGCCGCCGGTGACTGGGACGTGGCCGTCTTCGACCGGAACACCAAGGCGCTCGTCGCCTCCTCGGCCGGCTTCGGCGGCACGGAGCTCGCCTCAGGCTTCGTCCTGAAGGGTCAGCAGCTCGTCGTGCAGGCCTGCCGCCTGCCCGGTGGCGCTCCGACCGCCATGCTCTCCACCGACCTCGAACCGATCGCCACCACCACGCCCGACACGGTGTCGGTCGTGGAGGTCGACGCCGCCGACCGCGGCGCCAAGAGCAGGCTGCAGGAGCTGGGGCTGGACCTCACCGAGCACGGGACCGCCTCGACCGTAGAGGTGGTGCTGCACGGCAAGGCCGACGCCGACAAGCTCTCGCGCGGTGGCTTCACCTACCGCACCGAGATCGCCGACCTCGCCGACAAGGCGAAGCAGAACCGCAAGGCCGACGAGCAGTTCGCCGCGCAGACCCCCCGCACGGCCCTGCCGAGCGGGCGCACCTCCTACCGGCGGCTGGGTGACTACGAAGGGGAGATGAAGGCGCTGGTCGCTCGCTACCCCGGCCTGGTCAAGCCGCTGACCCTCCCCAACAAGAGCGTCGAGGGTCGCGAGGTCCACGGCATCGAGATCACGACCGACGCCGCCAACACCGCCGACGGCAAGCCGGTCTTCTTCAACATGGGCGTCCACCACGCCCGGGAGTGGCCGTCCGCCGAGCACGCGATGGAGTACGCCTACGACCTGCTGTCCGGCTACGGCAAGGACCCGCTGACCACCCAGGTCGTGCAGCAGTCGCGCACGATCATCGTGCCCGTCGTCAACGTCGACGGCTTCACGATCAGCCGCGAGGCCAGTACGGCACCGGTCGACTTCAGTCGGTTCGACTACGAGTACAAGCGCAAGAACTGCCGGATCTCAGCCTCGACCACGGACCGGTTCCGTGGCGGGACGTGTGCGGACAACCCGGCCGGGCGACAGCGGGGCACCGACCCGAACCGCAACTACGGCGGCTTCTGGGGTGGCCCGGGCGCCAGCTCAGCCTTCTTGAGCGACACCTTCCGTGGCGACGCACCGTTCTCCGAGCCCGAGGTGCAGAACGTGCGCCAGCTCATCAGCACCCGCCAGGTGACGAACCTGATCACCAACCACACCTACTCCAACCTGGTGCTGCGGGTGCCCGGCGTCTACGCCACCCGACCGCCGCTCGAGGAGCCGCAGTACAAGGCGCTCGGCGATGCGATGGCAGCCCGCAACGGTTACACCAGCCAGCCGAGTTGGGCGCTCTACGACACGACCGGCTCGACCGAGGACTGGAGCTTCTTCAACACCGGCGGCTTCGGCTTCACCTTCGAGATCGGCCCGGACGAGTTCCACCCGCCGTTCCAGCAGGGCGTGGTCAACGAGTACCTCGGCCTCGCCGGCACGAGCGGTGAGGGCAAGGGCGGCAACCGCGCGTCCTACTTCGAGATGGCCAAGGCGACGCTGGACACGTCCATGCACAGCACACTGACCGGTACGGCGCCGTCCGGCTGGGACCTCAAGATCCTGAAGACCTTCGCCAGTGAGACCTCACCGGTCACCCAGTCGGACGGGACCACGGGAGCGCCGATCGAGTACACCGACACCCTCACCTCGAGCCTGGTCAGCAAGGGCGGGCCGTTCACCTGGGCGGTCAACCCGTCTACGCGACCGATCGTCGCCGGGCGCTACGGCCGACCCGCCGAGGGTCCGCCCCAGCCGACGGTGGTCTTGCCGAACCCGGTCGGCATCCCGGCGGCCAACGAAGGAGACCCGATCTCGGGCCCGCACGAGGAGATCCCCTTCACGATCGGTGCCCTGCCGGAGTTCGACAACGGGACAGCCACGATCAGCATGAAGTGGCGCAGTGACGCGACTGACTGGGACCTCTACATCGTGAACGCGAACAACGAGGTCGTCGCACAGTCGGCGGCCGGCGGCACGACCAGCGAGAGCGCACTCATGATCGACCCACCGGCGGGCGACTACCGCGCCATCATCGTGAACTACGAGGGTGGGGCGACTGACGACTGGGGCACCGGTGCCGTCACCTTCGCCAACCCGCTTCCTGAGACGCGCACCGGCATCCAGGAGGCCTGGCAGCTGACCTGCACCAAGCCCGACGGTCAGGTGCGTTCGCGGCTGGAGGTCATCGTGGAGCGGGGTCAGACCCTCGACCTCGGCAACGTCTGCCAGAAGACCAAGGAGCGTTAGCAACGCTGCACCCAGCCGCAGGAGCCCGGTCGCCCGTTCGTCGCGACCGGGCTCCTGCGCGTCCACGTGCGGGCGGTGGCGGACAGCACGCGCCGACTGGTAGACAGCGGCCGAGCCGTCCCCTTTCTCTCGTCCCGTGTCCGAGGAGCGTCCATGTCACAGGTCCAGACCGCACGAGGTCCCGTCGAGGCGAGTGGTCTGGGGCAGACGCTGATGCACGAGCACGTGTTCGTGCTCAGCGCGGACGTGCAGCAGAACTACCCGGCCGAGTGGGGTTCGGAGGACGAGCGGGTCGCCGACGCGGTCCAGCGGCTCACCGCCCTGCACGCCCTCGGGGTCAGCACCATCGTGGACCCGACCGTCGTGGGGCTCGGCCGCTACATCCCGCGGATCGCGCGGATCGCCGAGCAGGTGGACCTCCAGATCGTCGTGGCGACCGGCCTCTACACCTACGGCGACGTGCCGTTCTTCTTCCGGCACCGCGGGCCGGCGCTCGAGGCTGTGCTCGGGACGCCCGTGCCCGACCCGATGGTCGAGATGTTCGTGAACGACATCCGCGAGGGGATCGCCGGCACCGGCGTACGCGCAGGGATGCTCAAGTGCGCGATCGACTCCGATGGCATGACCAAGGGTGTCGAGCGGACGATGCGCGCGGTGGCGCGGGCGCACCTCGAGACCGGTGTCCCCATCACGGTGCACACCCACCCCGGCTCGCAGCAGGGGTTGGCCGTCCAGCGTCTGCTCGTCGAGGAGGAGGGGGTCGACGCTCGCCGGGTCGTGCTCGGGCACAGCGGCGACACGACGGACGCCGACCACCTGAGCGCGCTGGCCGAGGCGGGCTTCGTCCTCGGCATGGATCGCTTCGGGATCAACCTGGAGACGACCTTCGAGGCGCGCGCCGACATCGTGGTCGAGATGTGCAAGCGGGGCTTCGCCGGCAACATGGTGCTGTCGCAGGACGCGGCCTGCTACCTCGACTGGATCGAGCCGGACGTCATGGCCTTCCTGCCGCAGTGGAACTACGAGCACATCCACGCCGACGTGCTGCCCTACCTGCGCGAGCACGGGGTCACCGAGGAGCAGATCACGACCATGCTGGTCGACGTCCCGCGGCGGGTTCTCGAGCCCACCTGATCTTCGGGATCGGGTCCCGCCGGGCGCACGATCATCAGGACCCGGCATCGCTCGCCGACCGGAGTCCCGGGCAGTACGCAGGGAGCGCGCTGCGCGAGTCGTCCCTCAGCACCTCGGTCGTCGGGCCCGTCACCGCGAGGTGGCGGGTCCGACGGCGTCTGCCTCCAGGGCGAGGGAGATCACACTCATGTCAGGAGTCAAACGGGCCGATGCTGCTGTTGTATGAAGTGTCCACCACCGCTACGACGTAGAGAGCAATGACATGACCCTCCTCCGCAAGCTCCGCTCCACCCACGCCAGCCCGCAGGCCCGCGCCCGTCGCGACGTCGGCCGCGCTCTGCGCCTTGCACCGACCCGCGCCAGCCGCGAGGAGCTCCTGCTCCTGCTCAATCGCTAGGCGCGGCGTGCGAATCGCGCACCGGACAGCAGAAGGCCCGCCCCCTCGGGGACGGGCCTTCTTCGCGCTCTGGGAACGCGAGCGGTGGGGCTTAGTAGACGTCGCGCTCGCGGGTGACGACACGGTCCTCTGCGACGACGCCGCGGTCCCGGCGACCGACCACCAGCAAGGTGAAGGCGAGGCCGAGCGCACCAGCCACCATGAGGATGATGCCGATCACCTTCTCGTCCACACCAGCGATGTTGAACTCGACGGCGAAGGCCAAGATCGCACCGAGTGCGATCAGGAAGACGCTGGCACCGATGCCCATGGGATTCCTCCGGGTTTGCGGCTCGACGTGGTCGCCGCGCCTGACAGGGTCGTACCCGACCCACGGTAGACCGACACGCGTCTGTTCGGGTGAACTGATCATCGTGTCGGCGCGTTCGCCCGAGCAGGGTTCAGGGCAGATCGATCCGCACCACCTGGACCGGCGCCTGCGGGTCCGCTCCGATCGTCCTGAAGCGGCCGTTGACGACGTACAGGTCGCCGGAGACCAGCGCAGCGGTCGTCGGACGGTCGAGATCGCTGTCGGTCAGGGTCTGCACCACGCGAGCCGAGCCGTAGTCGGCGGCCAGCTCGAGCTGCACGACCTCGTTGCCGCCGTAGCCGTTGACCACGTAGAGCGTCGAGCCGTCGAGGGTCAGGCCGTCGCCCGCTGTCAGCCTCGTGCCCTGCTGCTCGACGACCTCGGCGTCCCCCGTCTGCGGATCGATGCGGTAGAGCGTCCCGCCGCTGACGGCGAGCAGGTCGCCGGTCGGCAGGGCACGGATGCCGTTGAGCCCGAAGCCGGACGGCTGGACGTACTCACCCCCGACGGTCAGGGTGCGCGCGCCCGTAGGGTCACCGTCCGCGTCGAGGTCGACGACGACCAGCTCGGCCCGCCTCGAGTCCGTGACGTAGACCGCCGTCGGAGTGATCGCCACGTCGTTGAGGAGGCGGTCGGCGCCGAAGTTCGCGGTGAACACCTCACGGCCGCTGCGGGCGTCGTAGGCGGTGACGTCGCCGGAGGCGCCGCCGGCGACCCACAGCCGAGACGTGGCTGCGTCGTAGAGCAGGCCGACCGCGACCTCGCCCGGCCGGCCGGCCACGAGGGTGCGCAGCTTGCCGTTGCGGGTGTTGCCGACATAGACGGCACCGTCGCTCCGGGCGCCGGCGAAGAAGGTGTCGCGAGGTCCCGCACTGATCCCCTCGGGCATGGACCCGGTGACGAGCGGGATGATTTCTGACCGGTCCTTGCGGTCGGCGGCAGCTGGGCTCAGCGGGACGACAGCGAGGGCGACGGCGGGCAGCAGCGCGAACAGCGAGCGGGCGGCGGTACGGGGCATGGCGGACCTCCAGGAGTGGGGCGATGCCCTCCATGTGACGCCGAGATGCTTGCAAGGGCAAATGCAAGCGAGGCCGACCCGGGTCTCGGGCCGGCCTCGCTGTGCTGCGTCGCGCAGGTCCCTGCCTCTAGAAGGCGGCGGGGTCGAGCTCCATCAGGGACAGGTCCGCGGCCTCGGCGACGGCCCGCTTGGCCGTCAGCTCGGGCAGGACAGCCGCCGCGAACCAGCGAGCGCTCGCGACCTTGCCCGAGTAGAACGGAGTGTCGCGCGGACCTGCAGTCGGGAGCTTGTCGAGGGCGACCTCCGCCTGCCGGAGCAGGAGCCAGGCGATCACGAGGTCACCGACGGCCATGAGCAGCCGCGTCGTGTTGAGCCCCACCTTATAGATGTTGGGGTTCGCGTCGCGGCTGCCCTCCTGGGCGGCCGACATCAGATCGGTGACCATGTGGCCGTTGATCGCCTGGACGTCGTCGACCGCCTGCGCCAGGAGCTCGCGCTCGGCGCTGAGCTCGCCGCCGGACCCGCCCTTGGCGAACTCGGTGATGTCGCTCAGCAGCTTGCCGAAGGCCGCCCCCTGGTCGCGGACGATCTTGCGGAAGAAGAAGTCGAGCCCCTGGATCGACGTGGTTCCTTCGTACAGCGTGTCGATCTTGGAGTCCCGGATGTACTGCTCGACGGGGTAGTCCTGGGTGAAGCCGGAGCCGCCGAAGATCTGCAGCGAGGTGGCCAGGAGCTCGTAGGACTTCTCCGACCCGTAGCCCTTGACGATGGGCAGTAGCAGGTCGTTCAGCCGGACCATCAGGTCGTCGGGCTGCCCGGCGTGAGCCGCGACCTCGACCTCGTCCTGGACCGACGCGGTGTAGAAGACGAGGGCGCGCATCCCCTCGGCCCACGCCTTCTGCCGCATGAGCATCAGGCGGACGTCCGGGTGGGCGATGATCGGCACCCGCGGAGCGGCCTTGTTCGTCATCTCGGTGAGGTCGGCGCCCTGCACGCGGGTCTTGGCGTACTCCAGCGAGTTGAGGTAGCCGGTCGACAGTGTGGCGATGGCCTTGGTGCCGACGAACATGCGGGCGTACTCGATGACCTGGAACATCTGCGCGATGCCGTCGTGCACGTCGCCGACGAGAGTGCCGATGGCTGGGTGCTTCTCGCCGAAGGTGAGCTCGCAGGTGGTCGAGACCTTGAGGCCCATCTTCTTCTCGACGTTGGTGACGTAGGCGCCGTTGCGCTCGCCGAGGTTCCCGTCGTCGTCGACGAGGAACTTGGGCACGACGAACAGCGAGAGCCCCTTGGTGCCGGCGCCACCGACGCCGGGGACCCCGACGGGCCGCGCGAGGACCAGGTGGAAGATGTTCTCCGGCCAGTCCCACTCGGCGCTGGTGATGAAGCGCTTGACGCCTTCGATGTGCCAGGTGCCGTCAGGCTGCTGGGTCGCGGTCGTCCGCCCCGCCCCGACGTCGGAACCGGCGTCGGGCTCGGTGAGGACCATGGTCGCCCCCCAGTGCCGCTCGATCGCCTGCTCGGCGAAGCGCTTCTGCGCCGGCGTGCCGTTGCGGTGCAGGATGCCGGCGAAGGGAGGCCCGGAGGAGAACATGTAGACCCCGGGGTTCGACCCGAGGATGAGCTCGGAGTAGGCCCAGATGAGCGACGGCGAGGCGCCGGTGCCGCCGAGCTCGGGCGGAAGCGGGAAGACGTCCCAGCCGCCGTCGACGTAGGTCTGATAGCTCTTGGTGAAGCTCGCCGGCATCGTCACTTCGCCGGTCGCCACGTCGAAGACGGGCGGGTTCCGGTCTGAGTCGATGAAGGACTCGGCGAGGTCGTGCGTCGCGAGGCGCTCGCTCTCGCGCAGCAGGTCTCGTGCGGTGTCGACGTCGAGCTCGGCGAACGGTCCGGTCCCGAGGTGCTTGTCCGCGCCGAAGACCTCGAACAGGTTGAACTCAATGTCGCGCAGGTTGCTCTTGTAGTGCCCCATGGGCCCCGGGCTCCTTGGTCGTCTCCGCGCGTGCGCGGTCCGTGTACTGGCTAGTAGCACCAGGATGCTACTCGCCGGTAACGGGCGCAACCCCCCGATCGTGTGTCAAGTCGGAGGCGGGGCGCGGACGGACGTGGGCTACGGCTTGAGTTGGATCTTGATGTGCCCGTCAACCTTCTCCTGGAAGGCGCGGTAGGCGTCCGGCGCACCCTCGAGCGGGAGCCGGTGGGTCGCGAAGGTGTCGCAGCCGAGCGGGTCGTCGTCGCCGAGCAGCGGCATGATGTCGTCAATCCAGCGCTTGACGTTGCACTGGCCCATGCGCAGCTGGATCTGCTTGTCGAACATCGTCAGCATCGGCATCGGGTCAGCCATCCCGCCGTAGACGCCGCTGAGGCTGATCGTCCCGCCACGGCGTACGACGTCGATGGCCGAGTGGAGGGCACCGAGCCGGTCGATCCCCGCATGCTCGAGGATCGGGGCGGCGAGCGCCTTCGGCAGCAACCCGGCGGCCTTCTGGATCACCGTCGTCACGGGCGAGCCGTGCGCCTCCATGCCGACGGCGTCGAGCACGGAGTCGGGCCCGCGTCCGTCGGTCATCCCCCGGATGGCGTCACCGAGTCTCACGTCATCCAGAGCAGTCAGATCGACGACCTCCACCCCCCGGGCCGTCGCCCGCGCCAGGCGGTCCGCGACCAGGTCGACGCCGATCACCCGGTAGCCCATGTGCTGCCCGATCCGGCAGGCGAAGTCCCCGACCGGGCCGAGCCCGAGCACGACGAGCGTCCCGCCGTCCGGGACGTCGGCGTAGATGACGCCCTGCCAGGCCGTGGGGAGGATGTCGGAGAGGTAGGCGAAGCGGTCGTCCGAGGGGCCGTCGGGGAGCAAGATGTGCGTGAACTGCGCTTGCGGTACGCGCAGGAACTCGGCTTGCCCGCCGGGGATCTGGCCGTACTTCTTGGAGAACCCGAACAGCGCAGCACCCGAGCCCTGGTCCCGGACCTGCGTCGTCTCGCACTGCGTGTAGAGCTGGCGCTGGCACATCCAGCAGTGGCCGCAGGAGATCTGGAAGGGGATGCTGACGCGGTCGCCGACCCTGAGGTCGCCGCACTCCGCGCCGACCTCTTCGACCACGCCCATCGTCTCGTGTCCGAGCACGTCACCCTTGTCCATCAAGGGGGCGAGTGGCTCGTAGAGGTGGAGGTCGGACCCGCAGATGTTGGTGGTCGTGACCCGGATGATCGCATCGGTCGGCTGCTCGATCACCGGGTCCGGGACCTGTTCCACCGAGACGTCCTTCTTGCCCTGCCAGGTCACTGCCCTCATCGCGCTGCCTCCGCATTCCAGACCGGTGCCGCCCACGTAGCCCGCGGTGACGGCCCTCGCATACCCGCGCCGGCGTCATCGACACGACGACGACGTGGCACGTCGGGATCGGCTGGCTCAGCCGATGTACTCCCAGTGCCAGGGCTCTGGCTTCGACCCGCCCCGGCGCGCCCAGGTAGGAAGCTTGCCTGGGCGCGAGCCTGCACAGCCCTCCCCTCGTTCGTGACCGTCCGTGACCTCGGGCAGGCCACCGGGGAGGTCCGCCCGGGGGCGGGCGGGGTCAGGCGAAGCGCTGGGAAGCGCGGTCGGCAGCCAGGAGCAGCACTGCTGTCGCCAACGAGGAAGCCGCCACGACGGCGAACGCCGGGCCGTAGCCCATTGCGCTGATCAGCGCCCCTGCGGCTGCTGGCGCGACGACCCGGCCCGCGTTGCCGGCCAGTGACTGCCCGCCCGAGACGGAGGCGAACACCCGAGCGGGGACGTAGCTCTCGAGCAGGGCCGCTCGTGCGATCGTCATCACGCCGAACCCGGCGCCGAACAGCAGCACGAACAGCACCAGCCCGGCCACGCGCGGCAGGACGAACAGGGCGCCGACCCCGACCGCCTGGGCCGTCACCATCGCCGAGGTCAGCCGGGCCAGACCGACCCGCGAAGCCATCGCGGTCAGGGCGATGCGCCCGGTGACCGACAGGACGCCGAGAGCTCCAGCTGTTGCAGCCGCCGTGCCGGGTGAGGCGCCGGTGTCCCGCAGGTAGGCAACCAGGTGGACGGCGACGACGGTCACGGACAGGGTCTCGAGCGCGGAGGCGAGGGTGAGCCAGCGGACCGCGGGCACCCGCCAGGCACCGGCCACGCCGCGGTAGTCCGCGCCGTCGCTGCGCAGCCCGTCCACCTGGTCGGGTGCGGCCGGAGGTCGGTGTGGATGTCGGGGAGCGGGACGGCCCTCGCTCGGCCAACCGTCGGGGAGCAGACCCAGCTCAGCGGGGGAGCGGCGAAGGAGCAGCGCCTGGGGCACCGCGCAGGCCCCGAGCAGAGCGGCCAGCACCAACAGCGCCGAGCGCCACCCGAAGGCGTCGACCAGCGCCTGCGAGACGGGCAGGAAGATCGTGGACGAGAACCCAGCCACGACGGTCAGGGTGAGCAGGGCCGCCGGACGGTCGCGCTCGAACCAGGTGTTGATCAACGAGAACGCAGGTTCGTAGAGGACGGCCGCCCCGGCCAGGCCCATCCCGACGAAGGACAGGTAGAGCTGCGGCAGGTCCTGGGCTCGGGACCAACCCACGACGGACGCGGCACCGAGCAGGCTGCCGCCGGCCATCAGCCAGCGCGCGCCGTGCCGGTCGAGCCAGCGGCCTACGGGGATGGCGGCAGCCCCGTTGACGGCGATGGCCAAGGTGAGCGCTACGGACAACTCGCCGGTCGAGGCCCCGAGCTCGGTGCGCATGGGGACGACCATGACCGCGAAGCAGTAGAAGAGCGCTGCGTAGGCGATGGTCTCGGTGACTGACAGCGCCCACACCATGTGCCACCCGGGGAAGTCTCGCCGCCGAGGCCGGACCGTCACCGGACCGGGCGGGCCATCAGGTCCACCGGCCGGAACTGGGCGGGCCATCAGGTACAGCAGCCACCGGGGGCGGGCGTGCTGCGGGCGTCCTCCAGCAGGAGCATCGCGAGCTCGCCCCCACCGCGTACGCCGCTGGCGAAGCCCTGAGCCGGAACCCCCTCCGGCAGCGGCCGGTGCGCCGTCTCGGGCGCGTTGACGGTCGCCCGCCCCGTGTCGGACCCGCAGCACCCGCCGGCGCCCCCCGCGTCGGCACCGCCCCCGACATCGGCACCGGAGGCGTCGATTGAGCAGACCCCGGTCTCGGGCAGGACGAGGTGCACGGCGTCGGCTGCCTCGTGGTCGCCGGCCAGGGCCGCGACGATGCTGCGCACCTGCTCGTTGCCGGTCGGGATCAGGAAGGTGGGCGCCCGCCCGTAGGACTTCATCCCGACGACGTAGAAGCCGGGCTCGGGGTGCGCCAGCTCGCGGTGCCCGTGGGGGCTGACCGTGCCGCAGGAGTGCCAGGCCGGGTCGACCAGGGGTCCGAGGACGCGCGGGGCCTCGAGTCCCGGGTCGAGGTCGAGCCTGAGCTCGGCGAGCATCGCGAGGTCGGGCCGGAACCCCGTCGCCGCCGCCACGTTGTGGAAGCCGGGGAGGCGCCGCGTCCCGTCGGCGCTCGCCCCGACGACGGTCACCACATCCCCGTCGACCTCGAGACTGGTGGTCGAGAAGTCGGGAACCAGCTCGACCGCTCCGCTGCTGACGAGGCGGCGCAGGTCGCTCCCGAGCCGTCCGCGTTCGGCCAACTCGTCGGCCGCACCACCGCCGTAGGAGCGGTCCGGGCCGGCTCCGCGGATCGCCCACACGACCTGCGTCTCGGGGGCCTCGCCAGCCAGTCGCGCCAGGTTCAGCAGCGTGTTCGTGGCCGAGTGCCCGGCACCGACCACCAGGGTCCTGCGGCCCGCGAACCAAGCCCGGTCGCGACCGAGGACGTCCGGCAGCGGACCGACCAGGAACTGCGATGCAGCCGCCTCACCGAAGGCGGGGAGCCCGGATGCCCCCAGCGGGTTCGGCTGGTGCCACGTGCCGGACGCGTCGATGACCGCGCGGGCCCGCAGCTCGCTGAGCCGCCCGTCGAGGTCGCAGACGCGGAGCACGAAGGGCCGGTCCTCGCGCCCCAGGCTCTTGCTCTTGTCGAGGCCCTCTCGGCTGATGGCGACCACGCGGGTGCCGAGCCGGAGCCGCTCCCCGAGCAGGGCGGCCAGCGGGTCGAGGTAGTGCGTCGCCAGCTCGTCGCCGGTCGGGGGGACCGGGGTGGCGGGGCGGGTCCAGCTCGAGGCTCGGAGCAGTCGCTCGGCAGTCGGGTCGGGGATGTGCTGCCACGGCGTGAACGTGCGGATGTGTCCCCACTGGCGCACGGCGCTGCCCGCGGCGGGCCCGGCCTCGAGGACGACGAAGGGGAGGCCGCGGTCGGCGAGGTGGGCCGCAGCTGCAAGACCGACCGGCCCCGCCCCGATCACGGCGACGGGCAGCGCCTCGAGGTCGTGATCGGCTGACGTGCTGGTCAAAGGGGACATCCTTCCGTCCGGCGTATCATCGACGAGTGTCGATATCTGTACCCTGCACGGAGCATCGACAGGTGTCAATGATTCCACGAATGGACGACGTGTGTGAAGACCTCGATGCGCGCACTGCCGGCCCTGCTCGGCCTCGACGACGAGTGCTGCTCTCCTCTGCGCAGCATCCCGCTCGCCGCTGAGCCCGCTGCCTTGCTGGCCCGCAGGTTCGCCGCCCTGTCGGACCCGGTCCGGCTTCGCCTGGTCAGCCTGCTCGCCACGAGCCCCGACGGCGCCGTCTGCGTGTGCGACCTCGTGGAGCCCGTGGGCAAGAGCCAGCCGACGGTCAGCCACCACCTCAAGGTGCTGCGCGAGGCCGGCCTGGTGACGAGCGAGAAGCGCGGCACCAACGTCTGGTATGCCGTGGTCCCGTCCGCGCTCGAGAGCCTGTGCGTGGTGCTGGGTCCAGTGGTCGGGCCCACAGGTGGGTGACCCGCCTGCCGTACGTCCTGCCCTGGCGGTGCTCGCCGTCGGGATCGGCGGCGCAGCAGGCAGTCTCGCCCGGGCGGCCGTCGCGGTCGGGCTGCCGCACGAGGCAGGCACCTGGGCCTGGTCGACGTTCGTCGTGAACGCCACCGGCTGCTTCGTGCTCGCCGCCCTGCTCGTCGTCCTGCCTCCGCGTCGCCCCTACGCGAGGTTGCTCATCGGCACCGGCGTGCTCGGGGGCTACACGACCTTCTCGGCGTTCTCCGTCGACGTCGTGCAGCTGCTCGACCGGGGCCGCACGGTGATGGCCGGCGCCTACGTCGTCGCGTCCGTCGTCGTCATGCTCGCCGCGGCGCTGGCCGGTCGCCGGGCGGCCGGTTCGTTGATCGGACGGGCGACGCCGTGACCTGGTGGGCCGTCGCTCTGGGGGGACTGCTCGGCGCCCCGTGCCGCTACCTGGTCGGCGTGGCCGTCAGCGCCCGCTGGGGACGCGAGCGTCCGTGGGGCACCCTGGCCGTCAACCTGCTCGGCAGTGGTGCGGCCGGGCTGCTGGCCGGGCTCGGTCCCGGCGGCCAGGACGCGACGGCCGTTGCACTGGTCGGGGTCGGCTTCCTCGGGGCGATCACGACCGCGTCGGCCTTCGCCGTCGAGGTGGTCGACCTGGACGAGTCGGGGCGGCGGGGGGACGCGGTCCTCGTCGTGGGCCTGAGCGTCGTGCTGGGGCTCGCCCTTGCCCTCGGCGCCTTCCATGTCGGGCGGGCCCTGTGATCGGGCCCTGTGATCGGGGACTGTCATCGGGGACTGTGAGCAGGAGCCGACCCGGACGGCTCAGGGGGTCGGCGGCGGCGGGGGGTCGTACGACGTCTTGAACACGCGGCGGCTCGTGACGCCGTCACCACCGGTCACGCTGCGGACGACGTCGATCATGAAGCCGCCGTCGGGCCGAGGCACCCGTGGCAGGTGGTCCGCGGTGACAGCCCGCCCGCCGTTGTCGCCGTAGATCATGACGGTGACCGAGCTCGGCGTGGAGCTGGTCTTCACCAGCATCCCCTTCGACGTGTCGTTGCGGAACCGCATGTCGATCTGGCCGAAGTAGACCGTCGACTCGCGGCCCGCCGGGTAGCGCGAGATGTAGAAGCTGTGCGGCTTGTGCTGCTCGATCGGCAGGCCGGCGAAGAACGCGGCGTTGAACGCCGTCGTGGCGAACTGCGAGACGCCGCCGCCCACCTCGTCGACGAGGACGCCGTCCACGATGGCGCTGTCCGCCACGAAGCCGCGCGCTTTGGTGCGCTCACCCGCGGTGCCGTTGAGGCTGAACCGCTCTCCTGGCGGCACGTAGGTCCCGTCGACCAGTTCGGCGATCCGCCTGATGTTCGTGGCCCGTGGCTGCCCGGCCTGGAAGTACGTGGTGAACGTCCCGACCAGCGAGGTGACTCCCGCCCCCTGGGCGACGGCCGTCGACAGGGGTGGCTCCACGACGGCGAGCGTGAGAGCGCCCGTGGGGGCCCCCACCGCGATCATCGAGGTCAACGCGGTCGTCGCTGCCGCGACGTCGACGGCCCGACCGGTGACGGCGGGTACGACGGACACGTCAGCGGCGACCGGGCCCCAGCTGAGGTCGTCCTTGCCGTCGAGGACCGGGGCGGCGGACGAGACCGTGAAGCTGGCGGGTCGGGGCGCGACCTTCAGCGCAGCAGCCTTGGCCGTGACCAGCGCGCCGAGGCCGGCCGGGTCGATCGTGAGGGCGAGCGAGCCGTCAGGGGCCGTCGGGCGCAGCAGCGGGGCGACATCGGTCGGGCTCAGGGTCAGGGACGTGTCCCCAGCGCTCAGCGTGTAGGAGGTGGCGAGGGCCTTCTGCGCGGCAGCGGTCACCCGCTCGACGTCGGCCTGGGTGGTGCTGGGCTCGCTGATCGTCACGGGAAGCTCAACCGGCTCGGATCGCCCGGCCCTGAGCGCTTCGGAGACAGGCGTCCGCGCGGCGTCGCGGTCCAGTGTGCGACCCGTGCTCGGAGCGACGGGGGCGACCGTGACCCCGGTGACGGTGAACCCGCCGGAGGCACGTGGCCGGTCGACCTGGGCAGCTACCTCGTCGAGGCGCGCGACCAGGCGCGGCTCGTCGACGCTGAGCGCGAGATCGACGTCGCGGTCGCCCCGGTCGAGCAGCGGGCCCAGCACGAACTCCACCGGGGTGTCCCGCCCCGCTGAGAGCGCCCGGTCCACGCTGGTGCCCAGGTCCACGGTCACGAGCGATCGATCGACTGCCGCCTGCACGTCGGCGGCCACCAGTGGCAGCTCGCCCTCGGTGCGGGTGTCCCCGACGTCGCTGAGCGCGGCCCGCAGATCGGCACGCCCGAGCCCCGACACGTCGACGCCTGCGACGGTGGTGCCCGGAAGCGCCTCGCCGGCCCGGACCCCGACCACGGTGCCGACGCTGCCGGCGGCTGCCACGACCACAGCAGCGGCGATCCACCTGCCTCGCACGCGCTCCGCCTTCCGGTCTGCTGTTGCTCATATGGAACACGTGAGGGCGGGCCGCTGCACCCGCGTCGCGTCACGGTCCCAGAACGATCAGGACACACCGGACGCTCTACAGGGTCGCACCCGACGCCCTGGGGGTTGACGTGACGTCGCTCACAGGTGAGTGTGCCCCGCGGGCTAGTCACAGAGGACTAGTCCGTTCGGGCAACGGCAGACCAGCCGCCCGCCACGGGCCACACCCGGCCCTGATCCAGGAGGTCTTGCTTGACCACGTTCCGGAAGTTCCTGGTGGCCGCCACGGTCACCACAGCACTGGCTGCGGCCCCGGCGACGGCCACGGCCGCCCCTGGTGGAGACGGCAACAACAACACCGTCCGCAAGATCACCCAGGCGATGACCGCCGAGGGCGTGCTCGAGCACGAGCGCGAGCTGCAGGCCATCTCAGACCGCAACGGTGGCACCAGGGTGAGCGGCTCGGAGGGCTACGACGAGTCGGCCGATTACGCAGAGCGCATCTTCCGCGAGGCGGGGCTCGAAGTCACCCGTCAGGACTTCTTCTTCAACACCTTCATCACCACGGCGCCCACGGTGTTCCGTCAGGTCGCTCCGGGGCCGGTGCGTGACCTCCCGGCGACGATCATGAGCTACTCCGGCAGCGGCAACACGCCCTCTGCGCCGGCAAGCAAGCCGACCGGCGCCATCACCGGCTGCCTTCCCTCCGACTTCGGCCCGACCAACGACGGCACCATCGTCCTGGTGAGCCGTGGAGCCTGCACCTTCGCGACCAAGGCGACTAACGCTGCCGCCGCCGGCGCCGCCGGCGTGGTGATCTACAACAACACGGCCGGTCCGCTCAACGGGACCCTGGGGGACGCCTTCGGTGGCAACTTCTCGGTGATCGGCGTCACCCAGGCCCTGGGCCAGGAGCTGGTGGCCCTGGTCGGCAACGGCCTACGGCTGCAGCTGGTCACCGAGACGCGCCGCGGAGAGGCGACGACGAGCAACGTGATCGCGCAGACTCCCGGCGGCAACAAGGACAACGTCGTGATGATCGGCGGGCACCTCGACTCGGTCAACGCCGGCCCCGGCATCAACGACAACGGCTCGGGGGCTGGTTCGGTGCTCGAGCTGGCCCAGCTCATGTCGAAGACCAAGACGGCCAACGCGGTGCGGTTCGCCGTCTGGGCGGCTGAGGAGTCCGGACTGGTGGGGTCCAGGAACTACGTCACCACTCTCAGCCAGGCCGAGAAGGACAAGCTCGCGATGTACCTGAACTTCGACATGGTGGCCTCGCCGAACTTCGTCCGGTTCGTCTACGACGGCGACGACTCCGTCGGTGACGGGAACGTGGGCCCCGCCGGCTCCGCTCAGATCGAGCAGGCGTTCACGAGCTACTTCGCCTCGCAGGGGCTCGCGTCCGACCCGACCGACTTCAGCGGGCGAAGCGACTACGGCCCGTTCATCGCGGCGGGCATCCCGTCAGGTGGCCTGTTCACCGGCGCGGAGGGGTTGAAGACCCCCGCGCAGGCGGCGATCTACGGCGGTGTAGCGGGTCAGGCCTATGACCCCTGCTACCACCAGGCGTGCGACAGCCTGCGACCGGACTTCTCGACCGACCCGGTCAAGGCGGCGCTCTACCGCGACCTCGCCGCCGGCTACCCGCTGGTCGGCAACGTCAACCTGCTCGCGCAGGAGCAGATGGGCGACGCCATCGCGGCGGTCACCCTGACCTACGCGATCAGCACCAGCAGCGTCAACGAGGTGGCTGGCGCTCCTGGCAAGCGACAGGGGCAGCTCAAGCCCGGCGGCTCCGGCACCGGTGGGACGTCCGGCACGTCGGACGGCAGCGGTGGTGGCCTGCACGACGAGCACGAAGACGAGCGGGTCGCCTCCTAGAGTCGACCAGCAGCACGGCGTACGACCGACGGGCCGGCCCTTGCGGGGGCCGGCCCGTCCGGCTGAGCAGCTCTTCAGCGACCCTGGTCAGCCCAGGGCCATGACCACGAGCACCGTCGCAGTGGTGACCTCGACGAGGGCGCCGAGGACGTCGCCGGTGATGCCGCCGAGCCGGCGTACGGCGTGCCGGCGCAGGAGGGTGGCGACGGTCAGACCGATCGTGACGGCGGCGGCAGTCCGGACCACGAATTCGACTGCGCTGTCGTCGGTCTCGACGGCCAGAAGTCCGACGGTACCGGCGGCGGCAGTGACGGCCAGCAGGAGCGCCACCCCCCGGGGCACGGTTCCGGCGACGGCTGCGCCCAGCCCGTTCGGCGTGGCCGCCGGGATGCCACGGGTGCACGCCGCGGTCACCGCCACCCGTGCGGTCACCACCGCGATGACGAGGGAGCTGACCCCCCGCCCCGCCGACGTGCAGGCCACCAGGGCGGCCACCTGCACGGTGAGCACGAGTACGACGGCGGCGAGGCCCAGCGCCCCCACGTCGGGTTGCTTCATCACCGCCCGCGCCTGCTCCGGTGGCTGGTAGCTCCCGAGCCCGTCGGCGAGGTCGGCGAGCCCGTCGAGGTGCAGGCCGCGGGTGAGCAGCGCGAGGCCGGCGACGACGAGGGCGGCGGCCAGCAGCGGCGGTCCCGAGGTGGACCGGTCGATGGCCACGAGCACCACGGACAGGACCGCGCCGAGTGCCAGGCCGACGAGCGGGGCGACGCCCATGGCGACCGCGGCCGTACGCCTGTCGACGGTGGCGGGACCGCGCACGCGCAGGACGGTCAGGGTCGTCAGGGACAGGCGAGCACCGTCGGCGACGACGCTCACCGCAGGCGTCGGGGCAGGCCGGCGACCACCTGGACCACCTCGTCGGACTCGGCCGCCAGTCGAGCGGTGAGGTGGCCCAGCAGGTCGCGGAACCGGCGGCCGGACGCCGAGGCGGGGACCACACCGGAGCCGACCTCGGGCGCGACGAGGACGACGGGAACGGGGCAGGCGCGCCACGCCGACACCAGGTCTGCGCAGGCGGTCTCGACGCCGGCAGGGACCGGCCCGTCCCAGCCTTTCGCGTCATCGAGGACCCGGGTGAGCCAGAGCCCCAGGTCGTCGACGAGCACGGGGACGCCCGCGGCGCGCAGGGCCCCGGACACGTCCCCGGTCTCGAGGGTGCGCCACGAAGCCGGCCTGCGGCTCACGTGGGCCTCCACCCGCGCGGCCCACTCTGCGTCGTCCGGTCGGGCGGGCGCCGTCGCGAGGTAGGTGAGGGCGGGTTCCGCAGCAAGCCGCCGCTCGGCGTAGGCCGACTTGCCCGACCGGGCGCCCCCGAGGACGAGGATCCGGGAGGGCGTCCCTGTCGCTGCGGGGGAGGCCATGGTGCGTGAGGCTGGCCCCAGCTCGATGACCTGTGCGTCGCGCAGCGCCGTGGCCCCCCACCCGGCGAGCACCTCGTCGAGCTCGTCCGGCGGGGGGTTGTCGTGGCCGAGGTGGATGGCGTGGACGGCCGTCTCGTCCGTGACGGCCCCCCGCCGGCGCAGCTCGGCGATCTGCTCCGGCCAGGTCCGCAGGTCGTGGTGGGCGGGCAGGTGCGCCGAGGTGAGGTCGAGCAGCACCGCGTCGTACGCCCGCCCGCTCGTCAGGTCGAGGGCCTGCTCGGACAGCGTTCCGGTGTCCGTCGCCCACAGCAGCCGAGCGCCGTCGGGCCCGGTGACGTCGTAGAGCAGGGCAGGGCCGGCCTCCGGACCGGCGTGCGTCGCCGGAAGCGCCACGACGTCGTAGCCGCCGACGGACCGCCTTTCGCCGGCGCCGACTGCGACGGCGGTGACCGACGCATCGAGGTGCGGCCGGGCTGCTTCCACGACGGCCGGTGGGGCCAGCAGGGTGAGGGCGGCCGCGCCCGGCACCCACCCCCGCCACATCCAGGCCGGAGCAGCATGGTGGTCCGGGTGCGCGTGGGTGACCAGGACGACCTCGACGCGCGTCAGGTCGACGCCCTGGCGCACCGCCGCCCGCAGGCCGTCGTGGCCGAGCTCGATCAGCACCCGGTCGTCCAGCAGGGCGCTGGTCTGCCCGCGCAGCACCCCGACTGCTGCCGCGGCGGTGCACGACGCGCAGCGGCACCACGGGTTCGGCCACCCGTCTGCCGATCCGGTCCCCAGCATTCGCACCCGCACGACGACAGCCAACCGCATCCCCCGCCGGAGAGGTCGCGGCGACGCTGTGGTCGAGTCGGGTCATGACGCTCCTCGACGAGACCCTCGCCGCCCTGCGCCCCTTGGACTCCGAGGCACTGCGCGCCGCGCAGGAGCACCAGGCCCGGCTGACCAAGCCCCGCGGATCTCTGGGCGAGCTGGAGGGCATCGCGGTCCGGCTGGCCGGTCTCGCCGGGATCGACCCGCCGCCGATGCCCGAGCCGGCAGCCGTCGCCGTCTTCGCAGCCGACCACGGGGTGCACGCCCAGGGCGTCACCGCGTGGCCGCAGGAGGTCACGGCGCAGATGGTCGGCAACTTCCTCGCCGGTGGTGCGGTCGTGAACGCCCTTGCGGCGCAGACGGGCGCCACGGTCGTGGTCGTCGACGTGGGCGTCGCCTGCGAGCTGGGTCCCGCCGCTGGCCTGCTGCAGCACAAGGTCCGGTCCGGGACCGGTGACATGACGGTAGAGCCGTCGATGACGCGCGAGCAGGCCCTCGAGGCCATCGAGGTCGGCATCACGGTCGCCCGGGACCTCGTCGGGGCCGGCCACCGCTGCCTGCTGACCGGCGACATGGGCATCGCGAACACCACGGCCTCGGCGGCGTTGATCGCCGCGATGCTGACCGCCGACCCTGCCCAGGTGACTGGCCGAGGGACCGGCATCGACGACGCGGTGCTGCGCCACAAGGTCGACGTCGTACGCCGTGCCCTCGCCCTGCACGCGCCCGACCCGTCCGATCCGATCGGGGTCCTGGCGGCGGTCGGCGGGCTGGAGCACGCCGCCCTCGTGGGGTTCATCCTCGCGGGCGGTGCCCTGCGCGTCCCGGTCATCCTCGACGGCGTCATCGCCGGTTCTGCGGCTCTCGTCGCCGCGGCCCTGCACCCCGACGCCCTCGTGGCGTGCGTCGCCGGTCACCGGTCGGCCGAGCCCGGTCACGCCCGCGCCCTGGCCGCGTTGCGCATGCGACCGCTGATCGACCTCGACCTCCGTCTGGGTGAGGGCTCCGGCGCCGTGCTCGCCCTGCCGCTGGTGCAGGCCGCCGTACGCGTCCTGCGCGACGTCGCGACCTTCGACAGCGCGGGCGTGACCGACAAGGCCTGAGCTCGCGGGCCTCACTCGCGCGGACGTCACCGCGGCCTGGGATCCCCCGCCCCTCCCTGATCGTGTGGCGCCTCCGCGTTCGGTATGTCCCCTCTTGCGCGCCAGATGATCAGGGAGGGGCCAGGGCCGGTACCCCCCGTACGCACCGGGCGGCTGTTCATGACGCGGGGCTCTGAGGCAGGAGCGGCAGGCCGGCCTCCCTCGTCACGCGTGGCGCCCACAGGGGCGCGAGTCCTCTGCTGCGCGGCCCACGTCACGCCTCGCCGCCTGCCGGGTCTTCCTCCGTGCAACCCCGCGGCGGCACCGAACGCCTCGCGGGGACCCGCTCATCGTCGAGAGGCAGACCCGTGAAGATCCGCTCCGTAGCCCGCGTCACCACCACCACCGCCGCCGCCCTGGCCCTCGGGATCGGCCTGGTCGCGCCGGCCACCGCCGGCCCGAACCGTGCGAACCAGGACGGCCTGGTGAACCTGGCCCTGCAGGACACGACCGTCCAGGTGCCGGTCGCCCTCGCCGCGAACATCTGCGGCGTGGCCGTGAACGTGCTCGCCACGGCCACCGCTGTCGCACCGGTGGACTGCATGGCCGAAGGCGTGTCCATCGCGCAGGGCCCTGGTGACGGCGGCGCCAACAACGCCCGCCAGAGCGGCCTGGTCAACGTCGCCGTCCAGGACACGACCGTCCAGGTCCCGATCGCGATCGCCGCGAACATCTGCGGCGTCTCGGTCAACCTGCTGTCCGGGTTGACCTTTGTCGGACCGACCACCTGTGACGCCCTGGCGGACGCTGCCGCCCAGGGCTGAGTCGCCCCGAGCCTTTCGCGCCCGGCCCCCGGTCGACGACCACGCAGTCGTGGGCCGGGGGCTGTTCGCGTCCTGCCGGGCCTACAGTGCGTCCATGTCGTCCGCGGCGAAGGCTGCACAGGCGGGGACAGGCGTCCCCGGGCGGTGACCGCTGCCCAGCCGCTCCCGTCGGCCGATCGGCCGAGGGACGACGTACGCCCTCCCGACGATCTGTCGGAGATGCGCACGATCGTGCGCCGGGTCATCGCCTCCAGGGTGCGCGACCCCCACCTGGTCGACGACCTCGTGCAGGAGACGCTCGCGAAGGTGCTGGCTTCGTGGGAGCGGATCGACCCCGAGACGGCCATCCCCTACGCCATCACGACGGCCCGCAACGTCGTCGCCTCCACATGGCGGCAGTCCGACACCGCCGAGCGCAACCTCCACCGGGTCGTCGACCTGCTGCCGGCCGACCGTCCCGAGGACGCGCTGCTCGGACAGGAGGAGAGCGAGGCCGTCGCAGCGGCGCTCACCCGGCTGTCCGAGCGGGATCGCGACAGCCTGCTGGCCCACGACGTGGAGGGGCGCGACCTTGCCACCCTGGCCGCTGAGCTCGACATCAGCTCCGGGGCGCTGGCAGCTCAGCTCAAGCGCACCAGGGCGCGCCTGCGGGTCGAGTACCTGCTGGCGATGGACCACACGCAACCGCCGACCCCCCAGTGCCGGCCCGTGCTGCTCGCGCTGTCCGGCGGCGACCGCCGTAGACAGGCCGAGCTGGACGTCGCCGGCCACCAGCTGGCCTGCACCTACTGCGCCGACCTGGGCCGCCCGCTGGCCGACCGGGCCGGCGACGCGTCCACGACCCGGATCCCGGTGGCCAAGGACGCTGATGTCGTCCTCGCCCGCCAGGCCGGGCGCGACCTGGCCACCGAGCTGGGCTTCAGCGCCACCGACGGCACGCTGATCGCGACCGCGATCTCCGAGGTCACCCGTAACATCGTCAAGTTCGCGGGGACGGGTGAGATCCGCATCAGCCGGGTCGCTGAACCGGACCGGGCCGGCCTGCAGGTCGTGGCCAGAGACGCCGGTCCCGGCATCGAAGACGTCGAGCTCGCACTGCTCGACGGGCACAGCACGTACGGCGGCTTGGGTCTCGGCCTGCCCGGCTGCCGCCGGCTCATGGACGAGTTCGTCCTGGAATCCGAACGAGGCCGGGGCACGACGATCACGATGCGCAAGTGGCGCAGCACGGGCCGAACACGGTGACGACCGAGGAGCAGACGATGAGCAGCACCGACCCCTATCCGGACACTGCCGCCAAGGACCGTGACGGGCTGGGCAGCAGCGGATGGCTGGACGACAAGCAGCTGCTGCCTGAGCTCGTCGCGCACCTGCGCGAGCACCGCACGCAGCTGCGTCAGGAGTGGGCGGGGCGCATCACCGAGAGCCACCTGCTGACCGCCATGACGCCGCAGGAGGTCGACTCCGAGACGACCTCGGTCTACGACAACTACGTCGAGGTGCTCGAGACCGGCAGCGTCGAGGCGCTGCGGCACTACGCGCGGGACCTGTCGGAGCGGATCATCCCGCGCGGGGTCGAGACCAACGAGGTCGTCGGGATCGTCCTGCTCCTGCGTGACGTCCTGGCCCGATCGCTGTTCCAGAAGTACCACGACGACTTCACCCTGCTGAACCACGTCCTCGACGCCTACGAGCCGGCGGCGAACCGGATCGCGAACACGGTCGCCGTCAGCTTCGTCGACGAGCGGGAGCGGGTGATCCGACAGCAGCAGGACGCGATCCGCGAGCTGTCCACGCCGGTCCTGCAGGTGCGCGAACGCCTGCTCATCCTGCCGATCATCGGCGTCCTCGACACCGAACGGGCCCGGCAGCTGACCGAGCAGCTGCTCACGGGCATCCGGCAGCACCGCGCCAAGGTCGTCGTCATCGATACGACTGGCGTCCCGGACGTCGACGTCTCGGTGGCCAACCACCTGGTGCAGACGGTCGACGCGTCACGCCTGATGGGCGCGAGCGTCATCATCACAGGGCTTTCCTCCAAGATCGCTCAGACGCTCGTCACGATCGGGGTGGACCTCGGCAAGATGAACACCATCGGCGACCTCCAGGGCGGCATCGAAGAAGCTGAGCGACTGCTCGGCTTCAAGGTGATCCGCCGGGACGACGAGGGGATCTGACCTGACCTCTCCGCTGCTCGTCTCGATCCTGCGCCAGGGCGACTACCTCCTGGCGTCGATCAACGCTGCCCTCGACGACGGCGAGATGCTGCGCTTCCAGCAGGCGCTGGTCGACCGGATCGGTTCGGAACGCTGCCGCGGGGTCATCATCGACGTCGCGGCCCTCGACGTCCTGGACAGCTACGGCGCGCGGACGCTCGGCGTGCTCGCCGAGATGGCGCGGCTGAGAGGTGCCGAGACCGTCATCGTCGGGGTGACGCCAGAGATCGCGTTCACGATGGTGCGGCTCGGCATGTCGATCCCCAACGTGCACACGGCCCTCGACCTCGAGGAGGGCCTGCAGCTGCTGGGTCGCTTGACCGGCCTCGACGGGTCGACCGCCTCGCGATGACCTCTCCGGAGCGCTCGGCGGCAGAGCGGCTCCAGCGTGACTACCGTCCGGCCTTCCTGCGCTACCTCTCGCGGCGGGACGAGCCCTCCCGCCACGCTGGCTACGTCCTGGGGCGCACCGCCGTGGCAGAGGGCCAGAGCATGCTCGACCTCGTCGCCGCGCACCACGTGACCTTGATCGAGGTGCTGCCCGACGCGCGCGACGCCTCTGAGGTCATCGCGATGAGCACGGCCGCGTCGGAGTTCCTGACGGAGGTCCTCGCCAGCTTCGCCCTGGCGTCGTCTGCTTCGGTCGGCCTGCGGGAGCAGCTCGACCGGGCGCAGCGCGAACTTGTAGAGCTGCGGACTGCTCAGACCCAGGCGTGACCGCCAGGACCTGAGTTCACGGTCCTGAAGCGCCCACCCTTGGCAGGCCGTGAGAAGGCTCGTGCCAGGTGTGGACCACAATCCCCGTTGGCCCGGCGACTCAGGCAGACAGGGCCGAGCCGGATGGCCCTCCGTCGGGACACATCAGGGCGTTGAGGTCCCGGAGCGCGCTGTGCACCCGGCTCTTGACCGTGCCGAGCGGCGTGCTCGTCAGCCTTGCTATCTCGCTCTGGCTGTAACCACCCCAGTAGGCGAGCAACACGGCTTCCCGCTTGACCGGCGCGAGCGTCAGCAGCGCCTCCCGGGCCTGCTGCCCGAGCACGCTGATCAGCGCCTGAGCATCGGGGCCCGGTCTCCCGTCGGCATAGTCGTGCCCCGGAACCAGGGTCAGCGTCTGATGTCGCTGCTCGCGGCGGACACGGTCGACAGCTCGGCGGTGCGTGAGCATCAGCAGCCAAGCACGCACCGACGAACGCTCACCGTCGAACCGGTCCGCATTCCGCCACAGGTCGAAGAAGGCCTCTTGGACGACGTCCTCGGCAAGGTGGAAGTCGATCAGGACGGATCGGGCGAGCTTCAGGCACGACGGCGCATACCGGCCGTACAGCGCTTCCAGGGCCTCGGGGTGACCTGCCGCGCAATGAGCGACAGCTGCGGTGTCGTCACTGTCTGAGTCACACCAGGGCACAGATCCCCCTGGCGCGAACGGCAGCAGGGATCGGCCCGCTGAGGCCTCGTGGTCGCTTGACCGGCGACTGTGCGGCGTCGATGACGTGCCTCGCAGGTGCCGCGACCTCTGCAGGCAACGCGCCGGAGTCCGAACGCCGGGTCTCGAGTTCCCGGGGTCTGTGCTCGCGATCTCGGCAACCCGGGCGCCGAGATCGGTGCATCGACGATCCGGCACGACGCGTGACGTGTCGTGGCCAAGGCCCGTGGCCGCTCTGGGCGGGCAGGTGCCTGCTGCTCACGTCAGCAAGTCGTCTCGGGCTGTCCAGCGTGCGAGCAGAAGCGTGGCGTCGTCCTGGAGAACTCCGTCTTGGTGCGCCAGTACGGCCTGCAGGAGTCGCCGGACGGTCTCGGGGGCGGGCAGGCCCGCTGCGGCGGCGCGCTCGAGCAGGTCTCGGAATCGGCTGTCCCCGAAGAAGGCTCCGGTCGCGTCGCGGGCTTCGGTGACGCCGTCGGTGTGCAGGGCGAGCCAGTCACCGGGTTCCAACACTTCCTCGGCTGGCTCGACCGGTTTGGCGCTCAAACCGAACGGCGGCCTGCTGGGTCCCCCGAGAGGGCCGACGACCTTGCCGCCGCGCACGACCAGCGGTGGGGGGTGTCCGGCGTTGAGGTAACGCAGGCGTCCGGAGGTGAGGTCGAGCTCGGCGAGGATCCCGGTCGCGAAGGCGTCTGGGAACAGCTCGGCGACGGACTGGTTGATCGCCACGGCTTGACCGGGCAGATCGAGTCCGGCGTGGCGCGCGGCCCGATAGGCCGACACGGCGGCTGCCCCGATCAGCCCGGCGCCCATTCCGTGTCCCATTGCGTCGAAGATCGCCAGCCTGACCCGATCCTGTGCGAGGGCGTAGTCGAAGATGTCGCCACCCAGGTCGTCTGTGGGCGCCAGGAGCCCGCTGACGATGAACCCGTCGACGCCGGCCGTCAGCGGTGGGAGCAACGCCCAGATCAGCTCGGCACCTGGCGTCCTAGGTCGTAACTGGCGCAGGTCTTGGAGGTGGTCACCGTGAGAGTCGACGCCTGCTAGGACGTGTCCGAGCAGGTCGGCCAGCCACTGGCACTGTGCGCGCAGCCCGGGGGCCCGAAGGTCGACGGGGTCGACGAGCATGACGTCAAGGACTCCGAGCCGGGTGTCGCTGTTGATCAGTGGGAGCCAGTAGCGGGGTTCCCGGCCGTCGACGGCCGGGACGACCTGCCCGGTCTGGAAGGCCCGGCCAGCGAGGGTCCCGTCGACCCGAAGTGGCGCGCGAGCGCTGCCGTTCGGGGAGGGAACAGGGGTGAGCCAGTGCTGATCGTCGTCAGCCAGGTAGATCACAATCCGCCGTACGTCGAGGGCTCCGGCTGCAGCCTCAATCAGCGCGACAAGCCGTTCAGGGGGGCAGTGTCGACCGCCCTCCAGCAGCCCGGCAAGCGCAGCCAACGGTCCGCTCGCCGGCCGGGCCAGGCGCGCGAGCCGGCTGCGGGGCACCGCCGGAGGTCGAGAGCCGGCGAGCCGCTCATTCATCGCCTGGGCCAGGATGTCGCGTTCCTCGGCGGACAGGGTCCCCAGACCGGCCAGATAGGCCTCGAGCTCGCCGAGGCCCAGCATGCTGCCGAGCGCGAACGCCGACATCCACAACTGCTCGAGCGACCAGTCCACGCCGCGGAGGGCCACCCCCAGGGCATCCCGGTGAAGCCGCTCGTGCAGCTCGAGATCGATCACCGGGTCAGTCCCCTGGTCGGGCAGTGGCCCCGGTTCGCTCACGGGCGCCGCCGACTCGCCGCATCCACCAGCCCTTGAGCGACCACGTGCAGCTTGACCTGCTGCTGCTGGGACGCAGACGACAGCAGCGCAAAGGCAGTGTCACCGTCGACGTGCTCGCGTTCCATGAGGATCCCCTTGGCCTGACCGATCAGGTCTCGGGTCCGCAACGCGATCTGCAGTGACTGGCTGACATCTCTGGCGCTCTGGTAAGCCTGAGCGTTCGCGACCAGCACGGCCGCCTGGGCGGCGAACAAGCTCAGCAGGTGCTCCGAGCGCTTGTCGTAGGCCTCGGGCTCGTCGGCGTACAGCTTTATCGCCCCGATCCCCTGGTCGCCGGCAACCAGAGGGGCGCTGAGCGTGGACCGCACACCGTCAGTGCATACGGCGGCTGCCGCCCAGCGTTCCCACCGCACGGGGCGGGTCATGTCGTCGATCCGCATGACCTGGCGCTCGGTCAAGGCGGTCAGGCAGGGCCCCTCGTCGAGGTCGTACTGCAGGCGATCCAGCTGCTCGACACGCGTGGTCGTGGCTGCTGCGGACACCCGCTTGCCAGCCGAGTCGACCAGCGTGACGCCGGCCCCGGCAGTACCCCCGAGGGTCTCGGCAGCCGCCGTCGTGATCAGCTTCAAGGTGCTCGTGACAGTCTGCTCGGTCAGCAGCAGCTGCGACATGCGGGCGAATACGACAGCGAGCTCGTCCGCCAGCGGTAGGTCAGTCATCGGGGCGCTCCCGTCGACAGCGGCCCAGGTCGGGCAGGTTCACACCCGCGCAGAAGTGCTTGGGGGGTGGAGCAGCCGCTGTTTGACTGCCTGCAGGTTACATGTTCTGTACGGCACCGCACAGAACGTCGACACGGTGAGTCGGACGCATGAAGGACATCGCGCAGGGTAGGCCGCGCCTGACGTCGCCGCCCTGGGAACGTCCGCAGGTCCCCACGGGGTCGCGGGCGGAGCTCGTGTCGAGGCCTTCCCCGCCCGTGCGGCTTTCGGCGGATGAAGGAGGTGCGCGGTCGCCCACCCCACTCTTTACACTGCTCGGCGCAACGGAGTGCTGCAGGGCTTGAGTGACGCCCAGCTCGCCGCGCTGCTGCCGACGATGACCGAGGTCCCCTTGCTGGCCGGGCAGATCCTGCAGGAACCGGGTCAGCGCGTCGAAGACGTGTACTTCCCCCTGTACGGGGTCATCAGCCTGCTGGTGCCGCTGGGTCCGGTCGAGGTCGTCGAGGTCGCCACGATTGGACGCGAGGGCGTCCTGGGCATGACGGTGTTCCTCGGCGGCACCGCACCGACAGAACACGCGTGCGTGCAGGTGGCCGGCCTCGCCCTGACCATGACTGCAGAGGCGTTCGCCGCCGAAGTGCACCAACTCGACGGACCACTGGAATCCCGGTTGCGCCGATACGCCCAAACACTGGTCACCCAGCTCGCCCGCAACGCCGCCTGCAACCGCTCGCACAACGTCCGCCAACGTGCCGCCAGATGGCTGCTCACCACCGCTGATCGGACCGACGGCCTCAGCTTCGAGCTCACTCAGCAGGACCTCGCTCAGATGCTCGCTGTTCGACGCGCCTCCGTGAACGAGGTTGCCCAGGCGCTCAGCCACGACGGCAGCATCACCTACACCCGCGGCGTGGTCGAGATCCTCGACCGAGACCGGCTGCAGTCCCATTCCTGCGATTGCTACCTCGTCCTGGCCCGAGCCACAGCCGCCGCCCTCAGACCTTCCCTGCCGGAGACGAGCCCGGTGAACCGATGACCGGCGCGTTCGCAACGGGCTTCGACAAGATGCGGTGGCTGGGTCCCTGGACCTCGCTGCGAGCCCGCGCTCGGGCGAACAGAACGCCCCTGCAGCCACGAGAGCACCTCGCGGTCGTGCTCGAGGTCGGGCAGCGGGTCCGAAGGCCACTGCTGTCCGGCGGGCGGGTCGAGCGGGTCGGTCGACCGGTCATCTGATCGGGAGAGCGCGGGTGGTCGTACTCAGGCCTGCATGGTGGCTCAGAGCCCTGAGCCGTCACCGCTGGGTCTAGCTCTTCGCGCCAGCCAGTGCGTGCACGAGACTGGAGCCCGTGACCCTGCTGCTGCTGTCCACCGCCGACACCGACCTGCTCGCGGCCCGGGCGGTCGTCGAGCCCGCCCTGCCGCTGCGGCTCGCGAACCCGGCCCGGGTGGAGGACCCGACCTCGCTGCTCGACGGCGTGCAGGTCGTCGTCATCCGGCTGCTCGGGGGTCGCCGAGCGTGGGAGGGGTTCGATGCGCTCCGCGACGCGTGCGTCGCCCGGCGCATCCCGCTCGTAGCCGTCGGCGGTGAGGGCGCCCTCGACGCCGAGCTCGCTGACGCCTCGACCGTCCCAGCCGGCGTGGTGGCCGACGCGGCGGGCTACCTGCAGGAGGGCGGCCCGGGGAACCTCGGGTCCCTGGTCGCCTTCCTGTCGGACACGCTGCTGCTCACCGGCGTCGGGTTCGCTGCCCCGAGCGCGCTCCCGGCGTACGGCCGTTCCGGCTCGCGCAGCGAGGACCCGACCCGCCCGACGGTCGGGGTGGTGTTCTACCGGGCGCACCAGCTGTCCGGGAACACGGCCTTCGTCGAGGTGCTGTGCGACGCGCTGGAGGACCGCGGGGTGAACGCCCGCCCCGTCTACGTGGGCTCGTTGCGCCCCGGGGACGACGGCCGACTGCCCGTGGTCGACGAGCTGCTCTGCGACGTCGACGCCCTGGTCGTGACCGTGCTGGCGAGCGGCGGCTCCAACGCGAGCGACGCCGAGGGGTGGGACGCGACCGCCCTCGCGCGCCTCGACGTCCCCGTGCTGCAGGCGCTCTGCCTCACGAGCAGCCGGGCCGACTGGGATGCCTCCGACGCCGGCGCCGCTCCGATCGACGCAGCCATGCAGGTGGCGATCCCCGAGTTCGACGGCCGGCTCATCACGGTGCCGTTCTCGTTCAAGGAGACCGGCGACGACGGAGTTCCGACCTACGTCGCTGACCCCGAGCGGGCAGCGAGGGTCGCGGGCATCGCGGCCTCGCACGCCCGGCTGCGGCACGTGCCCAACGCGGACAAGCGCGTCGCGGTCGTGCTGTCCTCCTACCCGACCAAGCACTCCCGGGTCGGCAACGCCGTGGGTCTCGACACCCCGGCGAGTGCGGTCTTCCTCCTGCAGGCGATGCGCGAGGCGGGTTATCAGGTCGGGGAGTTTCCCGAGGACGGAGACACTCTCGTCCACACGCTGATCGCGGCGGGCGGTCACGACGTCGAGTGGCTGACCGAGGACCAGCTGCGCTCAGCCGTCGCCCGGGTGCCGCTCGCCGACTACCAGGCCTGGTTCGACATGCTGCCCGCGGCGCTGCGCGAGGGCATGCTCGAGCACTGGGGCCCCCCGCCCGGGTCGCTCTACGTCGACGGTGATGAGATCGTGCTGGCCGCCCTGCAGTACGGCAACGTCGTGCTCGCGATCCAGCCGCCACGCGGCTTCGGCGAGAACCCGATCGCGATCTACCACGACCCGGACCTGCCGCCGAGCCACCACTACCTCGCTGCCTACCGCTGGCTGGCGGCTCCGGTCGCCGAGGGCGGCTTCGGCGCCGACGCGGTCATCCACCTGGGCAAGCACGGCACGCTCGAGTGGCTACCCGGCAAGGGGCTCGGGCTCTCGGGCGGCTGCGCGCCCGACGCCGTGCTCGGCGACCTGCCGCTGTTCTACCCGTTCATCGTCAACGACCCGGGCGAGGGCACCCAGGCCAAGCGCCGGGCCCACGCCACCGTCGTCGACCACCTGGTGCCGCCGATGGCGCGGGCCGAGTCCTACGACGAGATGGCCCAGCTGGAGCAGCTTCTCGACGAGTACGCCCAGGTGCAGGCAATGGACCCGGCGAAGCTTCCGACCATCCGCGCCCAGATCTGGGAGTTGGTCGAGGCCGCTCAGCTGCACCACGACCTGCACGTGTCCGAGTCGCCGAGCGATGAGGAGTTCGACGACTTCCTGCTCCACGTCGACGGCTACCTGTGCGAGGTCAAGGACGTCCTGATCCGCGACGGCCTCCACATCCTCGGTCAGGCGCCGGTCGAGCTGCCGCGGGTGGACCTCGTGCTCGGCATCCTGCGGGCCCAGCAGACCTGGGGCGGGGACGCCGGGTCCCTGCCGGGGCTGCGTCGGGCGCTCGGCACGGCGTACGACCTCGTCGAGGACGACCGGGTCCAGGCCGACCGGCTCGAGCAGATGGCTCGCGAGCTGGTCCTCGCGGTCGACGCCAACGACTGGTCCTCCGACGCCGTCCACGGCGTGGTGGCCTCGCTGCACGACCGTTCGCTGCCCGAGGTCGAGCGGGTCCTGCGCTTCGCGTGCGACGAGGTCGTGCCCCGACTCGCCCGCACCACCGACGAGCTGGATCACCTGCTGCACGGGCTCTCCGGGGGGTTCGTCCCAGCCGGTCCGTCAGGGTCGCCCACTCGCGGTCTGGTGGGCGTGCTGCCGACCGGCCGCAACTTCTACTCCGTCGACCCCAAGGCGATCCCGTCCCGCAACGCCTGGGCGGTCGGCGTCGCACTCGGCGACTCGCTGCTCACCCGCTACCTCGCCGACCACGGTGAGTACCCCGCGTCGGTCGGCCTGGTCGTGTGGGGCACGTCGGCCATGCGCACCTCGGGCGACGACATCGCCGAGGTGTTGTGGTTGCTGGGGATCCGCCCTGTCTGGGACCAGGCTTCGCGCCGAGTCACCGGACTGGAGGTCGTCCCGCTGGGCGAGCTCGGTCGGCCCCGCGTCGACGTGACGCTGCGGATCAGCGGGTTCTTCCGCGACGCCTTCCCGCACGTCGTCGAGATGCTCGACGAGGCGGTGCGCCTGGTCGCGGACCTCGATGAGCCGGCTGAGCAGAACTTCCTGCGCGCCCACGTGCAGGCCGACCTTGCCCTCGGCACCGATGAGCGACGGGCGACGGCTCGCATCTTCGGCAGCAAGCCGGGGGCGTACGGCGCGGGTCTGCTTCCGCTGATCGACTCTCGCGACTGGAAGACCGACGCCGACCTCGCCGAGGTCTACGCCGTCTGGGGCGGCTACGCCTACGGCAAGGACCTTCCCGGCGTGCCGGCCCGTCGGGACATGGAGCGGGTCTACACGCGCATGCGCGTCGCGGCCAAGAACCAGGACACCCGCGAGCACGACATCGTCGACAGCGACGACTACTTCCAGTACCACGGCGGCATGGTCGCGGCCGTGCGCGCGCTGACGGGGGAGTCTCCGGAGGCCTACGTCGGCGACAGCGCCGTGCCCGACACCGTCAAGACCCGCACCCTGCAGGAGGAGACGCACCGCGTCTTCCGCGCCCGCGTCGTGAACCCCAAGTGGATCGCCGCGATGCAGCGCCACGGCTACAAGGGCGCGTTCGAGCTCGCGGCGACCGTGGACTACCTGTTCGGCTACGACGCCACGGCCGGAGTCGTCGATGACTGGATGTACGAGAAGCTCGCCAGCGCCTACGTGTTCGACGAGACGAACCGCGCGTTCATGCAGAAGAGCAACCCGTGGGCGCTGCGCGGGATCAGCGAGCGGCTGCTCGAAGCGGCCGACCGCGGGCTGTGGGAGTCGCCCGAGCAGGAGACGCTCGACGGGCTCAAGCGCACCTACCTCGAGCTCGAGGGTGATCTCGAGGGCGGCCCGGAGGCCTGACCGGCTACCCCTCCCTCGCCGTCTCCGCTGATCATGGTGTTGTTGCTCACCCGCTGAGCGTGTGGGCGAGCAACGACTCCATGATCGGCGCAGGGGTCGGGGTGCTCGACCCGCTCAGCGCCCCGGGTAGCGCCCGGCCAGGACCCTGCTGGTGAGCCACTCGTCGACCGCCTCCGGCGGCATGGGCCGGCTGATCAGGTAGCCCTGCGCGACGTCGCACCCCAGTGTCCGGAGCAGGTCCCGGCTGCCCACGTCCTCCAGCCCCTCGGCGACCACCGAGAGGCCCAGGCTGTGGCCGAGGGTGCAGATCGCCGCCACGATCGCGGTGTTGCCGGCGCTGCTCGTCAGCGACATGACGAACCCCTTGTCGATCTTGACCTCGTCGACCGGGAGCCGCTGGAGGTAGGCGAGCGACGAGTAGCCGGTGCCGAAGTCGTCGACCGACAGCTTGACCCCGATGTCGTGCAGGCGCTGGAGCACGGCGATGGCGGCGTCGGGGTCGGTCATGACGCTGCTCTCGGTCACCTCGAGTGTGAGCATGGCGGCGGGGACCCCGTGCAGCACCAGGCAGGAGCGCACCTCGTCGACGAAGCCGGGGGCGAGCAGCGCCCTCGGCGAGACGTTGACGGCCACGCCGAGGCCCCACTCGTCCGCCCACGCGTGGCACTGGGCCACCGCGGTGTCGAGCACGACGCGGGTCAGGTCGACGATTAGCCCGGTGTGCTCGGCGATCTGGACGAAGTCATCCGGGGGGATGAGGCCGAGGACGGGGTGCGGCCACCGCACGAGGGCCTCGGCGCCGGTGACCCGCTCGTCCTTCAGCCTGACCTTGGGCTGGTAGTGGACCAGCAACCCGTCGTGCTCGATCGCCGTGCGCAGCTCGCCGACCAGGGCCAGCTTGCGGGGGCTCGCGTGGTCGGCCGCCGGGTCGTAGACGCGGGTAGGGACTCGGGCGCTCTTGGCTGCGTACATGGCGACGTCGGCTCGCTGCAGGAGCTCGGCGCTGTGCTGCCCGTGCTCGGGAAACAGCGCGATGCCGAGCGAGGCGCGTACGTCCACCTGCACGCCGTCAAGGGTGCAGGGGAGGCGCAGGGCGAGTTGCAGGTCCGAGGCGAACCGCAGCGGGTCCCCGTCGCTGACGCCCGAGGGGACGAGCAGGGTGAACTCGTCCCCCCCGAGGCGGGCGACCGTCACCTCGGGAGGCACCGCACCGGTGAGGCGTCGCGCGACCTCACGAAGCAGCTCGTCGCCGTTGTGGTGTCCGAGGGTGTCGTTCACCTCCTTGAAGCCGTCGAGGTCGAGGAGCAGCACGGCGCCTCGGCCGCCGGGCTGACGGGCGGTGAGGTCCTCGAGCCGCTCGTGGAACAGGGCGCGGTTCGGCAGCCCGGTGAGCAGGTCGTGCGTGGCGTCCTGGCGCAACCGGGCCAGCAGGGTGCTGTTCTGCAGGGCGACGTTGAGCTGGGTGGCGACGACCGTCAGCAGCCGGAGGTCGGCGTCGTTCAGCGACGACATCGACCCCAAGCGGTTGGCGACGAGCAGGAACCCCTGATCGCCGCGGTCGGACGGCAGGGGCAGACCGACGGCGTCGTACAGCCCCGCCTCGGGGGCGAGGCCGGACCGCCGGTGCCGGACCGACGTCGTGGGACACAGGATGTCGACGGCGTGCAGCGCCGCCGATCGCATCAGCTCGGCCTGGATCGGTGGGGCCCGGCGGACCTGCTCGTCCTCGCGCAGGACGTAGACGTCCCCGGACCCGAGGAGGCGTGCCCCCGGCAGGATCAGCAGGGCGGTGTCTGCAGAGAGCAGGTTGCGGCTGTGGTGCAGCACGGTTTGCACCAGTTCGTGCGTGCTCCGGCTGCCGGCCGCGTCGACCATGAAGTCGTGCACCTGCTCGAGCGAGCGGTGTCGCCGCAGCAGCACCGAGTAGGCCCGGTAGGCGCCGGCGAGGGAGAACGCCACGACGAGCAGCAGGCCCGCCGCCTCGGGTTCACGATCGAGCAGGACCACGACGATCAGCGCGAGGCTCGTGTTCAGGGCGGCCGAGAACAGCAGCGGCACGAGCGTCAGCGGGATGTCACCGGCCTTCGGGGGCCCGTGCAGCAGGCGGACCGCCAGCAGGAGCAGCAGTCCGCTCAGCGTCGTGACGACCATGACGGCGCCGAAGGCGCGCAGCCAGGCCACCCCGCCCTCGCCGGCGTCGACCTCACCGGCCACGGTCACGAGCGCGGCGACCTCGAGGCTGTACAGGGCGGCGTTGAACGTCGCCTTGTACGACACGGTGCGGCGTCCGAGGGCGACGACCAGGGCCCCGGCGAGTCGGCCCACCAACAGGGGCAGAGGCGCTGCGAGGAAGAGTCCGACGACCAGGGGCAACTCGCTCAACGACAACGAGACCGTCTGGCGGTTGAGCTCGACGTGGATCTGGGTCGTCTCGGCGATCGCGAAGCCGACCGTGAGCAGGGTCACGGCTACCCAGAAGCCGTCGAGGTCATCGACGACGCGGGGGAACAGCTGCAGCCAGAGGACCCCCGCGCCCACCGCGACCGCGGTGGTCAGGGGGGCGAGCCGACGTCCCGGGGAGCGGGCCTGCGCAGATGGCGGCGGGAACATGCAGCCTCCGGTCGCGCCACCTCACGCTGCCGTCTCGAGCCCCTTGCTCCGCGTGGGGCGGCAGGGTCCCAGGCTAGTTCAGCGATCCGCCGTTGAGCGATCCGCCGTTGAGCGATCCGCCGTTGAGCGATCCGCCGTTCAGGGATCCGCCGTTCAGGGATCCGCCGTTGAGCGACCCGCCGTTGAGGGATCCGCCGTTGAGCGACCCGCCGTCGACGGTTGCCTTGCCCTTGCCGCCGGCGAGGCCGTCGAGCTGGAAGGCCGCACCCTGGAACGCCAGGCAGACGCTTGCGACAGCGATCGTGAAGGCGAGGGTCATCGTGCGGGCCGGTGTGTTGACGCGGGTCATGTCTGCTCCTTGATGAGTGGGCTTGCGTTAATTGCGTATCGGCCGCCAGCACAGGCATCTTGAAGGTGGCGAGCGGCGGCACACCGTTGCAGACGAGGAAGCCTTCCCGCTGTTCGGCGCGCCGTGCGGCGAGCACGAGGATCCCCGGGGCAGTCCGTGCACGGCCAGGACGCGCCTTGCTGCGGCTGCTGGTGCCTCTGCGCAGGACCAGCTCCTTGCCGCCCTAGGACGCGACCCCGCCTGGACACCGGGGACCCTCAGCGAGTGACGACCACCTTCGTGAACGGCTGCCCGAGCGCCGCCGGGGCGTCCTGCCACGACACCACCTGGGCCACCGTCAAGGGGTCGATCTCGCCGCGCTGCAGCAGTCCGAGCGGGTGCTCGACGAGGGGCCGGGTGCTGACCCAGCCGGTCCGCATCGTGACCGAGTGCTGGTACATCTCGTAGACCGGGACCGCGGTGTCAGCGCCCCGGTGCACCGCGCCGGCGGTGCACGTGCAGGTGCCTGCTGGGCCGGTCGACCGCAGGGCGAAGGCGAGTCCTTCGCGCAGGCCGCTCGCGTCCACCGTGACGTCGAAGTCCCGGCCCAGGTCGCCGTACTCCGTCCCCTCCACGAGAACGGCCTCGGCGCCGTAGTTCCCGGCCGACGAGCAGAGTCCGGCGTCCTGACTGGCGAACACGATCCGCTCAGCACCGAGCGCGCGGGCCGTCGCGACGGCGTAGAGGCCGATGCTCCCGCCCCACGAGAGCACACCGCCGACGACCAGGACTGACGTGCCCGCAGTCTCCGCCAGGGGCGGTCCCACGGCGCGCCAGGCGTCCACCAGGTTGTCGCCGAGCCCGGCCGCCGCGACCGGGTCGACACTGTCGGGGAGCGGGACCAGCATGTGGTCGGCGTAGGGCACCGCCACCGTGTCGGTGAGCAGACCGCCGTACGTCGTGACGTGCGCGCCCCAGCCGTAACAGGCGCCCGGAGGGACCGTGGTGCAGTGCGCGTCCTGACCGCGCAGGCACCGGGCGCACGTGCCGCACGAGATCTGCCAGGGGACGATGACCCGCTGACCCGGCCGGATCGTCGTGACGGCGTCGCCGACCTCAAGGACCTCTGCGACGGCCTCGTGGCCGAGCGGGCCGGTCGGAAACGGATGAGGCCGGACAGGGCCACCGCGTCCATGTCGCAGGTCGAGACGGCGAGGGGACGGACGACAGCGCTCAGGTCGGAGGTCAGCGCAGCGATCGGCGCCTCACGCTCGGACACCTGCCCCGGCCCGTCGAAGAGCAGCTGTGGCCCGCTCATGCCGGGTGCTATGACGGTCGTCATAGCGGTGACTATGCTGCTCGACATAGTCGGGGTCAAGGAGGCGGCATGAGTGACGGCGTGCGCGATCGGATGATCGTCGGCGCGGCCGAGCTGCTCTCGCGGGCGGGGGTGTCCGAGGCGTCCTTCGGCAAGGTCCTCGCGCACACCGGCGCACCTCGCGGGTCCGTCTACCACCACTTCCCGGGTGGCAAGGACGAGCTGCTGGTCGAGTCGGTGCGCTACGTCGGAGGCCGCCTCCTGATCGCGCTGCGTCGTACCGAGGTGACCAGGGGCGAGGACGTCGTGATCGCCTTCGCCGGACTCTTCCGGCGGCTCCTCGTCGCCAGCAGTGGCCCGGCCGGGTGCGCTGTCGCAGCCGTGACGGTCGAGGCCGGGGGTGCCGGGCCCCCGGGATCGGCTGCGGGGGAGGTGTTCCGGAGCTGGCGTCGTGAGCTCGAGCTGCTGTTCGTGCGAGCCGGGTCAGCGGACAGCGATGCTCAGTCCCTCGCGGTGCTGACCCTGGCCGGGGTCGAGGGTGCTCTCGTGCTGAGCCGGGCCGAGGACGACATCGCCCCCTTCGACGCGGTGGTCGAGGCCCTGGTGGCCTCCGTCAGGCAGCTGACTCGAGGCTGAGCAGGACCTGCTTGGCCTCCGAGCCGCCGACGTACTGCCCGATGCTTCCGTCGCTGCGCACCACCCGGTGGCACGGCACGACCACGGGGAGGGGGTTCGTCGCGCAGGCGGTGCCGACGGCGCGCACCGCCGCGGGCCGGCCGGCCAGCGCGGCGAGCGCCGCGTAGCTGGCGGTGCTCCCGTACGCGATGTCAGGAAGGTGGGCCAACACCACCCGGCGGAACTTCCCGGAGCTCAAGGCGTGGTCGAGCGGCAGGTCGAACCGGGTGCGCCGCCCGGTGAAGTACTCGTCCAGCTCATGTGCGGCGACGTCCAAGCGGGCCGGGGCCTTCAGCACACGCGGGCTCAGGGTCGTCGCGAGGTGCTGCAGCACGCGGTCGTGGTCCTCGCGGGCGTACGCCACCCGCACCAGCCCCCGCTCCGTCGCGGCGAGCAGGAGCGGCCCCACCGGGGAGTCCACCGTCCGGTAGGCGACGTCGAGCAGGCCCGCTTCGCCGGCGGCCCGTTCGAGCAGGGCGTGCAGCCGCCGCGAGGTCTCGTCATCGAGGGCCGGGAGGTTGCGCAGCAGGTCGCTCTCGTCCGTCATCGGTCTCCTCCTCGGTAGGTGTGGCGCAGGGCAGCGATGCCGTCGGCGGCGGCTCGACGGGCCGAACCGGCTGTCCCACCGAGCACTTCGGCGACCTCGGCGTATGGCAGCCCGGCGACGTAGTGGTAGGCGACGCTCTGCCGCTGCTTCGGTGGCAGCGCCTTCACCCGGTCCCACAGGTCGTCGTCCCATGACCCCGGCAGCCCGTCGACGCTGAGGGCGCCGGGAGGTTCTTCGGTCGGGACGGCTCGCCGCGAGCGCGCCCTCACCTGGTCGATCGCCTTGCGACGGGCGATCGTCACGAGCCAGGCCTCGACGTTGCTGGCCGAGGGGAGGTCGGGGTAGGCGCGCAGCGCGGACAGGAACGTCTCGGACCACGCGTCGTCGGCGCACTCCGGTCCGGCCACGGAACGGCAGACGCGAAGGACGGTCGCGCCGTAGGTGGCCACGACGGTCTCGAACGGCTTGCGCTCGATCGCCCGCATTCTCCGTCGTCCTCCTGCTCCCGTTGCGTTCTCCTACCGAAGTAGACGCCTCACGGACCCGGGACGTGAGGTCGCTACTGCCCGTTCTCGCTGAAGTGCATGTAGTCCTTGCTGCTCTTCCACATGCCGCCCCACTCCCAACCGATCGACGAGAAGGCCCGCACTGCCTGGCTTCCTGGCGCGTGCATGCCGGGGCGGGTGGGCGAGCGGTCGGCGTAGGAGCTGGCCAGTTCCGGGACGACGAGGTCCCGCTTGACGAGCGGGTTGTGGAACGGGTTGATGTCGACAGCTGTGCCGTAGGCGTGCTGCGACCAGCGGGTCTGCCCGCGGGCCGGCCGGCAGATGAACGCCGCGGTGTTGTTGCCGTCACCGGTCGCCGGCGCGTCGAGGTCGGCGTCGGTGATCAGGCGCATCTGCTCGATGGGGAACTCGGCGGCGAACAACCTTGCGAGGACGCCGACCACGTCGTCAGCGAAGCTCGCAGCCACCACGAGTTCCCCGGTGTGCGCAGCGCCGTCGAAGCCTCGGAACGACACCGTCACGTAGCGCAGGTCGGCCAGGGCCACGGGGCACTCCGGCGACCAGGTGTGGCCCATCCTCGCGCGGACCGCGGGACTGATCGCCTCGACGGTCGAGCGGAACGCGCCCCCCGGCGGCGGCGGGAGCAGGCTCGCCGCGGTCATCGCACGGTCGCGCAGGATCTCAGGAGTGGGGAGCACCTCCCCGAAGCCGTCTGGCCGTAGCGGGAGCGGTGAGGCGCCGACGACCCAGGCGGGGGTCGCGGCCTGGAGCGGTGGCGCTGCAGGCGGCGGGGGCACCGGCGCCGGCAGGGGCGCGGCGACTGGCCCGGCGGGGGAGGGGAGCGGGGCCGGCGCCTCCGCAGGAGAGGCAGTCGGCACGGGGGCGGGGGAGGGGATCGGCGCGGCCTCCGGTGACGCGCCGGTGGGGCCGCAGGCGCAGAGCAGGACGGCGGCGACGGAGAGCAGGAGTCGGCGCACCGGGCGATCCTCCCACGCTGCGCGCCGGCAGCGTCGGGCGTTCAAGCGGCCAGGGGGACCCGGGCGACCTACCCTCGTCGTCATGCCCGTCTCCGCACTCCCCGGGTTCCGCTGCGCAGAGCTGTGGCCCACGGCGACCGGGCTCGGCGTCGGCCTGGTCGCCGACGCCGTGCTGGGAGATCCCCGTCGCGGGCACCCGGTTGCCGGGTTCGGGACCCTCGCGGCAGCCGTCGAGCGCCGTGTGCACCTGGACTCCCGGGCAGCAGGGGCGGCGTACGCGGGGAGCCTCACCGCAGGGGCCGTCCTGCTCGGTTCGGCGGCGCTCGCGGTGACCCGGAAGCGTCCGGTCTGCCGGGCAGCCGTGACCGCCCTCGCCACCTGGACCGTCGTCGGCGGCACCAGCTTGCGGCGGGAGGCGGGCACGATGTCCGCGCTTCTCCAGGATGGCGAGGTCGACGGGGCCCGCGACCGGTTGAGCCACCTCTGCGGCCGCGACCCGTCAGCCCTCGACGCCGCTGGCCTCGCCCGGGCCACGGTCGAGTCCGTCGCCGAGAACACCTCCGACGCCGTGGTGGGCCCGCTCCTGTGGGGTGTGCTCGCCGGTGTCCCGGGCCTGCTCGCCTACCGGGCCGTCAACACCCTCGACGCGATGGTCGGCCACCGGTCGCCCCGCTACGTCCGGTTCGGCTGGGCCGCGGCTCGCACGGACGACGTCCTGAACCTCCTTCCCGCCCGCTTGTGCGCGGCGCTGGCCGTCGTCGGCGCCCCGCTGGTCGGCGGTCGCCGCTCGGCTGCGCGTGCCGCCTGGCGCCGGGACGGCCGCAAGCACCCCAGCCCCAACGCCGGCCCGGTCGAGGCGGCGTTCGCGGGGGCCCTCGGTCGCACTCTCGGGGGTCGCCTCGCCTACGCCGGCCGGGTCGAGGAGCGGCCGCTGCTGGGTGACGGGCCCTCGCCCGGGGTGGCCGACATCGCGCGTGCCGCGCGGCTGTCGGCCGCCGTCTCGGGCTCCGCCGGAGTCCTGGCGGTGGGCGTCCGGGCTGCCCTCGACTGCCGGGCCGCTCGATGACCCGCGGGGCGCTGCTCGTCGCCGGCACCACGTCCGACGCCGGGAAGTCCGTCGTGACCGCCGGCCTGTGCCGGTGGCTCGCGCGGCGGGGGGTCAAGGTCGCGCCGTTCAAGGCGCAGAACATGTCGCTGAACTCCGCGGTGACCCTCGACGGGGCTGAGATCGGACGGGCCCAGGCGATGCAGGCCGCCGCCGCGTGCGTCGAGCCGGAGGCCGCGATGAACCCGGTCCTGCTCAAGCCCGGGAGCGACCACAGCTCGCAGGTCGTCGTGCTCGGGCGGCCGTGGGCCGAGGTCGACGCCGTGTCGTACCGGACCCACAAGTCGGCCCTGCTCGACATCTCGCTGGAGTCGCTCGCCGACCTGCGCCGCCGATACGACGTGGTCATCTGTGAGGGCGCTGGTTCGCCGGCAGAGATCAACCTCCGGGCGACCGACATCGCCAACATGGGCCTGGCCCGGGCCGCCGAGCTCCCGGTGCTCGTGGTCGGTGACATCAACCCGGGGGGTGTGTTCGCCGGCCTGTTCGGCACTCTCGCGCTGCTGTCCCCTGACGACCAGGCGCTGGTCGCCGGTTTCGTCATCAACAAGTTCCGCGGCGACCTGCGGCTGCTCCAGCCCGGTCTCGAGATGCTCCAGCAGCTGACCGGGCGTCCGACCTACGGCGTGCTGCCCTGGACCGAGGGGCTCGAGCTCGACGTCGAGGACTCCCTCGGGCTGTCCGCCCCCATCGCTGCCGTGCCGCCGCTCGGTGTCGACGTGCTGCGGGTGTCGGTCGTACGCTTCCCACGCCTGTCGAACTGGACCGACGTCGACGCGCTCCGCAGCGAGCCCGGGGTGCTGGTGCGCTTCGCGACGACGCCTGAGGAGCTGGCCGACGCCGACCTCGTCGTCCTGCCCGGCACCCGGGCGACGGTGGCCGACCTCGCCTGGCTCCGGGGCCGCGGCCTCGACGTGGTGCTCGCGCGCCGGGCCGCCGAGGGTCGACCCGTGCTCGGCATCTGCGGCGGCTACCAGATGCTGGGCCGCAGCATCCTCGACGACGTCGAGTCGGGGCGCGGCTCGGTGCAGGGACTCGGGCTGCTCCCTGTGCGCACCCACTTCCGGCACCGCAAGGTCCTCGCCCGCCCGACCGGCTCCTTCGGCGAGCACCCGGTCACGACGGCGTACGAGATCCACCACGGCGTGGTCGAGGTCGACGGCGGTGCGCCGATGTTCACGCCCGGTGAGGGCTGCCGGTCCGGCGCCGTCTCGGGGACCGTGTGGCACGGAGCGCTCGAGAGCGACGGCGTGCGCCGGGCGCTGCTCGCAGAGGTCGCGCAGGCCTGCGGTCGTCAGTGGGTGCCGGGCACGGTGTCGTTCGAAGATGCGCGACAGCGGCGGCTCGACGTGCTCGGCGACCTGGTCGCGGACCACCTCGACACCGCCGCCGTGCTCGCGCTGCTCGACGGTGGCGCTCCGGAAGGGCTCCCGTTCGTCCCCCCCGGAGCGCCCTGATCGCTCAGGCTCCGACGGTGGCGTTTTCGCGGAGCGCCTCGACGGCCTCCTCCTTCGAGACCCGCACCAAGACGAACATGAGAACCCCTGCCAGGTAGACGAACCCGGCCGCCACGAGGAAGCCGGACGACCATCCGGCGACGAGCGCGTCGGTGAACGCCCCCGCCTGGACCGGGTCGGTCGGGTTGCCGGCGAACAGGTCCTTGGTCCGGCTGGTGCTGACGGCGGTGAGGATCGCGAGCCCCAGCGCTCCGCCGACCTGCTGGCCGGCGTTGAGCAGCGCCGAGGCGATGCCCGCATCGGAGTTGGGCACGCCGGCAACCGCGGCGCTCGTGAGGGCCACGAACGCCAGGCCCATGCCCATGCCGACCAGCGCCAGCGAGGGCAGGACCACGCCCAGGTAGGTGGAGTCGGGCTCCAGCCGCAAGCCGAGGGTCAGCAGCCCCGTGCCGGCCAGGGCCATGCCCGTGACCAGCAGCGGTCGAGGACCGGTCGACCCGAGGAGCTTGGCCGAGATGCCCGCGAAGATGCCGATCAGGACCGCGACCGGCAGGAAGGCGAAGCCTGCCTCGACCGGGCTGTAGCCGGCGACGACCTGCAGGTAGAGCGTCGCGAAGAAGAACATCGCGAAGATGCCCGCGCCGATCAGCAGTGCCCCGAGGTCGGCCCCGAGCAGGGTGCGCGAGCGGAACAGCCGGAACGGCACCAGCGGGTTGCGGCTGCGGCGCTGCACGACCACGAAGGCGGCCAGCAGTGCTGCCGCGAGGACGAAGATGCCCGTCTTGGTCGACGTGGACAGCGCATCGTCATTGAGCTTGACCAGCCCGAACACCAGGGCCATCAGGCCACCGGTGACCAGCACGGCACCTGGGATGTCGAAGCCCTGGGCCTGCTCGTCCTTGCTCTCGGGCAGGTAGCGCAGGGCGCCGACGATCGAGGCAAGGGCGATCGGGACGTTGACGAACAGCACGAGCCTCCAGGAGGCGTACTCCGTGAGCACGCCGCCGAGCAGCAGGCCGAGCGCGGCGCCGCCGGCGGTGATCCCGGAGAACACCCCGAGGGCCTTGTTGCGCTCGGGCCCCTCTTCGAACACGACGGTCAGCAGGGACAGCGCCGCCGGTGACATCAGGGCGCCGCCGAGGCCCTGAAGGAGCCGGGCGGCGATGAGCAGCTCCTGGTTCTGGGCCATGCCCCCGAGCATCGAGGCCACCGCGAAGAGCACGGCGCCGGCGATGAAGATGCTCCGCCGACCCAGCCGGTCGGCGAGCTTGCCACCGAGGAGCAGGAAGCCGCCGAAGGTCAGCGTGTAGCCGGTCACGACCCACGACAGGTCGCTGTCGGAGGTGAAACCGAGCGAGGTGCGGATGTCGTTGAGCGCGACGTTCACGATTGTCGCGTCGAGCACGACCATGAGCTGGCTCATGGCGATGACGATCAGGGCCATGCGCTTGTTGAGCTGGCGCTGGACGGCTGGTGCGGTTCCGGTCTGTGACACGTCATCCCCCTGGATGGTCCGCTCAACGTCTGTGGAGTCGTTGGCTCAACGACCGTAGACCGTGGTTGCTTCCCAGTCAACGTGCGTAGAGTGAACGCCGTGACAACCGACCAGCAGGAGCCCGTGAGCCGAGTCGAGAAGCGCCGTCGGACCGAGGCGGCGATCTTCGATGCAGCCCGCACGCAGTTCGCCGAGGTCGGCTTCGAGCGCACGACGATCCGGAGCGTCGCCTCGTCGGCCGGGGTCGACCCGGCCCTCGTGATGCAGTACTTCGGGAGCAAGGACGGGCTGTTCGCCGCGGTCGGATGCCAGCAGAAGCAGCACCGCCGGCTTCTCGGGGCCACTCGGGAGGCCACGCCCCAAGCCGCGCTGGACGACCTGTTCGAAGATCTCGAGGACCCGGTGTCGCGCGACGCGGTGCTGGCGCTGATGCGCAACTGCCTCACCCACGAGCAGGCGGCGACGGTGCTGCGCGACGACGTCATGTGCCACGTCCAGGACGCGGTCGCGAGCCGGATCGGGACGCCGGACGCGGGTCTTCGAGCGGCCCTGCTCGGCGCCACCATGGTCGGGCTGTCGATCGGGCGGTACATGCTGAAGATCCCTGAGCTCGCGGAAGCCTCGCGCGAGGACGTGGAGAGGCTCATGCTGCCGATGCTCGAGCTGCTGGTCGACCCGGTGCCCCAGAACTGAGTTCAGCCGCGAGTGGAGCGCTACCCGCACGACACACCAGCGAGTCCCGCGGGCAACCCTCCATCGGGGCCCCGGGGATCCCCGCCGGGGCCTGCTGTCAGGAGCCGGTGACCGGGAAGTCCTGGACCGCAGTGACCCGTCCGCCACGCACCTGCAGCTGCCAGACGCGGTAGCGGCCGGACTCGCGCGAGGTGAACTGCGGCAGCGTGGCGACGGCAGGGCGCTGCGGCGGGTCTCCCTCGAGGTAGACGAGGAGGTCGGCGTCAGGTGTCAAGCGCACCGTGCGCCGTAGCGGGTTGACGTTGGAGAAGCACTCCTCGAACGCCTGCCGGTAGGAGGCGAAGGCATCGGGCCGCGCGTCGCAGGCGGCCTTGCGGTAGTCGACCTTGTCGACGACGAGGTTGCCGGCGGCGTCTGCCTCGTCGATGACCACGTAGTGCGTTCCGTCATCGAGTGAAGCGGACGGCCCGTCCGGGGCGGACGATGCGGCCGGGGGCCGCGGGGAGCTGGTCGGTGCAGGGGACGACGTCGCTGGTCCGTGACTGCTCGCCGGCGCCGGCCCACCTGGCGACGGGGATGCCGAGGACGTTGCGGGCCCCGCCGAGGGCGGCGCGGGCTCGGTGCCGCTGCAGCCGGTCAGCACCAGCGCCAGGGCCGCGGCCGCCGCCGCGCTCTCGAGGACGTTGCGCAGCACGCGGGTGGCGGCGTGCAGGCGCACGGTGAGCTCCTCTGGGCGGGGGGCGGGGCGGGGGGCGGGGGCGGGTGGCGGTGGCGGGGGACCTCAGACGAAGGCGCTGTGCCCGGTGATCCCCCGGCCGACGATGAGCGTGTTCATCTCGCGGGTGCCCTCGTAGGAGTAGAGCGCCTCGGCGTCGTTGAAGAACCGCGTGACGTCGTGGTCCAGCAGGATGCCGTTGCCACCGAGGACCTCCCGGGCGTACGACACGCTTTCGCGCATCCGGCTCGTGCAGTAGCCCTTCGCGAGCGCGGCCTGCTCGTCGGTGCAGATTCCGGCCTCCTGCAGCTCGGCCACCCGCACCGTCATGCCGAGCGAGGCCGTGATGTTGCCCAGCATCTTGACCAGGTGGTCCTGGACCAGCTGGAACGACCCGATCGGCTTGCCGAACTGGACCCGCGACTGCGCGTAGCGCACCGCTGCCTCGTACGCCCCCATCTGGCAGCCCACCGAGCTCCAGGCCACACCGCCGCGGGTGAGCTGCAGGACCTTGCCGGTGTCCGCGAAGGAGTTCGCCCCCTGCAGCCGGTCTGTCTCGGGCACCCGGCAGCCGGTCAGCACGATGTCGGCGTTCTGCACGCTGCGCAGCGCCAGCTTGTTCTGCATCTTGGTCGCGGCGAAGCCGGGGTTGTCCTGGTGCACGACGAACCCCTTGACCGAGTCGTCCTCGACGTCGCGCGCCCACACGATGATGAGGTCGGCGAAGGTGGCGTTGCCGATCCACCGCTTCTCGCCGTCGATCACCCACTCGTCGCCGTCGCGGCGGGCGGTCGTGTCGAGCCCGCCGGCCACGTCGGAGCCCCCGTTGGGCTCGGTGAGCGCGAAGGCGCCGATCTGCTTCATCGCGTACATGTCCGGCAGCCAGCGCTCCCGCTGCTCGTCCGACCCGAGCAGCACGATGCTGCCCATCGCCAGGCCGCTGTGCACGCCGTAGAAGGTCGCCATCGAGGTGTCGACCCGGGACAGCTCGAGGGTGACGAAGCCCGACAGCAATCGGCTCGCCGCCGGCCGCCCGGGCCGGTCGTAGCCGAGGCCGACGACCTCCAGCTCGGCGAGCTCGGGCACCAGGTGGTGGGGGAACTGGGCCTCGGCCCAGTGGTCGTTCGCGACCGGGGCCAGCTCCTTCTGGAGCCACGTGCGCAGGCGCAGCAGGACCTCCTGGTCCGCCGTCGGGAGGAGCTGCTCGTAGCCGTAGAGGTCTCCGACCAGCGGCTCGAGGACCCCGGGGCCCTCGGGCGCGGGGGCGGTGCGCGGGGCCCCGTCCGTGCGATCGGCCGGTTCGTCGTCCGGGTCGACGGCGGCCAGCTCGGCCTGGCCGGTCTGGGTGTCAGTCACGGGGCACCTCGCTCGTCCGGAGGCGCGGCCGGCCTCCGGACGCATCGTGGCATGCGGCATGCGGGGGTGCAGGTCTAGGCTGGCCCTCGAAGCGACGATCAGAGGGAAGCCCGGTGCGATTCCGGCGCGGTCCCGCCACTGTCATCTCGGTCGGCCCCCCGGCCTTCGGGGAGAGCCAGACACCTCTGCCGTCGATCCGTCCAGCCGGGGCGCGGACCCCGAGGAAGGCACCCGTGAGCGCTGCCCTGTACCCCTTCTCCGCCGTCGTCGGGCTCGACGACCTCCGGCTCGCCCTGATCGTCAACGCGGTGTCCCCCGCAGTGGGTGGCGTGCTCGTCCGCGGGGAGAAGGGCACCGCCAAGTCCACCGTCGTACGCGCCCTCGCCTCGCTCCTCCCGCCGCTGCGCGTGGTCCCTGCCTGCCGCTTCTCCTGCGACCCGGCCGAGCCCGACCCCGGATGTCCGGACGGCCCCCACGACGCCGTCCCGGAGGGCGCCGCGACCGGTACCAGCCGCTCCGCGAGGCTCGTCGAGCTGCCGGTCGGCGCGTCCGAGGACCGGCTCGTCGGGTCGCTCGACCTGGAGCGCGCGCTGACGACGGGCGTCTCGGCCTACGAGCCCGGGCTGCTGGCCGGGGCCCACCGGGGCGTGCTCTACGTCGACGAGGTCAACCTGCTGCACGACCACCTGGTCGACCTGCTGCTCGACGCCGCCGCCCTCGGCACCTCCTACGTCGAGCGAGAAGGCGTCTCGGTCCGGCACGCCGCGCGCTTCCTGCTCGTCGGGACGATGAACCCCGAGGAGGGCGAGCTCCGCCCGCAGCTGCTCGACCGGTTCGGCCTGACCGTCGAGGTCGCCGCGACCCGCGACCCGCTCGAGCGGGCCGAGGTGGTCCGGCGGCGCCTGGCCTACGAGGCCGATCCGACCGGCTTCGCTGCCCGCTACGCCGCGGCGGACGCCGAGCTCGCCGAGCAGATCGCCACCGCCCGGGCCCACCTGCCGAAGGTCGTGCTGTCCGACCACGCGCTGCAGGAGGTCACGACCGTCTGCGCCGCCTTCGACGTGGACGGGCTCCGCGCCGACCTCGTGACGGCCAAGGCGGCGATGGCGCTCGCCGCGTGGGCCGGCCGCGACGAGGTCACCACAGACGACGTCCGCACCGCAGCGCGGCTTGCCCTGCCGCACCGCCGCCGGCGTACGCCGTTCGAAGCCCCCGGCCTCGACGAGCAGCGCCTCGACGACGCGCTCGACTCGGTGCCGCCCGATTCCGAGCAAGGGTCGCCGGAGCAAGGGCCGCCGGACGACGACGGAACCGACCCGCCGGGCGGGGGTGCGCCACCGCCGGCCGGCGGCCCGGAGGACGCCCCCGACGAAGCACCGGCCGCAGACGCCACCAGCTCTGACGGCGATGCCCCGGACGATGCAGCCCCCCGGTCGGGACCGGCCCCCTCGCCTGACGCACCCCCGGCCGCCGCCGGCGAGACGTTCGCCCCCGTCGCGCTGTCGGTCCCCGGCGTCAACCGGCGGGCCGGGGCGGCTGGCCGCCGGTCCCGCACCGAAGGCGGTTCCGGACGGCTCACCGGTGCCCGACTGCCGGTCGGACGCCTGCACTCGCTCCATCTGACGGCCACGCTCCGGGCCGCCGCGCCGCACCAGCTCGCCCGTGGCCGGCAGAGCACCGGCGTCGTCGTGCGCACCCCCGACCTGCGCGAGGCCGTACGCGAGGGCCGGGAGGGCAACCTCGTGCTGTTCGTCGTCGACGCCTCCGGTTCGATGGCAGCCCGTCAGCGGATGAGCGCCGTCAAGGGCGCCGTGCTCTCGCTGCTGACCGATGCCTACCAGCGCCGAGACAAGGTCGCGCTGGTCAGCTTCCGCGGTGCAGCAGCCGATCTCGTGCTCCCACCGACCAGCAGCGTCGAGGCTGCGGCGCTGCGACTGGCCGACCTCCCGACCGGCGGTCGGACCCCGCTGTTCGCCGGCTTGATGCGCGCCGCCCAGGTGCTCGACGTCGAGGCCGTTCGCGACCGGGCCCGTCGCGCACTCGTCGTCGTCGTCACCGACGGCCGGCACACCAGTGGGCCGGCCCCCGAGCTCGCCGCTGCTCACCTGCTGCGCACCGGAGCGGCCTTCGTCGTCGTGGACTGCGAGAGCGGACCCGTGAGGCTCGGTCTCGGTGCGCGGCTCGGCGAGCAGCTCGGCGGTGTGGCGCTGCGGCTCGAAGAGCTGTCGGCCGATGCCCTCACCCGCGTCGTGAAGGCGGCCTGACGTGAGTCCGTTCGTCCGGAGGACGACATGAGTCCGTTCGTCCGGAGGACGACATGAGTCCGTTCGTCCGGAGGACGACATGAGTCCACAGGGTCAACCGGAGTCAGTGCCGGACGACGGGCTCACCACCCGTCAGCGTCGCAACCGTGCGCTGCTCGTCGTGCACACCGGCGAGATGAAGGGCAAGTCGACCGCCGCCTTCGGACTCGCCCTGCGGGCCTGGAACCAGGGCTGGCCGATCGGGGTCTTCCAGTTCGTCAAGAGCGCCAAGTGGAAGGTTGGCGAGGAGCAGGCGCTCAAGGTGCTCGGGGCGAGCGACGAGGGCGGCACGGTCACCTGGCACAAGATGGGCGAGGGCTGGTCCTGGACCCGCAAGTCCGGTACCGACGACGACCACGCCGCCAACGCCCTCGAGGGGTGGGAGCAGGTCAAGCGCGATCTCGCCGCGCAGACCTACCGGTTCTACGTGCTCGACGAGTTCACCTACCCGATGAAGTGGGGGTGGGTCGAGGTCGACGAGGTGGTCGCGGTGCTGCGCGACCGTCCCGAGGGTCAGCACGTCGTCATCACCGGGCGCGACGCACACCCGTCGCTCATCGCTGCCGCTGACCTCGTGATGGAGACCACCAAGATCAAGCACCCGATGGACGCCGGCCAGAAGGGCCAGCGGGGGATCGAGTGGTGACGATCCCGCGGCTGGTCATCGCCGCGCCGTCGTCGGGAGCCGGGAAGACCACCGTGGCAACAGGTCTCATGGCTGCGTTGACGGCGCGCGGATCCACCGTGAGCCCGCACAAGGTCGGCCCCGACTACATCGATCCCGGCTACCACGCGCTGGCAACGGGTCGCCCCGGCCGCAACCTCGACCCCGTGATGGTGGGAGAGGAGCTGATCCGGCCGCTGTTCCTGCACGGTGCGGCGGGCGCTGACGTCGCCGTCGTCGAGGGCGTCATGGGTCTGTTCGACGGGCGCGGCTCGACTGACGAGGGCTCGACCGCCCACGTCGTGCGGCTGCTGGAGGCCCCGGTGGTCCTCGTCGTCGACGCCTCGTCGCAGTCGCGTTCGGTCGCGGCGCTCGTTCACGGCTTCACGTCGTACGACCCCCGCGTGCGCCTTGCCGGCGTCATCCTCAACCGGGTCGCGAGCGACCGGCACGAGCAGCTGCTCCGGGAGGCGCTCGACGGACGGGTCCCGGTCCTCGGGGTGCTGCGCCGGGACGCCGACGTCGCCACCCCTAGCCGCCACCTTGGGCTGGTCCCCGTGGCCGAGCGTGCGCCGGAAGCGCTCTCGACGATCGACCGGCTGGCCGCGGTCGTCCGCGACGGGTGCGACCTCGACGCGCTCGTGGCGCTGGCGTGCCGCACCGAGGACCTGCCCGAGGAGCCCTGGGCGGCGCTGCCCCTCGAGCCCCCGGCCGGTGCGCGGCCGGTCGTCGCGGTCGCCGGTGGGCCGGCCTTCACCTTCTCCTACGCCGAGACGGTCGAGCTGCTGACCGCAGCCGGCGCCGACGTGCAGGTGGTGGACCCCCTGCGAGACGAGTCGCTGCCTGAGGGGACCCGCGGGCTCGTCCTCGGGGGCGGCTTCCCCGAGGTCTACGCCGAGCAGCTGTCGGCCAACGGCCGCCTGCGCGAAGACGTGGCCCGCCTCGCTGCCACCGGCGCTCCGGTCTCGGCCGAGTGCGCGGGTCTGCTCTATCTCTGCGAAGAGCTCGACGGGATGCCCATGTGCGGCGTGCTGGCCGCGAGCGGCTCGATGACACCCCGGCTGACCCTCGGCTACCGCACGGCGCAAGCCGCTGTCGGCAACTGGGCGGCCCCTGACGAGGGTGGTGCTCGCGAGGTCACCGGCCACGAGTTCCACCGCACCGTCGTGGAACCGCGGGCCGGTGACGCGCCCGCCTGGACGATCGACGGCTTGCCGGAGGGCTGGGTCCAGGTCGGTGTGCACGCGTCGTACCTGCACACCCACTGGGCCGCCCAGCCTGGCATCGCCGACCGCTTCGTCGCGGCAGCACGTCGGGTGCGGGCGCTCGAGCTGGCCGGGGGCAGGCGATGAGGCTCGTCGGGGTCGGGGTCGGTCCGGGGGATCCGGAGCTGGTGACCGTCAAGGGCGTGCGCGTCCTGCGTGAGGCCGACCTGGTCGTCGTGCCGGTGATGGACCCCTCCGAGCGGGGGCGGGCCGAGGCGACCGTGCGGGCGCACCTCGACTCCGCGGCCGCGGGACGGATCCTCCGGCTGGTCTTCGCACTCGACGACCGGGGCGGGGCGACGGCCGAGAGGCTCTCCGCGTGGGAGGCGGCGGCCGACACCGTGGCGGCCCACCTGCGCGCCCGCGGGGGGACCGTCGCCTTCGCCACCATCGGCGATCCCAACGTCTACAGCACCTTCACCTACCTGGCCGATGCGGTCTGCGAACGGGTCGAGGGGGTCGAGGTGCTCACGGTCCCGGGCATCACCGCCATGCAGGACCTCGCGGCCCGGTCCGGCACGGTGCTGTGCGAGGGCACCGAGTCCCTGGCGCTGCTGCCGCTCACCGCCGGCGTCGAGGCGTTCGAACGGGCGCTGACCGGCTTCGACTCCGTCGTGGCCTACAAGGGCGGCCGCCACATGCCCGCCGTGCAGGAGGTGCTCGCCCGCCACGGTCGCCTCGACGACGCCGTCTACGGAGCGGCCCTCGGTCTGCCGCACGAGCAGATCGGGCCGGCCGCCGACGCGCCGCCGGACGCGCCCTACCTGTCGACCGTCCTCGTACCAGCTCGTCGGACTGCACGTGGGGGCAAGCTGTGACGCAGGGCCGGGTCAGCTTCGTCGGGGCCGGCCCGGGGGCGGCCGACCTCATCACGCTGCGTGGAGCTCAGCGCATCGCCGAGGCCGACATCGTCATCTGGGCAGCGTCTCTCGTGCACGAGGACGTCCTGCAGCACGCCCGGACGGACGCGGTGGTCGTCAACTCGGCCGAGCACTCGATGGAGGGCATCACCCACCACTACGAGCGCGCCGCTCGAGAAGGCCTGCTGGTGGCCCGCATCCACTCCGGCGACCCGGCGCTGTGGGGCGGCACCCAGGAGCAGTGGGAGCTGTGCACCCGACTCGGACTCGCGACCGAGGTCATCCCCGGGGTCAGCAGCTTCACCGCGGTCGCCGCGATCGTGCAGCGCGAGCTCACCATCCCGGAGGTCGCCCAGTCGGTCGTGCTGACCCGGCTCGAAGGTGGCAAGACACCCATGCCGTCCGGCGAGACGGTCCGCAGCTTCGCTGCCCACGGCACGACGATGGCGCTGTTCCTGTCCGCGGCGCGCACCAAGCAGCTGCAGGACGAGCTGCTCGCCGCCGGTCCCTACGACGAGTCCACGCCCTGCGTCGTCGCCTACGCCGCGACCTGGCCCGACGAGCTGGTCTTCGAGTGCGCGCTCGGTGAGCTCGCCGAGAAGGTCCGCGAGCACAAGCTCTACAAGCACACGATGGTGCTCGTCGGGCCGGCGCTGGCGTCCGGGGGCACCCGGTCGCACCTCTACGACCCGGGGCACTTCCACGAGCACCGCAAGGTCGAGGACCCCGAGCGCCGGGCGGCGATGAAGGCGCACGACCGCCTGCTCCGCTCGACCGGTTCGCCGCAGGCCGCTCCGTCGTGACCGGGCCCGAGCTGCGTGAGCCCGACCTGCCGCGCACGGCCAAGGTGCGCACCGGGCCGCTCCGCAGCGGCTGGACGACCGGGACCTGCAGTGCGGCCGCCGCAAAGGCTGCGACGACGGCGCTGCTCGAGCAGCAGCCGCAGGCGACCGTCGAGGTCGTACTGCCCGGCGAGCGGCGGGTGTCCTTCCCGGTGGAGCGCTGCGACGTCACGGTCGACTCGGCCGAGGCCGTCGTGGTGAAGGACGCCGGTGACGATCCCGACGTCACGCACGGCGCGCACCTGACGGCGACCGTGCGCTGGTGCACCGGGCCTGGCCTCGAGCTCGAGGGGGGCGTGGGGGTCGGCGTGGTCACCAAGCCGGGCCTCGGCCTCGAGGTCGGCGGTCCGGCCATCAATCCCGTTCCCCGTCAGATGATCCACGAGAACGTCGGCGCCGTCGTCGATCTCGATGCCCGCGGGGTCCGCGTCACGATCAGCGTCCCCGACGGCGAGAAGCGTGCGAAGAAGACCACGAACGGCCGGCTCGGGATCCTCGGCGGCATCAGCATCCTCGGCACGACCGGCGTCGTACGCCCCTTCTCGACCGAGTCGTGGCGGGCGTCCGTCGTGCAGGCTGTGGCCGTGATGGCGGCGCAGGGTGAGCCGACGCTGGTGCTCGCGACCGGCGGTCGCACGGAGAAGGCCGCGATCCGCATGCTGCCGGACCTGCCCGAGGTGTGCTTCGTCGAGGTCGGTGACTTCACCGGTGCGGCGCTGCGGGAGGCGGTCGACAAGGGGCTGACGGACGTCGTGTTCGTCGGCATGGTCGGCAAGCTCACGAAGCTGGCGAGCGGCGTGCTGATGACGCACTACACGAAGAGCAAGGTGGACCCGCAGGTGCTGGTCGAGGTGACGAGGACAGTCGCGGACGACCGGGCGCTGTTGGACGGCGTCGCGGCGGCCAACACCGCCCGCCACGCCTACGAGCAGTGGGAGGCGGCCGGGGTCCTGCGGGCTGCCGGCGACGTCCTGTGCGCCCAGGTCGCCGACGTCCTGCACCGGTTCAGCGGCCTGGTGGCGCGGGTGGCCATGGTGGACCCGGCCGGTCGTGCGGTCGTGGCCGCGACCGAGCCGGACTGGGTCAGCACGTGATCAGCGTCATCGGTTGCGACGGCGGGCCGCTGTCCCTGCTCGCCGCCGAGCGGTTGCGCGCCGCCACGCTCGTGATGGGCGGACGCCGCCACCTGCAGGTCGCCGCCCTCCCCGAGGGGGTGCGCACGATCGCCCTGCGGGACGACCCGGCGGCGGCGTTGCAGGCCGTGGCCGCAGAACCCGGGAACGTCGTGGTGCTGGCCTCCGGGGACCCGGGGTTCTTCGGGATCGTGCGCGCGGTGCGACGGGCCGTGCTGCCGCGGTCGGTCGAGGTCGTTCCGGGGCTCTCGAGCATCGTCCTCGCGTTCGCCCGGGTGGGGGTCGAGTGGGACGACGCCGTGGTCGTCTCCGCGCACGGCAGGGACCCGGCCGAGGCCCTCGCCATCGCGCGCTCCCAGCCCAAGGTGGCCATCTTCACCGACGAGCGCTGCGGCCCGGCTCAGATCGGCGCCGCCCTCGCCGGGCGGACCGACCGGGTGCTGGTGGTGGCTGAGCATCTGGGGGCCCCGCAGGAGCGGGTGGTCGAGCTGACCCCCGATGAGGCCGCGGCACAGGGGTGGTCGGACCCCAACGTCGTGCTCGTCCTGTCGACCGGGCGATCGGCCCAGATGCCGGCCCCCCGGTCGGTGGTCGCCGGGCACCGGGGGCCGCGAGGATGGGCGCTCCCCGTGGACCAGTTCGCCCACCGTGACTCGATGATCACCAAGCCCGAGGTACGTGCCCTGGTCCTGGCCCGGCTCGGCCCGCGGCTCGGCGACGTCGTCTGGGACGTCGGCGCCGGCAGCGGCTCGGTCGCCGTCGAGTGCGCCCGGTTCGGCGCCGACGTCCATGCGGTCGAGCGCGACGCGGCCGGGGCGGAGCTCGTCCGGGCCAACGCGGCCCGCCACGGCGTGCACGTGCACATGGTCCGCCGGTCCGCCCCTGATGCCCTCGCCGCACTCCCGGACCCGGAGGCGGTCTTCGTGGGCGGTGGCGGACCGGGCGTCGTCGCCGCGTGCGCGGACCGCCGGCCCCGCCGGCTCGTCGTCGCCCTCGCCACCGTCGAGCAGGTGGGCCCGACTGCCGCGGCGATGCAGGGCTACGAGGTCGACTCGGTCCTGCTGCAGGCGAGCGCGCTGCAGCCGCTCGGCGACGGGTCCCGGCTCGTGCCGTCGAACCCGGTCTTCGTGCTGTCGGGCCTCCGGGCATGAGCATCGCCCTGGTGACGGCGACCGTGGCCGGCGCGCGCGCCGCCGAGCGGCTCACATCCGTGCTGCCTGACGCCCGTTCGTACGACGTTCGCGACCTGCCGGCGGCCTTTGCCGAATGCGACGCCCTGGTCTGCTTCCTGGCCACCGGTGCCACGGTCCGCCTGCTGGCCCCCCTGCTCGAGGACAAGGCGACCGACCCGGCAGTCGTCGCCGTCGACGAGGGACACCGCTTTGCCGTCGCGCTGCTCGGCGGGCACAGCTCGCGCACGGACGGCGGGGCTAACCGGCTCGCGACCCTCGTCGCCGATGTCCTCGGTGCCGCACCGGTGATCACCACCGCGACGGACGCGACGGACCTGCCGGGGCTCGACACCCTCGGCTGGCCCGTCGAGGGCGCCGTCGCCGCAGTGAGTCGCGCGATGCTCGACGGCGAGGTCGTACGCCTGGAGGCTGAGGCCTCGTGGCCCTTGCCGCCGTTGCTGGTCGTCGACGCTGCACCTGCAGGGTCGCCGGTGCTGAGGGTCACCGACCGGGTGGTCCCCTCCGACGAGCGCACCGTCGTGCTGCGGCCGCCCTCGCTGGTGCTCGGCATCGGGGCGTCCCGGGGGGTCTCTTGCGACGAGGTGCTGGACCTGGTCGACCGGGCGCTCGCCTCGGCCGGCCTGTCCGCCGCTTCGGTCGCGGGGGTGGGCAGTGTCGACGAGAAGGCCTCCGAGGCAGGGATCGTCGAGGCGTGCGCCCGTCGCGGGTGGATCCTGACGACGTTCCCCGCAGCTCGTCTCGCCGAGGTCCGGGTGCCGAACCCCAGCGAGGAGCCCCGCAAGGTCCTCGGCACGCCGAGCGTTGCCGAGGCCGCGGCGCTGACGCTGTCCGAAGGCGGTGAGCTGCTGGTCGAGAAGACGAAGTCCGCCGCGGCGACTGCTGTCGTGGCCCGGCGTCGGCCACGAGGCCGACTGGCCCTCGTCGGCCTCGGTCCAGGAGCGCGCGACCTGCTCACCCCCCGAGCCCGCGAGGAGCTCCGGAGGGCGTCGGTGTGGGTCGGCCTCGACCAGTACGTCGAGCAGGCGCGAGATCTGGCCCGACCCGGCACGCGCATGCTCATCACCGGCCTCGGCAAGGAGGAGGAGCGGGCGCACAGCGCTGTCGCCGAGGCCGAGAAGGGCCATGCCGTCGCCCTTCTCGGGTCCGGTGACGCAGGCGTCTACGCCATGGCGAGTCCTGCCCTCGAGGTCGCCGGCACCGACATCGACGTCGTCGGGGTGCCGGGTGTCACGGCGGCCCTCGCAGCGAGCAGCCTGCTCGGAGCGCCGCTCGGGCACGACCACGCCAGCGTGAGCCTGTCCGACCTGCACACGCCCTGGCCGGCCATCGAAGCGCGCATCCGCGCGGTCGCCGAAGCTGACCTCGTCGTGACCTTCTACAACCCGCGCAGTCGTGGCCGGGACTGGCAGCTGCCCAAGGCGCTCGCGATGCTGCTCGAGCACCGCCCCGCGACGACCCCGGTCGGGATCGTCACCGACGCGTCGCGACCGACCGAGCACGTGCTGCTCACGACGCTGGGCGCCCTCGACCCCACGTCGGTCACGATGTTCGCGTGCGTGGTCGTGGGTTCCTCACAGAGCACGGTCGTCGCCGGGCGCATGGTGACCCCTCGGGGCTACCGGTGGTCCGGCCCGTGACCGGCGCCGCTGCCCCGTACGCCGCTGCCCCGTACGCCGTGACTGACGACTGCACGGCCTGCGGCGCCTGCCTGCTGACCTGCCCGGAGCACGCCATCGTGGTCGGGCTCCCCCTCACCGTGCGCGCCGACCGCTGCACCTCGTGCGGGGAGTGCGTCGAGATCTGCCCCGCTGACGCCCTGCTCGAGCTCGACCCCTTCCCCCCTCTCGCCGATCATGGAGTTGTGGCCCACTCCCACGCGGAAGCCCCGAGCAACGACTCCATGATCAGCGCAGGGTCTGCGCCCGGGGGGCCGCGATGAGGCCCGGGACGGTCGCACTGGTCGGTGCCGGTCCGGGCGACCCCGGGTTGCTGACGCTGCGGGCTGCCGAGCTCCTGGGCGAGGCCGACGTGGTGCTCGTCGACCGGCTCGTCCACCCCGACGTCCTGAAGCACTGTCGCGACGAGGCGCAGGTCGTCGACGTGGGGAAGACGTCCTGGACCGGCACGGCCCCGCGCCAGGAGGAGATCAACGCGCAGCTCGTCGAGCACGCGCAGGCCGGCCGGCGGGTCGTGCGCCTCAAGGGCGGCGACCCGTTCGTCTTCGGGCGGGGCTCCGAGGAGGCGCAGGCGCTCGTCGATGTCGGGATCGACTTCGAGGTGGTCCCGGGCATCTCGTCCGCGCTCGCGGCGCCGGCCTACGCGGGCATCCCGGTGACGGCGCGCGGCTACACCCAGGACGTCTGCGTCGTCACGGGCCACCTCGACCCCGACGACCCGGCGAGCCGGGTGCGCTGGCAGGCGCTCGCCCAGGGCCCGGGCACCCTCGTGATCCTGATGGGGCACGACCGGCTGCCCCTGCTCACCGCGTCGCTAATCCGCTGGGGGCGGGCCCCAGACACTCCAGCCGCCAGCGTCCAGGAGGGCACGACCTCCGACCAGCGGGTCGTCGTCAGCACCCTCCAGAAGCTCGCCGAGGACGTCCGCGCGGCTGACCTGCGTGCGCCCATGACGACGATCATCGGTGAGGTCGTCCGGCTCCGAGAGACCCTGAGGTGGTTCGACCGATGACCCGCGCCCGCGTGCACCCGATCGAGCAGGAGTCCTTCGAGATCCTGCGCAGCCGCGTCGATCTCTCGCACCTGCCGCCGCTGCGCCGGGCCGTGGTGGAACGCGTCGTGCACTCCAGCGCCGACCTGTCCTACGTCGAGGACCTCGTCCTGGACGAGCCCTCGTTGCGCCGCGGACGGGCCGCGCTCGCCGCCGGCGCCCCGGTGGTGGCCGACGTCCAGATGGTTGCGGCCGGCATCACGACGGTCGACGCGATCTGCCGGGTCCGCGAGGCGCAGGCCACGGACGACCTCACCCGCAGCGCCGCGGCCGTGCGCCTGGCCTTCGCCGAGGTCGGTCCCGGAGCAGTGTGGGTGGTGGGGTGCGCACCAACCGCCTTGTACGAGATCCTCGCTCTGCACGTCGAACCCGCGCTGGTGATCGGCCTGCCCGTCGGCTTCGTCGGCGCGGCCGAGTCGAAGCAGGCCCTGCGGGAGAGCGGCCTGCCGGCGGTCTCGAACGTCAGTGAGAAGGGCGGGTCCGCCGTCGCGGCCGCCGCCCTGAACGCGCTGCTGTACGCCCCCGCAGACGAACCCCAAGGAGGGACGGCATGAGACCCGCGCTGCTCGTCATCGGGCACGGCACCAAGAGCGAGTCGGGGTGCGCCGAGTTCGCCGAGCTGGTCGACCGGGTGCAGCTGCGCGCTCCCTACGTCGATGTCGCCGGCGGGTTCCTCGAGCTTGCCCCGCCCCCCATCCAGGACGCGGTTGCCCGGCTTGTCGCGGCTGGGCACGGCACGATCGACGTGGTTCCCCTGGTGCTCGTCGCTGCTGGCCACAGCAAGGGGGACATCCCCGCGGCGCTCGAGCGCGAGAAGCTCCGCCACCCCGGGTTGGTCTTCCGCTACGGGCGTCCCCTCGGCCCGCACCCGGACCTGCTCGCGGCTGCGGAGGCCCGCCTCGCCGCTGTCGTCCCGCGCGAGCAGTGGGGCGACACGGCCGTGGTGCTCGTCGGGCGCGGTGCGACCGACCCGGATGCCAACTCCGAGGTGGCCAAGACGGCCCGGCTGCTCCAGGAGGGCCGGGGCATCGGCGCCGTCGAGACGGCCTTCGTCTCGCTCGCCGAGCCGTCCGTGCCGCAGGGCCTCGACCGGGCCGAGCGGCTCGGCTACTCGCGCGTCGTCGTGCTGCCGTGGTTCCTGTTCTCCGGGGTGCTCCCCGACCGGATCGCGGCCCAGACAGGGGCCTGGGCCGAGGTGCACCCCGCGGTCGAGGTGCACGCGGCCGGGTTGCTCGGACCCGGCGACGAGCTGGCCGGTGTGGTGCTCGAGCGCTGGGTCGAGATCGACGGCGGCGACCTCAGGATGAACTGTGACACCTGCGCCTACCGGGTCGCCCTGCCCGGCTTCGAGGACAAGGTCGGCGCCGCGCAGACCCCGCACGACCACCCCGACGACCCGGCCCACCCGCACGGTCATGCGGACGGGCACGGGCACGGCCACCCCCACCCCTGACCATGACCTACGACCTCGGCCACCACGGAGACGCCGAGACGGCTCCCGGACTGCTGGACCTCGCGGTCAACGTGCGCGGGTCGGCGCCTCCGGCCTGGCTGAGGGGCCGCCTCGAGCGGGGCCTCGACCGGCTCGGCAGCTACCCCGACCAGACCGGGGCGGTCCGGGCCGTCGCCGCCAGGCACGACCGTGACCCGGCGGACGTCCTGCTCACGGCCGGTGGCGCAGAGGCGTTCGTCCTGGTCGCCCGGGCGCTGCGGTTCATCAGGGCGCTGTGCGTCCATCCGAGCTTCACCGAGCCCGAGGCGGCCCTCGTCGCGGCTGGTCACGCGGTCGACCGTCTGGTGCTGGCTCCGCCGTACGTCCTCGACCCGGCGCAGGTCCCTGAGGACGCTGACCTGGTGGTGCTGGGCAACCCGACCAACCCGACGGGCGTCGTCCACGAGGACCTGGAACGGTTGTGCCGACCGGGGCGGGTCGTCGTCGTCGACGAGGCGTTCGCTGACGCGGTGCCAGGCGAACCGCACTCGCTCGCCGCCCGCGGTGACCTGCCCGGGCTCGTCGTGGTCCGCAGCCTGACCAAGACGTGGGCCCTGCCGGGCCTGCGGGTCGGCTACCTGCTTGCTCCCCCCGAGCTGATCGAGCAGCTCCGGGCGGCCCAGCCGCTCTGGCCGGTGTCGACGCTGGCGCTGATCGCGCTCGAGACCTGCCTCGCGCGCGGGCCGGTGGCGAGCGCGGGCAAGGACGCTGCCGTCCTGGAGCTCGAGCGCGCCCTGCTCGAGCAGGCTCTCGACGAGGTCGGGGTCGAGGTCAGCCCGGGGTCGCGTGCGCCCTATCTGCTGTGCCGAGTGCCTGGCCGCGAGGACGTGCGAGATGCCCTACGAGACAGGGGGATCGCTGTCCGGCGGGGTGACACGTTCCCTGGACTGACCGCCGAGCACTGGAGGGTCGCCGTGCGCGGCCCGATGGAGCGGGGGCTGCTGGTGGAGGCGCTCCGTGCGGTGCTGTGAACCACGATCAGGGGAGCGGGCCGGTCAGGTAGCGCTGCAGGGTCGGACCGAGCAGCGGCGCAAGCTCGTCGGCCGGGGCCGATGCGACCGGCTCGACCCGCAGGACGTAGCGCACCAGGGCAAGTCCTAGGACCTGCGAGGCCAGCAGCGCCGCTCGCTGGTCCGGGTCGCCGGCTGCCGCACCGATCGCGAGCGGGCGCAGGATCAGGCGCAGCAGCAGCTCGCGGAGCTTGTCAGCGGAGTCCTCGTGCGAGACAGCCCCCCGGAGCATGGCGAGCATCGGCCCCTGGCCGGGGGTGGCGTCCCAGACGCCGAGGAAGGTGCGCACGATCGTCTCCCCGAGCGCGTCGTGCGGTGAGGCGAGCAGCGCCTGCACGAGGACAGCCGGATCCATCGGCAGCTCGAGCGCCGCCTCGAACAAGCTGTCCTTGCTCCCGAAGAAGTGGAGGACCAGTGACGGGTCCACACCGGCCGTGCGCGCCACCCCGCGCACCGATGTCGCGGCGTAGCCGGAGGCCCCGAACGCCTCCTTCGCCGCGTCGAGGATCGCGGCCCGCGTGCCGCTGTCGCCAGGCCGTCGACCCGGTGTCGTCACGCGCTGCGGCGGCGGAGGGTCAGGGCGCCGAGGGCGAGCGCCAGAAGGCAGGTGGCGCTGATGACCGCCAGGTCGAGGACGAGGTCGTCACTCAGCGCGCTCGAACCGGTGAGCTGTTGCATGCCGTCCACCGCGTAGGTCAGTGGCAGCGCCGAGGAGAGCCAGCGCAGCGGGGCGGCCATGTCGTCGCGTTCGGCGAGCAGGCCGCAGAGCAGGAGCTGCGGGAGCACGAAGGCGGGCAGGAACTGCACGGCTTGGAACTCGCTGCGGGCGAAGGCCGAGAGCAGGAGGCCGAGCGCCATGCCGAGCAGCGCGTCGAGCACGGCGAGCAGCAGGACGAGCGCGGGCGACGCGGCGAGGTCGAGGCCGAGCACGCCCAACGCGACGGCGCAGGCGACGGAGGTCTGCACCATGGCGACCAACCCGAACGCGAGTGCGTAGCCGGCCAGCAGGTCCCCCTTGCCCAGCGGCATCGTGAGCAGCCGCTCGAGCGTGCCGGTGCTGCGCTCCCGGAGCATGGCCACCGACGTCACGAGGAACATCGTCACGAACGGGAAGAGGGCGAGCAGCGGTCCGCCGGCCCGGTCGAAGACGGCCGGTTGGTCGTCGTACACGTAGCGCAGCAAGGTGATCAGCAGGACCGGCACCACCAGCAGGAGCCCCAGGGTCCGGTGGTCCCGCCGGAGCTGAGTCAGTACACGGCGTGCCGTCGCGAGGGTCGCCCGTGCGGTCATGACGCCGCCTCGGCGAGGGCGAGGAACGCGTGCTCGACGTCGTCAGTGCTGGTCCGTCGCAGCAGGTCGTCGGGCGGCTCGTCTGCGACCAGACGGCCGTCGCGCAGCAGGAGCAGCCGGTCGCAGCGGACCGCCTCGTCCATGACGTGGCTGCTCACGAGGATGGTCGTGCCCTGGTCGGCGAGTGAGCGGAACAAGGCCCAGAGGTCGCGCCGCAGGACCGGGTCCAGTCCGACGGTCGGCTCGTCCAGCACCAGCAGCGGCGGGGTGGTCAACAGGGCGACGGCGAGGGAGACCCGCCCCCGTTCACCTCCGGACAGGCTCTGCGCCGGCGCGTCAGCGCGCTCCTCGAGGTCGACGTCGGCGAGCACCGCGCGCTCCCGGCCCGGGTCGGCGCCCAGCACCGCGGCGAAGTAGCGGAGGTTCTCGGACACGGTGAGGTCGCCGTAGACCGACGGGGCCTGCGTCACGTAGCCGACCCGGGTGCGCAGCGAGGGGCTCCCGGCCGGTTCGCCCAGCACGTCCACGGTCCCGGTGACGCCGTCCTGGACGCCCACGAGCGCCCGCATCACGGTCGTCTTCCCGCACCCGCTGGGTCCGAGCAGCCCGGTGATCTGCCCTGGTGCCAGGGCGAAGTCGACGCCACGCACGACCTCGCGCCCACCACGGTTGACCGTGAGCGCTCGCACTTCCACGGAGTTCATCATGCGTTGAGTTCTACGCGTGTTGAGTTCTAGGGTCAAGAGCCCGGCCCCCTGCGCTCGGGGAGGCCGGCTGACGGCCGGTCGTACGCTCGAGCGCATGGATCACAGCCGCAACATCGCCGACATCCTCGACGGGGTGGGGCTGTGGTCCCCGCACGTCGTCGGGGAGGTCAACGACTACGACGTGAAGGTGGCCAACGTCGAGGGGGACTTCGTCGAGCACGTGCACGAGGACACCGACGAGATCTTCGTCGTGCTGTCCGGGCGACTCCACCTCGACCTGCCGGACCGGACCGAGAGCCTCGGCCCGCACGACGTGTTCACCGTGCCCAGGGGAGTCCTGCACCGTCCGCGCGCAGAGCCGGGCACGCGCATCCTGATGGTCGAGCCGCGGGGCACGAGCAACGACGGCACGGAGCAGGGCTTGACGGGCGAGCGCCTGAGCTGACGGCTGTACGGCCTGGCTCAGGCGCTCGCGCGGTGCTCCTGCGGGCTGATCCCACGCACGCGGGTGAAGGCGGCGCTCAGGGCGAAGGGGCTCCCGTAGCCGACCTGCCTGGCCACCGAGGTCAGCGTCGCCTCGGGCTCGCGCAGCAGGTCAGCGGCCACCGGCCTGGAGCAGTCGCCGCTCCCCGACGTCGGGCGCCGCAGGCCACCGGCGGTCCGGCGGGGCTGGCTGCGTACGGTCCCGTCGGCCGCGGCCGGGGCTTACGGACGGCTCGCCGCCACGGCTTCTCGCACCGACAGGGGCAGCTCGTGCAGCAGGAACGGCCGCAACTCCGAAGGGACGTACGCCGGCGCGAGGTGCCAGCCCTGACCGCGGTCGCAGCCCAGTCGCGTGACGACGGCCAGGCACTCGGCGTCCTCGATGCCCTCGGCCACGACGTCCAGGCCGAGGCTGTGCGCCAGCTCAACGGTCGCCTGCAGCAGGCGGGCGTCGCCGGCGACCTGCGACGCGACGAGGGCGCCGTCGAGCTTGACCGCGTCGAGTGGCAGGTCCCGCAGTGCGGCGAAGGAGGCGTAGCCACTGCCGAAGTCGTCGAGCTCGACCCGGACGCCCGTCTCGCGCAGCCTCGACAGCACCTCGACCGCCCCGGTGCGCTCCTCGATGAGGGCGGTCTCGGTGACCTCCAGCACGAGCGCCTGCGGGGGCAGGCCGCGCTCGGCCAGCAACTGAGCCACTTCGCCGGGCAGGGAGCGGTCCCAGACCACGCGCCCCGAGAGGTTGACGCTGACGGGGATGTCGGTGCCCGCCGCACGCCACCGCGCGGCCTCGTCGAGCGCCAGGCGCAGCGTCAGCGACGTCAGGGGCCGGATCAGCCCCGTCTGCTCGGCGAGCGGCACGAATCGGCTCGGCGGCACGGCCGGGCGACCCGGCGGCGACCAGCGCGCCAGCGCCTCGACCGCCATGACCTCGCCCGTGGCGAGGGACCGCTCGGCCTGGAAGACCAGCTCCAGGCCCCCGCCCTCGATCGCCGAGAGCAGCTCCGCGGCGAGCCCCAGGTCGTCCGCGCCGGAAGCGGTACCCGGGTCGTACACGCGTACGCCCTCGCGGCCGCGCTTGGCGACGTACATGGCGGAGTCCGCCGCACGCAGCAGCTCGACTGCCGTGCTGCCGTGCTGGGGGTGCACCGCCGCGCCGATGCTGGCCCCGACGAAGCGCGGGACGCCGTCGAGCTCGATGGGACGCACCAGCGCCTCCCGCAGGCGGCGCGCCACGGCCTCGATGTCCTCGGCGCCGTGCAGCCGGTTCAGGACGACGGCGAACTCGTCGCCGCCGAGGCGGGCCGGGATGTCGTGCTCCAGCACGTTGGCGTGCAGACGGCGGGCGATCTCCTGCAGGACGACGTCGCCGCGGTCGTGGCCCAGGGAGTCGTTGATCTGCTTGAAGCCGTCCAGGTCGAGCAGCAGCACGCCAACCTGCTCGCCCTCGGCCGGACGCCCGGCCAGCGCGAATGTGAGGGCCTCCTCGAGCGCCTGACGGTTGCCCAGCCCGGTGAGGTGGTCCAGTCGGGCGGCGGCGCGCAGGCTGCGCTGCGAACGCCGCACCTGAGCCAGAGCCAGGACGAGAAGCAGGACGCCGAGCACCGCGGCCGCCGCTCCCGCCCAGGCCAGCGGCGAGCGCATCGGGCGCGGCGACCACTGCACGGCGATCCAGTCGGTGCCGTCGCCGGCGGAGCGGTCGATGCGGCGGAACGCCCCCTCGTGGCCGTCGACGCTCAGGTGGCCGGAGTCGGCCGTCACGCTGGCGAGGGACGCCGACCAGCGGGCGGACGGGAAGCCCGCCTCCTCGGTCGGCAGCGTGCCCTTCTCGGTGAGCAGCACCCGGCCGGTGCGCTGGTCGACGACCGCCGCGTGGTCGCCGGGCAGCCCCGGTAAGACGTTCTGCAGGAAGCTCGCGAGAGCCACCTCGAAGTGCACGATGCGCCGGCTGCCGTCGTACCCGCGGACCCACGTGGAGTTCGAGATGACCCACTCCCCCGTGTCTGGGGAGACGTACGGCTCGGCCTGGTGCACCCGGCCCTCGGGCAGGGCCAGCGTCGGCGCGAAGAACGGCGCGGACGCCTCCTCGGTCGACAGGTCCGCGACCGGTGCGGCCGTCCCGTTCGTGGCCCGGGCCAGCTCCACACCGCGCTCATCGATCAGGCAGGCCTCCCCGATGGCGCCGGGGTACAGCACCTCCAGGTAGAGCAGCGCCTCGTCGGCTGCCCGCCGCTCAGCCGGCGTGACGACGGCGGTGTACAGCGCGCGGTCCTGCGCCAGGAGGAGGTTCAGGCTGCGCGCCCGCTCGAGGTAGGCCTCGAAGGCCGACGCCTCCGTACCGGCGGCGCCGAGCAGACCCGCGCTGCGCGCACGGTCCTGCGCCAGCGCCGCCGCCGTGCCAAGCACACCGGCGACGAGCAGCACGACTCCAATCAAGAGGTTCACGAACGGCATCCTGCGCAAGGGGCCCCACGAAGTCGGAGAGGTGTCCCTGCCAGCATCGGCGAGGTGGCCGTGCGCCGACATAGCCCGCTGGGACCATCTTTGACCAGCGCACCCGGCGCCTGCAGCAGCAGGACACCAGTGATCTTGCTGCGGCGAACTGCCGCTGAGTCGCGGGGCGGTTCGTCCTGGCCGGGTGAGGCGGCCCCGATAGTCTGCGAGCGTGCCCACGCTGCGCCGCTCCGCTCCTGTGTTCGCCACGACGGACCTCGCCCGAGCCCTGGGGCACTACGAGCGATTGGGGTTCTCCGTCGAGGCCTACGACGGAGCCGACTACTACGGCTACGCCCGTCGGGACGGGGTCGAGATCCACCTGGCGAAGGTCGACCGGCTCGACCCCTTGACGACCACGTCCTGTGCCTACATCTGGGTGGACGACGCGGCTGCCCTGTACGACGAGTGGTCCGCAGCGGGTGTCGACGGGCGGTTCCACCGTCCGACACCGACGGACTACGGGCTCTCGGAGGGGGCCCACGTCGATCCTGACGGGAACCTCCTGCGCTTCGGCTCCCCAGCGGGTGCACCGGGGGGATGACGTGCGGACCTGGCCCGGCAGCACCCGGACGGGCCTTGCGTCGCCGGAGGGTGTGGCACGCTCGCCCCTACTCGGGCGTCGCCGACGCCTGCCACAGCGCCCAGCAGGGCCAGAAGGGCGCGGACTCGGCGTGGAGCTGCGGGCTGACCTCTCGGCGCTCGGCCTCGGGCCGCTCGTCCGCCTGGTCTCGGGGCTGCGCGACCTCAGCGAGGGGTGCACGAGCGTCGAGGAGTTCGCCCAAGCGGCGTGCGCGTTGCTTCACCAGAGCCTCGTCGACGGGCGGGACAGCCGGCAGACGGCGCTCGTCCGCTTCTACGGGACCGCCCAGCTCGCCGCGCTGCCGGCGGCCGAGCGGGACTTCGTGGCCGCTCTGGGCAGCACCTGCCCGTTGCCCGACGACACGACGTGCCTGACCCTGCTCGGCACAGCAGGGACCGAGCCGGCGTGGAACGACCGCACCCGCTCGCGTGGCCATCGGGTGGTGCCGCTGCCGGACACGGCCGCGGTCGACGAGCTCCCCATGGTGGCGGCACTGCTCGGCCAGCTCGGCATCGACGCAGAGGCGCTCACCCGCGCCTCGTCCGACGTCGTGCTCCCGAGCGACGCCGAGGACTACCGCATCTTCCACGTCCCCCAAGCGCAGGACAGCCCGCTGATCCCGGCACAGGACTTCGTCCACGAGCACGGCATCGCCTCCGCCGTCGGCTTCGGTGGGGCCTTGCCGACCGGTGAGGTCTACGCCGTCGTCCTGTTCAGCACCGTGCCGGTGGGTCTGCTGACCGCTCAGCTGCTCGGCACCGTCGCGCTGAGCACGAGCCTCGCCTGCATGGACATGCTCGACCTGCCGCTGCTCACCGGCCAGGCCCCCGCGGAGCGGCCGGCCGGCCGGTCCCTGTCCGACACCGACCGCTCGGCCGAGAAGGAGCGGCTGGTCCGCGCGCTGCTCACGGTGCACGAGGACGTCGCCGCGTCGGAGGCCGACAAGGCCGAGATCGCCCTCGGCCAGGCGCAGTACGAAGCGCGGAGGGCGGCTGCGCTGGCAGCCTTCGCCTTGCGGATGAACAGTGCCCGCACCATCGGCGAGGTGACTGAGGCGATCTTCTCCGAAGCCCTCCCGGTCCTGGCCGCGGACGGCGGCTCGTTGGCCCTCGTCAACGCGGAGGCGACAGCCGTCGTCGTCCAGAGCGCGAACGGATTCGATCCGGAGGCCATCCGTGCATGCACGTCGCTGCCGCTGGACGACGCGCTCCCGACCACGGCAGCGGCACGACGTGGCCGCCTGGTCCTCGTGGAGGACCTGCGCTCAGGGCTCGCCTCGTTCCCCGCTCTGGCGCAGGTCCACGAGGACACCGGGGGTCAGGCGTTCGCGGCCTACCCGCTCCTGGTCGACGGGCGGACGCTCGGGGCGCTGACGCTCGTGTGGAACCAGCCACCGGTGTTCACCACATCGGCTCTGGAGCTCCTGGAGGCGCTGGCCGCGCAGACATCGCAGGCACTGGACCGTGCGCGTCTGCTCGAGCTCGAGAAGCGGCACAGCGAGACGCTGCAACGGAGCCTGCTCGCGCTGCCACGGACTCCCGTCGCGGTCGAGGTGGCGGTCCGCTACGTCCCGGCTGCCGAGCACGCCCAGATCGGGGGCGACTGGAACGACGTCTTCACCGCCCCCGACGGCAGTACCGTGCTGGCAGTCGGCGACGTCATGGGTCACGACATGCTGGCCGCAGCGGCCATGGGTCAGCTGCGCAACTTGCTGCGCGGGATCGCCTTCGCGCGTCCGGCTGCCCCCGAGGTCCTGCTCAGCGTGCTCGAGTCGGCGCTCGACGGACTCGAGCTGCCCGCCTTCGCGACGTTGATCGTGGCCCGGCTGTCACCGGGCGGCGGCGGCGATCCCGCCGGGAGCATGCTGCTCCGCTGGAGCAACGCCGGGCACCCGCCCCCCCTGCTGCGCACCCCGGAGGGGGCGGTGCGCACGCTGGACACCGAGCCCGATCTCATGATCGGCGTGGACGGCTCACGGCCCCGGTCCGGACACGACCACGTGATGCTCCCCGGTTCGACCCTGGTGCTCTACACCGACGGGCTGGTCGAGCGCCGCACCGAGGGCGTCGACGTCGGCATCAAGCGTCTCGCGCTGGCCTTGGAGGAACACGGCTCGTCGGCTCCGGACGCGTTGTGCGACTCCCTGATGGCGACCCTGTCCGGCCCGCCGGACGATGACGTCGCGCTGGTGGTCCTGCGCGTCCCGGCCCCCCGATCCTGATGGACTTCACCCTCCCCGACAGTGCGCTCGCCGTCCGCGACGGCGTGCGGGCGGTCGCGGCGAAGTACGACCACACCTACTGGTCCCGCTGCGAGGACGAGCACCGCTTCCCCGACGAGGTGTGGCGCGACCTGTCCGACGGAGGCTGGATCGGACTCTGCGTCCCCGAGGAGTACGGCGGCGGCGGGCAGGGGATGCTCGAACTCGCCGTCGCCTGCGAGACCCTCGCGGCCTCAGGCGGCACGGCCGGCACCTTCCTCTACATCCTCACGCCCGGGTTCGGCGCCGTCACGCTCACCCGACACGGCACCGAGGAGCAGAAGGCGGCGATCCTGCCGGGGGTGGCCACCGGGGAGTCGCAGTTCTGCCTGGCCCTCACCGAACCCGACGCCGGGAGCAACGCCATCGAGATCACGACGTCGGCCCGCCGCGACGGTGAGGACTTCCTGCTGACCGGGCAGAAGACCTGGATCTCGGGCGTGGAGAACGCCCAGTGGATGCTCGCCGTCACGCGGACGACCCCAGCCGGTCAGATGCCCAGTCGTACAGCAGGATTCACGCTCTTCTTGGTGGACGTCCGGGAGGCACTCGCCGCCGGCACTCTGTCGTACGCGCCGATCCCGAAGCTCGGTGGCAACGTCGTGACTTCGAGCCAGGTCTTCTTCGACGACGTGCGCGTGCCCGCCTCTCGCGTTCTCGGTGAGGTGGATCAGGGGTTCTCCGTGCTCTGGGACGTCCTCAACCCCGAGCGCATCCTCGCGGCGGCCGGCGGGATCGGCGCCGCGGACGCAGCACTGCGCCTGGCCAGCGACTACGCGCGCGAGCGGATCGTGTTCGGCCGGCCGATCGGGTCGAACCAGGGCCTGGCGTTCCCGCTCGCGCAGATCAAGGCCAAGACCGAGCTGGGCCGGCTCATGACCTACAAGGCGGCCTGGCTGTTCGACCAGGGACTGCCGTGCGGCAACGAGGCCAACGTCGCCAAGCTGACCGGAGCGCAGGCAGCGTGGGAAGCCGCCGACCAGGCGTTCCAGGTGTTCGGCGGCATGGCCTACTCGAAGGACCTACCGGTCGAGCGACTGTTCCGGGACAGCCGGATCGGGCGCAACATCCCGGTGTCGGAGGAGCTGGTGCTGGCCCACATCGGCACCTCGATGCTGGGCCTGCCGCGCAGCTACTGAGCCGGTCCGGCGAACCGCTTGCGGAGCTCGCCTTTCAACACCTTGCCGCCGGCGTTGCGCGGAAGCTCGGGGACGAGCGCGACCTCGGTCGGGAGCTTGTACGACGCCAGCCGTTCGCGGGCCCAGTTCCGCAGCTCTGCGATCGGGAGGTCGCCGTCGGGGTCGCGGAGCGAGACGACAGCGACCGGGGTCTCACCCCACCTCGGGTGCGGTCGTCCGACGACGCTGACCTCCCGGATCATCGGGTGACCGGCCAGAGCGTCCTCGACCTCCGCGCAGTAGATGTTCTCGCCTCCTGAGATGATCATGTCCTTGGCACGGTCGACGACGTAGAGGAAACCCTCCTCGTCGACCCGCACCAGGTCGCCCGAGTGGAACCAACCGCCGGCGAAGGCCTCGGCAGTGGCCTGCTCGTCGTTCCAGTAGCCGGACATCTGCGTCGGGCCGCGGTAGACGATCTCGCCGACCTCGCCCGGCGGGACGTCCTGCATCGCGTCGTCGACCACCCGCACGGCGACCGTCGGGATGGGCCGTCCGACCGAGCCGATCTTGCGCAGGGAGTCACGTCCGTCCAGTACGCAGGTGATCGGTGACATCTCGGTCTGCCCGAACACGGCCACGTTGGTCGCGCGCGGAAAGGCCTCTGACATCCGGCGCAGCAGGGCGGTCGAGGCGGGAGCTGCGCCCCAGCACGTGATCCGCAGGGCGGACAGGTCCCGCTCCGGCACCGTCGGGTCCTCGCACAGCGCCTGCCACTGCGTGGGTACGAGGAACACGCTGGTCACCCGTTCGCGCTCCAGCACGTCGAGCACCGCACCTGAGTCGAAGGCACCGGTGGGCAGGACCACGATGCAGCCGCCCAGCAGGATCATCGGGGCGATCGACCCGATGGCGCCGATGTGGAACATGGGAGCCGCACACAGGTTCACCTCGTCGGCGTCGAACGACCGCCAGGCCCGGATCACCGTCAGCGACTGGGCCTGCAGGTTGCTGTGCGAGAGCACCGCGCCCTTGGGGCGGCCGGTCGTCCCGGACGTGTACATGATCAGCGCCGGTGCGTCCTCGGGGACATCCGCGAAGGCCGCCGGCTCGCCGGTCTCGGCCAGCAGGCCTTCGTACCTCTCGGCACCGTCACCGGCTGCGCCGTCGGTGACCACGACGAGGGCGACCTCGACCTCCCCCCGCGCTGCCCGAGCTGTCGCGGCGGTCGCCTCGTCGGCGACCAGCACGACGGCGCCGGCGTCCTTGAGGACGTACGCCACCTCGACGGGCGTCAACCGGAAGTTGATCGGGACGGCGATGGCACCGAGGCGGTTGGCGGCCAGCACCGTCTCGAGCAGCTCGGGGCGGTTCCAGGTCAGGATCGCCACCCGCTCGCCCGGCCCGACGCCGCGGCGAGCGAGCGCGTCCGCGAGAGCCACCACGCGATCCCGTAGCCCTCGCCACGTCGTCGTGGCGCCCGAGAAGCGCACAGCCGGGCTGTCGGGCGTCTGCAGCGCATGGCGTTCCAGGTGCGTGCACCAGTGGTTGCGCCGCCAGGATGCGATCTCGTCGTCCAGCGCCATGCCGCTCCCCGATCGCCGCACCCCGTTCGCCGCTCCCCGTTCGGAAGGCGGCCTGCATCGTCGCACCGGTCGGGGCGGGCACGATGGGGCCGTGACCCGCCCGAACGCCGCCACGATCCGAGACGCGACCCCTGGCGACGCGCAGGCCTGTGCAGCGATCTACCGCCCGTACGTCATGGACACGGCCATCACCTTCGAGCTGGACCCGCCGTCAGCAGTCGAGCTGGGGGCTCGTATCGAGTCCGCTCTCGGCACGCACGCGTGGGTGGTGCTCGAGCAGGACGCGCGCGTCGTCGGCTACGTCTACGGCAGCCCGTTCAGGTCCCGGGCGGCCTACCACTGGTCCTGCGAGGTCAGCGTCTACCTCGAGCGAGGCCGAGTGCGCACCGGAGGTGGACGGGCCCTGTACGACGCGCTGCTCGACCGCCTGACCGAGCGCGGGTTCCGGCAGGCCGTCGCTGTCATGACGCTGCCGAACGAGCCGAGCCTGGCTCTGCACCGGGCCATGGGGTTCGAGACGATCGGCACGCTGAGACGGATCGGGTGGAAGCACGGCGCCTGGCACGACGTCGCCTGGGCCCAGCGAGAACTCGCGCCGGGTGACGAGGCACCCGCCGAGCCCGGGCAGTAGCGCCCACCCCTGCCCCTGCTGCAGTAGCAGCAGGCGGCGGCGTGGTCAGCCGAGGTCGATCGCGTCGCCTGCTCGAACGGGCTCCGAGCACGTCGACCGGCGTCGCTCCTGTGAGGGGACCGGAGGTCAGCCCGGCTCAGCCGCTGCTGTTCACCATGGCGTCCCAGGCGACCTTGACCAGGCGGACGGCCTCACCGATCGCGTTCCCGACGGCGGCGGCTGACTGGTCGCCGCCGGTGGCACCGAGCAGGATGATGACGACCACCAGGACGATGATCACGTTCTTGGGGCTCACCGCAGCGGCTCCGGACCCGCGGAACGGGCTGGGCGGCGGAAGCAGAGGACGATCATGGCGACAGGCTGGCACACCTGGACGCCGATGGGCCGCAACCGGTCCGCGTGTCCCGTGCGACATGAGGCCAGACGTGCTGCCGGCGGCTATCTTCCGGGCAGGCATCAGACGGGGCGGCCCGGGACGAGGTGAAGGCGTGGACCCGCAAGAGGAGTCCGAGCCGGACCGCACGTCGTCGCTGCGCCGCGAGGTCGCGGACTCCGTGCGCGACCAGTCCGCCCGAGTCCGAGAAGCCGTCACCGGTGTCATGCGCCGGCCGGACGACGTCGACCGCAAGCCCTCGTTCGTCCCGGCCGCCGAGACCGTCATGATCGACGCCCGACGGCATCCCCTGCTGCTCGTGACGCCGGCGCTGCGCACGATCACCGGGGTGCTGCTGCTGTCCGTCGGGCTCGACGTGCCGGCCCTGCTGCTGTTCACCCTGATCACCGCCCTCTGGGCGGCCACGCGCATGACGCCGGGACTGCGGCGGGCTCTGATCATCGGCGCTGCGGCCGGTGGTGGCCTCGTCGTGGCCGATGCGCTGCTCGGTCCGGTCCCCGTCGTCCTCGCCCTGCTCCTCTGGCTCGCGGACGACATCGCCGACTGGTACACCGACCGGCTCGTCGTCACCGACAAGCGGATCTACCGGCGGCACGGGGTGCTGACCCGGCACTCGCCGTCGATCGCCCTCACCGGGATCGCCTACATCGATGCGGCCGTGCCACCGTTCGGGCGGCTGCTGGGCTACGGCACCCTGCGGCTCGACTCGGTCGCGCAGCGCGATGCCCCGCTCTCCCGCTTCGACCTCATCCCGGACGTGGTGCCGGTGTCGCACGAAATCCTCCGCCTGCGCTCGCAGGCCATGCCGCGCTTCCAACAGCCCCACTGAGCTCGGCCGGCGCTGGCGGGCGGCGGCAGGGATAGGGATTTCGCCCGATGTGCGGCCCTCCGGCAGGCAGGACGGTGGCGTCACAGGCACCGCCATCCCGAGGAGGACGCATGACGCACGTCGACACGGCCGACACGGCCGACACCGAGCTCAAGACCAAGCACAAGGCGATGTGGGGCAAGGGCGACTACCCCCGCATGGTCGAGACCTTCCTGCTTCCCATCGGACAGCGGCTGGTGGACGCTGCCGGCGTCGGCCCCGGTGTCCGGGTCCTCGATGTCGCAGCGGGTACGGGCAACGCCTCCATCCCCGCCGCCCAGCGGGGTGCGCGGGTCACCGCGAGCGACCTCACGCCCGGCCTGCTCGAAGCCGGATCACGCCGGCCCGAGGCGGCGGGCCTCGACCTCGAGTGGGCGGAGGCCGACGCCGAGCACCTGCCGTTCGACGATGCGTCGTACGACGTCGTGATGTCGGCGATCGGGGTGATGTTCGCCCCCCACCACCAGGAGGCCGCCGACGAGTTCGTACGCGTGTGCCGACCGGGCGGGACCGTGGCGCTGCTGAGCTGGACCCCCGAGGGCATGCTCGGAGACCTGTTCCGGACGATGAAGCCGTTCGCGGCCCCGCCCCCTCCCGGCGCGCAGCCCCCCCCGCTCTGGGGCAGCGAGGAGCACCTCACCGCCCTGTTCGGGAACCGGGTCGAGTTCTTGACTCTCGAGCGGGGCATGCTGGAGATCACCGCCTTCGAGCGGCCCCGGGACTCCGGCGAGCACTTCAAGGCGTACTACGGGCCGACCATCGCCGTCCGGGCGAACGCCGCGCAGGACGGCCGGGAGGGCGAGTTCGACGAAGCCCTCGACCGGTTCTGCGAAACGTGGAACCTGGGCACGGACCAGAGCGCTCGCTTCGAGAAGGAGTACCTGATCGCGGTGGGGACCAGGCGCTGACGCAGTCGGTTGAGGCTGGCCCTTGTCGGGGCTGACCGGTCTGGCGATACTCGCAGGCGTGGCGTGGCGTGGCGTGGCGTGGCGTGGCGGGCGTGGCAGGCGTGGCGGGCGTGCCAGGGGCTGAGGGCGTGCTCGACGGCGCCCTCGCGCTGGAGATGGCTCAGTGGGAGTCCGCGCGTCAGGCCTTCGAAGCGGCGCTGGTCGTCGCCGACACGCCCCAGGCGCACGACGGGTTGGGGCAGGCGCTGTGGTTCCTCGGCCGCTTCCCGGAGGGGATCGCGGAGCGGGAAATCGCGTTCGAGGGCTACAACGCCCGTGGGTCGAGCGACGAGGCGGCGCGGGCCGCCGCCTGGGTGTCGCACCAGCACCTGCTCGCAGGGCGCGCCTCCGCGGCCCGGGGCTGGCTCGCCAGGGCGGAGCGCTGCCTCGACGGGGCCGACCCGTCGTGCCTCGGACGCGGCTGGCTCGCCGTCGAACAGGGCCGCCAGGCGCAGGACGCGCACGTGCAGGTCGAGCAGGCCCGGCTGGCCCTGGGGATCGCGGTCGCCCGGGGCCACGCCGACCTCGAGGTGCTGGCCCTCAGCGTGCTCGGCCGGGCGGTGCTGAGCTCGGGGGACCGGGAGGATGGGCTCCGTCTGCTCGAAGAGGCCATGGCAGCCGCCTCGTCCGGTGGCGGCCGCAACGTCCACCTGCTCGCCGAGGCCTACTGCAACCTGATCGAGGGCTGCTCCCTCGCCGGGGAGTGGGAGCGGGGAGCCGAGTGGTGCCGGGTCGTCGACGAGTTCGCCCGCACGACGGCGGCGGCTCCGCTGCTCGGCGCCTGCCAGACGATCCACGCGAACGTCCTGCTGGCCACCGGGCACTGGGCCCAGGCGGAGCACGACCTGAAGCTCGCGCTGGCGACGCACGCGCGACACATCCCCCAGATGGGCGCACCGACTCTGGCGGCCCTCGCCGAGCTCCGGATCCACCAGGGACGCCTGCGCGACGCCGAGCGCCTGCTCGACGGCCGAGGTGGCGATCCTGCCTCGATGCGCGCTCTGGCGCTGCTGCGCTTGGCTGAGAACCGTCCCGATGAGGCTGTCGACCTCCTCGAGCGGGGTCTGCTCGGCACGACCGGTCACCCGGTGCGGGCCGCGCACCTGCTCGCGCCGCTCGTCGACGCGCGCCTCGACGCCGGAGATCGCGACGGAGCTGGACGAGCTGCAGCTGAACTGGCTGAGGTCGCGGAGCAGTCCGGCATCCGACTCGTGGAGGCGCTCTCCGCCCTCGCCACGGCTCGCGTCTCTCTGGCAGTCGGGAGCGCGCGGGACGCGACCGGGCCGGCTCGGCTGGCATCGGTCGCCTTCCGCAGGCTCGAGATGCCGTTCGCCGACGCGCAGGCGCGGCTCGTGCTGGCGCGTGCTCTCGCCGGACAAGCGCCAGCGCTCGCGCTCGACGAGGCGCGTACGGCCCTCCTGACCTTCCGCGAGCTCGGTGCCGCACGAGCGATGGACGTCGCCGCGGGCCTGCTCCGCGAGCTTGGCGGTGCATCGGGTCCCCGCCCCCGCGTGCCCGGCCAGCTCACCGCCCGAGAGCAGGAGGTGCTCGAGCTGGTCGCGGTGGGCATGTCGAACGCGCGCATCGCCGCAGCGCTCGTGATCAGCGAGAAGACCGCTGGCCACCACGTGAGCCGGATCCTGACCAAGCTCGGCGTGCACAACCGGACCGAGGCCGCGGCCGAGGTCACCCGGGCGGCGGCCGTCCGCTAGTACCCGCAGTCAGCAGGGGAGGGCGTACGCGACGTCGGTGAGCCGCTCGGACTGCTCCCACAGCCGGGACGCCATCGCATCGTCGGAGGCAGCCTTGGAGCGGCCCACCCGCTTGGGGGCGCCGCGCAGCTCGGCGAACCCCGGTCCCCAGTAGTCGCCGGAGCGCACGTCCGGCATCGTCGCGGCGTAGATCGACGGCAGAGCGCCGGCCTGGTCGGACTGGGCAAGGACGGCGTTGCCGATCCGCATGACTCCTGCGAGCAGGGCCGAGCCGTGACCGTTCTGCAGGTGGGTCGCGGCGTAGCCCGGATGTGCGGCGGCCACCAGCAGGGCCGGGACCCGGCGGTCCAGTTCGCGGGCGAACAGCAGGTTCGCGAGCTTGCTCTGCCCGTAGGCGCCCCATCGCGAGTAGGAGCGCTCGGACTGCAGGTCGTCGACGTCGATCTTCCCCATGCGGTGGGCCGCACTGGAGACGACCACGACGCGTGGCTCAGGAGCGGCCAGCAGGAGGGGGAGCAGACGGCCGGTCAGCGCGAAGTGGCCGAGGTGGTTGGTCCCGAACTGCAGCTCGAAGCCATCGGCGGTCGTGGCCCTGGGGGTCGCCATGACGCCGGCGTTGTCCACCAGCAGGTCGAGCGCGTCGAGGCGGGACGCGACGACCTCGGCCGCCCTCTGGACCGAGTCCAGCGACGCCAGGTCGAGGCTCACCAGCTCTACCTGGGCGCCCGGGGCCGCAGCGCGAACCCGCTCCAGCGCCTCCTGGGCACGACCGGCATCGCGGCAGGCCATGAGCACGCGCGCGCCCTTGCTGGCCAGGGCGATCGAGGTGCGCAGGCCCAGACCCGAATTGGCCCCGGTCACGAGGGCGGTGCGCCCGGTCTGGTCGGGTGCGTCTGCAGCGGTCCAGGAGGTCATGGCGATCAGCCTGCCCCGTCGCCGGAGCGCATACGCCCCGGGGCGCCCCAGGCGCAGCCTGAAGGCCCCTCGGTCGGGACCTTCGCCCCTGTACTCCGTGGAGTCCTGAGCGGATCCTCGACTCCAGCACTCGGTCCGCCGGACTCCCTCCTCCGCGTCCGCGACCGCCCGTACGCCCGACTCCGGAGGACCCGACCGTGACCACGACCCTTCCCACCCGACCCGCCGTCACCACTTTGCTGTCGGCCCGCTCCGAGGCCGTGATCGCTGCGACTGCGGCCGTCGTGGCCGAGCACGCCGAGCAGATCACGGCGTGTTTCTACCCGCGCATGTTCGCCGAGCGGCCCGAGCTGCTGCGGGTGTTCAACCTGGCGAACCAGGCGACCGGCGAGCAGAGCCGAGCGCTCGCTGCGTCGGTCGTGGCGTACGCCGTCCAGCTGATCGACCCGGCCGCCCCGTCCTTCGCGCACGTCATGACGCGCATCGCCCACAAGCACGTGTCGCTGGGCATCCGGCCGGAGCAGTACACGATCGTCGGGAACCACTTGCTGGCTGCTGTCGCCGAGGTCCTCGGCGATGCCGTGACGCCGGCCGTGGCGGAGGCGTGGAGCGAGGTCTACTGGCTGTTCGCCACCCAGCTGATCGCCGAGGAGGCCCGGCTGTACGCCCGGGCCGGCGTCGACCCGGCCACCCCGACGCGGCCGTTCCGGGTCGCGCGGCGCATCGAGGAGACCGACGACGTCGTGTCTCTCGTGCTCGAGCCGGCTGACGGCGCGCCGGTCCCGGACATCGAGCCCGGGCAGTACGTCTCGCTGTTCGTCGACCTGCCCGGGGGCGACCGGCAGCCCCGGCAGTACACCGTGTCCTCCACCTCCGTCGGCACCCGCCTGCAGGTCACGGTCCGCAAGGTCCACGGCGTGGACGGAGCACCGGCGGGGCGGGTCTCGTCGTTCCTGCACGACCACGTCTTCGCGGGAGACGTCGTCGACGTCAGCGCCCCGGCCGGCGACCTCGTCGTGCCGTCCTCGGACTCACCGCTGCTGCTCGCCACCGCCGGGGCCGGCATCACCACGGTCCTGCCCATCGTGGAGCACATCGCACGCACCCAGCCGCAGCGGCCGGTGATCGTCGCCCACGCCGATCGCACGGCGAAGGACCACGCGCTGCGCGAGACGGTGCTGCACGCCGGCCGGCAGATCGACAACTTCAGCCGCTACACCTGGTACGAGACCGTCGACCCCGATGACTCCCGGTCCCGGACGGGGTTCATGGACCTGTCCGACGTGCCGCTCCCCGAGGGCGTCCACGTCTTCACCTGCGGGCCGCTGCCGTTCATGCGTCAGGTCCGTGGCGCCCTTCTCGCCCGCGGGGTCCCGGCCGACCACATCCGCTACGAGGTGTTCGGACCCGACCTCTGGGCGGCCCCCGAGGCCACGCCCGGCTGACCCGAGCTCTCAGCAGGGGCTCCGGCACCCCGCGGCACGCCGGCCACGGAAGGTTCGGGAAGATGCAGCATGAGCGGCAGCCATCGGCACGGCGGGCACGCCCCCGGCCCCACTCTGATCCGCGGCCGCCGTGCGCTCGCTGCGGCCGTCGTGGTCCTCGTCGTCGCCACGCTGGTGGGTCTGGTCCTGCTGCGCCCCACTGGGATCGCGACGGAGGACTTCCCGAACGCGGGTGAGCGCGTCCAGGCCACGGTCCTCGCGGCCGAGACGGCCCCGTGCGCCGAGGCGAGCCCCGGAGCGCCCGCGGACGGCGCGCGCGAGCTCTGCGTCGAGTTAGCGATCCGCATCGACGAGGGCCCTGACCGAGGGGCGACCGTCCGCCAGGCCGGCGGCGACAACGCCACCGGGCGGCCAGACGTCGGCGATCGCGTCGTGGTCGCGGTCGATCCGAACGCCATCGGGGTCGATGACCGCTACCAGCTCTCCGACACCCAGCGAGGTCGGTCCCTCGTCGTCCTGGCCCTGCTGTTCGCTGGCGCAGTGGTGGCCCTCGGGCGACTTCGCGGTCTCCTGGCGCTCGTCGGCCTGGGCGTCAGCTCGGTCGTGCTCGTCGGTTGGCTCGTACCGGCCCTGCTCGAGGGCCGTCCCCCCATCCCCACGGCGGTCGTCGGCGCCGGCGCCGTGATGCTGTCCGTCCTGCTGCTGGCGCACGGGCCGAACGTGCGCACCGCCATCGCGATCGTCGGTACCGGTGCGAGCCTGCTGCTGACCCTCGGGCTCGCGGTCGTGTTCGTCGAGGCGAGCACCCTGACCGGGCTGACCAGCGAGGAGGCGACCTTCGTCCAGGCCGTCTTCGGCGGCCTCGACGTACGCGGGCTGCTCCTGGCGGGCATCGTCATCGGAGCCCTCGGCATCCTCGACGACGTGACCGTCACCCAGGTCTCGGCCGTCTACGAGCTGCGCGCTGCTGACCCGACGATGCCCGTCCGGGACCTCTACCGGGCTGGGCTGAGAGTGGGACGCGACCACGTCGCCTCGCTCGTGAACACGCTGCTGCTCGCCTACGCCGGAGCGTCCCTGCCGCTGCTGGTCATCTTCACGACCTCCGGCGAGGGGATCGTCGGCACGTTGACGAACGGGGTGGTGGCGGAGGAGATCGTGCGCACCTTCGTCGGCAGCATCGGGCTCGTCGCCGCCGTCCCGCTCACGACGGCCCTGGCCGCCGCGACGTGCCCGCCGCGCCCAGACGCAGGCACCGGAGAAGTGAGCCGGCCCTGACCGCTGACGTGGATGCGGGGGCGGCGAACGGGGTTACCTTCGACCTCGCGCAGGAGCTCTCGCACGAGCGTGCGGCATCCCCGCACCCATCGTGGGGTAGCCCGGAATGCCTAGGGGGACTAGCCCGATCGCCCTTCGTTGTGCGTAGATGTCGGCATTCGTGTCCAGAAGGCACGACTCCTGGCACGGCCCAACCGGCCGTGCCGGATCAGCGCAGCGAGAAGGATGTGATCCATGCGCACGTCGAGAAGGAGCCTGGTTCTCCCAGCGGTCCTGGCAGCGGGTCTGATGGTCGTCCCTGGGGCGGCCTACGCCCACCCGGGAGACGGCGGCGTGAGCGACGAGGGGGTGATCGCACCGGGGAGCGAGGAGGCCAAGCAGCACCCTGGCGAGGGCGGTCACCTCCCCGGCACGCAGGAGAACGTCGAGCTCGTCGGTCGGGCAGACATCAAGGGCGCCGGCGAGGGTCGCGTCGCTGACGTGGCTGCGTACGGCAACTACGCCTACCTGACGGTCCGCGACCCCGAGGGCTGTTCGGACGCCGGGGTGGCGATCATGGACATCAGCAACCCGGCCGCCCCCGCGCAGGTCGGGTTCATCGACGCCACCGAGGGATCGTTCCCCGGTGAGGGCGCGCAGGTGCTGGACGTCAAGACCAAGAGCTTCACCGGTCAGGTGCTGCTGTTCAACAACGAGATCTGCGGCGACGACGGCCTCGGCGGCGTGACCATGTGGGACGTGACCAACCCGGCCGCCCCGGTGGTCCTGTCTGCCCACGCTGGTGACACCACCATCATCGACGAGGACCCGAACCCGGCCTTCAACGAGACCCACAGCGTGCTGGGTTGGACGGATGGCAAGAAGGCCTACGCCGTCCTCGTGGACAACTACGAGACCGCTGACGTCGACATCCTCGACATCACCGACCCGCGCAAGCCGGTCCTGGTCTCCGAGACCGACCTGAACGACTTCGGCGTGCTGCAGGACGAGTCGACGCCGCTCGGTGCGAACTCGTTCCTGCACGACGTCGAGGTCCAGAAGATCGGCGGCACCATGACGATGGTCGCCTCCTACTGGGACGGCGGCTGGACCCTGCTCGACGTCGACGACCCGGCGAACCCGGTCTACCTGCGCGACTTCGAGTACTCCCCGGTCGACGCCGAGACAGGCCTGTCGCCGAGCGAGGGCAACGCCCACCAGGCGGAGTTCTCTCCCGACGGCAAGTTCATCATCGGCACGGACGAGGACTTCAACCCCTACCGCTTGACGCTGTCCGCGGGTGGCGCTGACTTCCAGGCGGCTCAGGGCAGCGACACGCCGCAGCTCAACGCGGCGAACTCCCTGGCGGGCCCGACCACCTTCGTCGGAAGGGCGTGCGATGGAGTCCCGCTCCCGCCCGCGACCGCCTCCGGGCAGATCGCGGTCATCGAGCGTGGGGTCTGCGCCTTCACCGACAAGGTGCAGAACGCCGAGGCCGCTGGCTACGACGGGGCCGTGATCTTCAACTCCGTCCGGCCGGACGGGTGCTCGGCCATCGTGACGCCGTCCGTCGAGGCGGGGATCCCCGTCGCCTCAGTCGGCCGTGATGTGGGCTACGCCTTGTTCGGCGCCCCCTACGACGACGCGGCGTGTCTCGCGGGAGCGGCTGGCAGCGCGACGCCCTTCGCTGTGGGCACGTCCGGCGAGCCGATCAAGGTCAGCGCGGTGTTCGACGGCTGGGGCTACGTGCGCCTGCTCGACACGAAGACCCTGACCGAGATCGACACCTACGCCATCGAGGAGTCCCTCGACCCGGCGTTCGCTGACGGCTTCGGCGACCTGTCCGTGCACGAGGTGGCGGTCGACCCGAAGAAGAAGGGGCTTGCCTACCTGTCGTACTACAGCGGCGGGCTGAGGGTCATCGAGTACGGCAAGGACGGCATCCAGGAGGTTGGCAGCTACATCGCCCCCGAGGGCAACAACTTCTGGGGAGTCGAGTACCACCAGCTGCCGCAGGGTGGCGGCAAGGGCAAGGCCAAGGGTGGCCCTGCCAGCAATGACCTGATCCTGGCGAGCGACCGCGACACCGGCCTCTGGATCTTCCGCTACACCGGGGGCAAGTAGCCACCGCACCGAAGAACGTGCTGACGGGCGGCCCCCTCGGGGGGGGCCGCCCGTCGTGCGTCTGGGCGGCAGGCCGAGGGTCCCGCCGGGTGCGTGGCGCCGGGCCGCGAGGCCGGACGGTCTAGCCGGCCGAGATGACGTGGCAGACGTCGGAGGCGCCGCAGGCGGCGGGGTCGAGTCCGGCGGCGCGTTCCCGCAGACGGTGCACCTCGCGCCGCGTCGCGGCGAGCTCGGCGATCCGGGCGTCCAGCTCGGCGGCGTGCCGGTCGAGGAGCGCGGTCACGTGCCCGCACGGCGGGCCCTGGGCCTCTCGGACAGCAACGACCCGGGCGATCTCGGCGAGGCTGAGCCCGGCTACCCGCGCAGCCTTGATGAAGCGCAGCCGGTCCAGAGCCGTGTCGTCGTAGTCGCGGTAGCTCGAGGACGTCCGGGCGGGCTCGGGAAGGACTCCGGCCTGCTCGTAGAACCGCAGGGCCTTCGCCGTCACGCCGGCCTGCGCAGCGAGCTCCCCGATCCTCATCCGGCCACCGTACGGGCTTGACCTTCCTTCGCACTGGAACGTCTACGTTCCGCCGCATGAGCAGCGAAGCCTGGGACCTGGTCGTCGTCGGAAGCGGAGGCGCGGCGATGGCCGCGGGGATCGAGGCGCGCCGTAGGGGCAAGAGCGTGTTGCTCATCGAGCACGGGCCGATCGGCGGGACCTGCCTGAACATCGGCTGCGTCCCGAGCAAGAGCCTGCTCGCGGCCGCCGGCCAGCGGCACCGATCCCTCCACAGCAGGTTCCCGATGGTCGAGACGTCCGCCGGCGGCGTCGACCTGTCGGCTCTGATGGCGCAGAAGCAGGAACTGATCGACTCGCTCCGCACGCTCAAGTACGCCGACGTCGCTGCAGCGCACGGCTTCCCGATCCGATACGGGCACGCCCGGTTCCTCGACCGGAGCACCCTGGAGGTCGACGGCGAGCTGGTCGTCGGGCAGGCGTACGTGATCGCGACCGGCGCCGTCCCCGACGTCCCGGACCTGCCGGGCCTGAACGGGGTGGGGTGGCTCACCTCGACGACCGCGATGGAGTTACAGGCCCTGCCCGCGTCGATGGTCGTCGTCGGCGGCGGCTACGTCGGGCTCGAGCAGGCCCAGCTCTGGGCTCACCTCGGCGTGAGGGTCACCCTGCTCGGCAGGTTCGCACCACACGCCGAGCCCGAGATCGCCGACGTCCTGCGACGGGTCTTCGCCGACGACGGCATCGTCGTGGTCGAGGAACGCGCCAGCGAGGTGTCCGGCACCGAGCAGGGCGTCCTGGTGCGGACCGCCGGCGGGCTCGAGGTCGCCGGCGAGCGGCTGCTGATCGCGACGGGCCGACGGCCCGCCACGGACGGCCTCGGACTCGACGCGGCCGAGGTGACCCGTGATGGCCGCGGCTTCGTCACCGTCGACGACCGACAGCAGACCAGCAACTCGCGCGTCTTCGCCGCCGGGGACGTGTCAGGGGTGCCGCAGTACGTGTACGTCGCCGCCAGAACGGGTCGCGCCGCGGCCGTGAACGCTCTCGGTGGCGACGACCAGGTGGACTGGACCGGTTTGCCCAGCGTCACCTTCACGACTCCGCAGGTCGCCTCCGCGGGGCTGACCGAGGCCCAGGCCCTCGTGGCGGGGCACGTCTGCGACTGCCGGGTGCTCGGCGCGCAGGATGTCCCAAGGGCGCTTGTGAACCGCGACACGCGGGGTGTGCTCAAGCTCGTGATCGACGCCGACACCCGGAAGGTCCTGGGTGTGCATGCCGCCCTCGACGGCGCGGGCGACGTCATGCTGGCCGCGACCTACGCGATGACCCGCTCGATGACCGTGGACGAGATCGCGGACACCTGGGCGCCGTACCTGACGATGAGCGAGGCCTTGAGGATCTGCGCCGGGCTGTTCCGCTCCGACAAGCCGACGAGCTGCTGCTCCTGACCGCTCGGGTCAGGTCAGTGGCGCACCGACGTGCACCACTCGCCAGCCCCCAGACGTGGTGTGCAGCTCGGTGCTGGAGCTCGGGCTGATGTCGAGGTCCCAGGCTGCCGCGGCTGGTGCCCGCAGGACGTGGGTGACGGCGGCCCGAATGACGCCGGCGTGGGTGATCGCTGCCCATCGCCCCGGTCGGGAATGCCAGCGATCGAGGAAGCCGGCCGTGCGGCGCTGCAAGTCGAGCAGGCTCTCGCCGCCGTGACCCGCCCACGCCGGGTCGCGTCGCCATTCGGCGAGGTCAGGCAGGTCGGCGAGCGGTTTCCCGGCCCAGGCGCCCAGGTCCCACGGGCCGAGGTCTGCGTCGACGGGAGCGCCGGGGACCCGGCACCGCGCGGCGGGGGACGTCACGACCTGACCGGCCCGGCCGAGCCACAACGACAGGTCGGGCAGTGCCCGTTCGGCCGGCTCGTCCGCGGGGACTCGTGCGGCCCGGGTGGCGGCGGTGCCGGGGTGCCGGACGAGCAGCAGCCTCCCGGGTGGCTGCGTCGGGGTCAGGAGCGGCCGGCGAGGGCCGGGCTGGTCACGGGCGACCGGTTCGCTGCTCGCTCGGCGAGCAGGCCGAAGACGGCTCCGAGGCTGGCGTAGAACAGTGCCTGCAGGCCCAGCGATCGGACCCGGAAGTCCCAGACGAGGTCAGCGGGGACGTCGCCGAGCGGCGCGGACGCCGGGAGCAGCGCGTAGACCGCGCCCACGACCACCAGCGCACCGACAGCGATGCCGCTCTGCCGCTGCCACGCCGGGACGCCGTGCCGGGCCAGTGCTCGTGACAGGCCGAACCCGCCGCCGACGACTGCAACTCCCAGCGCGAGGCACAGGAAGTACGCGGACGTGCGCTCGTCCAGGGTCGACTCGTCACCGATCCCGGGAGGATTGGCCGGGTAGCGCAAGAACGCCACGAGGTAGAGCGCGGTGAAGCCCGCGAGCGCCAGGGTGAGCGAGCGGTGCCACGGCCGGACCCGGATGTCGTCGGGCAGGACGCGGTAGACCAGCGCGAAGAGCGCGCCGATCGCGAGGCCGACCAGGACCAGGCCCAGGACGAGCCCGGCCTTCTGGGTCCCGCGGGAGAACAGCTCCTCGCCGCCGGCCTGCTCGAGCGCGATCGCCGCGTCCAGGGTGGGTTCTGCGAACGCCAGTGCGGCCAGACCGGTGATCAGACCGGCGACGGCACCTGCGAGCAGGCCTCGGAGAAGTGTCGGGGTGAGTGGCGGGCGGGCCACTAGTGACACGGGACGCCGAGCAGGTGCCGGGCGTCGTGGAACAGCTCGTGCGTGGCGGCGGCGTTGAGCGAAGAACTCACCGACGCCAGGGCGCTGCCCTGGTCCATGGTGACGACGAAAAGCACGAGCAGCGCGGTGAGCGCGACGACGGCTGCCAGCAGCTGTCCGGCGAGGGCGGGCAGGCGTACGGCGAGTGCAGACATGAGGTGCTCCTCCTGGGGTCTTCCGCCCCGGGTCAGTGGCACGCCGTCATGAGTCTCCTGGCTCCCGGATCACGGCTCGCTCCCGACCTTCCGGACCCAGGGGCCCGTGGTCTTGCATGGGAGTCTGCTTCCCCGGTCACAGTGGCGGGACCGCGTCGGACTCGCACCGACTTCCTCAGCTGACGACGCTGTGGGAGGTCAGACCACCACTCACGTCCCGCGACGTCAAGCGCCGGAGGCCCACGACAGCGATCTGAGGCGGGAGCCGTTCCTGGGCGCAGCCGGGCGGGAACATCCGTGTGCCCACACGGTTGTACGGACGCAGAGGAAGAGCGGAGCAATTGATGGCAGACCACAACCACCCGGTCGACCCGGCGCGCGTCGCCGCGGCCAAGGCCCGGCTCATCGACACCGAGGAGGCCGGCCGCCTTGCCGGGCTGCTCGGCCTGCTCGCCGACCCGACGCGCGCCCGCATCCTCTACGCGCTCGACCTGGTCGACGAGCTCTGCGTCGGCGACCTCGCACTGGCCCTGGAGGCGACGGAGGACTCCGTCGGCTACGCCCTGCGCGTCCTAAGGACCGCTGGCTTGGTCAGCACCCGCAAGGACGGTCGGGTCGTCTACTACCGCCTGTCGAACGGCTTCCCAGAACCACTGCGCGACCACTGCCTGCGGGCCCTGGTCGAGCTGTCCCGCACCGTCGGCGACCTCGACGACACGACCGAAGGAGCCCGTCCATGACCGCCGCTGAGATTCTCGTCGTCACCGGGGGCCTTCTGGTGATCGCTGCTCTTGCCTGGTACTTCTTCGCCCCCCGCAAGGCCGTCGGTGCGCAGCTCGAAGGCGGCCGCCAGATCGTCGACATCACCGTGCGCGGTGGCTACTCGCCGAACCTCGTCCGAGTCGAGGCCGCCAAGCCGATCCGGCTGCGGTTCGACCGGCAGGAGAACAGCGACTGCAGCGCGCGGGTCGTGTTCCCCGACCTGCGCAAGAGCGCGTCGCTCGCCGCGTTCGGAACGACCACCCTCGACCTCGACATTCCCGAGCCCGGCGAGTACTCCTGGGCGTGCGGCATGAACATGCTCCACGGCACGCTCGTCGTCGAGGCGCCCGCCGACGGCCAGGCCGTGCAAGGCGTTGCGGAGCCGGACCGGGAGACCGCCCGGGCGGTCGGCGTCGGACCTCGCCTGGACGCCGGCCCCGGCCGGGAGCGTGCGGAGTTCGCGCTGCCCGGCGCGCTGCGAAGCCTGCCGACCGATGTCGTCCGCGCCGAGGCCGAGCTCAGGGTTGTCGACGGAGTCGAGTCCGCGCAGGTCAACTTCGGCATGGAACGCGCCGTCGTCATGTACGACCCGGACGTCGTCACCGCGGACCAGCTCACGAAGGCCGTCGCGAAGGTCACCGGCTTCCCCGCCCGGCTCCGCGTCGAGCCCGGTAGCGCCGACACCGAGGACGCCGAGGCGGCCGACCGCAGGGCCGAGGTGCGCGACCTGAAGATCCGCGTCGGACTCGGGGTGCTGCTGACCCTTCCGGTCCTGTACGCCTCGATGGTCATGGGGTTCGCCGGGGAGCAGTACGTCCCGGACGTTCTGGAGAGCCGGTGGGTGCAGCTCGCGTTGACGCTGCCGGTGTTCCTGTGGATCGGCTGGCCGATCCACGCCACCGGCTGGCGGGCCCTGCGCAACCGCAGCGCCGAGATGAACAGCCTGATCGCGCTGGGCACCCTCGCCGCATTCGCCTACAGCCTGGTCGCGACCGTCGTGCCGGACGTGCTGCCCGAGGGCGTGCGGGAGGTCTACTACGAGGTCGTCTCGTTCATCGTCACGGTCATCCTGCTCGGCCGACTCGTCGAGGCACGGGCCCGCGCCGGCACCGGCGACGCCATCCGCGCGCTCGTCGGGCTCGTCCCCGCCACCGCCAGGGTGATCCGTGACGGCCTCGAGGTCGAGATCCCGGTCGGCGACGTCCAGGTCGGCGACCAGCTCAAGGTCAAGCCCGGCGAGAAGATCCCGGTCGACGGCGAGCTGGTGACGGGGACGTCGAACGTCGACGAGTCGATGGTGACCGGCGAGAGCGTCCCGGTGGCCAAGGGCACGGGCGACGAGCTGATCGGCGCGACGGTCAACCAGACCGGTGCGTTCACCATGCGTGCCACCCGGGTCGGCGCCGACACCGCCCTCGCGCAGATCGTCCGGCTCGTCCAGGAGGCGCAGACCTCCAAGGCCCCGATCCAGCGGGTCGTCGATGCGGTGTCGAGCTACTTCGTCCCGGCCGTGCTGTTCCTCGCCGTCGCGACCTTCGTCCTGTGGTTCGTCCTCGGCCCGGAGCTGCCGCTCGCCGTCGTCGCGACCGTCAGCGTCCTGATCATCGCCTGCCCGTGCGCGCTCGGGCTGGCGACACCGCTGTCGATCATGGTCGCGACGGGGAAGGGCGCTCAGTCCGGCGTCCTCGTCAAGAGCGCGGAGGCGCTCGAGACCGCGCACAAGCTCCACACGATCGTGCTCGACAAGACCGGCACGATCACCCGGGGCAAGCCGTCCCTGACCGACGTGGTGGCGATCGGCGGACAGGACCAGACCGCTCTGCTGCGTCTGGTGGCGTCTGCCGAGGCCGACAGCGAGCACCCGCTCGCCAGCGCGATCGTCGCTGGAGCCAGGGACAGGGGCTTGGACCTGCCGACCGTCACGACGTTCGACTCGGTCACCGGCAAGGGCGTCCGGGCCACCGTCGAGGGTCACGAGCTGCTCATCGGCAACGCCCGCCTGCTGCGTGACGCCGACATCGCGACGGACGAGTTGGATCGGCACGCCGATCGGCTTGCCGACGAGGGCAAGACCCCCATGTACGTGGCCGTCGACGGGCGTCCCGCCGGGCTCGTTGCCGTCGCAGACACCGTGCGGCCCGACAGCGCCGTCGCCATCCGAGCCCTGCAGGAGATGGGGCTGGAGGTCGTGATGATCACCGGGGACAACCCCCGTACGGCGAACGCTGTCGCCAGGCAGGTCGGCATCACGCGGGTCCTCGCCGAGGTCCTGCCCGACCAGAAGGCCGCCGAGGTCCGCGTCCTGCAGGACGAGGGCAAGGTCGTCGCGATGGTCGGCGACGGCATCAACGACAGCCCCGCCCTGGCCCAGGCCGACGTCGGGATCGCCATCGGCACCGGCACCGACGTCGCGATCGAGGCCGCGGACGTGACCCTCATGTCCGGCGAGCTCCAGGGGCTCGTCACGGCCGTCGCGCTGTCCCGGGCCACGATGCGCAACATCCGGCAGAACCTGCTCCTCGCCTTCGGCTACAACGCCGCTGCGATCCCGATCGCAGCCGGGCTGCTCTACCCGGTCACGGGCGCCCTGCTCTCGCCGATGATCGCCGCGGGTGCGATGGCCCTGTCGAGCATCAGCGTCGTGCTCAACGCCGCCCGCCTGAACGCCTTCAAGGCGCCGCGGCTGGAGCTGGACGCGGCGAGCTCTGGTACGCCCGTCGGTGCCGCCGCCGCTCCCAGTGCCTCCCGCTCTTGACCTGCCGATGCCGCCGGGAGGGCCTACCGTGATGCACATGCAAGCGGTCACGGACGACCAGCGGTCGGCCCGTGCCGCCCGCGTGATCGCGGTGCTCGCGGTCCTGTTCGGTCTGCTGGCCATGCACGGGATCGCAAGCGCGCACCATGCCCAGGCAACGGGGCCCGAGCAGGGCGCAGTGGCACAGCAGCACGGTCCCGAGGCGCCGTCGCACCATGAGGCCGCGAAGCCCCTGATCGCGGCGCAGGAGGCTGGCGAGGTGGCGCCCGCCGACCTGCCCTGCGACGGCGAGTGCCCATCCGGACTGGCGACGTTGTGCCTGGCGATCGTCGCGACCGCCGTCGCGCTGGCCCTTGGCGTGTCCCTGGGTCGGGCAACGGGACGGGTCGTGGTCGCACGGCCCGCTGCCGTCGTCCGTGCGCCCGGCTCTGCCAGGCCCGCCCCCCCACCCCCCGACCCGGTACGAGAGCTCTGCGTCAGCCGGACCTGAGCCGACAGCCCTGCGCGCTCGATTGCGCCACGGCCTGTCCGCACGTCCCCCTGACCTGACCCTGAATCGGAGCACCCCCATGAACAAGCGACACCTGACTGCCTCTGCCCTGCTCGCCTCGACGCTCGTCCTGTCGGCGTGCGGGAGCGGCGACGACACCGCGGCTACCGGCGCCGGCGCGGGCAGTTCCACGAAGAGCACCGCACCCGCCGACAGCAGCAAGGGAAATGACGCGGACGTCAGCTTCCTGACCGGCATGAAGCCCCATCACGAGCAGGCCGTCGAGATGAGCGACATGGTGCTCAAGGCGAACCCGCCCGCGGAGGTGTCCGCGATCGCGAAGCAGATCAAGGCTGCGCAGGCGCCTGAGATCAAGCAGATGGACACGATGCTCGCCGCCTTGGGCCAGCGCGCCGACGGCGCGTCCCACGGGGCCGGCCACGGCGGCGCCAAGGGCTCGGAGGGGCACGGCGGGATGATGAGCGACGCCGACATGGCTGCGCTGATGGGCGCGACCGGCTCCGACGCCGCGCGGAGGTACCTCGAAGGCATGATCGAGCACCACAAGGGCGCGATCACAGCCTCGGAGGCCGAGCTCAAGGACGGCGTCTACGGCCCGGCCCGTGACCTCGCGACCACCGTCGCCCAGCAGCAGGCCAGCGAGATCACCATGATGAAGGGGCTGCTCGCCTCCCTGTAGTCCGGCGTGCGCGGCGCCGGGGGCAGTCGGCCACGGCGCGGCAACTCGTTCGCGGTCTGGCTGGCTAGGGCGCGCCCGCGGCGTACCTGGCGGCCGTTATCCCGAAAAGCGTCGCCTGTCCGTCCCAGGACTGCCGCGCCAGGCAGGTCAACCTGCCGACAGCGTCGTGCGCAGAGAGAGAGAGCGGGCGACGAGAATCGAACTCGCGTTCTCAGCTTGGGAAGCTGATTCCGTTCGGTCCGTACCCGTGCGGGTTGATGCATAAGTGCAGGTCAGGCTGGTGCTGCTCTCCGGTGCCGTGCAGGGCAGTGCGCCGGGATCTGCTGGCTACGGGCACGTGGCGGGCACGGGCAGTTGGTCATGGCCCGGCGAAGGTCGAGCTTGCCGTGCACTCTTGGCCCTTGTGAAAGTCCGCGCGGGGCGCGGGGCGCGGGGCGCGGGGCGCGGGCCCGGGCGAGGGGCTCGCATCGACCTGACCCCCCACGCGTCAGGCGTGTGAGAAGTCGACCGCAAAGATCTACCCCGGTCCATAGCCGAGGTCGCAGACGTGAGACCGGTCGTGGTCGTTCGGCGGGATGAGCCGTTGTCCGCTGAGTTGGTTGCCGGTCCGCTGGTGCGTGTCAGCCACGTCTGCGCTCGCGGAACGCCTTGCCGCTGAGCGGTCCTCCCACCAGCGGGCCGAGCACGCACACGTCAGCCGCTCCGGCCGCGAGCGGTACGAGGCCGGCGGCAGCGAGCACGCGCCTGCCTGCGTCCCCGCGTCTCAGGCCCGTCGCGATGATCGCGGTGCCGGCGACGACGCGCAGCACCCTGCCCGGCTGACTCCCGATGGCGTCGATCGGCTTCAGGGTTGCTCCCTGTCAGTCGCAGATGTTGCGCGTCTGCTGGCGAGCGAACTTCCATGTGTAGTGCACGTGGTGAGCCCGCAGCTCCGAGCCGTCAGGTCGCGTCAGCGGTGACGCACCCGGCAGACCCGGCGGCATGGTCTGCAGATGGTCGCGAAGCGCATCAACAGCGGGGTCAGGCAGGTTGACGGTCCGACGGTTGCCGGCCTTCGGATCAGTGATCCGAGCTCCCTCACCGTCGACGGGCGCTCGGCCGATGAGGCTGCTCCCGCACTGGTGCGACCAGCCGGTCCGGGCACCGTTTCCTGTGTGCGCACGCGGTCCGCTCGAAGTGGACTCTGGGCCGAGGCGCCGCGGAGGTCCGCCGGCGGCTACCGGGGGTGGCGCCGGCAGGGCCTGCCCACGGAGCGCTGAGCTGCAAGCGGGGGTCCGTCGGCGTGTGCGGGCCCCGTGACCGGGCAGGAAAGAGAGGGTGCCGCCTCCTGAGGTCGAGACGCGTGCCACCACGGACAACCGACGCCAGGGAGCAGCACGCCATGCCCAGGAACCTCGGCACGACCGCACTGGTCACGATTCCGATGCTGGCCACGCTGATACTGGGCGCAGCGCCCGCATCGGCTGAGACGCCGCCCCGACCCGGCTGCGGGTACGGCGATACCAACCACGCGCATCAGGCGGCTCCCGGGCAGGACCCGAAGATGCTGCGTCCCGGCAAGGGCACCGGCGATGACAACCACGACCACACAGCGCCGCCCGGCCAGGCCCCGGCAAACGGTGGCGACCAGAGCGGTCCGATGCGCGGCTGCAAGAACGACCCGCGCGGCTGATCGCGCGGAACGTCGAGCTCATCGGTTGGAGTGCTGCGTTATGGGGTGTCGCGTCGCGGCTGAATCTGTTCTGCCTGTCCGCGAACGGTGCCAGTCCTCGTGGGGTTCGACCTGGATGGTGGCGTGGTCCGCATCCGCTCACCAGACGTAGCCGGCTTCGCCGACCTCCTCAAAGATCGGTCAAGGGCAGGGTCAGGCGGACGTGCGCGCCAGCCAGCTCGCCGTCGACGAACGACACGGTGCCTGCGTGGGCTTGCACGATCTGCTGGACGATGGGCAGGCCGAGGCCGGTCCCGCCCGAGCTGCGGGTGCGGCTCTCATCCAGGCGCACGAACCTCTCGAAGACCCGTCCCCGCTGTTCCGGGGGTATACCGGGTCCGTCGTCACCCACCTCCAGAACAGCCGTAGGTCCCTCGACGCGAAGGCTCAGCTTCACCACTGCACTTGCGTGGCGCGCTGCGTTGTCGGCCAGGTTGCGGAGCGCGCGGGCGAGGCCGTCCGCGTCCCCGACCGTCCGCGCGGGGTTGATGTCGGTCAGGACGCCGAGACCTGTGCGCCGCAGCCTCGCGGCCTCCTGCTCGCACAGGTCGTCCAGGTCGACTTCGGTGCGTCGCAGCTGTACGCCTCGTTCGTCGCTGCGCGCGAGCAGCAGCATGTCCGCGACCAGCGTTTGAAGTCGGGCGGTCTCGTCCAGCACGACCTGCGTCAGGTCCGGCCAGTCCGTGACCTCCGGGTGGACCTGGGCGACTTCCATGCTGGTCCGCACGGTCGCCAGCGGGCTGCGCAGCTCATGACTGGCATCGGAGACGAACCGGCGTTGCGCTGTCGCAGAGGACTCCAGGCGGTCAAGCATGTTGTTCATCGTCGCGGCCAGCCGCCCCACCTCGTCTTGCGCTGACGGGACGGGCACTCGCTGTCCGAGCTGTTCGGCACTGATACCGGCGACCCGTCGGCGGATCGCCTCGACGGGCCGCAGCGCCCGCCCGGCGAGCACGAACGTCGCACCGCCGACGAGCAGCACGAGCAGGGGAACCCCCGCCAGCAGCAGGGATCGAAGAGCCGAGATGCTCGCTTCGACGGACTCCAGGGACTGTGCGACGACGACGACATGCGGCACTCCGTCCGGAGAGCGGACTCCGAGCGCGACGATGACGTTGTTGTCGTCCTCGCCCACCGCGACCCGACCGGTGGCAGTCTGAATCTGCCCGGGGGCTGGCCGCAGCGACGTGAGGGCCGGCTCGCCGTCGATGTCCGGACTGCTGGTCACGACGCCTTCGCTGCGCACTACCTGGACCAGGTTGCGCTCGGTCGAGCCGGACAGCTGACCGACGCCCTCGACGCCGTCGCGAGCCACCGTCGACGCGACGTCCTGAGCCCGCTGGAGTGCCGCGTCCTCGACGGCGGCGGTCAGGCTGCGCTGCAGGAGGACCGCGAGAAGGACGCCGGAGACCGCGAGCGCGGCGCCGACCACAGCTGCCGCCGCCAACGAGGTCGTCACCCGCACCCCAGCGTGACGCCGCCACCAGGCGATCACCGGTGCGGGCCTCTTCCTCACGACGTGAGGGTAGGTGGACGGGACTGAGAGCTCCCTGAACCCGGCACTCAGGCGCACCCAGCGTCCACACAGGCGCGGCTCTGCAAGCTGCAGCAGTACCCCGACGAGCGAGGTCGGGACGTCCACCCACCGAAGGAGTCCCGCATGAGCATGAGCAAGCGCTTCAAGCACCGCAACAAGGCCGTGGTAGCCGGGCTGGCCACGGCCGCCGCGCTCGCCGGCGGCGTGGGAGTCGCGGCTGCCAGCGGTCCCTCCGGTACGCCGGACAACCCGAAGATGAGCAGTCAAGCTGAGGGCACCGAGCAGCCCGAGGGCACCGAGCAGCAGGAGCAGGCGCTCGACGGCTCGGTGCCGGTGCAGGAGGTCGCCGGTGAGAGTGAGCAGCAGGAGAGCGCCCGGCTGTCCTCGCAGGCAACGACCACGCAACAGGAGGCCGAACAGGCTGTCCGTGCCGCGGTGCCCGGCACCGTCAGCGGCTCCGAGCTGGGCAACGAGAACGGCTCGCTCGTCTGGGAGGTCGACGTCCTGAAGGCCGACGGCTCGGGGGCCGAGGTGAAGGTCGACGCCGGCAACGGCAAGGTCCTCGCCCAGCAGGCCGAGGACCAGTCTGAGGACGGCGCGCAGGAGGCCGGCGACCAGTCCGAGGGCGGCGGCAGCGAAGGCTCCGGCGAGGAAGGTGAGGCCACGACCGGCTGACCCAGCTCACCCAGCGCCCCCTGACGGCCGCCGCGACCGCCTCCCCCCCAGCGCGTCCGCGGCGGCGTGCTGCGCGGGTCCTTCCAGCACCTACTTCAGACCGGAGCCGCCCCTGCGGGCGGCTCCGGTTTCGTGCTTTGCCCCGGCGGTTCCCTACCTGCCCGCGTCGACAGCTTTTGCCGTCCGCTTGCCGTCGCCGCACCCGCGCCTTGCCCGTCCCTCCCTAGCGTCGGTCGTGTCCTCCTCGGCGAGTGGGACCACCGACACCGCAGGGCTTGTCGCCCTGCCGCGACGCGAGAAAGAGGACTATGGAAACGGGTCCAGACATCGAACTGCGAGGCATCACCCACCGCTTCGGTGAGCGCACCGTGCTGCAGGACATCGACCTCACCATCGAGCGGGGCGAGATCTTCGGCTTCCTCGGACACAACGGCGCCGGCAAGACCACGACGGTGAACATCCTGACCACCCTCATCACGCCGACCTCGGGCCGCGCCACGGTGTGCGGGTTCGACGTCGTCGGCCAACGCCCGCAGGTCACCCGCCGGATCGGCTACCTGCCGGCCGAGGTGCGGTTGTACGACCACCTCACCGCCACGGAGAACCTCGAGTTCTTCGCGCGGCTCTCAGGCGTGGATGACCCGCGCCGGGCGACCCAGGAGACGTTGGACTACCTGGGATGCGCCGACCTCGGACCGCGCCGGATGGCCGGGTTCTCCACCGGGATGCGGCAGCGCATCGGGATCGCGCAGGCGGTCCTGCACAAGCCGCAGGTGCTCTTCCTCGACGAGCCGACGGCCGGCCTGGACCCCAGCGGTGTCAGGCAGCTGCGCGAGACGGTGCTGCGCCTGAACTCCGATCTCGGCATGACGGTCTTCATGAACACCCACCTTCTCAGCGAGGTCGCCAAGGTCTGCACCACCATCGGGGTGCTTAACGCCGGCGAGCTCATCTACAAGGACTCCCTCGCTCAGACGCTGCTCCGCTTCCCGGACGAGGCCTCGCTGGAGGACATCTACGTTCGCATGGCGCAGGTGCCCTCGTGATCGCCACCGTCGCCGCACACCAGGTGACCTCGCTGCGGCGCCAGCGGACAGCTGTCGCACTGGTCGGCCTGTTCGTCGCGATGACCGCACTCGCCGGCGTCATCGGCTGGTCAAGCTCGCAGACCATCAACCGGGTGTACGACCAGGCCGTCGTGCTGCTGGCCCAGTCGGGGGCGCCGGCGCCGGCAAGTCCGATCGGCATCAAGCCGACGCTGTCGCTGCTGTCGAACATGACCGTGTACATCCCGCTCGTCGGGGCGCTGCTGGCCCTGGTGCTGGGGCACCTGAGCATCGCCGACGACCGGACCAACGGCGTGGGACGCCTGCTGTTCTCCCGGCAGCTGTCTCGTACCCCGTACCTGTTCGGCAAGGCGCTGGGCGCCTCGGCAGTGCTCGTGACCGCCCTGCTCGCCAGCCTGCTCGTCAGCGTCTTGGCGCTGCTCGTCGCCAACGGCACGCTGCCAACCGCCACGGACCTCGGTCGGCTAACCCTGTTCTACGGGCTGTCCCTGCTGTACCTCCTGGCCTTCCTGCTGATCGGGATGGCTGCGGTCCTGTTGACTCGCAAGCGCTCGCTGGCGCTGCTGTCGGCCATGGGCGTGTGGCTGGTGGTGACGTTCGCGCTTCCGCAGCTCACCATGGGTCTGCGCCCCACGGCCTCTTTGAACCCGATCAGCGGCCCGGTGAGCACGGCGACGGGCTTCTTCCGGGTGACGTCCGCGGCCCGGCCGCTGTCGCTGAGCGAGCAGTACAAGCAGGCCAGCGCCGACCTGCTGCAGACAGGTCCCGCCGCCGAGACCGTCACGGCGACCGTTTTGCACGTGCTGCCACTGCTGATCGCGGTCCTCGCCTTGGCGGTGCTCACCTTGTTCACCGTGCGCAGGCACGACTGGTCCAGGAGCATGGCCGGTGAGTAGCGGCCGGGTCCTGGCGCTGGCCAGGCACGAGTACCGGGCAGCGGTTCGCAGCCGGATCATGGTGGCTCTCATCGCCGTGCTTGCAGTCGTCACCTTCGTCTCGGTGCTGACCGCCGCGCTGACCTACCGCGGCCAGCTCGCCGACTACCAGGCCTACCGCGACGCGGCGCAGGCCAGCGGCATCGCCCGCGTCGCGCCCTCCCCGCTGGCCCTGCTGTCCCTTCTGCGCGGCGCCATGGAGTACATCGAGATCCTCGGCGCGGTGATCGCCGTCGCGCTGGGCTACCTGACGGTCTCGCGGGAGCGGGCGAACGGCACGCTGCCGCTGCTGCGCTCGCGTCCCGTGACGCCCGGACAGCAGGCAACCGGCAGCGCCTTGGGCGCCCTGGCCGTGATCTCGACTCTGGTTGCCAGCACGGCCGCCGTCGCCGTCCTGTGCCTGGGGTTCATCGGCCGGGACTGGGTGGGTCCGGCCCAGGCCGTGCAGCTGCTGCTGGCCTACGTCGCGGCGGTCGTCTACATGTTCGTCTTCTACGCCCTCGGCGTCGTGGTGACCGCCCGCTCGCGGGTCGCGACGACCGGCCTGATGGTCGCCCTGGGCATCTGGTTGGTCGTCGTCCTGATCATCCCCCAGATCGGGGACACGCTCGACGCCGACAACCAGGTACCCGGCGGGCTGTTCGCCGCGCTCGGTCTGGACCGCAACGGCGAGACGGCCGTACTGGCGCACTTCTCCGGCTACGAGCACGTCCGCAACTGGATCGAGGAAGCCTCCTTCGCCAAGCACTTCGAGCGCTTCGCCTTCGCCATGACCGACGTGAAGGAGAAGTACCGCGGGTTCACCCTCGGCCAGCTCCTGACCGAGAAGCGCAACGACATCGGCTGGCTGGCCATCTACGCCGCAGCCCTAAGCACTGCTCTCTGGCGCAGCTTCCGCCGCGCTCCCTCAACCCCACAAGGAGGAACTGCATGAACCGATCCGTGTACTCCCGTCGCTCCATCCGCCTCGCCGCAGCCCTGACGGGGGCGGCCATCGCACTGGCCGCCTGCGGCGGGACCAGCACGCCCGGCCCGTCCGCCGCCGGCGGTCCGACCAGCAGCAGCGGGAAGGCCAGCGCGGGTGGAAAGGTGCTGCCAGTCAGCAGCAACCCGATCAGCAACACAGCGACCGCACCGACCCTGAAGATCGACTCAGTGCTGGTGGAGAACAACGTCGACGCCCGCGGCAAGGCGACCGACGACCACCTCGAGGTGACGGTGTCCAACACCGGCAGCACCCCGACGTCCGGCCTGGAGTTCTTCTACACCTTCGCGGACCCCAAAGCGAAGATCGAGGAGAGCTACTACGCCAAACTGGCTGACAGCGTGGTCATCCCGGCCGGTGGCAAGCAGGTCGTGAACTTCGACAGCAGCGGCAGGGCCGGAGCCGTCCCGGTCAACGAGTTCAGCCTGTACGCGACCTCCAAGAACGCCCTGAAAGTCACCGTCGTAGCCAGTGCCAGCGGCGCGGCCGTGAGCACCGCCACCGTGCAGAAGGATGCGGGCGGCGCCGAGGCAGCCGACTGACCTTGTCTGAGGGGAAGGGGCGAGCCGCACCCGGGCCTGCCCCTTCTCCGTACGCTCGGGACGTGACGACACCGACCGGACCTCGACTGCTGCTCGTCGAGGACGACCCGGGCATCGGCGCCGGGCTCGTCCGTGCGCTGTCCTCGCAGGCTTACCGGACGACGTGGTGCAGGACAGCCGCGGAGGCGCTGGCGCACCCGCTCGACACCGTCGACCTGGTCCTGCTCGATCTCGGTCTACCTGACCTGGACGGCCTGGAGCTCTGCCGTCGATTGCGACGGGAGGCGCCGGCCGTGCCCATCCTCATGCTGACAGCGCGGGGGTCGGAGACCGACGTCGTCGTCGGGCTCGATGCCGGAGCCGACGACTACCTGGTGAAGCCCTTCCGGCTCGCCGAGCTCCTCGCCCGGTTGCGGGCGCACACTCGTCGTCTCACCGAGCACGCTGGGACCCACGACATGCTCGAGTCTGGCGAGCTGCACGTCGACGTCGCGGCGCGGCGGGTCGCGCTCAGGGGGCTGCCGCTGGACCTGCGGCCGAAGGAGTTCGACCTGCTGGTCGCGTTACTGCGCTGCGCCGGCAGGGCCGTCACCCGGGAACGGCTGATGGACCAGGTCTGGGACGAGCACTGGTTCGGCTCGACCAAGACCCTGGACGTGCACATCGCCGCGTTGCGGCAGCGACTGGGCGAGTCCGGTCCGGAGGGCAGCCGCATCACCACGCTGCGCGGCGTCGGCTACCGCTTCGAGCGGCCGGACGACCAACGGACGTGAGGCGGCGCCTGCTGACTGCGATGATCCTCACCGCCACCCTTGCCGTCGTCGGCTTCGGGATCCCGCTCGGGCTGGCGGTCCGGACGCTCTACCGCGACGAGGCCCTGCTGATGCTCTCGGAGAGCGCCGCGCAGGCCGTGATCGCGGTCCCGGCCTCCTTCATCCGAGACCAAGACCCCCCGGAGCTCCCCGACTTCGGCCCCGACATCGACGCCGCGCTCTACGACACCGATGGCCGGAGACTGCAGGGCACCGGACCCGAACGGGCCGATGCGGCCGTCGATGCGGCTCTTCGCGGCGACCGGGCGGCACACCGGAGCGGGCAGCTCGTCGTGGCTGCCCCGGTCAGCGAGAACGAGCAGGTGGTGGCCGTCGTCCGCGTCAGCACGCCGCCGGACGTGGTCGCCCGCCGCACCACGCGCACCTGGGCCGCCATGGCGGGGCTGGCCATTCTGGTGGTCGGCCTCGCCGGGCTCATCGGCTCCTCCCGCAGCCGACGCCTGGCGCGCCCGCTCAGTGACCTGCGCGACGACGCCGCCCTGGTCGGCACGGGGTTGGAGCTGCCGGAGCGTCGCGACAGCGGGATACCGGAGATCCAGGCCGTCCGGGTGGCGTTGGCAGAGGCTGCGGTCGACTTGAACGCCGCCATGGAGCGCGAGCGCGCTTTCAGCACCGACGTGGCGCACCAGCTGCGTACCCCCCTGACGTCGTTGCGCCTGCGGCTGGAGAACGAGCAGCTCCAGACGTCCGGCATGGACGATCTCGTCGCGGACGTGCTCGTGGACGTCGACCGGTTGGAGCAGACGATCCAGGACCTCGTGGCGCTGGCCCGCGACACCGAGGCGGAGCGACCGTGGCATGCCCTCGCCACATCTGTTCGCGACGCTGCGGAGCGCTGGGCGCCCGCTGCGATGGCCTCCGGACGTGCGCTGACAGTCGACACCGAGCCGCACCTGCCCTGGGTCCGCACGTCGCCGGGGGCGCTGCGCCAGGTCCTGGACGTCCTGCTCGACAACGCACTGCGACACGGCGCCGGTGAGGTCCGGCTGTCCGCGACCCGCGTCGGGACTGGGGCGGTCGTGTCGGTCTCCGACCGGGGCCTGCGCGCGTTGGACCCTGACCGGCTGTTCATCCGCCGAGCTGCCAGCGCCTCCGGCAGCGGGATCGGGCTGGCACTCGCGCGCCGGCTCGCAGAGGCGGAGAACATGCGTTTGGTCTTGGCCGACCCCGGTCCGGGGCCGGTCTTCCACCTCGTGATCGCCACCGCTGCGACGCCGCAAGCCTGACGGCTGAGCACCTCAGCCGTTCAGGGCCAGTTCGGACCTCCACTCAACGACCTGCCGGTCGATCTCGCGGCCCTCGCGCGCCTGTTGGGGGAGGCTGCGCGGCAGTCCGAAGCCGTCCTGGGCGAGGGTCGGCACCCGGCGTGCCCGTCGTCGGTTCCGCGCCAGGCTGTCGCGTTCGAGCCGCCGGCTGTGCCGGTCGCTGCCGTCGTCGACGTCGGTGGAAGTGGTGGGCTTGTGGCGGGGCATCGGGTCCTCCTCGGGTGGTGTGGTGTTGCTGACAAGGGCACCCTGCTCCTCGCAGGATGTGGCCTTGCTGAGCCGCGCTGGGAGTCCTCTCAGCCAGCCCCCTTGAACCCTTTACGTGAGCCAGACTCCAGGGCATGACCGACCTCCCGAACGGCCAGGCCACCTCTTCCAACGGCTCCTCGGCCGCGCCGGACCTGCATGATCGACCCGGCCGTACCGGAATGCGACTGAGGGCAGCACGCTGGCGAGGGCACCCGGCCGTGCGCTCCGCGGAGCACCTGACCTCGGGAGAGCGCGCTGCCGACCGGATGCGCAACGGGATGGGTTCGTGGAACTTCGTCTTCTGCGCCTTGGCCTTCCTCGGCGCCTGGATGGCCTTCAACGGCCGTCGCGGCTTCGACCCGTACCCGTTCATCCTGCTCAACCTGCTGCTGTCGTGCCTGGCGGCCATGCAGGGGGCGATCCTGCTCATCGCCGCCCGACGCACCGACCAGATCTCCAGCGAGCTCGCTCTGCACGACGACGAGACCGACCGACGTGCTGCCGACGTCCTGGACCTCGTTCACGCCGTGATGACCGGGCTGCGCGTCGAGCAGCAGCGGCTGAGCGTGGCCGTGGCCGCGCTCACGGCACCGCCGCCTCGGAACGGGACTCCGGAGGGGCCGCCGTAGTGCACGCGGCGGCGTCGAGCAGGCGCAGCAGCAGGCCGCAGACCGTGGCGGGCGGACGGTCTGCGGCCCGAGGGGCTTGCTCACTGCACGATGTGCACTACTTCGCCGGCTCGGCGCCCTCCGCTCCCTGGCCGCCCTCGGGGCCCTCTGGGCCCTCTGGGCCCGTCTCGCCCTTCTCCGCCGGCGCGACAGTGGAGTCCTTGGTGATCTCCACCTCTGCCGTGCTCCCGTCGGTCTTCTTGACCTCCACCTCGTAGGCGATGTCGCCTTCGCTCTCCTGGAACACCTTGACGACCGTGCCGCCGCCGACCGACTCGACGGCCACCTTTCCGGCCCGGTCGGCCTCCGCGCCGGTCACGGTCGTCTCCTGACCTTCGCCGCCGACGGCGCCGCTGCCATGGGCCAGGCCGCCACCGCCGAGCGCAAGCACGCTGGTGACGCCTGTGACCGTGAGGATCTTCTTCCGCTTGTCCATCTGATCTCCAGTCTGTCCGCCCGGCTGATGTGCCGGTCGCAACAGACTGGCCGGGTCATGCTGTGCCGGCGTTGCGGACGGCTCAGCATTCCTCGCTCGTCACCCGGGCGGGGGTGGGGTGAGACTCAGGCGGAAGCCGAGCCACGGGAGCTCGTCGCTCAGGACGGGGCGCCACACCACCCAGGAGTGCCCGCCGGGCGCACTGGCGCGGCGGACCGCCATCCCGGCCGCGCGCATGCCTGTCGCGAGGGCGTCAGCCTGCGGGCGGTAGAGGGGGTCCTGCTCGCCGACCGCCACGACCGCTGCACTTTCAGGAAAGCCGCGGCGGGCCAGCACATCCAGCGGGTTCGCCGCCTGGAACGCAGCTTCGCTGCCGCCGAAACGCTCACGCAGCGTTTGGCTCCGGCTCCCCAGCGTCGGCTCGCTCTGCCCGGAGAGGACCAGGACGGTGGGAAACGTCGACGGTGCTGCCACTGCCAGTTGCAGCGCACAGGTCGCGCCGAAGGACACGCCCCCGACGGCCCAGTGCTGCCGGTTTCCGTCGACCTGCAGGTTCGCCTCGATCCAACCGGGGACATCGACGCTCAGGTAGGTGAACGCCGCCCCCGCACCCGAGTCGACGCAGAGCGGGTTCGCCAGGCGACTGCCCAACGCATCGGGCACCACGACGATCGGAGCCAGCCCGTCGTGGGCAGCGGCAAAGCGGTCCAACAGCACGTTGAGCTGGCCGCCGTCGAACCAGTCCCGTGGACCCCCCGGCTGCCCGGCGATGAGGACCATGACGGGAAGCAGCGGACGCGGCGTGCTCAGGTACGCCGGAGGCAGGTAGACCCAGGCCGGACGAGCCCGGAATCCGGACCGGGCACCTGGGATGGCAACTGTCGTGACCACCCCCGTCGCGCGCTGGCCGGCGGGTGCACGCCAGCTCGCCGACAGCGACTGCCCCGCCGGGGTGACGAACGCCCGCCGCGGGCCGGCGGGCAGGTCTCGGTAGGCAACGTGAGCGGGGAGCGGGAGACCCAGCACACCGCGCAGCGTCGGGTAGGCCTGGAACTGCTGGTTGACCTGCGCCGCGCCGGTCACGGCGACGAGCGCAACGGCCACGGTGGCCAGAGCAGCAGAACCGCGGCGACCGCCTCTGCGTACGGCCAGGACCGCTGCCGCTGCGGTCAGGCCGGTGAAGAGCACCGCCGGCCAGGGCAGCGGGTCCGGGAACGGTCGCCACAGGACCTGGACGATGAGCACCAGCAGCCCGGCCGCCGCCGCGCCGACCGCCGCGGCGAGAGGCACTCGACGGGTCCACCAACCCGGACGGTGGCTCATCAGCAGCGCGGCGAGGGCGAGCGGGCCGACCAGGGCCAGCAGCAGTCGCACCGGGCCGGAGACGATGCTGGCGTCGAGCATCAGCTCGGCCCCTTTCCGAGAGCGGCCCTGCTCGCCCCGTACGGAGTCCGCACGAGGTCAGTGGACCGCGTGCGGACCGCAGGACTCACGCCGCGTCAACGCCGAGTCGTACCTCGGTGACGTCTGCGCGGGTCTTGGCGAGGTAGGTGACCACGACTGCGATCGTCGCGAGGAACAGCAGGCTCGTCACCGTAGTACCCAGTCCGAGCCCGCCGGCGGAGCGGTCCTGTGAGAGCAGGTCGCCGACGGAGGCACCGAGCGGCCGGGTGAGGACGTAAGCGGCCCAGAAGGCGGTGACGGCTCCGAGCCCGAAGCGCGCGGCGAGCGCTACGACCGCAATGGCGGCGGCGAACACGCCCACCGACAGGCCGTATCCTAGGCCGAGTCCCTCAGCGAGCAGGTCGCCGGCTGCGGTGCCGAGTGCGAAGGTCAGCAGGATGGCCAGCCAGTAGAACGCCTCGCGCCGGCGGGTGACGATGCTGTGCATCGACAAGGTCCCCTCGCTGCGGTGCCACACGAGGAAGACCGCGGCCAGGGCGACCGAGAAGGCAACCGTGATCGGCCACAGCGCCAGGCCGAGGTTGTCGACGAGGTTGTCGGTCAGCAGGGTGCCGACGACACTGATCAGGACCACGGCCGTCCAGTACAGCCTTGGTACGTAGCGGCGGGAACGAAACTGCAGGACCAGGACGGCGCCGAGCAGCGCCGTCATGATCACGCTTGTGCCGTTGAGCCCGAGACCTAGCGTCACGTTGAGGTAGTCCGCAGCGGTCTCCCCGACCGTGGTGGCCAGGATCTTGATGATCCAGAAGAACACTGTGATCTCGGGGACCTTGTTGAGCATGCTCCGGGCCGTCAGTGGCCCAGCCCCGAGGGGACTCGGAACTGCAGTTGCCTTCCGTCGGCTGGTCTGGTGAGGCAGGATCATCGTCGACTCCGGGTCCAGCCGCGGCAACGAGGAGCGCGGGTTGGGTGCAGGCTCAGTCGTGGCGGCTGAGGATCGGCTGAGCCTTGCTGTGCCCCTGCTGTGCTCGGCCGCAGTCAGTCGCACAGCTGCCGGGCCGCCCGGCGGCTCAGCCACCAGGACACAGCTACGCCCAACAGCCACCCGGTCAGGTGGCCGGCGTCGGTGCTGCCCCGTCCCACCGCGACGAGCCCCGCCAGCGCCGCGGCGCCGATGACCGCTGCGGTCCAAGCGAACCACCGCGGGCCGGCGGCAAGGCTCGCCGCCGCCGTCGTGGCAAGGACGTAGCTGACGCCGACGTCCGCCCGGCCCAGGGATTCGGGCGGACCGACATCGCGTTCGAGCAGGACGGCGACCCCGACGCTCACCAGGACGTGCCCCAGGACGGCGGTGACCAAGGCGGTCCGCGCCCCGAAGCAGCGCTGCAGGACGATCAGCGTCGCGACGGCCACCGGCAGCAGCAGCAGCCCCCGCAGGTCGGGTAGCACGAAGGGGCTGAGCAGCAGGCTGCGCACCGGATGCGCCAACAGCGCGTCCGGATCAGTGCTGACGGACAGGACGAAGCTGGTTCGGCGGGACAGCGGCAGGAGCTGCAGGGCGAGCGCCGCGAGCAGGACTGCTGCTCCGTACGTCAGAGCGACCTGGCGGCCGCGCATCCATACCGTCATGCCCCGCGGGGCGGAGCTGGGGTGGAAGCGGGCTCGGCGGCCTCGCTGGTGGGGCGATGGGCGGCGAGCAGCTCGCGGACCGCCCCGGGAGGCAGGAAGGCACGCAGCGCCGCCAGTCCGATGCGCGGTACGTCGGCAGCACCCGGATAGGCCAGGAACATCGGCTCCCACCGCGGGTCGAACTTGTCCTTGAACCTGAAAAGGCCCTTCGCGGCGTAGACAGAGCCGCCGTGCTCGTAGAGCCAGCCCATCAGCTGGGAGGTCCGGTCGGTGCGTTCGGACGTGGCGGCGAGCGGGACCCCACCCAAGCTGGCGACGGTTCGCCCGCGCGCCGCGAAGTCGGCGATCGAGTCGACGACGAGGGTCTCCATCACCCCTGGCGGGCAGTCGTCCCCGCGACGCATCAGGTCCAGCACTGCCGCGGCGCCGTTGGCGTAGGGCAGCCAGGTGACGAAGCCGACGACCCGCTCGTCGGGTGCACTTGCACCGACGACGGCGACGAAGACCTCCTGGTCGTCGAGCCGGTCGAGGTCGAACCGACCGAGGGTGAAGCCCAGCTCCGGCCCGCCCTTGTCGGCCAACCAGGCGGCCGAGATCGCGGCGAGCTGCCGGTCCCGCTCGGGGGTGCGGGAGCTCTGGTCGTACTTCAGCACGAGGACGCCGTCCTTGCGGGCGCGGGTCACAGAGTGCCTGATGTTGGCCCGTCGCTTGCCGCCGGTGCTGAATGCCTGGACGTCGAGGAACGCCTCCTCACCGATCTTCTGGGCGGAGAAGCCCTGCGCCGCGGCGATGACCCGCTGCCTGCCGTCGAGCGCGAGCAGGGCGGGAGTCCAGCCGGCCCGTTCGCAGTGCTCCACCAGCTCGACCAGGGCGGGCTCCTCGAGACCCTCTGGGCCAACCGGCAATCCGAGACTGAGCGCCACCCCGTTGCGCACGGCCAGCCCGGCCAGTGCCTTTCCATCACACAAGGGCAGCCGTGCGTTGTCGGGCAGGGACAGCAGCGGGGCCGTCGAGCTCCGACCGTGCCGCTCGGCGAGCTCCCTGGCCGCTCCGGGTTCGACGCCCGACGTAGACCGGTCCCGCCTGAGCGCCCAGGCCAGGGCGAGAAGGACGACGGCCGCACCCGTTCTGAGCCCGACGACGTAGGCCTCCACAGCGCGCTGCTCGACGTCGATGCCGCCGTTGGCGAAGACCAGGGTCCGCAGGACCTGGGCGACGCGGGAACCCGAGGTGCCTGCCAGGGCATCGAGCTCGGTGTACGCGGCGGCCGTGAAGGCGATCAGCCCACCCAGGGCCGCGGCTGGGACGACCAGCCGGCGGCTGCGCCGTCCCGCGCTGAACCGCAGGCGGTAGGCCGACCGCGTGGCGCCAAGCAGGACCAGGGAGCACATCGCCAGCAGTCCGGCCAGGCCGACTCGTTCGCGAAGGACCTCCGCGAGCACCACCCCGGCGCTCGCTGCCGTCGCGAGCGTCCAGGCGCCCCGCGACCCACGGGCGAGCATCCGTGCCGTGACCAGCAGGACGAGGCCGGCCTGCACGAGCACCGCACGTCCGGCCAGCAGCGATGCCGGGTTCGGCGATGCCGACAGCTCGAGCAGCTCGCCCAGCACCGCCGGTGCCACTCCTGCGAGCAGGGCCGACAGCCCGCTCACCCCGACGAGGCTGGCGGACACAAGGCGCAGCCGGCCTCGGCTCCGCAGGACAGACAGTGCAGGCCGGGGTCGGGTCGGGCCGGTGCTCATCGGATCCTGTCGTCGAGGGAGGTCGCGTTCGTTTCAGCCTGACACGACAGTGCGTCGCAGGTCCCGCGTCAACGCCAGCAGGCCCCGTCCGCCAAGCGCCAGCAGAACGACCAGGGCGGCGACGCCGAGGGCCACGGACGCCGCGGGCACCATCAGGCCGACGCCGGCACTCGCGAGCCCGAACAGGCCGACACCCGAGGACACCCACGGCCGCGATCAACGACAGAACCGAGAGCGCGCCAGGCGCCAGGCGCCGGCCCGTGCCCTTCTAGAGGCCTGCCCAGCCCATTCCACTCCACGGCGCACGAGCAGGGCCGCGGTCGCCACGGCGAGCACGACGACGGCGAGGGCTGGCCAGATCAGCATGAGCACGGACACCACCAGCAGCAGCGTGCCGGCACCGCCGATGGCGCGGGCCTGCCGGCGACGGGAGGGCCGGCCCGTTCCGGCTGGTCCGTTCTGATCGCCCGCGGAGGGCCGCGGGCCGGGCGGCGGCGTCGCCGGTGGCTCGGCCGGCGCGGGCACCTCGGATTCCGGCGACCAGCCGTCCGGGCCCGCCGACTGGCTCGGCAACCGGGTCTCGGTGGCGGTCACCGAGGGCTCCGCGCGCGGCCGGAGCTCAGCGTCCGCCGTAGGACCCGTCGCGGCAAGCGCCCCGTGCCTGTCGGCGGCCCGACCGGGGCTCCCACGGCGGGGACCTCTTCCCGGCGGCGAGGGCCAAGGTCGTAGTCTGCTGTGGCGATGAGCCAGGCCGTGTGCCCGGCCGGTAGCGCCGCGCTGTCGGGGAGTTCGGTGACGAAGCCGACCAGCACGCCGTCGCGCAGCACCTGCGCGTCCAGGCCAGCAGCCCCGTGGGCATCCCACAGCGCCTCCCGGCCGGCACCGAGACGGACCCGAACGGCAGCCGAGTACTGACCGATCGGTGCCACCGCCGCCGGCACGTTCCACGCGGTCAGCTGGTCGACGACCAGTTGGGCCTTGTTCCTGTCCATGGTCAGGTCCTTTCTTCCGGGTCCGCTCGACCCGCTCATGGCCCCCGCCGGACGGCGGCTGCCGGGTGGCTCAGCGCCGCACGCCGGCGGTTCGTGCACGGGTGGCGTACTCGACGGCCGAGGCTGCTGCGATGGCTGTCACCAGCAGGGTCAGTTGCGTCGGTGCCGACGACGTGAGGTCGGCCGCTTCTGGCCCGACGAGCATCGTCAGCAGCGCCACCAGCAGGCCGAGTTGCACGGCGACGATGCGCCGTCTGATCAGTTCGTCGTCCCTCATCGCCCGTCTCCCGTCTTGCGGTCCGCTGATGCGGCGCTGCAAGGACCTTGCTCCCAACCGGCTCCACGCTGGCTGAGAGCGGCTGAAGGTCCTCTCAGCGGCGAGGTTCGGGACGGCAGCGTCTGCTCGGAAAGGCATCGGGCAGCGCCGTGGCGACGGCTACTCCAGCCGCCAGCAGGGCGAGCGCGGTGCGCACGTAGGCCAGGTGGGTGCGCTCGGCGGCCAGGGACTCCGGTAGTCGGGCTCGGTCTGCCGCGCATCGCTCATAGCGCCAGAGTGCACCGCGGGTCGCGCGGCGCTGAGCTCCTCCTCAGCCGCGTACAGCGCGTTCTCAACCGGATCCGTCGACCGTGACGCCATGACCCCTGTTGCGCACAAGGTCCGGGCGGACGCAGAGCCACCGCAGCCGCGCCGGCGGCTGGGCTGGGCTGCTGCACTGATGGTGCTGCTCGGGGTCGACCTCGGCGCCGTCGTCGCGATCGCCCTTGCCCGGCTGCCGGGGGACGCCACCGCGCCGGGCGGTCTGGCCCTGTGGGGTGGGCGCGCCACCGGCCTGCTCGCGCAGGTCCTGGTCCTCGCCCTGGTGCTCCTCGCCGCACGGGTCCCTCTGCTCGAGCGCGCAGTGGGTCAGGGCCGGCTGCTGCGCTGGCACCGCTGGCTTGCGCCGGCCGCGATCGTGGCCCTGGTCGCCCACCCGCTGCTGCTCGCAGCTGGCTACAGCGGCGGCTGGTGGAGCTCGCTGATGTCGCTCGGCAGCACCACCGCCGACGCCCTCGTGGGGACCGGGCTGTTCCTGCTCGCTGCCGGCCTGTCGGTGCGGCTGGTCCGGCGGCGGCTGCCGTACGAGGGCTGGCACCTGTTGCACCTGACCACCTACGCCGCCGTCGTCCTGGTCTTCCTGCACCAGCTGACCGCCGGCACCGCCGTGCTGTCGAACGGCGTGCTGCGAACGTGGTGGCTGGCCCAGCTCGTCGCCGTCCTGCTCGCATCCCTCGCCTTCCGCGTCGCCCTCCCGTTGTGGCGCAGCGCCCGGCACGACGTGCGCGTCGCCGCGGTCCGGTGCGAGAGCCCGGACGTCGTCACGGTCGCCTTCACCGGGCGGGGCCTGGAGCGGCTGGGTGCGTCCGGCGGCCAGTTCCTCGGGTGGCGCTTCCTGGACGCGACCCACTGGTGGCGGGCCCACCCGTTCAGCCTGTCGGCGGCACCGACCGGCTTCACGCTCCGGATCACGGCTCGGCAGGTCGGCGACGGCACACGGCTGTTCGACGACCTCCGGCCCGGGACCCGCGTCCTGGTCGAGGGACCGTACGGCGTGCTGACCGCGGCGTCACGATCCACCGATCGGCTGCTGCTCATAGGGGCCGGTCTGGGCATCGCTCCGCTGCGAGCCCTGCTGGAAGGGCTCCCCCTGCACGTCGACACCGTCGTCGTGCAGCGGGCCTCGTCTGCAGCCGACGCGGTGCTGCACGACGAGCTGCAGGCGCTCGTCCGGGAACGCCCGGACACACGGGTGGAACTGGTCACCGGACCACGCGGTGCGGCTGGGGACCCGGACCGCCCGCTCGGCCCGCGCTCACTGCGCCGGCTTTGCCCCGATCTCGGCGACCGAGAGGTCTTCCTGTGCGGCCCGCCCGCGCTGACTTCCGACCTGATCCACACCCTTCGGCAGCTCGGGGTCCCTCGATCCCGCCTGCACTCCGAGTCCTTCGAGCTGTGAGGAGATCCGACATGAGACCGATCGTGCTGACCCTGGCCGGCATCGCCCTCGGCGTGGCAGCGGTGCTGCCCGTCGCGCGGCAGCTGACGCTAGCCGCCGACACCGACGTGCAGATCGCACCGGTCACCGCGCCACCGGCTGCGGCGACCGGACCGCGCGCCCCGGCCCCTGGCGGGACCGTCACGGCCACAGGACCGGTGGTCGCCACCCGGTACGGTCCGGTGCAGGTGCAGGTCGTCGTGACCGACGGACGCATCGTCTCCGCCATGGCCGTCCGGCTCCCGGACGGTGACGAGACATCCCGCAGCATCAACCGGCAAGCCGGCCCGGTGCTGGCCCGAGGGGCGATCACCCGTCAGGGCCAGGTGGACACCGTCTCGGGCGCCACGTGGACCAGCAACGGCTACCGACGAAGCCTGCAGGCAGCGCTGGACACTGCCCGCGCGACCGCGACCGCTCCTGCTGCGACGGCCTGACATGGATGTCCTGTCCGAGAACGGGATCCTGCACGTCGAACAGGTCATGGGCACCACCGTCACGCTCGACGTCCGCGACCCGCACCTCACCCGCGCCGAGCTGGCCCGCGCCGTCCAGGTCGGTGTCGACGTGCTGTACGACGCCGACCGGATGTTCTCCACCTACCGCGCGTCGAGCGCTGTCAGCCAGCTGCGCCGCGGGAGCCGGCGCCCGGAGGACTTCCCCAGTGACGTCGTCAGCGTGCTGGTCCGCTGCGCAGCCGCCAGGGAGCGCACCCGGGGCTGGTTCGACCCCTGGGCGCTGCCCGGCGGCTTCGATCCCACCGGCCTGGTGAAGGGATGGGCTGCGCAGCGCGCCTTGCGGGAAATGGCCCACTGGGGCGTGCGAAACGCGCTGGTGAATGCCGGCGGAGACGTCGCCGTCTGCGGCGACGCCAACGGCACCGGCGACGGGTCCGGGTGGGCGATCGGCATCCAGGACCCGTTCGCACTGTCCGGCCTGCTCACCAGCGTCGGCGGGACCGATCTGGCCATCGCGACCTCCGGCGGCTACGAGCGGGGCTCGCTCGCCATCGACCCGAGGAGTAGGCAGGCCGTGCACCGGCTCGCCTCGGTCACCGTCGTCGCCGCTGACCTGGCCCTGGCCGACGCCTGCTCCACCGGTGCCAGCGCCCACGGGCGGGAGGCGTTGGAGTGGCTCGAGGACATCCCTGGCGTCGAGGCGCTGTTCATCACGCTCGACGGCCGAGTGCTCCTCACGTCGGGGTGGCCTGGGGGCGGGCCGCTCAGCCTGCCCTCAGCCGGCTGAGGGCAGCATGTGACGCAACGAGAGGGGACACCCGTGAAGGTGCTGCTGGTCGAAGACGAGGTACGCCTGGCCGAGGCGGTGCAGCGCGGTCTGGCTGCCGAGGGCTTCCAGGTCGAGCTGGCCCACGACGGCAACGAGGGTCTGTTCAAGGCCACCACCGGCGCGTACGAGGTCGTCGTCCTGGACATCATGCTGCCCGGGCTGAACGGCTACCGGATCTGCCAGGAGATGCGCAGAGCCAAGGTGTGGACGCCCGTGCTGATGCTGACCGCGAAGGACGGCGAGTACGACGAGGCCGACGCCTTTGACATCGGTGCCGACGACTACCTGACCAAGCCGTTCTCCTACGTCGTCCTCGTCGCCCGCCTGCGTGCCCTGGTGCGGCGCGGGGCGCCGGAGCGCCCCGCGGTGCTCACCGCCGGCGATCTCACCCTCGACCCCTCCGCGCACCGCGCCGCCCGCGGTGACGTGGCGCTGTCGTTGACCCCTAGGGAGTTCGCGCTGCTGCAGTTCTTGCTGCGCCACCGCGACGAGGTCGTGAGCAAGACCCAGATCCTGGAGACGGTGTGGGATGCGCACTACGAGGGCGACGACAACATCGTCGAGGTCTACATCGGCTACCTGCGCAAGAAGATCGACGTGCCGTTCGGGCGCCGCAGCATCGACACCGTCCGCGGCGTCGGCTATCGGCTGATGGGCACTGGCGGCTGACGTGAGCAGCCTCGGCCCGGTCCGGTCGTGAGGCTCACACGGGCCCGTGCCGTGTGCCAGCACCTCGAGGAGTGGGGGTTGCCGGCGTCAGTGGAGCGGCGGGGACGCACCTTCGGGCTCGTGCTGCGGCTCGAGGACGGTCGCGTCGCGGTGTGGGGGGACGTCGCCGGCGGACGGATGCGAGCGCTGGTCTACGACGGGAACGAGCTCACGGCACTGCTGCCATCTACCGAGCGGGCACGAACCCAGCGCAGTGCGCGGCGCGCATTGCGTCTACGCAGTACGGCCCGCGGTCCGCGTGACCGACATGGCTCCTCGTTGCCGACGATCAGGCGCCTGTCGTCCTGGGTCCGCTACAACGCGAACGCCAGCCCGATTCCGACGATGGCCAGGGCCTCGGCGAGGGCGAAGCCGAGGATCGCGATGCTCTGCAGAACTCCACGGGCTTCGGGCTGTCGGGCCACCCCGCTGATGTAGGCCGCGAAGATGAGCCGATCCCGATCCCGGGGCCGATGGCTGCCAGCCCGTAGCCGACCATGTTCACACTGCCTGTCATGACGTCCCCTTCGACGGACCCTGGACGGATCTCCGCGCCGGACAGCCGAGGTGCGCCGAGTGCGGCCGCCGTCCCTGACGTGGCGAGCGTCCTGTACGCGCGCTGGCGCAGATGTACGACACGCCGCACGGGCGGAGCGCGGGCCGCGAGGCCGGTTGACGCCGGTCAGCCGCCCGGGATGACCACACCGTCGAAGACCGAGCCCGACTGGTCGACCGCCTGCACGACCAGGCGATCCTCGTAGACCGACAGGTCGAGGAAGTGCCTGACCGACTGCGAGACGACGGTGTCGGCGTTGCTGCCGGCCGGCCGGAGCTTGGCAGCCGCACCCGAGACGAGGTACGTCGTGCCGTCGATGACGCGACTGCGCTGGTAGTCGTGGTCATGGCCGGCGAGGGCGAGCTGCACGTCGAACTCCTTGAACAGCGGAGCGAAGGCCCGGCGCACGTCCTCGTCCGAGCCGTGTCTTCCGGCTGACCGCATCGGGTGGTGCATCGCGGCCACCGTCCAGGGCGCGTCGTCCTGCGACAGCGTCTGCTTCAACCACGCCAACTGCTCGGGATCCTCCGGTCGGTTGCTGTCGAGGACGACGAGCAGAACGGGTCCGAGACGCCGGGCGAACCAGGGTCCGGGCTGACCGAGTGCGTCGAGCTGCGCGGGTCCGTTGCCCGAGTCGACATCATGGTTGCCCAAGGCAGCCAGCAGCGGCACCCCTGGTCGAAGGACCTCGTCAAACGGGTCCAGCACCGAGCGGGCCGCGCGGCTGGGGTTCCCGTCGTCGTAGATGTTGTCCCCCAGCAGCACGAGCGCGTCCCAACCAGCCGACCCGCCGCGCGCAGCGGCCGCTCCCGCCGTGCGCCGCACCTGCACATCGCCGGTCCCGACATCCCCGGCGACCGCGAGGCGCACCACCGGCGCGCCCGTCGCCGCGCGAGAGCTGGCTTCTACCTCGCCCGAGGGCGAGGGCACCGGCGCCGACCGCCCGGACACAGCGCTGATGCCGACAGCCGCAACCACTGCCACGCCGACCATCGCGGTCAGGGCCCGCCGATCGAGCGTCCTCCGTCTCAGCATCTTCACAGCGACGAGCAGGCCACAACCGTGCTGAGAGCAGGCTGAGTCGGCAGATCAGCGAGAAGTCGCTCCCAGGCACGGTCCCCAGCCATACTCGGACGCATGACACACCCGCCCAGTACGTCGTCGTGAGCAAGGTCGTCGACGCCGTCCTAACACTGTCCGGACTGCCTGCCTACGGTCTCGTGGGACTGCTTGCCGCCGGGGAGGCAGCGGCGTTCGTCGGGCTCTTCCTGCCCGGTGAGGCTGCGCTCCTGCTGGGCGGTGTGCTGGCCAGCCAGGGCCGCGTGAGCCTGCCCGTCATGATCGCCGTGGCGGTCGTCGCGGCGATCGTCGGCGACAGCATCGGTTACGAGATCGGACGGCGGGGCGGACCGGCCCTCAAGCGGAGCAGGCTCGGCCGCGTCGTCGGGGAAGAGCGCTGGACCAAAGGCGAGGCCTTCCTGGAACGACGCGGCGGGCCGGCGGTCTTCCTCGGTCGGTGGGTGGGCCTGCTGCGGGCGTTGGTACCAAGCCTCGCCGGCATGGGGCGGATGCCGTACCCGCGGTTCCTGCTGTGGAACGCGCTCGGCGGCCTTCTGTGGGCAAGCACCGTCGTGCTCGTGGGCTACGCCGCCGGCGCCCAGTACAAGCGGATCGAGCAGCTGTTCGGCCGGGCCAGCCTGCTGGTCGGCCTGGTGACCGTGCTGCTCGGCGGGCTGTTCCTGCTCGTGCGGTCCATCGCTCGTCACCCGGGCGACTGGCGCGCGAGGTTCGCTCAGGTGGGCGCCGTACCGCCGTTGCCCATGATGCAGCGGCGCTTCCAACGGCAGCTGGCCTTCCTCGCGCGGCGGCTCGACCGGACCCGGGCCCTCGGCCTCACTCTCACCGTCGGCCTCGTTTTTGCCATCGGTGCGGGCGGAGCCTTCGCCGTCGTCCTGGAAGACGCTCTGGACGGTGACGGCATCGCCGTGCTGGACCAGCCGGTCTTGCGCTTCCTTGCCTCTCGACGAGATGACGAGGCAACCGTCATCGCTCGCATCGTCACCTTCCTGGGCGGTGTGCCCTTCGTCGTCCTCGTGACGTTCGCGCTGGTGGCGTTCCTGTGGAGGCGGAGCCGGAGAGCCGCGTTGGTCCTTGGCGCATCGGTGTTCGGCAGTGGCGCGATCACGGCCGCTATCAAACTGCTCGTCGCACGGGATCGCCCAGCATTACCCCTCGCCATTGACGGGGCGGAGCGCGGCTTCTCCTTCCCGTCGGGCCACTCGCTGAGCTCCATGGCGCTGTACGGCGCCCTGGCCTACCTCGCGGTGCAGTACCTGCCGACCTGGCGCAGCCGCACGTACGCGGTGAGCGGTCTGTTGACCGTGGCCGTTGCCGTCGCGTTCTCCCGGCTGTACCTGGGCTATCACTGGGTGAGCGACGTGCTGGGCTCCTGGACGCTGGCCGGCATGTGGCTGGCGTCGGTCTTCACCGCTGACCGGATCCTCGCCGAGCGTCGCGGCCGACGTCTGGCTACCGACGTGCTCCTCAGCCCTGCAGAGGAGCATCTCCCGTCGGGTCTGGGTGGACCAGGGCCTGTTGCGGGGCCACGCTGAACCGGACGCTTGACGCGCGGGACGCCGACGCTGACGCCGGTCCGGGCTGGGCCCTCGCGCGTCGGTCGGGGCAGGCGCGCCGGTCGGCGGCGAACCCCCTTCCTTTGGGCATGCCGGGTGGCCAGGTCCAGCACGTGGGGCTCGACCCCACCAGCGCGGCTAGCAGAAAGTCGGTGTCGTGGGCGATGCGCAGCCCGCCGGCGTCGACTGCGATCGGCGTCACCTCAGGCCTTGCTCTGTAGCCGGAACGGGTTGACGGTCGGTCAGCATCGTGGATGCGGCGAGGACGACCATGGCACCGAGCAGCCAGCCGGCGACGCTGTCGCTGGCCCAGTGGTAGTCGCGCAGCATCACCCCGATGCCGGTGAGCGCGGACAGGCCGGCGGCGCAGACCAGGGCCGGGGTACGTCGGCCTGGGCCTAGCCCTCCGCCCTCGGCGGTCAGCAGCAGGGCCAGCAGGACGTACGCGACGGTGGCGCCCGCGGCATGCCCGGAGGGGTAGGAAGCACCGCCGGCGACCAGCACCAGCAACGGCAGCCACAGCCCGCGCTGACCCACCAGAACGCAGGCGCGGACAGCAAGGTCGAGCAAGGGGTGCTCGGTGTGCGTCAGCACCGCGTTCCGTACCGCCGCGTCCAGCCGCTGGACGGCGCCTCCGGCCAGCAGCAGCGCTGCTGTGAGGGCGATCCACAAGCCGGCGCAGCCGGCGAGGACCGCCGTGCGACGTCGCGTCATGTCGCGGGGAGCAGCCCGGCGCTGACCAGGGCGAGGACGGCGCAGCCGACGGCGACGCGGTAGACGACGAAGGCGGTGAAGCGGTGCGAGACCAGGAAGCGCAACAGCAACCCGATGACCAGGTAGCCGACGCCGAAGGCGACGACGGTGGCCACTGCCGTCGCCCCCCAGCTCACCGACTCCCCACCGATCTTGGTGAGCTCCAGCAGCCCGGAGGCCAGGACGGCGGGGACGGCGAGCAGGAAGGAGTAGCGCGCCGCCTGCTAGCGGCGCAAGCCCAGCAGCAACCCGGCGCTGATCGTGCCGCCCGACCGGGACACCCCCGGGACCAGCGCGAGGGCCTGGGCGAAGCCGAGCACGACCGCGTCGCGGGCCGTCAGGCTGTCGAGCCCGCGACGGTTGCGGGCGAGGCGGTCGGATGCCGCCAGGACGAAGGCGAACAGCACCAGCGCCAGCGCGATGAGCGCCGCAGCTTCGAAGTCGCGGAGCGCCTGCGTCGCCTCCGTCAGCGCCAGGTCGACCTGGCTCCGCAGCGGGGCGCCGAAGTAGTCGCGAGCAGCGATGCGCTCGACCCAGGCGACGAAGCGCGCCAGGTCGACCTCGCTCTCCTCCACCTCCTCGAAGGTCAGCCGCCCCCGCCCCCGCCCCCGCTCCCTCTCGAGCGCGAGCTCGGCGATCAGCGTCGGCAGGCGCTCCAGCACCTCGGCGTACTCAAGGTCGCGGGCGGTGTCGAGCTCGGCGACGAGCCCGGCGTGGATCTGCGCATCGCGTCCTGGAGTCCGGAGCAGATCTCCCGTCGACTCCTGCTCGACTTCCCCGATGATGAGTCCATGCGGATCAGCCACGAGGCGATCTACCAGGCCCTTTACGTCCAGGGACGTGGCGCGCTCAAGCGGGAGCTCGTCGCGTGCTTGCGCACCGGCCGAGCCCTGCGAGAGCCACGGGCGCGTTCCGCGCAGCGACCGGGCGGCCATGTGAGCAGCGACGTGATGATCAGCGAGCGCCCCGCCGACGTCACCGACCGGGCCGTCCCCGGTCACTGGGAAGGCGACCTGATCATCGGCCTGGACAAGTCCGCGATCGGCACCTTGGTCGAGCGAACGACCCGCTTCACCGTGCTGCTGCACCTGCCCAGGGGTGCGGGCTGGACACCCGGGTATGGCGCGCTCCCGGGGGCTAAGCGCGGCCCCGCACTTGCCGGTCACGGAGCCGAGGCCGTCCGTGACGCGATCACCGCGACCCTCGGCTCGTTGCCAGGCGAGTTGCGCCGCTCACTGACCTGGGACCGCGGCACTGAGCTGGCTCGACACGCCGAGCTCAAGATCGCCACAGGCCTCCAGGTGTACTTCTGCGACCCGCACAGCCCTTGGCAGCGCGGCACGAATGAGAACACCAACGGGCTGCTCCGCCAGTACTTCCCCAAGGGGACCGACCTGGCCCGGTGGAGCAGCGAAGAACTGTCCGCGGTCGCTGCCACCCTCAACGAACGGCCCCGCAAGACCCTGCACTGGCAGACACCCGCCGAGGCGTTCAACGATCTCCTACAATCCGCAAACAGGGCTGGTGTTGCTACGACCGGTTGAACCCAAGAAGTACGTCACCGTCATCATCGACCTGACGGCGATCCGTGACGGGACCGGGCCCGCCCGGCTGCTGGACATGGTCCAAGGCCGCTCCAAGCAAGCCTTCAAGACCTGGCTTGCCGCCCGCGATCAGGCCTGGCGTGATCGGGTCGAGGTCGTCGCGATGGACGGTTTCACCGGCTTCAAGACCGCGACCAGCGAAGAGCTCCCCGAGGCCGTCGCGGTCATGGATCCCTTCCACGTCGTCCGCCTCGCCGGCGACGCCCTGGACCAGTGCCGGCGGCGCGTCCAGCAACAGACCCACGGGCACCGCGGCCGCAAGGGTGACCCTCTCTACGGCGCCCGCCGCACCCTGCACACCGGCGCTGGTCTGCTCACCGAAAAGCAGACCGCCCGCCTGGACGCGCTGTTCGCCCCGGACGCGCACGTCGAGGTCGAAGTGACCTGGCGGATCTACCAGCAGATGATCGCCGCCTACCGCCACAGCGACCGGCCCCGAGGCCGCAGCATGATGAGCACGCTCATCGACGCCCTCAACCACGACGTCCCGGCCGGCCTGACCGAACTCACCACGCTGGGCCGGACCCTCAACCGGCGGGCCGCCGACGTCCTGGCCTACTTCGAACGACCCGGCACCAGCAACGGCCCTACCGAGGCCATCAACGGCCGCCTCGAGCACCTGCGCGGCAGCGCCCTGGGCTTTCGCAACCTGACAACTACATCGCCAGATCGCTGCTCGAGACCGGCGGGTTCAGACCCCGACTACACCCTCGATTGTGAAGAGCCGCATAAGGAAGCGCCATCCGCGGCTAGCCGGCGATAGCCTCCTTGTCCGTAACAAGGCTTCGCGCGCTTGGCGGCTCTTCGAACTTGGAGGGGAACGACGACACGGTCTTGTGAGTAGGGCGGCCTCGGGCTTACAAGCTCGTGGCCCCTCGATGCTGGCGGTGGATACGAGCCGACAGCTGAGGGGCCACGAGTGAGGCAAGACGGTACGACGATCCTGTTCGGGCTGCGTGGAGTTCGCGTTCGCGAGGTCGAGCGCGTCGGGGA